>ENA-OQBG01000024-OQBG01000024.1-human-gut-metagenome-genome-assembly--contig:-NODE-24-length-64505-cov-4.979154_pt1 | contig 64505 bp, 72 predicted proteins | sample MGYA00242746_ERZ504551 | MGnify/ENA primary metagenome ERZ504551 (study PRJEB26092, sample SAMD00036289) | human gut metagenome | host: Homo sapiens | study: EMG produced TPA metagenomics assembly of... | reverse complement strand
TCTTTGACCTTGATACTCTCGATACGACGGATATCGATGCGAACACTCGAGAAGAACTTGAGCGCGCGACCACCCGTCGTCGTCTCAGGATTACCAAACATGCGCCGATTTTCTCGCGCAACTGATTGATGAAGATGCACGTCGTGTTCGACTTCGCAAGGGAGCCTGCGAGCTTACGCAGAGCCTGGCTCATCAGACGCGCTTGCAAGCCAACCGTGGTCTCACCGATCTCGCCCTCGATCTCGGCACGCGGCACGAGCGCGGCGACGGAGTCGATAACCACGACGTCGATCGCACCCGAGCGAACGAGCATGTCGCAGATTTCAAGTGCCTGCTCGCCCGTATCGGGCTGAGATATCAGAACCTCGTCGATATCGACGCCGATGCGCGCGGCGTACGTGGGATCGAGAGCGTGCTCGGCGTCGATGAACGCGGCAACGCCGCCCATCGCCTGCGCTTCGGCGAGAATCTCAAGGGATAGCGTGGTCTTACCGGAAGATTCGGGACCGTATATCTCCACGATGCGTCCGCGCGGAACGCCTCCGATGCCCAAAGCGGCATCGAGCGCGAGGGCACCCGTCGGGATCGCCTCCACCTCGAGTTCGGGACCCCCGTCCCCATACCGCATAATGGAGCCATCTCCAAATTTTTTCACGATCTCAGCCTTGGTGACCTCGATCATCTTCTCACGCTCTTTGCCCGTGGTGCGCTCGTGGATCACGCGCGCCGGCCCTGAGTTCTTGGCCATTGATCCTCCTTGATGTTGTATGGTTTGATAGTACGCGAACGGATGTTCGTGGTCAATACCATCTGAGGAAATCATATGCGGTGCATCCGACAGATCGCAGGGCATGTTCCGACTGCGGCCTGACACGAAATGGCGTGACTTCTCACAACGGCAGGTAGGGCAGCGCGACCAGACGTCAACTCGAGGCTATGGGCAGTCAAAAGACCTCGTAATTCACATATACGAGCAGCAGTTGATCAACTCATCCAGCGCAAACAGCGCGGCACGTGCGCGTACCTCATTGCGGTCGCCCTCGAACGAACAGCGCACACAGCGTGTCGCCCCGCGATCGCATACTCCGATATATACGGTACCGGCGGGGTCGTCCTCGGTTCCCCCACCGGGGCCGGCATACCCCGTAAGGCTGACAGCAATATCCGCATCGAAAAGGGACCGGGCACCTTCCGCCATCGCGCGGGCGCACGGTTCGCTCACGGCCGTGAACTCCTTGAGCACCTCGCAGGGAACGCCCAACATGCGATGCTTGACCTCATCGCAATACGTGACCGCGCCACCGCGAAGCACGGTGCTGGCACCGGGTATCCCCGCGATGCTCGAGCGACCATGCCCGCCGTGCACGACTCGGCCGTCGCGACCGTCACACCCCGCGCGGTCGCCTTCTCAACCAATTCTTGAGCACGGTCGACGATTTCTCGATCCAGCGTGAGTCTATCCATGACCCTTCCTTTCGATGACAAAGGACCGCTCATGTGATTCGCCCCGCGCCCACAAGAGGGCACAGGGCGAATCACATCAAATCTTAGACAGCAGTCCTACACGCGGAAAATCACGTGGCGGGCGTTCCAGAAGTACTGGGCACCCGAAACGACGGTGAGTACCACGGCAGCTACCATTGTAGCCCTGGCAACAATCTGGACTATGAGGGCGACCTGCGAAACACCAGCCGGAGAGGTCCAGAACGTCAGAGCGATGGCAAGCAGGAAGGCGCACAGTGACACCATGGTAACGGCGGTCTTACATTTACCGAGCTTATCCGCTGCGATGACCTCGCCGTTGGCGCTCGCCACCATACGAAGGGCGCTGACCAAGAATTCACGCAGCAAGATGATGAAGACGAACCACACATTCACGAAGCCGTGCTCCAGCAAGATAAGAAGCGCGGAGAACACGAGGAGCTTGTCCGCGATGGGATCGAGGAACTTACCGAAATCGGTAACCTCGCCGCGCTTGCGAGCCAAATCGCCGTCGACCTTGTCGGTGGCACTCAAAATCAAGTATAGAGCGAACGCGAAAAATGCCCAGGTGGCAGCAGCGGTCGAGGCGGAACCGTTAGACCCCTGCATGGCGCTGAACGAAGCCTCGCTCGCGATCATGAACAGCGGTATGAACACGATGCGCACGCAGGTGATGACATTGGCGGGCGTCCAGATGCTCGTGATCTCCTTGCCCTTGGCGTTTACGGCCATGCGCTACTCCTCAACGACCTCTCCGACGAGCTCATAGCAGAAACTGTCGGTAAACCTTACCTTTAGAATATCGCCCACGGCAGCCTCGGACACCTCGAGATGGACCGCGCCATCGGAGTCGGGGGCCTGGAACCACGCGTGGCCGATGAGCTCGGGGCCTTCATCGGTCTCCTCGATACCATCGACGATGACCTCGGCGACCTCGCCCACACGCGCAGCGTCGCGGCAAAGCCGAGAGACTCGGCAAGGTCCATGGCAGCCTGCGTGCGCTCGAGCTTAATGTCTTCGGGAACCTGGCCTTCCATCTTCGCAGCGCGCGTACCTTCCTCGGGCGAATACGGAAAAACGCTCGTGTAATCAAAGCCCTCTCGGTCCATGAAGGCGAGCATCTCCTCAGCCTCCTCGTCGGTCTCACCAGGGAAGCCGACCAAGCTTGTGGTGCGGATGACCATGCCGGGAATCTGGGAGCGCAGCGTTGCGAACAACTTGGAAAGCTCTTCCGTCGAGCCGCTCCGGTGCATCGCCTTCAGAATGCGCGCATTGCAGTGCTGCACGGGAATATCGATGTACGGCAAGATCTCGGGCGTATCGCGAATGGCAGCAACGAGCTCATCCGTCATCCCCTCGGGCTGCAGATAGAGCACGCGCACCCAAACATGATGGGGACGAACAGCCTCTGCGACGGCGACCATGAGCTGGGCCAAGTTGGCAGGCCCTTCGACCTCTCCCGTAAAATCGCTCCCCCAGATGCCCGTATCCTGGCCAATCAGTACGATCTCGCGCACACCGCCCGCAACGAGGTCGCGAACTTCGGCGAGAATGCTCTCAGCCGTACGAGAGTTGTACCGACCGCGGATATAGGGAATCGCGCAGAAGCTGCAGAAGCGATCGCAGCCATCGGAGATCTTGACGTAGGCGACGGCGCTCTCCACCGTGCGCTTGACCGTAGGAATGAACGGAAGCGAATCGCGCTCGATGCCAAGGACTTCGTCCATGACAGCGACGATTCCGTCCTCCTCATCGGTGCGGACGAACGCGGCAACCTCCGGCAGCTCTTCGGGAAGCTCGTCGCCGTATCGAGAGGGAACGCAGCCGCACATGACGATCCTTGTGTCGCGGACGCATCGGCGACATCCTCGGCGAGCGCCAACGTGGTCTCAATGCTCTCAGACGTGGCCGAGGCGAGGAACGAGCACGTGTTGATGATGACCGCATCGGCGTCTGCGGCCTCGAACACCTCCTCGTAGCCCGCACCGTTTAAAAGCGAGCGCATACGGTCGGTGTCGACTTCGTTCTTGGCGCAGCCGAGCGTGATGTAAAGAATAGAGGCGTGAGCCATCACATGGTCCTAACGATAGTTGGTGAACTGAAGCGGCTGGCCATAGTCCTGATTGCGCAAAAAGCCGATGACCTGCTGGAGGGCATCCTTCGAGGCGCTCGAGACGCGAAGTTTATCGGCCTCAATGGTGACCTTGACCTTGAGCTTCTGGTCCTTGATGTCTTTGTTGATCTTCTTGGCAGTCGTCTGGTCGATTCCCTCGACGATATGGCCGAGGAGACGGACGGAGCCACCGGAAGCCGCCTGGGGATCATCCCACTTGACCGCCTTGACGTCGACGCCGCGCTTAATGAGCTTGCCCGAAAGCACATCGATGATCTGTCGAGCGACGAAATCCGCGGGTGCGTTGAGCGTAAAGAGCTTGTCGGCCTTGGAAAGCTCGATTGTGGCACCCGAATCCTTCAGATCGTAGCGCTGTGCAAGTTCACGTGAGGTTTGCTGGAAGGCGTTGTCGACCTCCTGCATATTGACTTCGGAAACGACGTCGAAGCTGGAATCTTTTGCCATGGTGCGGCTCCTTATCTCATGCGCCCGTTCGGGCGGGGTTACTGCGACTCGCTGGAAGAACTGCCATCGGAAACGGTGATGCCCGCCTCTTTAGCCTCCGCTGCGCTCATGTCTGGCGTGCCGTCTCCATCGCTGTCGATGACCTTCTCGTCGGATTCATCCGTTTGGGGAGCGGTGATGGACACCTTCCCGACACCGGACACCTTGGTATCGTAGCGGACTTTCTCCCCGTTCTTGTAAACGGCAACGTCACTCGGGGAATCCGTGGTGATGTCGATCTGGCTGGATACGGTGAACTCCTGCTCAAAGGGGCCAACGACCTGCTTGCCGAGGACGATCTTGCCATCGAGCTTGACTTCGACCCAGGCAACCGTGCCCTTTTCCTTGAGCGCGACCTTCACGACCGTCTCCGTGGGCTCGCTACTCGCGGAATCTTTGCCATCTGTCATGTCGCCGCCTTCTGAGTCCTGAGAGGCGCCCGCCTTGGAATCAGAAGAGGACGTGTCCTCAGTGCCGTCGTCTTGACCCGTATCGACCTGGGAGGTGCTCGGCGCACTCGAACCCGCCTTCGCATCTTCCTTGGGCGTGCACCCACGTAGGAGAAGAGTCACGCAAAGAACGATCAAGACCAGCAGGATGGCACCAGCAGCCAAGAGGATGCGTGGATCGAATGAAGGCTGGGGGGCGCGGTGCGGAGCGCCACCGGAACGCGGAGGCCTTCCGCCCCCACGCGCCCCATTCCCTCGACGGGGATCGCCATACGAATCGGAACGATTGCGTTGCTGACCATATGCCGCCCTGCGCGGATCGCGCGGGTCGCCGGCATATCGCGGGCGGCGACCGCCACACGGCGCCATCCCGTCGGACGAACGGCCACCGGGCCCGTAGGCACCCTCCCTTCCATTCGTGCGAGAACGAAGCGAGGGGTCATATCCCCTATCCGGTGAGGGACGGCGGCTGGTGGCCGGTCGCAACCGTGAAGAGGACAGGGGTTCATGCGATGAATTGGCCTCGGACACATACCCCGCTTGCGGCGGTCGCTGTGCAAAACGCGATGTCGTCGTCGAGTTGACCATCATATACCTGCCCGATGCGTTCGAGCTACGCGGGCTGGCATCTGCGGCGGCATCCTGGAAACGTCCCACGCTCCCACCACCGTGCTCATACTCATGAAGCGCATCGAAATACGCCTCGATGACGTCACGCGGGTTGAGACCGAGATAACGGGCATAGCTCGAGATCATCCCCTGGGCATACCCGCGCGGGGGCATGGCGGCGAAATTCTCCGTTTCGAAGTACTCTATGATCTGCGGACGAATTTTTACGATATTGGAGACCTGCTGGATTGAGGCGCCCATCTGACGACGGCGCTCTAGAAGCATGTCGCCGAAATGACGGCTCATTTACATCCCTCCAAAAATCTCATCTTCGCTCAAGGGTTCCTCGACGGCGCGAAGAGCCGCAAGCCCCTCCTCGTCGTAAAGGACCTCGCGAGGCTTAGACCCATCGGGTGGCCCGACGATGCCCTTCTCTTCAAGCATATCCATGATGCGCCCAGCACGGGCATATCCTACTTTGAGACGACGCTGCAGACCGGAGGTCGAGCCGAGCTGGGTCTCGACGACGATCTGTGCCGCATCCCATAGCAGGGGGTCATCTTCGCTCGGGGCCTCGTTATAAAATCCTCCCCCGCCGCCGGACATCGTCGCCGGGGCGACTGCAGAGAGGATCTCCTCGTGATAGTCGGGCGCGCCTGCTCCTTGACGAATTCGACGACACTGTTGATCTCATCGTCCGATACGAAGCAGCCTTGGATACGCTTGGGCTTGCCCCAATCAACCTTGGAGAACAACATATCGCCGTAACCGGTGAGCTTTTCGGCACCCATCTGGTCGATGATGACGCGACTGTCGATTCCCGTCGCGACATTGAACGCGATGCGATTCGTGATGTTCGCCTTGATGAGGCCCGTCACGACGTTTGAGCTGGGGCGCTGCGTGGCGACGATGAGGTGGATACCCGCCGCGCGTCCGAGCTGGGCGATGCGGACAATCGAAGCCTCGACGTCCTTGCCAGCCACCATCATGAGATCGGAGAGCTCGTCGATGATGATGACGAGATAAGGCATCTTGGCAGGCGGATTGTCGTAATGCTCGAATGCTCCCGCCGCTTGCTTCTCATTGAACGTCGAGATCTTGCGGACCCCCAGGCGCTCAAACACCTTGAGGCGCCGCTCCATTTCGGACACCGCCCACTGCAGGGCGCTCGCCGCCTGCTTGGGCTCCGTCACGACGGGAACATACAGGTGCGGCAACCCATTGTAGCCGGATAGCTCCACGCGCTTAGGATCGACCATGATCAGGCGCACATCCTCGGGCAAGCTACGCATGAGCAGGGCCATGATAATGGAGTTGATCATCACGGACTTACCAGAGCCCGTGGTACCCGCGATGAGCAGATGGGGCATCTTGGCGAGGTCGGCCACGATGGGCTGGCCCTCGGCATCTCTACCGATCGCGAACTCGAGCGGACCACCCTGGACGTAAGGCAGCACGTCGCCGAGATTGACGTTTTGCCGTTTCGCGTTGGGAATTTCGATGCCCACGAGCGAGGTGCCGGGAATCGGGGCGAAGATGCGGACCGATTGGGCGGCGAGCGACAGCGCGATATCGTCCTCGAGATTGGAGATACGGCTCACGCGTTCTCCCTCACCGGGCTGCACCTTGAAGGTGGTGACAGTAGGGCCCGATATCCAACCGACAACGCGGGAATGAAGGCCGAACTCGTTGAGGGTGGACTGCAGGGAGTTGGCAGTCTGCTCAAGTTCCCCCTCAGACGAAGCGGAAGATGCGGAATGAGGATTATGGCGCAGCATGCTGAGCGGAGGCAGCTGCAACTCTCCCTCTGCCGTGGCGGTATCGTCCGAGGCGTCACGCACGGAAGACATGGCGGCCTGCTTTGGGCTGTCAGCAGAAGCGTTGGCGTTCCTGAGGAACTCGGGAATTGCCGGCCCCTTCGGAGTATCCGCCGCATCGAACGGCGGAATTTCGGGATCGACGGCGTCGGAGGCATCATCGGCTGCGGCGTCCGGTTCGCAGTCCCGCTTCTCATCGATGAACGTGTCACGAACGGGAATGAGCGTCGTTTTGGCCTGCTCTGCGGCGACCTGCTCACTCACATCGACGAAGGGGTCTTCATCAACCTCGTCATCGACGGGCGGGCGAAGCACACTCGTCTCGCGCGCGCCCAAGAACGTGGTCTCGGCAGTATCGAGATCATCGAAAAGCGTTTGCTGATCGGCTGCAGCACCACCGCGGGAGGAAGGCATGCGACGCTGGGCCTGGGCGTGCTCGGCGTCCTCGCCCCACGGCATGTCATTCACATCCACACGACGGCGCTCGGCGAGTCTCCGCGCACGGTCTGCGGCCATCTCGAAAAAGGAACTCACGGAGAACCCAATTATCACAAGGCCGACGATGACGAGGCCGACCAGGACCACCATCGAAATCGTCTTGCCGAGCGCGGCTTGAAGCGCGCTGGCGATGAATGCACCTAAATAGCCACCGGACGTAATAAGCGCGGCGGTCTCGAACATGCCGGCGGTTGCGTAATCGGTTCCAGGAACCATAAGCGAAAGCATGGAAAGCACACAGACGAACATAAGCCCGCCGCCGGCGAGCGTGCGCACATTCAGCGGGGTCTTCTCACGCAAGAATAGACCGCCGGCGAACATGAGGAGTACAAACGGCAACACATAGGCACCAAGGCCGAAACCGAGGTGGTAAAAACTGGCTATTGCGTGCGAGACGGGTGCCGAAGAGGGCGAGACGACGGCGATGAAGGATACGACGGCGACGACCGCGAGCACGATCCCCGTGATATCGCGACCGACGGATGAATCCATCAACGGCTCGAAGGCGGGCTCTTGCACGGCCGCCTTCGAACCATCGCGCGAAGGTTGCGCGACGGTTGCTTGGCACCGGCGCGCTTGCCCGCGGCACCTCCCTTTTGTTCGTGGCTGCGTTTGCGCGAGGCAACCTACACCTCCATGACGACCGGAATGATCATCGGCCGCGTGCGATTGTTGTTCCAGATGAAATTGGATAACGCGTCGCGGACAGCCTTGCGGATGGCATCCGTACCCGAACTGGAGAAGTTGAACGAACCCTTCTCGATCGCGCGCTGGATGGCGGCGGAGGCGTCGGCGGAGAACTGGTCATCGATGGGGAACGAGACACCGCGTCCAGAGAACTCGAGATCGCCGATCTTCTTGCGCTTCATATCGAGCATGGCGACGACGGTGACCATGCCATCGCTTGCCAGTTTCTGACGGTCGCGCAGCACGATGGGATCGGTGTCGCCAATGCGGAGTCCATCGACGTACACGACGCCGGACTCGACGGCGCGCCCGCGCTTGACGCGGCCATCGCGCATCTCGAGCGTATCGCCGTTATCGACGACGAAGATGTTCTTGGACGGAATGCCCATCTTCTGGCCGAGGGCGGCGTGCGCGCGCAGGTGCACGGCCTCACCGTGCACGGGCATGAAGAAGGTGGGCTTGGTGAGGGCCAGCATGAGCTTGAGCTCCTCCTGGCTCGCATGGCCCGAGACGTGCACCAGCGCACGGCTCTTGTCGTACACGTCGCAACCGAGCTTGGCCAGGCTGTTGACGACCTGTTGAACGGCCTTCTCATTGCCGGGGACAGGCGTTGCGGAGATGATCACCGTATCGCCTCATGGATGGAGAGCGTCTTGTGCTCGCCGTTGGCCATGCGGGAAAGCGCCGAGAGCGGCTCGCCCTGGGAGCCGGTGCACATGACCACGATCTTATCCTCGGGCAGACCATTGATGTCGAAAGCATCGACAAGGTCGTGCTCGTCAACGTTTAGGTACCCGAGCTCACGGGCGACACGCGTGTTCGTGAGCATGGAGCGACCCGTGACCACGATCTTGCGGTTGCACTTCTTGGCGGCGTTGCAAATCTGCTGCAGACGATGGATATGGCTCGAGAAGGACGCGACGAACACACGTCCCTTGGCGTTCTTGATGATATGCAGCAGCGAGGGACCGACCTCCGCCTCGGATTTGGTGAAACCAGGGACCGTGGCGTTGGTGGAGTCGGACAGCAACAGATCGACGCCCTGCTTACCAAAGCGGGCGATGGCGCCATAGTCGGGCGTCACACCGTCGATGGGCGTCTGGTCGAGCTTGAAGTCTCCCGTATGCACCACGGTGCCCGCCGGCGTCTTGAGAAACACGCCGAGCGCGCCGGGAATGGAGTGCGTCGTTGAGAAGAACTCGATCGAGAAACAGCCGAGGTTGACATGGCTGCCGCCCTTGACCTCACGGAACTTGGGCGCGCGGATGCGAAACTCGGAGAGCTTTCCCTCGATGAAGCCGAGCGTCAGCTTGCTCGAGAAGATGGGGACCTTGGTGTTGAGGTCCTGGAGAAGATACGGCAGGGCACCGGTATGGTCCTCGTGGCCGTGCGTGACGATAATGCCGCGCAGCTTGTGCTCGTTCTCGAGTACATAGGTGTAGTCGGGCAGGACCAGGTCGATACCGGGCTGATTGTCGTCGGGGAACATGAGGCCCGCGTCGATAAGAACCATGTCCTCACCGCACTCGAAGGCGGTCATGTTCTTGCCAATACCGTCAAGGCCGCCCAGGGGAATGACCTTGAGCGCGGCAGAAGAGGTCTTCTTGTTGTTTGCCATAAGCGAATTGTTTCCTTTCGTTTGAGCTTCATACAAAAACGATGGGGCGCACCCATCGTACTGGTCGAAATAACCAACGTCGGTTCGAGAGGTCCGGCGCATTCCGTTTAATTGTAACGGGCTTGCAACAGCAGGGCAAAAGTCCACCAAAAGAACTACGCCCCTCCAGGACCGGGAGGGGTACCGAAAAGCTTTCACCTCAATCATCACATCAAATCGCAATTGATTGAGAGTGAATTGTCAGAGCTCCGCCCTCGCACTTATCATTCCGCGCGCAGTTCGCGCAAGCGCTGTTTGAGCACGGAATGATAGGTACGAGGGCGGAGCGACGGGATCAGACCCAGCTAATCGCTACTTGCGGGCCATCTCGCCGATGTTGGCGATGCCGGCAAAGACCGATTCAAAGCGGTTGAGGAGGCGCAGGCGGTTTGCACGCAAGGCCTCATCCTCATCCATGACCATGACTTCGTCGAAGAACGCATCGATAGCTCGCGCAGGGCCGCAAGAGCGGCGATTACCGCAGTGAAGTCCTTGGCGGACCGTGCCACATCGACGTTGGCCTGGGTGGCATCCGTGGCCTCGAGCAAGACTCTCTCAGCATCGCCCATCAGCGCGGAATCGACCTCGCTGCCAAGCACGGCATCGGCAAGATGGGCGGCGCGGGCATAGGCGGTGGCGAGGTTGTCAAACGCCTCGCGATCGTTGGCACGGGCGTCCTCAAGGGCGTGGGCGAGCTGGAAGTACTGCGCAGGCACAGTGACGCTGCCAGCGGAAACGGCGGCGACGGTATCGGCGGAGACCTTCTCATCGCGGACCATCTGCTCCATGCGACCCTTAATGAAGGCGCACACGGAAGCTTCCACCTCGTCCTTGTCGAATGCAAGTCCCTGCTCCAAGTACCCATCGAGCGCAGCTCGACAATCGCCTCGTAGCCGCAGCCCAAACGATCACGAAGGATGTTCAGCACGCCGATTGCGGAACGACGAAGCGCGAAGGGGTCCTTGGAGCCGGTGGGCGGTTCGCCAATGGCGAACATGCCCGCGATGGTGTCGAGCTTGTCGGCCACGGCGACAACGCATCCGGCGATACCTTCGGGCAGCTCGTCTCCGGCAAAACGCGGACGGTAATGATCGCGAATCGCAGCGGCGACAGCAGGCTCCTCACCCGCGGCGGTGGCGTAGTACCCGCCCATCACGCCCTGCTGGCTCGTGAACTCGACAACAGCCGAGGAGACCAGGTCGGCTTTAGCGAGATGAGCGGCACGCTGGGCATCGGAGGCGGCATGCGCGCCCAAATGCGCCTCGTTGGCGATGGCGAGCGCCAGGTCCTCCATACGGTCGGACTTTTGCAGGACCGTACCGAGCTTCTTTTGGAAACCAACGTTTGCCAGGCGAGCACGGAACTCCTCAAGATCGATTTTGAGGTCCTCGTCGTAGAAGAACTTTGCATCGTACAGACGGGCGCGCACCACACGCTCGTTGCCGTCGACAACCGTTTCACTCACGGCCGGATCGGCATTCGAGACGACCACAAAAGCGCGGGTGAGCTTACCCTCCGCATCGTAGGTGGGGAAATAACGCTGGTTGGAGAGCATAGACTCGCAGATGATCTCGGAGGGCACGGCGAGGAACTCCTCGTCGAAATGGCCAACCAGAACCGTGGGCCACTCGCAGAGGTTCACAACCTCATCGAAGATTTTCGTGGGCGTGTCCACACGCACGCCGAGCTCGTCCTCGACACGAGCGATACCAGCGCGGATGACCTCCTCACGGCGCTCGGCCGAGAGCACATGCGCCGCTTCGAGAACCTGCTCGTAGGACGCGGCGCTGGAAACAACGTTCTCACCAGGCGACAAAACGCGATGACCGCGCGTGGTGGAGCCGCTCTTCACGTCGGCAAAGGAGACGGGTACGACCTCCTCTCCGAACAGGCAGCAGATCCAACGCACCGGACGCACGAACGTGGCATGCTCGCTCCCCCACCGCTGGCTACGGTAGTTAGGCCACTGAATGGCAGGGATGAGATCCTCGCACACGCGGGTAAGAATCGAAACAGCGGGCTCGGAAGGCGTGTTCTGCTCAGCGAAGACGTACTCGGTGCCGTCTGCGTCCTCGCGGCGGACGAGCTCCGCGGCGGTCATGCCATTCTTGCGGGCAAAACCCTCGGCCGCCTTGGTGGGGTTTCCCTCGGCGTCGAATGCGATCTTTGCGGAAGGCCCGCGGAGAACGGAGTGAATCTCCTCCGTCGCCTCGGCGACGTCTAACACCAATGCAGCGAGACGACGCGGCGAAGAAATGATGCGAACGTCACCATGGGCCAGTCCAGCATCGTCCAGACCCTTGGAAATCAGGGTTTTGAGCTGCTTGACGGCGTTGTTGAGCGGAGCGGAGGGCATCTCTTCGACGCCAAGCTCGAATAGGAAATCACGGGTACCGGCCATTTACGCCACCTCCCCCTTCTGATTGGAAGCCTCGACGGCGGCATCACCGGCGACCTCGGCGAGATACGACTCACAACACGCCTTGGCAAGCGTACGCACACGCAGGATATAGGCTGCGCGCTCAGTTGCCGAAAGCGCACCGCGTGCATCGAGGATGTTGAAGCTGTGCGAGCATTTCATGACGCAGTCGTACGCAGGCAGCGGAAGCTTGGCATCGAGGCAGCTGTGGCACTCGGCCTCGAAATCATCGAACTTCTGACGCATCATCTCGATGTTTGCAATCTCGAAGTTGTACGCGGAGAACTCGCGCTCGTTCTCGAGGAAAACGTCACCGTAGGTCATGGGCGTACCATCGGGCAGGTAGCTCCACACAAGGTCGTACACGCTTGTGACGCCCTGCGCGTACATGGCGATACGCTCGAGACCGTAGGTGATCTCGACGGGCACCGGATCGCACTCAATGCCGCCAACCTGCTGGAAGTACGTGAACTGCGTGACCTCCATGCCATCGAGCCAGACCTCCCAGCCCAGACCCCAGGCACCGAGCGTCGGGCTCTCCCAGTCATCCTCGACGAAGCGCACGTCATGCTCGGCAGGGTCGAGACCGATGGCGGTGAGGGAATCGAGATACAGCTCCTGGGAGTTCTCGGGGCTCGGCTTGATGAGCACCTGGAACTGGTAATAGTGTTGCATACGGTTGGGATTCTCGCCGTAACGGCCATCGGCGGGGCGACGGCAGGGCTGCGGATAGCAGGCGCGCCAGGGCTGCTTACCCAAGCTGCGCAGGAGGGTTGCGGTATGGAAGGTACCGGCACCGACCTCGGAGTCATAGGGCTGCATGACGGTGCAGCCGTGGCCGGCCCAATAGGCCTCGAGCTTGAGGATCATGTCCTGGAACGTCAACGCATTCGGATTCATCTTGGCGTTGCTCCCCTTCAATCGTACGGTCAAACAAGTGATTATTTTAGCAGGATTACCGGATATGGCGTGCCACCTGCGACGCGTCCCCGATACGTGCTACAAGGTTCCAATTCGGTCAATCGGCCAATAGCGGAAGAAGGCGATGCCAATGAGGTTCTCCTTAGGCACGGGACCGAAGTAGCGCGAATCGGCAGAATTCTCCCGGTTATCACCCATGACCCAAATGTAGCCATCCGGAACGGTATAGGGAAAACTCACCTCGACGCCAGGCGCCTGGGTCACGAGCTCATAACTCGACCCCTGGGCATAGGGCTCATCAAGCGGAGATCCATCGATGTAGACGACGCCATCGATCAGGTCGACGGTCTGTCCACTCTGCGCAATCACGCGCTTAACGAGAATATCGTGCTCGGTGCCGGCAACTGGATTCTCGAATACGACGATCTGGCCGTCCTCGACATCGTGCCCCAAGTTCAACGTGAGCTTTTGCGCGAAGATGGTATCGCCCACCTGTATGGTGGGCTCCATCGACCCAGTTGGAACGGTAAACGGGGATAAAACGAAGGTGCGAATGAGGGCGAACACCGCGAAGGCGATGAGAAAGACGCCAACCCATTCGGCGATGGTCGAGAATATGCCGCGACGTTCAGACATTAAGCCTCCCCTGCCTTGGAGCCATGGAAACGTGTGATGAGCTCAGTGGCGAGCACGCGCTCGCCATTTGTAAGGCGTGCGGATTCGATCAGGTCGGGACGCCACCGGCACGTGCGCTCGAGGGCGCTTGCGCGGCGCCAGGCATCAACCTTGGCATGGTCGCCTGAAAGCAGCACCTCGGGCACGGCGTTACCGTTGAAGTCGGCGGGACGCGTGTACTGGGCATACTCGAGAAGGCCGCCATCTTCGCAGGTGGAAAATGATTCATCGACGCTTCCCATGTCATTGCCGAGGGCGCCCGGCAAAAGACGGATGATGGCGTCACTCACCACAAGCGCGGGAAGCTCGCCGCCCGTAAGGACGTAATCGCCAATCGAAAGACGCTCATCGGCCAGGGCGTAAGCACGCTCGTCCATGCCCTCATAGCGACCGCATACGAACAAGATGCGCTCGACGCTTGAGAGACGCTCTGCGACATGCTGGGTGAACGGCACGCCGCAGGGCGTGAAGAATACCACGCACGGACGGACATCACCGCGAGAAGAGATGTCGGTGATGGCGTCGTGAAGCGGCTCGACCTTCATGAGCATGCCAGCACCTCCGCCAAAGGGCGCATCGTCAACAGTGCGGTGACGATCGTGCGTCCAATCGCGCAGGTCGTAGCTCTTGAAGTCGAAAAGGCCACGAGAACGAGCGCGTCCCATAATCGAGGTGGACATATAGGGTTCGAAAAGCTCGGGAAAGACCGAGAGGGTCTCGATGAGCATGAGCACTCCCCTCGTGATTTACAGGTCGAGCAAACCGTCCATAACGCGAACAGAAATGGGGCCTCCACCGGAATCGTGCTGACCACATCATCGATGACGGGAATCAGGACCTCGCCATGATCGGGGCCCTCAACGACCCAGACGTCATTCGCGGGCGTCTCCATGACTTCGGCGATATGCCCGAGCGAACCATGGCGCTCGTCAACGACCAATCGGCCAACGAGATCTTCGAATGCGGCGTCAAGCGGACCGAGTTCGAAATCGGAACAGCTGGCGAGGACGTAGCAACCGGCAATACCCTCGGCGGCATCCAGGTCATGCGCGCAAGAAAAGAGCACGCGGCCGCCATCTGCCGTCTCGGACACCGCTTCCACGGTCGAGATTCGCTCCCGCTTGAGGGCGGGGGGCGTCAGATGGACGCGCATCCCTTCGCTGAGTAAAAAGGGAAGGCCTCGCAGCGGAGCCACGAGAACCTCCCCCTTGGTGCCATGTGGACGAACCACACGGGCTATGTTCTTATACGAGGCCGTCACGACGTTAGCCCATGACCTCGACCTCGACAGAAGTGTCGAGTCGAGCGGCGAGGGCACGCGCGAGCGTGCGGATGGCCTTGATGGTGCGACCGTGACGTCCAATCACCTTGGCGACGTCGCCCTCGGCGACGGTCACCTCAATGGTGGAGGAACTTGCACCGTCGATGACCTCGAGACTCACACCGTCAGCATCATCGACGATGTTGACGACCAGATACTCGACCAGATCGGCGATGCGATCGGAGACGAGCTCCTCGCCCTCATCGAACTCGACGGTCTCGTCATCGAAGGTCTCGGAGATCAGATCCTCGGACACCGTTACTCCTCGGTGGCCTCAGCGGCGGCAGCAGCCTCTTCCTCGGCCTTACGAGCAGCCTCCTCGGCCTCCTTGGCAAGCTGCTTCTTGGACTTCTTGGGGGCTGCAGCGGCCTTCTCACCCTCGTTGGCGGCCTTCACCAGAGCGGCGACGGCGTCGGTGAGCTGAGCGCCCTTGGACTGCCAGTCGGCGATCTTCTCAAGGTCGAGGGAGATGGTCTTGGGGGTGGTCATGGGGTTGTAACGGCCAACCTCCTCGATGGGGCGACCATCGCGACGGGTGTGCGGGAATCGGCGACGACGACGCGGTAGTACGGACGCTTCTTGGAACCATGACGAGCGAGGCGGATCTTGACAGCCATGCAAACTCCTTCTTCTGCGCAGCTTCTCACTGCATTCCTTACCAGGACAAATACTTTCGCCCAACGACTTGACGGGAAGCATTTGAGACCGGCTTCGTGCAGATAAGTCGCAAGCAATCCAATATCTTATCTAAGATTTGCGGGAATGCAAGGGTGGAATCTTGCTTTCACGCAGCGTACATCCCGTGTTTTGGCTATACTCATCGTATGAGCAATATCGAACATACATACGGTTCTTTTGAAGACGACGTGTCCTTTGGAAACGTGCCCCTTTGGCATGGCAACGACGAAGCCCTCGATTCTGCGGCGTTTTCCGATGTGCTCTTTGGCACATGGAGTGCCCGCCATCGGGCTTTTGGACCTCGATGCGTTTTTCGCGAGCGTGGAGCAGCTCGATCATCCCGAATGGCGCGGCAAGCCGGTTATCGTGGGTGGCAGCCCCGAGAAACGCGGCGTGGTCTCCACCTGCTCGTATGAGGCACGTACGTACGGCGTCCATTCCGCCATGTCCTCGGCGCAGGCAACGCGCCTCTGCCCCGATGCCATTTGGACGCCAGGGCATTTCGCGCGTTATCGCGAGATGAGTACGCAGGTCATGGCGATTTTGGCAGACGAGACTCCCTACGTGGAACAAGTGTCCATCGACGAGGCATTTTTCGACATCTCGCCTGGACGTTTTACCCGCGAAAGCCCAATAGCCATCGCCCGTCGGATTTCTGACCGTGTGGCGGAGCTGGGAATCACCTGCTCAATTGGCCTGGGCCGTAATAAGACAGTGGCAAAAATCGCCAGCGAGCGCGAAAAGCCACGCGGTCTCACCGTGGTGCTTCCCGGCACCGAGGAAGGCTTCTTGGCACCACTGCCCGTCCGAGCCATGAGCGGCATCGGCAAGGCTGCGGAAAGTGCCCTTCATAAAGTGAGCATCCGTACACTCGGGCAGCTCGCTGGAGCCTCGAATACGCTTCTCTCCCCCATCTTCGGCGTCAATGCCGAGCTGGTGCGTCTACGCGCTGCTGGACGGGAAGTGAGCGAAGTCTGCGCTATCGATGCGCCCGAGGACGTGAAGTCGGTGAGCAACGAGCGGACGTTCTCTCGGGACCTCACGGATGTAACAGACGTGAAGGCGGCGATCCACCTGCTCTCCGAATCCGTAGGGCGAAGGTTGCGCCGTAAGAACCTCGCGGGCCGAACCGTCACACTCAAGCTCAAGTACTCCTTCGGCGAGGGGCGGACGATTCAGCGCAAGCTCACCCATGCGACCGACGACGAGAACGTGTTCGGAGCCGTTGCCTGCGAACTGCTTGAGAGTATCTGGAGCGTGGGCACGCACGTGCGCCTAGCCGGTGTAGGCGTGAGTGACTTCGGCATCGACGGTGCCGGTATCCAGACCGATTTGTTTTGCGAGGTTGACGAGCGGGGCGCCATGGCGAGCGACAAGCGCGATCTGGCTGTGACGCTCGACGCTGTGCGTGAGAAATTCGGTACCGATGCTGTCAGCTTCGGCCGCGCCACCCGCTTCAACGGCGACCTCGTCGACCCTGCCAAGTTCCTCAACCAAAACAAACCGACCGACTAGCCGGCATGGTGCAAGTGGGGTACGTCCCCAATTGCACCGCACGGCCGGAGGGCCCTACAGCTCGACGACGGGAGCATCGCCCCAGAGCTTTTCCAAGCGATAGTACTCGCGTGCCTCAGGCGTAAAGGAATGCACGATAACCGAGCCGTAGTCCATGAGGATCCAATTGCGCTCCTCGCGCCCCTCAATGGAGAACGGATGCTCGCCGCAAGCTTTGGCAACTTGCTCCTCGACCTCATCGACGATCGCATCGACCATACGCGTATTACTGCCGGTGGCAATCACGAAGTAATCGCACACGTCGGACAGCTCGGTAAGATCGATGATGCAGATGTCCTCGGCACCCTTGAAGGAGGCGGCGTCAGCCGCAGCGCGAGCGACCTCGATCGCGGGCACGCCAGAAGAGGAAAGCGAGGCGGAGGAGCGATCAACGGAGGCAGGGCCCTCCCCATCCTCAACGGGCTTGGCGTTCAAGCCGGCGGCATACTCAAGAAGCTGGGCATCGGTCATATCAGACATTGAATACCTTTCATGTTTAAAGCGTGCCAAGGGATACGTCCCCACATGACACACGGGCGCTATCTCGAACGTTTCACTGCGTACGCATTATAGATGTCAATTGCGGTTGGGTACAGATAGCGACCTGTGGAGATAACATACACAAGCCCCTGGGCGAACGTTTGGAAGAACAGTTCTTCCAGTGGCGCTGACCCCACCAGAGCGCGCAGACGCTCGGCATAATCGCCACGTCTACCCGGTTCGATCGCATCGGCAATGAACACGACCATATCGAGCGGGGTCATGTCGATCGCCCCTACCGTATGACGGGCGACCGCCTGGCACACCTCGGGAGCGATGCCTTCAAAGATATGCGGCAGCTCGTGGGCGGCGACGGGCCCATGCAACAGGCCGACCGCGCGCGTGGGAGATCCGGTCACCTTGACGCCGTATTGGGCGGCACGGGCAAGCAGCTCATGATCATCCAGCACCTTGTCCCAATCATGCGTAAGCCCGGCAAATGCGGCATGGTATTCGTCCACTTCGTAGGCACGAGCGAGGTCCACGGCCGTACGGGCAACGCCGAGCGAATGCTGATAACGCCGAGGCTTTTCCTTCATTCGAACCTCGAGCATGTTGCGAACGCGCTCGAGCTCGGCGGTCTGATCATGCACCATGGCCATTGCCGCTCCCCTCCTGTACGTACAGATCGTTCTTGCGAATATACCCCATCACGGACTCACTCGTCAGATAGCGGACGCTCTTTCCCGAGGCCACGAGCTCGCGAATGTTCGAGGAGCTGATGGCGAGCGCGGGAATCTCGATGTAACGAACGTCGAAATCGATGCCCGAGGCGGCGATGCGCGACTTAGCGGTCTCGATGTCGTACCCCGGGCGGGTCGCAGCGATCAAAGTCGCGAGTGAGGCGAGACGGTCGGCATCGTGCCATGCCAGAATGTCGATGATGGCGTCGGCTCCGGTAATAAAATACAGCTCGACGTTATCTGGATAGTGCCGGCGAAGCTCACTCAAGGTGTCGACGGTGTACGTGACGCCCGGACGGTCGATCTCGAAGCGGCTCGCGTAGAACGCGGCGTTGGCCGCCGTCGCCAGGACCGTCATGGCGTAACGGTCCTCGGGGTCACTCACACGCTTGTCCTGCTTGAACGCCGGCGAACCAGCAGGCATAAACAGGACAAGGTCCAAGTCAAGCGCCTCGCGAGCCTGCTCGGCGGTCACCAGGTGCCCGTAGTGGATGGGGTCGAACGTGCCGCCCATGATGCCGAGGCGATAGATTCGTTTGGAATCTGAGCCAAGCGAGGGCAGCAAGCGGCTGGGAGTCTCCATCCTACTCAGCATCCTCGGTATCGCCGCCGAGAGGCGCATCGTCAAGATCCACAACCTCGACAAGGCCTTCGAGGTCGTTGAACTCATCCTCGGCATCGTCATCCTCAATGCCCTCGAAGTCAAAGGCGTAACCCAGGATGCGTACCTCGTCGCCGTTCTTGCATCCCGCCTTGATAAGCGCATCGTCCACACCCATACGCGCCATACGGTGCTGGAGATAGATGATGGCCTCCTCGTTCTCCCAATCGGTCTGCACAACCATGCGCTCAACGTTGGTGCCGGTGACGCGCCAGGCACCCAGCTCCTCCTGCTCAACGTGGAACCGCTTGTCGCGGGCCTTACGAGCACGCTCCCACTTCTCATCATCAAACGCAGGAGCAGCCGCCTGCTCCTCGGCGAGGGCGCGACGCAGCTCACTCACGCGCTCACCGCAAGCGAGCATGAGCGTTTGAAGGCCGGCGCGGTGAGGGCGGAGACGGCGAAGAACTCGTGCCCGTCGGCGAGCGCTGCCTGCTTGAGGGCCTGGACGCGATCTTGCATACCGCTCGCATCGCACTTATTGGCCACGACGATCTGCGGGCGATCCGCAAGCTCAGAGGCGTACCGGCGCAGCTCATCGTTGATAATGCGATAGTCCTCGAGCGGATCGCGTCCCTCGTAGCTGCCCGTGATGTCGACCACATGCAAGATGAGCGCCGTACGTTCAACATGACGAAGGAACTGGTGACCCAGACCCTTGCCCTCGGCAGCGCCCTCGATGAGACCGGGGACGTCGGCAACCACGTAGGAGTACTCGCCCCGCGCAGACCATGCCGAGGTTCGGCACGAGCGTGGTGAACGGATAGTCGGCAATCTTGGGACGAGCGGCGCTCATGCGGGCAATGAGGGAAGACTTACCAACACTCGGGAAACCCACGAGTGCGGCATCGGCCATGAGCTTCATCTCAAGTTCGATCCAGTGCTCGATGGCAGGCTCGCCCTTCTGGGCGAACGCGGGGGCACGGCGCGTGGAGGTGACGAAATGCGGGTTACCCAAGCCACCCGTGCCACCCGGGGCCACGATGACGCGCTCTCCATCATGCGTGAGGTCGGCTATCTCATAGCTCGCTTCCATCGTGCTGGGATCGAGCTCACGGATAACCGTACCCATGGGGACCTTCAGCACGAGGTCGCGACCATCGGCACCGTCCTTTTGGAGCCCTTGCCATGCGTGCCCGCCTCGGCGCGGAAGTGGTGCTTGAACCGATAATCGATAAGCGAGGAAAGCTGGGCATCGGCCTGGATGACGACGTCTCCGCCGTGACCGCCGTCGCCGCCGTCCGGGCCGCCTTTGGGCACAAACGCCTCGCGGCGGAACGACATGCAGCCCGCGCCGCCGTCGCCGCCCTTGACGTTGATGCGGCAAATGTCGGTGAACTGGGACATGGCGCCCCTTCCTTGTAAGATCAATCGAATATAGCCACGCGCGTGCCAATGGGGACGTACCCCTTTGGCACGCAGCGCATCAATGTATCCCATAGTAAAAGACTGCGCCACAAAGGCGTGCGTCCCCAGTGGCAGAACTCGCGGGTACACATAAAAACAAGGCTCCCGCACCAAGCGAGAGCCTTGCTCAAGATGCAAATGCAAAAAGGGTGAATTACGCCTCGACGGCAGGGTACACGTTCACGCGATGCTTAAGACCCTTGGTGAACTTAACCTTGCCCTCGACAAGCGCGAAGAGGGTGTCGTCCTTACCACGGCCGACGTTCTCGCCGGGGTGGATGTGGGTGCCGTTCTGGCGGACGAGAACCTCGCCGGCCTTCACGGTCTGACCGTCAAAACGCTTGGTGCCCAGACGCTGGCCGCGGGAGTCGCGACCATTGCGGGAGGAACCGAGACCTTTTTTGTGTGCCATGTCAGGTACCTGCTCTCTAACTACTTACAAATGGTGCGTCTACTCGGCGATGGGAGCCTCGGGCTCCTCGACCTTGGTGGTCTTCTTGGCGGCACGGGACGTGGCCTGGACCTTGGTGATCTTCAGCTTGGTGAGCTGCTGACGATGGCCCTTGAGACGGTGATAGCGCTTACGCTTGTGGAACTTGTAGACGAGCTGCTTCTCGCCCTTGAACTGCTCCAGGATCTCAGCAGTGACCTTAGCCTTGGCGAGCTTGGCAGGATCCGTGACGATCTTCTTGCCGTCGTTGAGGAAGATAACCTCGAGCTCGACCTTGGAACCGGTCTCGCCCTCGATCTTCTCGACGGTGATGACGTCATCGGTGGCGACTTTATACTGCTTGCCGCCAGTAGAAACGATTGCGTACATATTCTTGCCCTTCATGCATCAGTTGTGCAACAGTCGGATATGGTATCAGGTGGTTTGTGGCACGTCAACGGATTAATACAACGTTTTCCCTGCATATTCACAGGTTCGACAAAGCCTCCGCTGCGCTACGCGCCGTAAGGCTCCCCTCTGGTGCCTCAAGCTCATGGCCCAGCGGGTGGACCTCACTCGCGTCTCTATGCGGATACGCTGCGAGCAGCGCTCGACATTATACGACGAAATAGTCATGAGCTTCTGAATACCGGTGGAGACGATCTCCTCGTCGACGCCCGGCTCAAGCCCACGTAGCGCTTGATCGAGGGCGGCCACGATAATCTCGGGGCGAAGCGAGCCCTCGTTGTCGCAGCGTGTGTTGAGTTCGAGCCAGATGCGACCATCGGGCATAACGCGGTGGCTGCAGCCCTTGAGCAGATGGCGAACGTCCAGGGATTTGGTCTTCTTGCCTCGACGATACGGGATCTCGGCGCTTTGGTCATACCACCCAGAGAGGACCTGCGAGACCGCCTCGTCCGTCACGGAAAACCCGGGGTTGACGAAAACCTCAAGTAGGTAGTGGACTTCGTTGATCTCCGCTGTGAGCGCCGGGCGACGAAGCTCCACGTACGCGCGCCAAGGGGACGCAGGTCGACGGGGGCAGCGCCCTGCAGGAGCTTCAGCGCGACCTCGGCGGGAACAAGCTCCGTCAGATACACGTCGAAATACTCGGCCGTGGAGGACGTGCCCACGGGCAGCGCGGAGGTGTAGGCGATGCGCATATGCGGCGAAAAGCCCTGGGTAACCGCATAGGGAAGCTTGGCGCGGCGCACGATCTGCTCGACGGTGTGGATCAACTCGAGATGCCCCAGATACTTGAGGCGCCCCAACTTGGGATAGGCCACGCGGAGGCGGAAAAGCGTGGGCTCGGATGCGTTCGTCATGCGCGCTCACCAACCAAGACGTTATCGGCTTTCAGGGTCGGGCACACACCGCAGCCCGTGCAGGACTCGCGCGTGCAGTCGGGCGTGGTGACGCCCTCGAGGGAGCGGCGATATTCGCGCAGGAGGAACCCGCGGGACACGCCGGGGCTCACATGCTCCCAAGGAAGGTGCCAATCGAGCTCGAAAGACTCCTGGGCGAGCGCCCTCAAGTCCATACCGAGTTCGGCAGCCGCCTCCTCCCAGCGCTCGAGCTCGAACTGTTCGGTCCACGCGTCGAAGCGCTGGCCGAGCCTCCAGGCGCCTTCGATGAGGGGGGCGATATCACGCCCGCCGCGGCTCATGACCGCCTCGACGAGCGAGGTAGCGGCGTCATGGCAGTGGATGCGCACGGCACGGTTCTTGACCGAGTGGAACAACAATTGCTGGCGGCGCTTCACCTCTGCGTCGTCGAGCTGCGGGCACCACTGGAACGGGGTGTGGGCCTTGGGGATGAACACCGACACCGAGATGGAGACGGAGATGCCGCCACGCTGCTCCTTGGGGACGACCTCGCGCGCGATCTCGAGCGTGTGGTCGGCGAGCTCGGCGATGGCGACGATATCCTCGTCGGTCTCCCCCGGCAGCCCCATCATGAAGTACAGCTTGATGCGACGCCAGCCGGCCTCGAAGGCCGCGCGGGTGGCGCGCTCGAGGTCCTCCTCGGTCACGTTCTTGTTGATGATGTCGCGCATGCGCTGACTGCCCGCCTCCGGTGCGAAGGTGAGACCGCCCTTCTTCTCCCCCGCCACGGCGGCGGCCATGTCGACACCGAAGGAGTCGAGGCGCTGCGACGGCACGGAGATGGAGATGCCGGTATCGCCTAGTCGCCTGTTTAGGCGGTTCAAGATCTCGGCGCACTTGGAATGGTCGGTAGTGGAGAGGGAGTTGAGGGAGACCTCGTCGTAACCCATATGGGCGAGCCCGCCCGTCACGGCGGAGACCACCTGGTCGGCGGAGCGCTCGCGCACCGGGCGGTACGTCATGCCGGCCTGGCAGAAGCGGCACCCGCGGGCGCAGCCGCGCAGCACCTCGACGCACAGGCGGTCCTGGACGATCTGCATGTAGGGGACGACGGCCTGGGGCACGGGGTTGGTGGCGCCGAAGTCCTTGACCACGCGCTTGTAGACCACGGGCTGCACGTCCTCGCCCTCTCGCGGGACCGTGTAGCCGTGAGGCGAGCAGGGCTCGTCGTGGCGCACCTCGTAGAGGGAGGGGACGTAGACGCCGCCGATCTTCGAGAGCTCGCGGAGCATCTCGTGACGGGAGGCACCAGCGTCGCGCAGCTCGCGATGACGCTGACAGAACTCGACGATCTGCTCCTCGCCCTCGCCGATCATCATGCAGTCGAAAAACGGCGCGAGGGGCTCGGGGTTGTAAACGGACGGTCCGCCGCAGATGACGATGGGGTTGTCCTCGCCGCGGTCAGCCGCATGCAGCGGAATGCCGGCGAGGTCGAGGCCCTCGAGGTAGTTGGTGCAGGCCATCTCGTGCGGGACGTGGAATCCCACCACGTCGAAGGATGCGATGGGCGCCGCGCCCTCAAGTGAGAGCAACGGGATGCCGGCGGCCCGCATCTCATCGGCCATGTCGACCCAAGGGATGTAACCGCGCTCGCAGGAAAGGCCCTCTGCCTCGTTGAGGTTACGGTACAGGATGGCAATGCCTGGTTGGGCAGACCAACTTCATAGACATCCGGGTAGATGAGCGCACAGCGGTGCTCGGCCTCGGGCTTATACAGAGCACCCCATTCGTGGTTGATGTAGCGCGTGGGCTTCTCGACGCGTGCCAAAAGTGGCTCGAGCTCCGAGAAGCGGTTTTCGTAGGCAACGCGCACGGCGATGTCTCCTAACAGGTCGAAACGGATACACGGGTTCCGGTGTGTATCGGGCGTGGGTGCCATTTGGGCACGCCCGACCACATCTCCGGTCGCAGGGGCTTACGCCCGCACGGGGTCCTGGCGGGCGACGACAAGGCCCTTCATACGCCCCACGGCTCCAGATACGGCGTCGTTCAAGCGCGAATAGTCCACATCGCGCTCGTACAGGATGCAAAGCGCACGGCCGATGCCGTAGGTACCCAGGCCGCCCACCATCGCCTTGACCAAAAAGCTCGCATGCCCTGCCTGTCTGACCAGCACGCGTGTGCCGGCACGCATCGCCAAAGCCGCCATCAGGATACCGGCGGCTTCATACGCCCGCTCAAATCGCATCGGCTTACCGAAAATCGCGGCAAGTTGCAGCATCATGCCCATCTGCGCGACCGTCATGACGGGAAAATCGGCCCCGGGCATGAAGAACAAGGCGCCCGTGGCAAGGTTGCCGAGCGAAGCGGACGCGATAACGCGATTCGCCGCCGCGATACGCATGAACGGGAAGTTCGCGGCGAACGCACTCTGCTTCTCGGTACGCTCGAGGATCCAACGCGCGAGCGTATCGAGCAGATACGTCTTATCGGTGGCGGCGATCAGGCCGAGCATGCGTGTGTCATGGCGAATGAACGGAACTTCGACGCTTGATTCCGAAAGCACCACGACCGGCGCACCACAGACCACAAGCTCCTGCACATGCTCCTGAAGACGCACGCTGCCGCACGAAAGAACAATCGACACGTCGGTGTCATCTTTGGCCGACGCAGGCGCCTCACCCAGGCGCTCCACGCGCACGAGCGCGGAGGTGGTCTGTGGAACAAACGCCTCCCGGATCGCGTCAATCAGGAACGGAGTCGCGGTTGCATCAACGAACACCGCGACGCGCACAGAAACATCTGCCTCTCCGCGAACGGAGGCACCGAGCTTGACCGTATTCAAGATCGAATCGATGGGAATACCCATAGAAACCTACTTTCTTTCAGCGGCAAAAGTCCGAAGCTAACGGGCCTTGCCGCGTGAGCGCAGATGGACTGGACGATGCCGAACGCGGCGCACTGCATCAGCATGGACGATGAGCCGAAGCTGATGAAGGGCAAGGGAATGCCGGTGATGGGCATGAGCCCAATGCACATCCCCACCTCCTCCAAGAGCTGAAACGTCCACATGCCCACGATGCCGATGCAGGCAAGTTGCAAGAACAATGAATCCGACTGATGGGCGATGCGAATGGTGCCGAAGATGAGCAAGGCGAAGAACGCAAGCAGGACGAGCGCCCCCGCGAAGCCGAACACCTCGGAGAGCAGGGCGAAGATGAAATCGGTATGCGCCTCGGGCAAAAACCCGCGCCGGATTGCGAGGCGTTGCCGATGCCCTTGCCAAAGAAGCCCCCCGAACCCACGGCGATCATCGATTGCAAGAGGTTATACCCAGACTGGCTCGTATCGGATTCCGGATTGATGAACACCAGCAGGCGATTCATCTGATACTGCTTGAGCAGCACGTCCTTGCCGAGCATGCTATCGAGAACCGAGTCGAGCGCGAGCAAGAGCGAAACGGCTCCGACCAATAGAGCAATCGTGCAAAGCACCCACTCTTTCTTCGGTCCACTCATCATGATGATGCACGCCCCGGAGAAGAACACGACCAAACCACTGCCCAAGTCGCCGGCGACGACGGCGGCCCCAAAGGGTATGGCGAGCATGCCGCAGAGCTTGGCGTACTCGCGCACGCTGTCGATACGCCCGTTGTACTGCGCACCGAGGGACGCCATGAAAAAGATCGTGATGATCTTGGCGAGCTCGACCGGCTGGAAGGTCAACCCAATGAGCGGAATCTTGATCCAACCCGTCATGCCTTTGGCGTTGTACGACAAGCCGGGGATATAGGGGCTGAACAGCACGATGAGGTCGACCACGAGCAAGATGGTGGTCATGCCCGCCAGGCCGGAAAAGTCCGAACGCCAGCAGAGGAACGCGAGGATGGCACCCAAGCCGATGCCCACCAATTGGCGCGTAAACGACGCTTCGGCGATGGTGAGCGATGCGGTCCAGATCACGAGTGAGCCATACGCCAGCAGGCAAAGCCATGCAACCAGTACGGGGACATTGACCTTTTGACGAAAGCCGCCCCTATCGGAGCTCATGTGCTTATTAACACGCGAAAGGGAATCGAGGGCCAAAAGAATCACCTACCTCGTGCTGTCGCCGGCCGTGTAGGCGGCGTCGTCGGGGGAATCGTACAGGGCTCCCAAGACTGTGCGAACGGCCGGCATGGCACACGTCGAGCCAAATCCACCACGCTCAAGCATCGCGCACACCACGTACTTGGGATCGTCGAAGGGGCATACGCGATGAACCAGCCGTATGGATCCTCGCCGTCCTTCTCGCCCGTGCGGACTTGCCGGCGACCTGGACGGGAAGGTTGGTGAAGTGGGCGGCGGTCACCGCGGATTCCTCATAAATCATCGAATGGACGCCACGGTACGCCACATCCAGCGCCCCGGCCGTCGAGATCTCGGCCGTCAGCCGCTTCTTTGGCTCATACGTGTACGCATCGCCCTCGCCGTCGCGCGCGACGGCGGAGAGCAGGACATGGGGGGTCCACTCCACGCCACCCATGGCGAGACCACAGTACGCAGTGGCCATCTGCAGCGGAGTGACGAGGATATCGCCCTGGCCAATGGCGATGTTGGTCATATCACCGGCGTTCCATGCACGCTGGTCGGCACTCCAATCCTTGCGGTACTCCTCTTTCCAAGCAGAATCGGGCACACGCCCCTCGGCTTCGGAGGGGAGGTCGATACCCGTCTTGGCACCAAGACCCCAGCGGCGGTACATTTCCTGCAGGCCCTCTGGATTTTTCTCACTGTAGAAGAAGTTCTTGCCCAGATCGTAAAAGACCACGTCACACGAATCGCGGATTCCCGTCTCAAGGTTGCGCGTGCCATGGCCTGTCTCGAGCCAGCACTTCTTGCCCCATGCCTCGCCCAAGCCGGTCCACCAGCCGGTGCAATTGGAAGACATGTCGGCCGTGTACACGCCGTACTCCATGCCCGCAAGCGAGGTAAAGGGCTTGATGGTGGAGGCTGACATATACAAACCGCCAATTACACGGTTGAGCAGCGGATGATCGCCCTCGTCGTCATTCAGCTCATTCCATGTATCTGATGACACGCCACCGACGAACACCGAGGGATCGAAGAGGGGCACTCGCGAGCCCCAAGATCTCGCCGTTCGTGCAATCCATGCACACGCACGCCCCACACGTGGGCTCATAGCCGGTCTGCTCGGCGACTTCCATACCGAGCTTGAGGCCCTCCTCACACGCACGCTGGATCTTAAGATCGATGGTGAGCTTGATGTCGCTGCCTGCCTTTGCCGGCACGGCGCCCGCCTGCCCGGTAACGTTGCCATCGGCATCGACCTTGACCGTCTGTTCGCCGCGAATGCCCTGCAGCAGGCTCTCGTAATAATACTCAACACCCGCCTGCCCCACGATGTCGCCCGACTGGTAATCGATGGAGCCGGCTCGCTCCTCATCCGAAAGGTTCTCCTGCGCATCGAGCTGCTCTTGCGTGACTGTTCCGGTGTAGCCCACCACGTGACATGCGAGCGTACCGTTGGGATACGAACGCTCGGTGCGCTCCGCCACGCTCACACCGGGAAATTGATCGATGTGCTCAACAACGTAGGCAATAGTGGAACGACGAACGTCGCTCGCGATGGTGTGGGGGCTCTGGGCACCCTCGGTGTTGTCCTGGATGTTGCGGAGTACGGCCATATAGGGCATGCCCAGCACGTTGGCAAGATGACGAACGACCACCGTGTTCTCGGCAAGATCGCGATACGCCACAAGCGCAAGCGAAGCGCGATTGTCCACAATGGCCTCACCGTTGCGATCGAGGATGCGTCCGCGCGGAGCGGGCGTGGTAACCGTGCGCGTCTGATTTTGCTCCGCGAGCTTGTCATAATGGTCGGCGGAGACCATCTGCATGCTCCACAGCTTGGCGATGATAGCGGCAAAAACCGCACCGACACCCGCGGTGAGCAGTTTGAAGCGTCCATTCGACTTCGTGCCGGACGTACTGCCCTCACCCTCGGTGGCGCGCGGTCGGGTACCGTTGGCGGTATCAAAGGTGAACTTACCGGAATAGCCCTTGAGGAAGAGCAGCGATCCAATGATGGCGACGACGAGGATAACGCCGGCGATGATAACGATGAGCTGCGCGTCCATACTCATCTACCTCAAGCTCTTATAGCGCTTGCCGGCGTACGACAGGCCGCGTGCACCACGTCCGCCTTTGCCGTGGCCGCCGGACGACCGGCCCCCGAGCATAAGGAAGGGCACGCACGCGAGGAGATCAAGCACGCTGGAGGCAAGACCATGCACGCCAATGGAGAGGAGTAGATTGGTCTCGACGCCCATGAGGAACAGGCCGAGCGCGTACACGACGTTCACCACGACGACGGCCAGGACGACGGCGCGGATCGTCTCCATGCCAAAGCCCGAAGACAAACCGCGCGACATGAGAGCAACAGCGTATCCCGTGATTGCCAAGAGCAGCGCCATGAAACCGATGGGAGACGAGGTTGTCAGGTCATAGAAGAGGCCGGAAAAGAAACCTATGTACACAAGCGAACGGGAATCTCCCGAAATCGCCAGTGAGACCGTGAGCGCGAGCATGAAATTGAACCGTCCCCCAAACAGGGAGACCTGCGGGGCGATGGCGAGGTGAAGCACGGCGCAGGCGGCGATCGTGGCGATGAGGGCCGAGCGCGTGCGACCCGAGTTGTTGAGTTCGAGTGCCATATCCCTCCCCTATTCCGTCGTATTCGAAGATTCGGATTCGGAATCTCCAGAGTCCTGGCCATCGGAGGAGTCCGATCCGCCTTGGGGTGAAGCGTTCGCAGTGGCGACGTCGTCCTCCGACGCGATCTGGTCCTCGCCAACCGACGTGATGACCAAGACCTCCTCGTTGTTTTCCGCCGAAGAAAGCGCACGTACCACGATGGTGTAGTACACCGCATTGGCATCGCGATCGATGGACGCAACGGTGCCGAGAGGCAGCCCTTTGGGGAACGTGCCGCCAATGCCCGACGTGATGATGATGTCACCGGTGGACACCTCGGCGTCGGCGACCACATACTGCAGCCGAAGCGTACCATCGGCCTGGCCCTGCAACATACCCTGGGCACGAGAGCTTTGGATCATGGCAGAGATCCCCGACTGCTCATCGGTAATGAGCCGGACTGTGGAGGTGTTTGCGGAAACCTCGATGATCTGACCGATCACCCCGCCGGAGCTGCAGACGGGCATTCCCACTTCAAAGCCTGAGTTAGAACCTTTGTCGATCACGACCGCATTGCTCCATGCGTCCCCGGTGGACCCGATGATACGAGCCGCCGTAGACTCAAGGCTGTACGTGGACTGGAGGCCGACGAGCTTTTCCAGACGCTCTGCCGTCTCTTGAGCCTCGGAAAGTTCAGCGACTCTTGCAGTGAGCTCCTCATTTTGCTTCTTGAGTTCAGAGAGCGTGTCGGAGGAAGCAGTCGCGTTCTGCGTGATATTGCCAAGGGCGTTGAAGGGAGAGGCGATGGCGCTGCCGAGCATGCGCACGGGAGAAGTGACCGTCATCGCGGCGCCACGAAGCGCATGGATGGGGCCCTCGCTGCTCTCACGCAGGTAAAACGTAAGCAAGAGGAGCGAGATGACGCATAAAACAATCAACGGGCGACCACCCGTTGATTGTCGTGAGCTATGTACATTTGAGGAGTACTTGGGTTTATGTGCCACAAGCCACCCTTTCCTTGCAACTAGGCGTTGCTTTGAACAAAACCGCCATCAAATGCGTTGGCCTCGAGGACGCGGGCACAGCCGTTCACGACGTTGTCGAGGGCTGTGGGGCTCACGTTAACCGCGACGCCGGTCTCGTCACGCAGACGCACGTCGAGACCGCGGAGCATGGCACCGCCACCCGTGAGCAGGATGCCGTAGTACATAAGGTCCGAGGCGAGATCAGGCGGCGTGGCGTCAAGCGCGTCCTTAACGGCCTTAGTCATCTCGTCGAGCGGCTTGTTGAGCGCGCGGCGGATCTCTTCGCTCTCAATACGGACCGTCTTGGGAAGACCGCTGATGACATCGCGGCCATTGACCTCGACATCGAGCTCGTCTTTAAGCGGGACGGCGGAACCGACCTTGATCTTGATGTCCTCTGCGGTACGCTCGCCGATAGCGAGATTATAGGCGTCGCGGACGTGTTGCAAGATAGCCTGGTCGAACTCGTCACCGGCGATGCGGATAGATTGGGAGACAACGATGCCGCCCATGGCGATGACGGCGACCTCGGTGGTACCACCGCCGATATCGATGACCATGGAACCCGTAGGCTCCTCGACGGGCAAATCGGCGCCGATGGCGGCAGCCATAGGCTCTTCGATAAGATACGCCTGACGGGCACCGGCCTGGATGGTCGCCTCAAAGACAGCGCGCTTCTCGACAGAGGTGACGCCCGAGGGGACGCACACGACCACGCGGGGGCGCGGAGTCCAGGGGTAGCGCTTTTCACTCGCCTTATCGATGAAGTAGCGCAGCATGGCCTCGGTCACATCGAAGTCGGCAATGACACCATCCTTGAGCGGACGGACTGCCACGATGTTACCGGGGGTACGACCGAGCATGCGCTTCGCCTCGATACCGACGGCGAGAATACGCTCATCGTTCTTATCGATGGCAACCACGGAAGGCTCGCGGATGACGATGCCCTTGCCGCGCACCGAGACGAGCGTATTGGCCGTACCGAGGTCGATCGCCAGATCCCCGTCGTACTGACCGAAAAACATGTCCATCAAAGAAAACAAGTCTGCTCCTACGTCAAACTCTTGCGTGCACGTATGGCAAAAGTGTACCGTGCGTCCCCATCCGCCACGAGACGTGCATGAGGAACGCACGGCTTACACACTTCTAGTCGGTGGAGGTCTCCGTGTTGAAGTCGGTGGAGACGCTCGAAACGGCCCAGCCCAGGCCCTCACGAACGAATCCGACCTCGTACGTCATATCCCCGCCGTTCTTGAGTGCGACCTTGACCGTGGCGGTGGCCTCACTCATGCCAGCGTCCATGCCCTCGATGGTGGGCGTGGCATCCAGCGGAATGGAAGCGGTGATGATGGACTTCTGGCTCTCGTCAAGTCCGGAGGCAAGATACTCGCTGGCATCGGATCCGTCGGTCGCGGCCTGGAACAGGCCGGTCAGCACATCTTGTTGCGAGGGGAAACCGAAACCGCGCGTGTACGCGAAAGCAGCGCCGCCGCCAGCGATAAGGAGAACGACGAGCAATGCGATGAAGACCTTGAGGCCCGTGTGACGGCGCTTGCGGCGCACCTTGGTCTCGACGCGGTCCTGCTGGACCATCTCCTGCTCGGAGAGCGTGAAGAAACCGGTATCGGATGGATCGGGCATGAAGCTGCCGGACTGGCCGAGCGGGTCGAGCGGGTCGATGTCGGTGCTGTACGCATTCGTGGTCGCGACCATGGCCGAAGAGGCGGATAGCGTGTCACGAGCGCGCTCGTACGCATCTGCCTGCTCGGGCGTGAGCTGATAGATGCCGTCGACGGTGGCGGTGCCAAAAGCATCCACAGCGTCGCTGAAGCGGTTGGCGGCCACATACGCCTGACCGAGACCGGCGCTGATGGCACGGGTGTCGTCACGTGGACCGGCGAAATCAAGGGCGGTACGATACGACTCGATGGCGTCTTCCGGACGCTGAAGCGCGACGAAGCAGTCCCCGAGGTTCGCAAGGGCACCGGCGGGAGCGGGGTTGGCTCCGTCAATGGCGGCCTGACGATAGGCAACGCCCGCCTCGGTGAGGTTGCCGAGCTTCTTCAGGGCGTCACCGAGTCCGAGATACGCCTTGTAAGGTGTGGCGTAGCTGGCATCTTGCGTCGCGGCGGAGAAGGCAGACACGGCGGAGCGAATATCGCCCGAGGCGACGAGCGCCTTGCCCTGGTTGGTAAGCAGAGCGCCCCGCTTGCCGTAGGCACCGTCCTGCAGGGCCGCGCCGTACGCCTCGACAGCTTCGGCATAACGGCCAAGGCGCATGAGCGAGTTGCCGCGCAGGTGATCTGCCTCGCCTGCGAGCTCAGAGGGGTCTTTTGCGGCGGCGAACAACTGCGCAGCGGAGGCGAAATCCCCCGTACGATATGCGTTGCGCGCCTGTTCAAGAGCTTGGATGTTCACGAATGCTCCTCTTTGACGAGCGGATGGTGTCGGACGGCCCGAATGCGGGCAATTGGACGCTATGCCCCGTGGACGATATCGACCTTCACGATCTCATCGCCTGCGCGAAGTGCGCCGATAACGTCCTTGCCTTCGACGGTGGCACCGAAAACCGTGTACCCGGAATCGAGGTTGTGCTGCGGACCAAGGCAGAAATAGAACTGGGAACCAGCGGAGTTGGGATCCATGGATCGAGCCATGGCGAGCGCGCCGTCTTCATGGCTGTTGCGCGGATTGGTGGAGAACTCCTCCTGGATGCACCAGCCGGGACCGCCCGTGCCAGGCTGGCCATCGGGACCAGCTTGACCGGCGGCAACCTGCTCACAGGTCATGTCACGCGTGTTGGGACAGCCGCCCTGGATCACGAAGCCCGGAACGTAGCGGTGAAACTTGAGACCATCATAGAATCCCATGGTGGCGAGCTCGCAAAAATTGGCCACATGAATAGGGGCTCCATCACTGTCGAGCTTTACGCGGATGGTACCCTTGCCAGTCTCGATCACGGCGACCTCATCGCCTGCGATCTGATACTCGGGGGTACGGGTCTTCCTATGGAACATGGGTGTCCTCCCCTGTCATCGTTGCATACAGGGAATATCATACCACGCACCGCACCTGACGAGCTGGGTGCTTTATTTCTCTACCGGCTTCCAGGCGTTCACGTTTTCCTCGAACTGCACGACGTCGACCGCCTTGCCGTTAACTTTCTCGACACCGCGCAGCGGAGCCAAGATCTCATCCTGGTGGTCGGCGGGACGCTCGCCATCGGGTAGTGCCAGGTTGATATCCCAAGAACGGCACAGGACGTCCACGCGGTTATACGTCCAGGTTGCGAGCTGCTTGAGATGATCGACGTCCTCACTATACGCGGTGTCCTCGGCCAGCTCGAGCCCATCGAGCTCATCAAGGATCGCCTGAATGGAGTCGCGCAAATCATATGCACCCTGCGCCGCAGTCTGCCTCGTGGCAAGATCCTTTGCGAGGTATTGCCCGTTATACGTGTCGACAACGGGCCCGATCTCATCTTGGAACGCGATGATCTGGGCATATATGGCACTCAGCCGCTGAAAGGCCTCTGCCTCCGAGACCGTGGAATCGCTGACCTGCTCCTGACCGTCCTCGTCGCCCTCATCCGACTCCTGGGCATCCGCAGCTTCTGCGTCCTCGTCCTGGGATACCTGACGGCTCGGGAACATGTCGCTCGCGGCGCGGTCGAAGGACTCATAGAACCCAGGCATGACGCCCATGGGATCGGTCGCGACGAACCACGCGCCACCGGCGACGAGCACGAGCATGGCCACGAGAGCGATCCAGCGCCCACGCCGAGGTCTGCCATACGGGTCGTCCCCCTCCACAGCCTCCACCTCATCGAGCGGTAAAGCCTTGCGCACGGCGGCACGAGGTGCCGACGCACCAGAGGCGGCCTGCGCGCCCGCGATGTCATCGAGACTCATCACGCTCGTCGCCTCAGAGTCGAACGGCTGCGCGAGCACATCGGGAATGCCCGCACCCGTAGGAGCTGGAACGGCCTCCGCGATCATCTCGGACGTCACACGCGGAAAACTCGCGGTTTTACCCGCGGCGAGGTCGGAGGCGGCTGAATTCTGCGAGAGGATGCCCGGTGCCGGTCGCCCGCATTTAGGGCATGTGCGGTCCTGAGGATTCAACCGGGCGCCACAGCCCTCGCAAAAATGAACTCGGAGACGGAAGAGGAAGCGGGTACCGAAAGGTCGGCGCCGCACGCAGGGCACATGTTCGACCCGTCCTTGACGGTGGCGTTGCAGATGGGGCAGATCACTGGTCCTTCTTCCGGGTGGTCTTGGGCATCTTCACGCGGATGCCGCCGTTTGCCTGTTCTACACGATACCGCTTTTCCGGACAGAGACTGCCACCGGACACCTTCACGCGGTCACGACGAGCAGGGCTCCCCGTATGCCGCGCTCGAGATGCGGGCTCGACGCCCTCCTCGGCATGTTCCTCGGCACGGACGAGCTCACGCATCGCCGCGCGCTTCTGCGCCCGAGACCGCACCTCCGCCGCAACGCGACGCAGCGAGCTCCCCGTCGAGCTCACGTGCCTGGATCGGGATGCGCCCCCACGCCGTACGCTCACGCGCACACCGCGACCAAAACCAGTCGCGAGCCGCGTGGTGCGCTCTGGCGAGCGCTCCATGAGATCGGCCAGACGGTAGAAGATACCGCAGCCAAGGATGGAGAAGACCACGGTGAGAACGGCGCTCCACACCGTGAGCCGCGCGATGGAGAAAAAGTTGGGAAACACGACCACGCCCACGGCGATCCCGGCGGAGACGAACGTGAACAATAGACGGCGCAGCAGAGTGAACGGCACCGATATGCGCCAGATAAGGCAAAGACCCACCGAGCAGGTGGTGATGACGCACATGGTGGAGAGCAAACCCTGTTCAAAGCCGAACGTTCGGGAAGACAAGATGCAAAGCAACGAGGTGACGAGTACACCCACAGCCGCGGGAAGGGCCTTCTTGAGCACATTGACGAGGAAGCTTCCGCGCACGCGCGACCGATTGGGCTCGAGCGCAAGCACGAAGCTGGGGAACCCGATGCAGAAGAAGTTGATGAGCGTCATGGTGATGGGCTGGAACGGATACGGCGGAGCGATGACGCACATGGCCGCAAGACCCATGGAGAAGAGCGTCTTCGTAAGGAAGAGCGCCGCGGAGCGCTGCAGGTTATTAATGGAGCGACGCCCTTCCGCAACCACGGCGGGCATGGCAGCGAAGTCGTTGTCAACGAGCACGATCTCGGCGACGTTGCGAGCAGCGTCGGATCCAGCGGCCATCGCCACCGAGCAATCGGCCTCCTTGAGGGCCAGCACGTCGTTCACGCCATCGCCCGTCATGGCGACGGTGTGACCACGCCGCTGCAGGGCGACCACGAGCTCGCGCTTTTGCTGCGGGGTCACGCGGCCGAAGACGTGATAGCGGTCGACGGCGGCATCGAGCTTGGCGGACGTGTCGAGCGTCGTTGCATCCACAAACGCCTCGGCGCCAGGGATGCCGACCACGCGTGCAATGGACGAAACGGTGCGCGGATCGTCGCCGGAGATGACATTCAAGGTCACGCCCTGCTCGCAGAAGTACCGTATGGTCTCGGCTGCGGAGGAACGGATCTCATCGCGAATGGTGACGAAGCCCAAAGGACGGGCCTCTCCGATCATGTCGCCTTCGTCGGTGAAGCCGTCCACGCGCGCCACCACAAGCACGCGACAGCTCGAGGCAAGCCGGCTGACGGCAGGCTCAAAACGCGAAAAGTCCCCGGACGCCAAAACGAACTGAGCAGCGCCCATCACGTACGAAAGCTCCTGGTCCCCCACCACCAACGTGGCTCCACTCCACTTTTGGCAGAGGAGAACGCCACAGTGCGAACGGCCCGCGGCACCGCGGTCTCATCGGCGTAGCGCGCAAGGATCGCCGTGCAGGTCTCGTTCGCATCTGCCGAGGTCGCACGAGCGATACCGGACAGCGCGCAATCGAGGGCGGCGATACGCTCGGCATCGGGCGACGCCCTGCCGGGAGCTTGGCGCCATCTTCGCGCGAGCAGGCGACGACCGATCCATCGGACTCGGCGAGGTACGTACCCTCGACCTCCATTCGGCCGGAAGTGATGGTACCCGTCTTGTCCAGGCAAAGCACGTCCACGCGCGCCAGCGTCTCGATGCAGTAGAGCTGTTGGGCAAGCACCTTGCGCCTGGCCAGTCGAATGGTGGCAATGGCGAGGACAGACGAGGTGAGCAGCACGAGCCCCTGCGGAATCATGCCGAGCAAGGCGCCGACCGTGGAGAGGATCGCCGCCGAGATGGCGCTCCAGGACTCACCAGACGTAAGCCAGCCCATAATGGTCGAGAAGGAATTCGGGTCAAGGGCGCACCAGGCACGATATGCACTATTCGCACTCGCACAGAACAACGCGATGCCAATTGGGACCATGAACACACTCGCGAACCGAACGATGGCGTTGAGCGCGTTCATGATCTCGGAGTTGACCTTCTTCACGTACTTCGCCTCATTGTTGATGCGCGCCACGTAGTTGTCGGCACCGACGTGGATCACACGCGCCACCACCAGGCCCGCATCGATGAAGCTTCCACTCATGAGCTCGTCACCCGAGCGTTTATGGATGGGATTGCTCTCACCGGTGAGAAGGCTCTCGTTGACGTGACACTCCCCCTCGACCACTACGGCGTCGGCGGGAATCTGGTCGCCGCGCCCGAGGCGAATGACGTCGTCGAGAACAATCTGGTCCAAGTCGAGTTCGACGAGTGCACCGTCACGCAGGGCCGTGGCTTTTTTGAGGCAAGCAACGTGAGCTTGTCGACCATGCGCTTGGATCGGAGCGCCTGCACCACGCCGATTCCCGTGTTAAGGAAGACGATGCCCAAAAACGTCAGGTTCTTCCACGCGCCCGTGATGATGACGAGTGCCGCCAGGATGACGTTGATGAGGTTGAACAGGGTGCAGATGTTCTCGATGAGAAGCTCTTTGACGGATTTGGTCTTGAGCTCCGTGTTGACGTTCACCTTTCCCGCTGCGATGCGCTCCTCGACTTCGGACGCGGTGAGCCCGCGCTCGCCAAAGGGGTTTTGGGCGTCCATGGTGTTCATACGCTCCCATCGCTTCGTTCGTCGCGGAGGCGACTCATATGACGAAGGCCACGAGCGCCTAGCGCTCGCGACCCCCGGGATTCGAACCCACACGGGTTCGAGGAAAATTAGAATGGTGCGCCATATAGGGTTCGAACCTACGGCCTTCTGCTCCGGAGGCAGACGCTCTAATCCACTGAGCTAATGGCGCGCAACGGCAAACATTATACCCAAGGCAGCACATGGCGGTGCCCGGAATAGAGAATCTTTAAGATTCGCCGCCCTTCACCGCCCTTCGTCACGCGCATGAGCCCCAAGGCCGCCGAGGTTAGCGGACAGCACGAGATTTGTCGCCCATGTAACCATTTGGTTCACCGCGCACGCCCTCGAATCGCACGCGGTCAAGTCAGGTACACTCAAATGTAAACTTCCATATACTCTGCCGGCACCTCCGGCTGCTTGAAACCGAAAGGACCAGCACGTGATTGCAATCCTGCGCAAAAACGCCTCGGAAGACGCCGTAACCCGTATCGTCTCCTGGATCGAGGGCAAGGGTCTCACGGCGCACGTAAGCCGCGGCCAAAACGAGACCATCATCGGGCTCGTGGGCGACACCACCAAGATCGACCCGTTTCTGCTCGAGTCCATGGACGTCGTTCAACGCGTTCAACGCGTGTCGGAACCCTTCAAAAAGGCAAACCGCAAATTTCACCCTACCGACACGGTCGTGAACTGCGGTGGTGCCATGGTCGGCGGAGGCAACTTCCAGGTCATCGCCGGTCCGTGCTCCGTCGAAGGGCCGAACCTCATTCGTATCGCCCGCCGTTGCAAGGCCGCAGGTGCCACCATGCTCCGCGGCGGCGCGTATAAGCCCCGTACCTCCCCGTACGCGTACCAGGGCATGGGAGAGCACGGACTCGATCTTTTGCTCGAGGCCAAGGCGGAAACGGGCATGCCCATCGTGACCGAGGTCATGGACGTGCGCGACGTCGAGCTGTTCGTCGATCGCGGTATCGATGTCATGCAGATCGGCGCCCGCAACGCGCAGAACTTCAACCTGCTCAAAGAAGTAGGTCGAACCACTACGCCCGTCTTGCTTAAACGCGGTATTGCCGGCACTATTGACGAATTGCTCATGGCGGCCGAGTACATCATGAGCGAGGGCAATGACAATGTCATGCTTTGCGAACGCGGAATTCGCACGTTCGAGACACGGACGCGCAACACCTTCGACCTTAACGCCGTGCCCGCGCTGCACGAACTCACGCATCTGCCCGTGGTGGCAGATCCCAGCCACGCCACCGGCTACACCCGCTACGTGGAGCCCATGGCGCTCGCTGCGACCGCGGCGGGAGCGGACGCGCTCGAAATCGAGGTGCACGATGATCCTGCCAATGCATGGTCAGACGGAGCGCAGGCCCTCACCCCCGATCAATTCGACCGTGCCATGGAGCGCATCCACGCCGTGCGCTCAGTCGTGGCCGACATGGCTCGCGAGGAGGCGTAGGCTCCCCATGAACCAAACCGAACTGAACGTTGACGAAGACGTACGTGACACCGTCGCGAATCCGACCATAGGCATTGTGGGCCTCGGCCTCATCGGCGGCAGCTTCGCCCGCGCCTATGCTGCGGCGGGCTGGCCCGTCCGCGCATGGGACGTGGACGCCGACACGCTCGCCATCGCGCGCATCGATGTCCTCGCCGGATTCCTCCGCACCCACGACGACCTAGCGGCGTGCGACTTGATCATCCTCGCGGCATACCCCGACGCCTGCCTGGATTGGCTGCACAGCCACGCTGAGGAGCTCGGCGAACTTGCACGCTGTGGCAAGGCCCCTATGGTTATCGACGCCGCTGGTGTAAAGGGCCATGTATGCTCCGAGCGTTCGGCATCGCCGCCAAGCACGGTTTTTCGTTTTGTGGCGCGCATCCCATGGCGGGAACCGAGTTCTCCGGATTCGCCTATGCGCATGCCGGCCTGTTCAACGGTGCGCCCGTGGTGCTCACACCACCCGAGCTGAACGACATCGATCGGCTCGACATGCTCGACCGCATCCACGACCTGCTCGCTCCCTGCGGATTCGGGAGGTTCTCCATAACCACGCCGGCCGCGCACGATCGGGTGATCGCCTTCACGAGCCAGCTCGCCCATGTGGTGAGCAACGCCTACGTCAAGAGCCCCACGGCGCAGGAGCACCACGGGTTCTCGGCCGGCAGCTACCGGGATCTCACGCGCGTGGCGCACCTCAATCCGCATATGTGGTCCGAGCTCATGATTGAGGATGCCGATAGCCTCGCGTATGAGATCGCGACGCTTCAGCGTAACCTCGAAGACGTGCGTCGCGCGCTCGTCGATCGCGACCGAGATGCACTCGAGGCCCTGCTCGCCGATGGTGACCGCATCAAGCGCGCACTCGACGACGAAGGGGAGCGGATGTAACCCGCCCCGCTTCCGGCTTTCATCCACCGGCCCTAAGCCCCTGAGGGCCCGGGCCCCGGCACGTAAGGAGAACAACATGGCGATTCCCGCCTACACGCTCGATATCGACACTCCTCAACCCTACCAAGTGCATGTGGGCACCTTCCTGCTCGAGCAAGTTGGGCAGATCACGCGCTCCGTGGTGGAGACCGCCGAGCGCGCACTCGTCATCACCGACTCCAACGTGGGCCCCCTCTACGCCGCTCCCGTGATCGACGGCCTCGAGGCGGCGGGATTCGCCACCTCTCTCGAGACCTTCGAGGCAGGCGAAAAGCACAAGCGCATGGAGACGCTGTCGACGCTGCTCGAACGGGCGGCCGAGGAACAGCTCTCACGGCGTGACGTCATCATCGCCCTCGGCGGCGGCGTTGTGGGCGACATGGCGGGCTTCGCCGCAGCTACCTACATGCGTGGTATCGCGTTCGTGCAGGTACCCACTACGTTGCTCGCCATGGTCGACTCGTCCGTGGGCGGCAAGACCGCCATCGACCTTGCACACGGCAAGAACCTCGCCGGCGCGTTCTGGCAGCCGCGCGCCGTCATCGCCGACGTGGGATGCCTGGGCACGCTCAGCGACGGCCAGTTCGCCGACGGATGCGGCGAGGTGATCAAGCACGCCATGATCGCCGATGCCGAGCTCTTCGAGGAGCTTGAACTCACCCCGCTCACGCCCGCATTGCTCAAACAAGACTTGTCGCGCGTGGCCTGGCTCATCGCCCGCAACATCGACATCAAGCGTGCCGTAGTCGTGGAAGATGAGCGCGAGAGCGGTTTGCGCAAACTGCTGAACTTTGGTCATAGCATCGGCCACGGTGTCGAGGCCGCCGAGCAGTACCGCATGGGCCACGGAACCTGCGTGGGAATTGGCATGGTCGCCATCGCCAGCGCAAGTGTGACCGCGGAGATTTGCCCCGAAGACGTCCCCGAGCGCCTGGCTTCCCTCCTGGTACGCCATGGGCTCTCACTTGCGTTCGACGCTAGCGCCGACGAGGTGTATGCGGAGGCACTCCACGACAAGAAGCGCGCCGGCTCCTCGATTGACCTTGTGGTGCCACGCGGCGTCGGTGCCGCGTCCCTGGCGCCCACGCACCTCGATGAGTTCCGCCGCATCCTCGAGGTGGGGCTCACCTGCACGCATGCGCTCAAGAAACAGCTCGATGAAGAGCCTCCCGCGCGGGAACGGGAGACGGAGCTCAACACCGCGAACGCCGATCACATCGACGCCCGCTCATACGACCCGCAATCTCAAAACTAAGGAGGATGGATGCTCGCCCGAATCAACCCCAAACCGCTCTCCGGCACCGTCCCCGCCATCGCCTCGAAGTCGATGGCGCACCGGATCATCATCGCCGCCGCCCTCGCCAACGGCGTCACGCGCGTTGCCTGCGACACCACGTGCGCGGACATCGACGCGACTATTCGATGCCTCGCCGCGCTCGGCGCCCGCATCACCCTCATCGAGGGGGGCTACGAGATCCACCCCATGCCCAAGAGCCTCGAACACGGGCTGTTGCGCGCACTCGCCGGCGGCACGCTCGATTGCGGCGAATCCGGCTCCACCCTGCGCTTCATGTTGCCCGTGGCCTGCGCGCTGGGAGCCGACGCCACGTTCGTGGGCGCAGGACGCCTGGGACAGCGCCCGTTGGCTCCGCTCTCCGACGAGCTCATGGCGGCAGGCTGCACCCTTGAAGGCATGGGGGGCTTCCCCCTACGCGAGACGGGTCGCATGCGCCCGGGTCGCTTCGAGTTACCCGGCAACGTGAGCTCCCAGTACATCTCGGGTCTGCTGCTCGCCGCACCCCTTCTTGACGGTGACACCCAGGTCGCCGTAACCGGTACGCTCGAGAGCCGTCCCTACGTCGACCTCACCATCGATGTCCTCTCTTCCTTTGGCGTCAACGTGAGCATCGAAGAGGGCGCCACGCCCGGCGGCTTCCCCTCACGGTATTCAGCGTGGCACGCCAGGGCTACCGTACGCCCGGCGTCATCGCGGTCGAGGGAGATTGGTCGAACGCCGCATTCTGGCTGTGCGCGGGCGCGCTTGGCAAGCATTCCGTCACGGTGCGCGGCGTCTCGTCCAACTCCATCCAGGGCGATCGCACCATTAACGCCGCCCTCATGCTCTTTGGGGCAAAGGGCCAGCGCAACGCGCGGACGGCGACCATCCGTCCGGACCGTCTGCGCGGCATCGAGCTCGACGCGCACGACATTCCCGACCTCGTCCCTGTTCTCTCGGCGGTAGCCGCCTGCGCCGAGGGCACCACGCGCCTCACCGGCTGCGCCCGCCTGGTACTCAAAGAGTCCAATCGCCTCGTCACCACCGCTGAGGAGCTCTGCAAGCTGGGCGCGGACGTTCGCGTAGAGGGAGATGGCCTGGTCATCGAGGGCAGGGAGCGCCTCGCGGGCGGACGCGTGAACAGTCATAACGACCATCGCATCGCCATGATGGCCGCCATCGCCGCCGTGCGCTGCGACGGCCCCGTCGAAATTGAGGACGCCGAGGCCGTGAACAAGAGCTATCCCGCGTTCTTCGACCACTACCGCCTGCTCGGCGGCGACGTCGAGCTCTTCGACGAGTAACGTTTGGTGCAATTGGGGACGTACCCCAATTGCACCAAAACGCGCTATTTCTAGGAGGTGCCCATGGCTTCCGTCTACGGCAACATATTGAAGCTGTCCATCTTCGGGCAATCCCACTCCCCCGCCATCGGATGTTCGCTGGACGGCATTCCCGCTGGTATCGATGTTGACTTTGAGCGACTGCAGGAGTTCCTGAACAGGCGCGCCCCTGGTCGCGATGAGACCTCGACCACGCGTCGCGAGTCGGACGCGCCCGAATTCATCGCGGGCGTCACCGATGGGCACACCAACGGGGCACCCATCGCGGCGATCATCCGCAATGGCAACACGCGCAGCCAGGACTACGACGAGCTACGCCGCAAGCCCCGCCCCGGCCATGCCGATTGGCCCGCCCAGGTCAAATACGGCGGGTTCCAGGACGTCGCTGGCGGAGGCCACTTCTCGGGGCGCCTGACCGCGCCGCTGTGCATCGCTGGCGGGATCGCACTGCAAGCGCTCGAGGCACGCGGGGTGCGCATAGCCGCGCACATCGCGAGCCTGGGGCCCGAGGCGATTCAGGACACTCCGCTCGATCCCATGAAGCCCAACGAGGTACAGCTCGCCGCCATCCTCGCCAACCCCCTGCCCTGCGTAAGCGCGGCCGCCGCGACAAACATGCGCGCCTGCATCATGGAGGCGAAAAACGACCTCGACAGCGTGGGCGGCGTGATCGAATGTGTGGCGTACGGCGTTCCCGCGGGGCTCGGCGACCCCATGTTCGACGGCATTGAGAACCGAATCGCGCGCATCGCGTTTGGCATCCCCGCCGTCAAGGGAGTCGAGTTCGGCGTCGGCTTTGGAGCCGCCGAACTACGCGGCAGCGAGAACAACGATGCGTATCGGGTGGAGGACGGGCGCTGTTTGCCCGCAGTCCAATAGCGGCGGGGGGCATCCTCGGCGGCATCACCACCGGCCTGCCCGTGGTATGGCGCATGGCCCTCAAGCCCACGCCGTCCATCGGGCGACACCAACCCAGCGTCGACCTCGACCATATGGAGAATGCCGACCTTGTGGTGCGCGGGCGCCACGATCCTTGCATCGTCCCGCGCGCCGTCCCGGTGGCTGAGGCCGCCTGCGCCCTTGCCCTGTTCGACGCGCTCCTCGAGGCCGAAGGCACGTCTGCATTCACACACCAAACGCCCCGAGCTGAATAACGCTGGTGTTACATACCATTGGGCGTGCCACCTGCAACGCGCCCTTTGGCACGCCCAATGACACCCGCAACCCCGATCGCCAAAGGAAACACATGGATCTCGCCGAAGTTCGCACGAAGATAGACGCCATCGACGCGCAAATGCTCGACCTGTTCTGCCAGCGTATGGCACTCGCCCGTGATGTCGCGCAAAGCAAGATCCGCATGGGCAAGGCGGTCTTCGACCCCGCGCGCGAGCGCGCCAAACTCGCCCATATAGCCGCACAGGCGCCCGAAGGCCTCGAAAACCAGGCCGTCGCCCTATTCTCCCTGCTCATGAGCATGAACAAGGCAGCACAGCTGAACATCATGCAGGCCCAACGACCGGACGCGGTCTCAAAACGAGTCCGCGCATCCTTCCTGCCGCTCGAGAGCGCATTTCCCTCTCGCGTCTCCGTGTGCTGTCAAGGGGTCGAAGGAGCCTACAGCCAAATCGCCGCCAGCAGGCTGTTCTCGATTCCCGACATCAGCTTCTCCCCCACCTTCGACGGAGTGTTTCGCGCCGTTGTCTCGGGTGCATGCGAATTCGGCGTGCTGCCCATCGAGAACTCCACAGCGGGCTCCGTCAACGCCGTGTACGATTTGCTTGGCTCCTACGGATGTTCGATCGTGCGGGCGCTGCGGCTGAAAATCGACCACAACCTGCTCGCCCTCCCCGGCGTTGAGCGCGATGAGATCAAAGAGGTCATCTCCCACAATCAGGCACTTAACCAATGCGCTGGCTACCTCGAGAACCTCGGTGTGCGGACCACCGTATGCGAGAACACCGCCCGCGCCGCCGAGCTCGTCGCCTCTTCGGGCAGGCACGACCTTGCCGCACTTTCGTCGTTGCCATGCGCCGAGCTGTACGGCCTGAACGCCATTGAGCGCAACGTCCAAGACTCCGATGCCAACTACACCAGGTTCGTCGTCATCGCGCGGGAGCCCGCCGTGTACCCAGGTGCCAACAAGACGTCCATCCAGCTCACGCTCAAAAGCGAACCTGGCGCCCTGTATCGCGTGCTGGAACGCATCTACGCCCTGAATATCGACCTCGTGAAACTTGAGAGCCGCCCCGTCCCCGGAAGTGACTTCGAGTTCACGTTCTACTTCGACCTCGCATGCCCCGCTACGAGCCCTGAATTCAGTGCACTGCTCGACGGCCTCGACGACGTCTGTAGCAGTTTCCACTATTTCGGCAGTTATCTCGAAGTACTCTGATCCCACCGCGTGCCAAGGGGGTGTCCCCGTTTGACACGCTCGACTCATAATCAACCACGTGCGTCCACGAAGGAGCAGCCATGAATGTCATCAAACGACCATACGGCGTTTTTGGGCCGCGTACTCGGACACAGCTACACCCCTGTCATATACCGCGAGCTCGCTGGACTTGACTACCGTAAATTCGAGCGCGAGCCCGATCAGCTCGAGGACTTCGTTCGCTCCGATGTGTGGGAGGGCTTCAACGTCACCATCCCCTACAAGAAAAAGCTCGTCCCCTACATGGACGAACTATCCGATATCGCCCAACGCATGGGTAACATCAACACGGTAACGCGCCTCGCGGACGGGCGTCTTCGCGGCGACAACACCGATTACTACGGATTCAAGGTGCTCGTAGAGTCCCTCGGCCTCGATCTGGCTGGCAAAAAGCCGTGGTGTTCGGCGGATCGGGCGGAGCCGGCTCCACCGCGATGATGGTCCTTGCCGACTTGAAGATGAACCCCGTGTCCATCGATCGCACGGGCGAGAACAGTTATGCGAATCTGGACCTCCATTCCGATGCCGCCCTCGCCGTCAACTGCACGCCCGTGGGCATGTTCCCCACATGCCCCGCCGCGCCCTGCTCTCTCGACGCGTTCCCTAGGCTTGAGGGTCTCGTCGACATCGTGTACAACCCTGCACGCACGGCCCTCATGATGGAGGCCGAACGCAGGGGAATCCCGTACGCCGGAGGACTTCTCATGCTGGTTGCCCAGGCAGCGCAGGCAGTCGAGCGCTACACGGGCGAGGTCATCGACATGGAGAGGATCGTCGACGTGACGCGCCGACTCTCCGCTACCGAGCAGAACATCTCCCTCATTGGCATGCCGGGATGCGGCAAGACACGCGTAGGCGAGCATCTCGCGAAGCTGCTCAAGCGCGAGCACGTCGACATCGACCAAGCCCTCGCCGATGAGCTCGGCATGAGCTGTGCTGAATTTATCGAGCGCGAGGGAGAGGCGGCCTTCCGCAGCCGCGAGACCGAAGTGCTCAGCCGCGTTGCCGGACAATCCGGACTTGTCATCTCCTGTGGCGGTGGCATCGTCACGCGAGAGGAGAACTACCCTCTGCTTCATCAGAACAGCCTTATTGTCATGCTTGACCGTCCGCTCGAAGAACTTGCGACCAAGGGACGTCCCCTCACCGCCAAACACGGCATCGAGGAGCTCGCCCAGCAGCGCATGCCCATATACCGCGCATGGGCCGATCTCACCGTTAGTTCTACCGACTGCGCCGCAAACACCGCCGCTGCACTCATGTCCGCCCTCCCACGGATGCTCTAGCATGCGGCATGAACGCTGCTTCGCCGTACCATTGGGGTCATGCCCCTTTTGGCACGCATCCGCAAGCAGCGTGTGCCAAAAGGGCACGTCCCCAATGGCACGTTCCGCCATCCGTCCAAGAAGGGAATGTACCCATGAAGGCACTCGTGATCAATGGACCGAACCTCAACATGCTCGGCATCCGCGAACCTGGCATCTATGGGTCGGACAACTACGAAACGCTCGTGCAGATATGCCAGGACGCGGCCGATGAGCTTGGTTTTAACGGAATCGAAGTATTCCAGTCCAACCATGAGGGGGCAATCGTTGACCGTATCCAAGAGGCATACGGAAGCATCGACGGCATCGTCATCAATCCCGCTGCATACACGCACACGAGCGTAGCGATCCTCGACGCCCTCAAAGCAGTCGCCATCCCCTCGGTTGAGGTTCACATCTCCGCCGTTGAGGAGCGTGAGGACTTTCGGCAAGTATCCTATGCCGGAATGGCGTGCTTCGCGCGCGTCACAGGTGAAGGCCTTTCCGGCTATGCGCACGCTCTTGAGATCCTGGCCAGTCATCTGAAGGAAAAACAGGCCAGTATCTAAGCCCCGAATTCATTTTGGGACCAAGGAGAGATGTTGCTTCGATTGTTTCACTTACAAAAATCGACAATGTGTACCATTTCGACACGGTTCAGAGAGAGAAGGCCGGATAGATCCAATTAAGTCGTACGACTTTCCCACCGACGGAGTCAAAACGACCCTTCAATTTGCGGTTTTCTCTAACAGATGTTCATTATTTTCTTCCAACTTTGGAGCAATCAAGAACAAAAAAAGCGAACCATGGAACCCCGCTAGGTACACATAGTCGATTTTGTAAGCACAGGCGTGACGAATCGCAAATTTTGATCCGTTCTTGTTGAGGCATTGCGCGAAACCTGAAGAGAGCCCCTGCTCATTCAGTTACGGCCGTCTACATACTGAACCACACCACACACAATATGGGCCCGGGGGTTTATCCCCGGGCCCATAGTCGCACTATGCAAATTCGACGAAATCGAACGAGTCGCTACTCAGCCTCGTGGTGACGACGCGGGGCACGGCCACCGTTGTCACCGGGACGACGCGGACGGTCGCCACGCTCGCGACGGGCGGGACGGTCGAATCCACGAGCACCGGTGTCGCGGGCACCGCGGCCCGGACGGTCACCGCGCTCGCGGCGCTCGGCGCGGCCTTCGCCCTCACCGCGGCCGGATCCAGCCGGGGCCTCGGGCTTCTCAAGGCGATCCAGGGAGATCTTGCCGCGGTCGTCGATCTCGATAACCTTGACCTTGACCTCGTCTCCGACGTTCAGGACGTCCTCGACCTTCTCAACACGGCCCTGGGCAACCCGGGAGATGTGCAGCAGGCCATCCTTACCGGGCAGCAGGTTCACGAAGGCGCCGAAAGGCTGGATGGAGACAACGCGACCCGTGTACTCCTCGCCCACCTCGGGAACCTTGACGATGAGCTCGATGCGCTCGATGGCAGCGGCCACAGACTCGCCAACGCCACCGACGTACACGGTACCATCCTCGTGGATGTCGATAGAAGCGCCGGTCTCATCCTGAATGCCGCGGATGGTCTCGCCACCCTTGCCGATGACGTCGCGGATGTTGTCGGTGGGGATCGTGATGGTCTGGATCTTAGGCGCAGAAGAACGGGTATCCTCGCGCGGGCAGGGCACAACCTCGAGCATCTTGTCGAGGATGTAGGCGCGGCCCTCTTTGGCCTGCTCGAGGGCGGTACGCAGGATATCGAACGTCAGGCCGGTGGCCTTATTGTCCATCTGCAGCGCGGTGATGCCCTTCTCAGTGCCGGTGACCTTGAAGTCCATGTCGCCCAGGAAGTCCTCGAGGCCCTGGATATCGGACAGGACGACGGTCTTGCCCTCCTCCTGGATGAGGCCCATGGCAATACCGGAGACGGGGCGCTTGATCGGCACGCCGCCGTCCATGAGAGCCAGGCAGCTGCCGCAGGTGGAAGCCATCGAAGAGGAGCCGTTAGACTCCATGACCTCGGACACCACGCGGATGGCGTAGGGGAACTCGTTCTCATCGGGCAGGACCGGGATCAGGGCTCGCTCGGCCAGGTTGCCGTGGCCGATCTCGCGGCGCTTAGGCGTGCCCATGCGGCCGGTCTCGCCGGTGCAGTAGGGCGGGAAGTTGTAGTGGTGCATGTAGCGCTTGCCATCGACGGGCTCGATGGTGTCGAGGCGCTGACCCTCGTTGAGCATGCCGAGCGAGAGTACGGAGAGCACCTGGGTCTGGCCGCGCTGGAACAGGCCGGAACCGTGAACCAGGGGCAGATAGTCGCCCTTGACCATGATGGGGCGGATCTCGGCGGCGGTGCGGCCGTCGACGCGCTCACCGGTCTCGACGACCATGCGGCGCATGGCGGTCTTCTCGAGTTTCTTGAGGTTCACCGGGATCTCGCGCTCCCAAGCGACCTGCTCCTCCTCGGTGAACTCGGCCTTGATGGCCTCCTTAAGCTCGGCGACCTTATCCTGGCGAGCGAGCTTGTCGGCGTCGCGGAGAGCCGCGGCCATCTCGTCGTAGTGGGCGAAGATGCGGTCGTGGACCTCCTCGACCGGCTGGTCCAGCGGGTACTCGCGCTTCACAATCGCCCCGTTAACCTGCTCCCACTCGGCCACGAACTCGAGCTGGGCGTCGCAGAAGGCGCCGATGGCCTCCTGGCCAAACTGCATGGCGGCGAGCATGTCCTCCTCGGACACCTCCTCGGCGCCGGCCTCGACCATGGAGATGAAGTCGCGGGTGCCCGCGAGCTCGAGGTCGAGGTCGGAGTTCTCGCGCTCCTCATAAGTGGGGTTGACGATGAACTCGCTGGTCTCCTTGTCGCGGCCGATGCGCACGCAAGCCAGCGGGCCCTCGAACGGCACACCGCCGAGCGTCATGGCAAGCGAGGCGCCATGACGCAGATCACGTCGACGGGGTTCTTCTGGTCGGCCACGAGGGAGGTGGCGACGACCTGGACCTCGTTGCGGAAGCGTCCGGGAAGGACGGGCGGATCGGGCGGTCGATCATGCGGGCGGTGAGGGTGGCCTTCTCGGAGGGACGTCCCTCGCGCTTGAGGTAGCCGCCCGGGATGCGACCGGCTGCGTACATCTTCTCGTTGAAGTCGACGGTCAACGGGAAGAAGTCGTAGTTCTTGCGCTCCTTGGAGACGACGACCGTGGTGAGCACGGTGGAGTCGCCCTGCTTGACCAGCGCGGCGCCGGTGGCCTGCTTGGCGAGCTCGCCGGCCTCAAGCACGTACGTCTTGCCGAACAGGTCAAAGGTCTTGCTTACGAGTGTCATTCTTACTCCTATCCCCACGCGCCCTTGCGCGCGGGCTTCTCAGGGTCGGCGGGACCCTCCCGCCGATCGGTTGCGGGGCGGGCGCAGCAGGCCCTCTCCCCTTTTGGACGGCGCATCGGCGCGGCCCGGACCCCTATCGCCGGGATAGTAGCCCAACATGAAAAAGGGCGCCCAGCGGACGCCCCTGCATGCACGACTTACTGGATGTTGTCGCGGATACCAAGCTCGGCGATGAGCTCACGGTACTCGTTGATGTCGTTCTTCTTGATGTAGGAGAGAAGACGACGACGCTTACCGACGAGCATGAGCAGGCCGCGGCGGGTGTGGAAGTCCTTCTGGTGGGACTTCATGTGCTCGGTCAGCTCCTTGATGCGCTCGGACAGGATGGCGACCTGAACCTTGGAGTTGCCGGTGTCCTGGGCGTTCTTGCCGAACTTGGCGGTGAGCTCCGCCTTGCGCTCCTTGGAAATCGTCATGATTTCACCTTTCTTGTAACGGCCGCGGGATGCGCTCCCCATGGCCTCGATTCGCCCTCAACTGGGAAGCCGCCGGTGGAGCGGATATCCAAGTGGAGGGTACCAACAGGTCGGTATGTTACCACAGACCAGCAGCACAACGCCGCAATCGCACAACTTGCCCATGTTATGGACGGGTTAAGCGTCAAACCGCTCCAACAATGCGTCCAAGAAGGCATTGCCGTCGACATATCCTCCGGAATCGAACTCGGCCTCCGAACGACCCAGGCGGTTCATGAGGCGCTCATGGGGAGCCTCACGTTCGACATCAGAGCGGGAATTAGACGGAAGGCACTGCATCACATCGCAGATGGCGTCCCAGCGGCGCTGGGTAAGCTCGGAGTCGAAATGCGGGCTCAGGCCGAAGGGCTCGCGCAGGAGTGCCTCCAGGTATCCCCTATCCCCCAGGGCCGTGCGGGACGCGGGTAACTCGAGCTCGAAGGCCAGGCAGACGGCGCCCACGAGGCCGTCGAGCGACCCGGGGCGCTCATCGCGCGCAAGGCACCGGCGCTCGCCGAACGCTCCGAACGCCGTGTCGGAGATCTCCCCGCGCGAGAACTCGGCGGGATCGATACCCAACACCGCCCCGCAGCTCGATTGGTTGAACACACGCAGGATATCCACCTTGTCGGCGTCCCGCGTGATGGTGCAAAAGAGGCGCTCGCGAGCGCCCAGGTCCGATGGGAGCCTAAAGTCGCTGTGCAGGGCGACGGCGCGCTCGATGATGTGCGCCCATTCCGGATCGCGGGTGAAGCTTCCCATCTCGTCCTTGAGCACCTGGATCCCAAGCGCCGCATGGCTGCATGAGTCCGCGTCGCTGAACGTCCCCCACTGGCGCAGCTGCTCGAATCGACCGATGTCGTGCAGCAGGCCGCACAGCCATGCGAGGTCGACGTCGGCCGGGGGCAGGCCCTCCCCTCGCGCGATCTCGTCGCACAGCTCGGTAACCTCATAGGTGTGTTCGACCTTGAGCGCGATACGTTCATCCGAAACGTCGTAACGAGCGACATAAGTATTGAATGCATCTAAGCACGATTCACGCATAACATCCCCAAAACAAATAGCCGCCGGTAACGACGATGTGGTCGAGCGCGCCCAGGCCGCCGTTGACCATCGTGCCCTCGAATCGCCGAATAGCGTCCATTGCAATCTCCACTACCGCCAAATCCTTTTCTTGGTCGAATCAGATTCTGGGATGGAGGCCGCGCTTTTTTCAAAGCGCTCTTACACCACTATTCGCTACGCGATCCGTTTCGTTAGCTCGCCAGCATATTCTAGATATCCCCAAGCGGTCTGCTGCCACAGCATCGACAGGAGACCTACGCAAACGCCTTTCGATCGAGCTGCTTTTTAAACGACTGGGTGAAATTCCGACGATTGCCGAAAAACCGCTCATGGGTCCTCGATTGCCTGCCAGCATCATAGTCCTCGGAAACGCGCAGAACCGTGCATACGTAGTCCGCCACTTGGAGAAGCCTGCGGGCATTAGGATCGGCGTGCCGATAGTCCGCGACGTTCTTAGCGAGCACAAAATCCAACGCATCATGCAGCGCCGCGCTCACAGCGCCCTGATCATTGTCGTAATACACAGCGATGGCATCGAAGGCCTGGAAATACGACAGGCTATCGAAGATGAGCAGAGCGAGGTCCCGCCTCAACCTCGCCTCGAGCTCGTTTCTGTTATGGACGGTCGCGCCGTCGTACCGCAGCGCGAAAAACGAGATCGGAAGCTCTCGAACAAAGCGGGAAAATTGGGTCAGCAGGCGCTTCCTATCACCAGGTGAGACATTGGCATACCCCTCGTTGCCGTGAAGGAGGTCCTTGCCGTGAAAAGGTACGTCGGGCAGGCCCGCCTCCGACAAGCGAGCCCTGTATCGAGCAATGGCGTCCTCGATGTCGGCGCTATGGACGTGAAGGACGACGGCGACGAGGTAGCGCCCCTCAGATAGGTCCTGGTTGCCGGTCTCGTCGATGTGCAGATTTAAACGTTCGGCCATGGACCCCCTGTGTAAAGAAAATGGCGAGGTACGAACCTCGCCAATCTGACACCTACGGAACTAACGCTCCTTCGGTGGCTTTATGGTCTCACATCCAAGGTCGCATAGCAAGACCGCCTCAGATACGAATCGGCATAAAGACGTTGCCTGTTCTCCCACTCTGCACTGCAACCCTGCATCTTTCGAATCTTAAAACTGACCGACTTTATTGGCCTAATTATCCGCATCTCCATGGAGCCGTCGGATCACGTCGGAAAAGTTGGTGTAAGCGAGGTCGATAAAGGGACGGCCGCCGTGGAGTCGCGGGCTAACTGCGCCTCGGCGAGGAAGCCCAATCCTGCACATCTCCACTTGCCATGCCTTTATCCTCAGGGCTGTCGCAATCGATATGACAACGATCTGCACACCATTCGTCTGAGACAATTACCTTATGGAGCATTTGAAGGTGGAGTTCGACATAGTGGCAGAATGCTTTGCCGCACCCCACAAGAGACGCATTGTTCCTCTCGTTGGGAACCGCTCTAAAATTAAACTCGACTTCACATCCCTCCCCAGGCGCACCAATACTCGGCAGGATATCAGGGTTTGGAAGACTTCACTTCCGTGCAATCACTGCACTGAAGATAAACGAATGGGGCCTGCCTGCCCGATACCACCGAGATAGCTCTTTAATGACTCCCCCTTTTCTCCCCATGTATCCGCTTAGCAACGAGATTCGATCGAAGCGGATTAACGCCCACTGTTCCTGGGAAGAAATGAGTTACTAACGTCCAAATAAATTGGAGACCAGAAATGTTGCAACGAACCAATTACAATCCTGGCGACAATGAACTTCTTGAGCTCATATCGAATAACTCACTTAACCGCAATCAGGATATAGCAGACATGCTGCACCTGCTGATGAATATAGATAAAGGACTGTCCATCTTTCTCGATGGGGATTGGGGATCTGGTAAAACATATTTCGTCAGATCCCTTAATCGCCATTGATATCCTCAATACCTGCCCGGACGTGCTGCCAGCAGGAATTGACATGATTGCTAGTAACGCATTCAAAGGCGAAGCCTCGTGGCATTGTGACTATCTACCCGTCTACTACAACGCCTGGAGCTATGACTACTGGGGCGATCCCTTAGCGTCAGTTGCTTGCACGCTCGCAGCAGAAGCCGACGAGGTTCGCCTCGAGAGCGATCCGTCGGACAGTAAGGTGGTGAAGGCGGCGCTCAATAACCTCGTGGAAATGACATTCAATCATCACGCCGCCGGACTCGGCACCGCAATTGGCAAGATGGCGGAAGCCATAAAATCAGAGGACCTACTCGACGCGTTCAAAAAACGATCAAGCTTACGCAACGCAGTTGCCGAAGCAGTGAATCTCGTCCTAAAAGAACGTGCAAACAAGTTACTCCTCTTTGTCGATGAGCTCGACAGATGCGAGCCAAGATTTGCTTGTAGGCTCTTGGAGGAGCTCAAGACGCTGTTTGATCTGGATAATGTCGTTGTGCTGTACGCTCTCAACGTCAAGCAGCTCGCACATGTAATCGAAGGGCAATATGGTGCAGGCTTTAACGGCATTCGCTATCTTTCTAAATTCTACGACATTGCGGTCCCAATTCGCACAGTAGGCATGGATGACTATCTGACGTATAGGGAAATGATTCCGAACCACCAATCAAGCTTGGTCATCAAGTCTATTGTCGAAGCTCACGACATGTCGTTGCGGGAGGCAAATCGCCTCATCGATATATGTAAACCGAATTTGGAGCGTCTCGACGATCTGTGGAGCACGAACGAGGTTGTCTTTCGCGTCAGCTTTATGGACACTGTTGTGGCTGGGATACGGGTGTCCAATCCAGCTGCCTACGATCGACTCGTTAACAAAGGCGACTATTCCGTTTTCACCACAGAAGTGAAAGGATGGGAAAGCATTAAGGGCTGCTTCGTGGAAACCTTTGGCCGCTGCATCAAACCTGATGACTATCGAAGCATGGTCGATGATGAGAACCGCATCGATGAGCTCATTGACGCGGTTGCCGCCCTGCGCTGGAGCAATCAATTTGACAAGAAGAACGCAGCGCACAAAACAATCAATGAGTTGAAGAACAGCTGCCTGGTATCCGTGATAGAAAGAGATTGAGCACTGCACCTAGTTAGTATTGGCAACACATCGCACCCATCCAATAAAGCGCTCCCGCAACAGTAAGAAGCGGAGGCGCTAAGCTTCCGACGCGCGACGCGCTCAAATTGCTAAACGCATCCCGCTGAGGCCGGTTCCGCAAGCCGCAGAGCGTAACCGGCCTCAAGTCCACAGAATACCCCTCCCCTATCCTCGGTACGGTCAAACGCAGATTGCGCAGATGCAAATAATCCGGTTAGCGCTTGCGCGATCGTGTCCCAAATGTTGGTGCAAGGACCGCTTCCCTGGCCGTAGAAAGCAGGAAGAGGTTATCGCCTGGAATCTAAATTACTGAAGTCAGGATTCGCGGAAAGGCAGTAACCGCACATGGACAAGATGCGCGAGATCGCGGGCAGTGGCGCCCTGATGCCGAGATTCAACGACGGCATGGCGAACATGGCCGAGCTCATAAGGGTGATGACCGAGTCGCTCGTCAACGAGATCATGGACACCTGGGGCGACGAGGCGCGCGAAAGCTGCAACCGGCGCAACGGCTACCGCGAGCGCAGACTCGCCACCGACGTCGACACCATCACCCTCGGGATCCCGAAGCTGCGCGCCGGCAACCACTTCCCCGAGGACCCCATCGAGCGGTTCTCGCGTGTGGACCGCGCGGTCATCGCCGCTGTGTCCGAGATGGCGGCCGACGGTGTGCCCACCAGGAAGGCGAAGCACGTGGCGCAGGGCATGAACATAGACCGCATGAGCGCCAGCCAGGTGTCGAGGATGTGTTTGTCGCTGGACGAATCGATCGCCGACCAGCGGGAACGCGACCTGTCAGACGTCATCCAGCCCTACCCGGGCGACGCGTGGCAGCGCCGCATCGCGCATCTGATGCGCAGCGCCGCCGGCAACGCGCCGACCAGGCAGAAAAGGCGCCGTGCTGGCAACCTGAAGGCCGTGTTCGCCGAGCGCGACCCGGGCTCGTGAGGGCCCCACCGGCTCGCCACCGCCCAGATAGAGGGCCCTGACCCAGCGGCCGAGGGCTGGAAGAGGCCGAGCCGACGCCCTGACCTACCTGAATTTCCCCCACGAGCTCGGCGTCAGGCTGCGCACCAAAACGTGCGGGAGCGCGCCGACCGAAAGCTCAAGCGCGCCAGCCGCGTCGTGCAGGTCTTCCCTAGCAGGAAGTCGCTCATCAGGATGATGGGCGCCGTGTTGTCGGAGATGGAAGATGACTGGGCGGGCCGCCGCTGGTTCAGCAACGACCCGATCGGCAGGGCCGCCAAGGGCACCGCGGCCGAGCAGGCGGCCGGGATCATCGCGCTAGTGGTGGCCGACAACCCGATTCCCGGCAGGAAGGCGGCGAGGCATGCGCTAGAATGACGGCGTTCTAAGCGATTCTCGGTTCCTCGGACAGCCTGCTGCCACCCTCGAGAATCGAGCTCTACACCAACTTTCGGGACACTACCTCGATCGTCATCACGGAAAGCCCTTTAAACCACTCCCTTTGGGCGTCGGGCATAGCACTAAAGCCGAAGTGGCAACGTGCACGCACGGGGCACCCACATCAAAACGCCACGGAATACATCTGGCGTCCGCACGCGCCCCATAAGGCACATACAGTTACCCGTGCACTAGGATACTTCTGCGGTAAAGGCGATCTCATACTTTGAAGCGCCAGCAAAGCCGCTACCGGATATCACAGACCCCACGGCCACCGGAGACGTACAAAGTGTCACCAACGACCATGTCGCCCATGGGGCTGGCCAACATCACAGCGAACTCTGCGATCTCCTCGGGCATTGCGAGCCTTCCAAGCCTGTTGTCCTCAGCGGATATGCTGTCACCCTCCTCGACGCCAAGAAGAGGAGTCGCCGTGCTGCCGGGCGCAATCGCGTTGACTACAATGCCATAAGGAACCAGGGCGGAAGCCATGCCCTCAGTGATGCCCTTCAGGCCCCACTTCGACACGCGGTAGGGAGACCATGCGGGCTCGTTGCCAGCCGAGGATGAGACGATAAGGATATGCCCATTGCTGACCTTATCGGAAATCATGCGCTTTGCAACAGACTGCACCATGAAGTAGACGCCGCGCAGGTTGATGTCCAAGATGCGATCGTATTCCTCAACTGAAAAATCGAGAAACCCGCCCATGGAGACGTCCTCGGTGTGAACGCCGGCAGAATTGACTAGGATATCGATGGGGCCGTAGAATGCCACCGCCTCGTCGATAACTTTCGAAAAGGTCTCTGGCTCGGCAAGGTCGACAACAACCCCGGCGCACTTCTCGCCAAGCTCTAACACCACCTTGTCGACCTTCGCGCGCCTAGTGCCGGCGATGACAACATTCGCGCCGTTCTTCAGGAACGCCTTGGCAACCGCCTTGCCGATTCCGCCTGAGCCTCCCACTACGAGGGCGGTCTTCCCCTTGAGCAGGCATTCATCGCCGACGGTCTGCATCACAGGCTGTATATTCTTGGCTTTGAGAGCGACGATGCCCTGTTTGATTGCGTGCTTTAGGTTCGCCATGCACCTACTCCTCGACATCCATGAACTTGCCTTTATCAGCCTCGAGCCCCTTCCGGTTTCGATCTATGACCAGCTTCGCGTAAAGCACGGGCGCCATGCCGCAGCACGCGATCTTTACTTTCTCGGAAAGGCCGACCTCGCTGTTCTTGAACACGGACAGCCAGTTCTTCCTAACGTACGCCGCACATTCTTTCACAAGTTCGCCTTCGGAGTCCATTTCATCCGCACCTATTATCTGAGTGAGTAGGAACTCGTAGTTTCGCCAGATATGCCAATCGCATGCGTGGCGAACCATCGGAGTGTCCAGAGTCAAGTTCTCTTTAATGAATTTAATATTTCCGAGGGCGTTCTTGCCATTTTGAACGTTGTAGTTGGTAAGACCGCTCCCCATGTTATTCAAACGGTAGTTGTAGACCTTACGTCTACCGACGCCCACATGATTAGAGTGCTGTGCAACCTCGGTAGCAAAGTACAGACCCTCGCCGAACCAAGGAACGGAAAACGAAATATTGTTGTCGACAACTACGGAACGTTTATACAACTTATTCCAAGGCCCCAGCCGCATAAAGGGATAAATGATGGCAGAGGTAGCTCGCTCTGCGACCAAGTCTCTCGGACATCCTCAACAATCTGCTCCCTATCGCGCGTTGTGAAGAGATTCACCGAGTAGGACATGTCGGAGCCGGTGCTCTCAGCCAAGTCGACCAAATATTCGACGCAATCGGGCTCCAGCCAGTCGTCACCGTCCACAATCATGAGATAGTCACCCGTCGCGACACCAAGTCCCACATTCCTAGCGGAGCAAGTGCCGCCATTAGGCTTGTGAATAACAATAGCCCTAGGGTCACGTGTAGCATATTCATCACAGATGCGACCACTGTCATCGGGAGAACCATCGTCAACGAGAATAATCTGGAGATTCTTGTGGGTTTGAGCCTCAAAGGAGTGAAGAAGCTTCGGTAGAAATTGTTCAGATTTGTAAACAGCGACGATGATGGAAACAGATGGCTGACTCAAAACAGGACCTTCCATTCATTATTCTAGCGAGCAAGACGGGCGGAGAACTCGCCAACGGTGTCACAAAGGAACTCCGTAGAGGACTCACGGTTGACGGCAAGCGACTCATTGACGCTCGCCCAATCAAAATCGTTAAGGCAAAGCTCTTCTGGCTGAAGCTCCGTGCTTATGCGGGAATCCAACCCGTAGCGAGAAAGAATCGCCTTGTTACGCTCCGCATACTGCTCAGGCAGAATATCGACAAAGGGCGTATTGAACAGTAACGAAAAAGCAGTCCCGTGGAATGAGTCCGTGAGTACGCAGGTGGCATTGTCAAACAGCCAAAGGAATTCGTGAAGCGACGGGTAGAACAAATTCTTCCCCATCGTCTTACGAAGCGACGGACGAATGCTAACGACCTCGAGGCCGAGTGACTTGCATGCGGCAACAGAATAGCGGTCGAAGGCATCGCTTGGATGCAGGTTATAAATCAGGCAGTACTTCCCATTCACCCGCGGGGAGCACAAGGCTCAACACGATCAAACCAGGCCTCCTTTGAGAGCAGGTGCACGGGGTCGACAACGGTTTGCGCCTCAAACCCCATTTCCTCAAGAGTTTTCTGACCACTTTCCTCGCGCACTGAAAGCCTATCAAAGCGTGCAAACGCTTTGGCGGCACGTTCGTGTTCGCGTGAATCGAGGCCATTTTTACCAAAGGAGGAAGAGAAGGAGAACTTGTAGGTATCGTCTGATGCGCCCTCCAAAAGGTAGGCACCCTCGATGTTTCCATCGGACATGATGTTCCACACTTGGTCGCCTCCCACACAAAGGACAGGATACTCCGCAAGAAGCTTACCGAGCTCTTCTGGATCGGTAACCCTACGGCTCTGCCTCAACAAGCCACTCCTCATCGCCTCGAACTTACGGGCGCCAATCGCTTTTGGAATCGCACGAATTGGACCGAGCGCGCCAGAGGTCCTCATGGCATCCGCTAAAGGAAAGTCCCGGGGATGCGATAGTCAACATACTCAGCATCGATACCCATTGAAGCGAACGCATCCTGAAGGCATATGCTTGCAGAATGGAACCGTAGTTCGGCACTGCATGCCGTGACAATATACCGACGCACTTTTTCATTTCTTATTCCTTATCTTTCGCAACCGGTGGTAACGCTTCGAGACGGAAGCAAGTATCCGCGCGCGAGCCAAATGCGACTCACACACATAATTGCCTCAGTAAGGCAACGGATGATGCAAATGACCTGCATACTCGCGACTCCTATCGCAGACACGGTCAAAAGCGAAACAATGCAAAATACAGCAGACCCCACTGTGGTGAAGGTAACCTCAGCGACTTTGCCAGAGGCGCCTAGAATCGGCCAGCCGACCATCGTTGCATAGAAGGAAAACAGGAGTACGGGTGAAGCCCAGGCGATAACCCAGGAACCCGATAGATAGTCCTCGCCACCGAGTACGAGCATAACTACATCGGAAAGCGCTGCGAAAGCAATGGTGCCAATGAGCAGGACGGGTATAGAGACAAGGAGCAACTTCCTTGCAAAACCGTAGTCACCCCCCTTGACCATATGGGGGTACAGACTGTTCACAATTGGCGAATAAAGGGACTGGATGGCATTGATTGCAGTTACAGCAAGGGACCAGTAGGAGATCATCGCCTTGTCAGTAATCACGATTCCAATCAAGAGCGTAGTGAAACCGGAAAAAACGACGGAGGCCATGTTCGAGAAACAATAGAGCGCGGAAACCTTCAGTTCTGAAAGCGCCTCACTTAGGGTTACGAACGTAATGGTGGTACCGAACATTCGCTTGGCGGAAATGAAAGACCAGGCAAGGGCAATAATGCTCGAAAGGATGTCGAGAACAGGAATCCACAGAATGTCATCGATAGAATGGACAACGACAAACGTCAAGGCAGTAGAGACACCCTTCGAGACAAAATAGCGAGTCGTCAATGGACCCATGTTTTCATGTCCCTGGAAAAGAAAGTCAGGAGCAAGCGCCTTACCGAATACAGCAACAAATGCAAGCACGGTATATAGCATGTTCGAATGAGTAATGGGGATGAACCAGGCCACAACAACGACAACAGCACCGGTCACTACACCAAGCAACAGGCGAGCCGCTGTCACAGCACCAATAGCCCGGTTCTCCTCTTCGACAGTCTCGGATTTTGCTATGCGTTTAGTACCGGAAAGGTTAAAGCCAAAATCGACGAAAGTCTGGGCGAAAGTCATGAACGACACGACATACGCGTAGATCGCGTAACCCTCTGGCAGAAGCACACGTGTCAGATAAGGCAGTGTAATAAGGGGAAAAATGTACTTAACAATCTGCAATCCGTACTGCCAAACGACATTGCTGTAGAAATGTTTGTGTTGAGAACTCAAAACTAAACTCCGAATAGTATCAATTAAGGACGGCGGCGGGCGATTTGGGCGATTTCGAGGGTTGTATAGCGCGCTTCTTCAATGCTTCGGCTATGAAGTGAAGAAGAGACATAACTGCTAAATCTCCAAAAATATAAGTAAAAGTAGTCATCATCGCGCCACGTAGCATATAGAAAGTTAAACAAAGGAGAAATGGATAATAAAGCAGCAGAGTGGAGGGCGCACCCGCGAGATAACTCTTACGGCTTTTCCAATAATGCGTGTCGACCATACGGACAACAAAGCCATAGCCCAGAGCAAATACAGGAAGCCCAATCAAACCAAAATTAAGAACACCTTCGAAAGGCAGAGGAAACGCAATATCGGTAAAGTGAAAGTTTAGAGAACTAAACACCAGCTCGCCAGACGGAACAGGCTTAGAAGGCCAAATGGAACGCGGAATGAAGAACAGTATCGCCCCAATTAGTTGGAGCCCATTGGCGCAGCCAAATCGACCAAGATAGTCAAAACACCAGAACATTACTGAAAAAGCATCATAGTTTCCGGAAGTATAGCCAGCAGTCATAGATCCAACTATCGTTTCCATGCCCTCATGGAATGAAGCCGCGGCACCGATGTACTTAAAGGCATTAAAGAGCGGGTAAGCAACCAAGAACCCCATAATAAGAAGAAACGAAAACAGACCCCGTTTTTTAGAAAATGCAGGAAACAAAAGAATAGCGATCCCAAGGTAGATGGCAGCGACATTGAAACGAGCCAACGCGGTTGGAAAGCATGTGAGGATCAGGCAAATACCGGCAACGATAGTGCCAGCGTAATACTTGTGCTCTCTTCTTGCATTTAGTGCTAACAGCGCAAAGCTTCCAAAAACAAAACGCGCGCAAACAAACACTAATTATTAATGCAAGACTCGAAGAATCAATATCAGCTTTATTGGTAGTCCTCAAGAACATATTTTCAAAGCCTACGACCTTTAACAGGACAACAAGACAAGCTACGCACCCTAAGGGCAAAATCGTACGAGCAATAGGCGTAAGCTCAAATGTCATCTTGCGACATAGCATTTCATGATTATTTGAATCATAGTTCTGCGAAACAAAGTCGGTACTTCCACTCGCAAAAACAAAGATCAGACCCCAAATAAAGACAAGTAAGCAAACCTGAAGAATCCTTGTATTTGAAGGCGAATATCCCCACGGCCAGACGCCGCTCGTATATTGAAAAAGCGGTGCAATAGCAAAGAAAGTAACATAGAATATCCAATGCACTTGCTTGAGCGAGTAAGGTGCGCCCGCCATGGTTATCCACAGCATAGCAACACCGAAAAAACCGTTTCCAAACAAGGCAATGGAAACTATGTCAATTTTATTAGCATTTCCAAATAAAGGTATGCAAAGCATAAATAGCAGCGTAATGGCAGAGAGCCAAGAAAAAATATTATCGGGTCGCACGCGACCGATCCCACCATTGCTCGTCAAAGACTGCACTAACCCACGACCTTTCCGGTCAAGTTGCCGTAAAGGCTGTATGCAAGATTATGAAATGCTGGAGAAAATGCAAAAAGACCGCAACGCAAGCGCCAGGTCTTACTCGCAAGAGGGTTTCCGGCGACCCTCTTGCAGCGTTTCCTCGCATTAAGGATGTAAGCTTTAGCCTTGCGCTTGTCGATACACTTATTCAAATCCAATCTCGATGCAACACGAAGAGAGCAGAAAGCCTCAAAGCAAGCAAACGCATCTTTCAACTCAGGTCTATCGTCAACCACGTCTCTCACAATTGATAAAGATGCTTCCATGCCCTCGAGGTGTTTGTCTTCGTATTTCCTATTCGTAGTAATGGAACCCTCGCGGGCAAGATAGCCATAGAGCTCTGCGCCAGAAATACAAGCCTTATCAACGTTAGAGAAGACAGTGGCTTCAACGCCGAAGTCCTCGAACAGCTGCCCCTCGGGAAATGCAAGGAGCGGGAATAGTTCTCTAGCATACAGCTTCGCGCAGGCAGAGCCGGACTCGCCGTTAAGCAGAAGCAACATTCCAAGAAGATCGTCGCCGGAGACGACCTTGCCTTCGCCAATCTCTTGACAACCAAAATCGTCAGTCGAGTCAATCTTCTTATATTCACATGTGACAAGGGGCGCACCGGTCTTCTGCGCAAGGGCAACCATATGCCCTACAGCCCACTCGTCCAGAACGTCGTCACCGTCCACAAATGTGACAAAGTCGCCAGTGGCACGGGCAAGGCCGAAGTTACGAGCGGAAGAGAGGCCTCCGTTCTCCTTGTGCACGAGTTTAACTCGATCATCATCCGAGATGGTACGGGCACATATATCTGCCGTATCATCGGTTGCCCCATCATCAACAACCACAATTTCTATGTTTTTGTACGTCTGGCCCATAAGGGAGCGAAGACAAGCCGCGGCGCATTCGCCCACGTTATACATGGGGACGACGATACTTACCTTTGGGGTCTTACCGTTTTCCACTGGAAAGCCACCCCCCCCCACAAATCGTTTAATGGGTTTAGCAGGAACCCCAGCAACGATCACGTTGTCGGGAACGTCGCGAGTCACTACCGCATTGGTACCGATAATCACACCGTTGCCAATGGTCACACCAGGCATCACCGCTGCACCTTCGCCTATCCACACGTTATCGCCAATGCGCACAGGCTTAGTGACGATCTTTCGATCATCAGGCGCCATATCGGGCAATGAGGGATCATCGTCATAGGACCCATGACTGTTATCAGATATAAAAATATTCGAAGCCATGAGCACGTTATCTCCGATAACGACGCTCTCATGCGCAGAGATATGAACTCGATCGTTTATCTTGCAGTTCTTGCCGATAATAAGAGGGGCGCCGTCACCAGCAAGATCGAAACGACAAGAATAACCACAGGTGAAGCCCTCCCCATAAACGAAGCGACACTTGCCACCGCGAAGGTAAAAGGGGCGGCGGACAAGTCTTGCACCGGGGAATAACACCTTGGTGAGAAGCAGCGCCCACACATTTTTAAACGTCTCAGAAGGACCATATTGACCAAACATTAGGCTTCACCATCCTGCATGGCGAGTGTATCAAGGTACTCCCCCAGCTCTTCCTCCCAGTCGGGCATGTTGAACCCGACCGACTCGAGCCTGGAAAGGTCGAGCGCGGAGTGGACCGGGCGCGGGGCGACGGGACCGGCGGCGCTCGCGTAGTAGTCGGCGGTCGATACCGGCAAGACCTTGTCCCCGTTGCCGTTGGCGGCCTCGAAGACGGCACGGGCGATGTCCGCCCAGCTCTTCACAGCGCCGGAGCCGGTGCAGTTATAGGTCCCGTAGGGGGCCTTCACATCAAGCACGTGGAAGATGGCCCCGGCCATGTCGCGCGTGAAGGTCAGGCGTCCCAGCTGGTCGTCCACGACGGTGACCTGCTCGAGCCCGTCCTCGGGGTCGGCGACGCGGTCGGAGAGCGCCTTCATGGTCTTGACGAAGTTGCGGCCCTCGCCGATGACCCAGGAGCTGCGCATGATGTAGTGGCGCGGGCACCCCGCCACGGCGATGTCGCCGGCCGCCTTGGTCTGGCCGTAGACGGAAAGCGGGCTGAGGGGCTCCTCCTCGTCATGCACCTCGGCGGTGCCGTCGAAGACGTAGTCGGAGGACACGTGGACGAGGGTGATCCCGTGCCCGGCGCAGGTGCGTGCGAGAAGCGCCGGCCCGGTCGCGTTGGCCTTCCAGGCGGTCACGCGGCCCTCGGGGGTCTCCGCCTTATCAACAGCCGTGTAGGCGCCGCAGTTGATCACGGTGCCGTAGAGCGACCAGTCGTACTCGGAGTAGGCGTCCGGGTCTGACATGTCGAAGGTGTCGATGTCGCAGAAGTCGAAGTCCTTGGCGACGCCGCGCTCCTCCGCCAGCCTGCGCACAGCATGGCCCAGCTGGCCGTTGCAGCCGGTGACGAGGGTGCGCCTGGGAGCCATGGGGACGACGTCCTTGAGCATCGGGTGGTTCAGGTCCGCCTCGGATACGGTGGCCTCGTCGAGGGGATCGGCCACTCGATGGCGAGCTCGGGGTCGGCGAGGTTCACGAAGGTGTAGGTCCTCTTGAGCTCGAGCGACCAGTGGCGTCCACCAGGTAGGTGTAGGCGGTGCCGTCCTCGAGTGCCTGGAAGGAGTTGCCCACGCCGCGCGGGACGTAGATGGCCCTACTCGGGTCGAGCGTGCAGGTGAACACCTTGCCGAAGGTCTCGCTACCCTCGCGCAGGTCCACCCATGCGCCGAAGACCGAGCCGCGCGCCACGGAGATGAACTTGTCCCAGGGCTCGGCGTGGATGCCGCGGGTGACGCCGCGGCTGTCGTTGTAGGAGATGTTGTTCTGGACGACGCGGAGGTCCGGGATGCCCAGGGCGGTCATCTTGGCGCGCTGCCAGTTCTCCTTGAACCAGCCGCGCGAGTCGCCGTGGACGGCGAGGTCGACGACCTTGAGGCCCTCGATTCCGGTCTCGGCGACGGAGAGGTCCTTCTCGAATGCGATGTCTGCCATGTGGGAAAGCTCCTATCGAAGAGGTTGTATAACCGGGGGCGCGCG
>ENA-OQBG01000019-OQBG01000019.1-human-gut-metagenome-genome-assembly--contig:-NODE-19-length-77497-cov-4.951105_pt1 | contig 77497 bp, 78 predicted proteins | sample MGYA00242746_ERZ504551 | MGnify/ENA primary metagenome ERZ504551 (study PRJEB26092, sample SAMD00036289) | human gut metagenome | host: Homo sapiens | study: EMG produced TPA metagenomics assembly of... | reverse complement strand
GCGCCTTCTACGGTGAGGGCCGTATCCTCCTTGAGCGATCGCCTCTTGGGGGTGACGATGCGCTGGTGCGGGGTACACGGCGTGGTGTCCGGCGATGAGATAGCTCATAAAGCCACGATGACGAAGTACGCACCCGCGCTCGCTCCGAACATGTCGATACCGAGCATGATGGTGGTGATGGGAACGTTGAGCGCCGCGCCGAAACCCCACCATGCCCAATGCGGCCATAAGGCTGGGATCTCCGAGCGTGACCGATCCGATCCAGCCGCCGAGGGAAGCGCCGATGCCGAACAGGGGCGTCACCTCGCCGCCTTGAAATCCCGCCCCCACGGTGAGTGCGGTCATGACGAGTTTCAAGACCGGGTCTAAGAGGGTGGTCTTGCCCTCGAATGCCGCGGGGACCATCCATTCGGAGAGGCCGCCATAGCGATGCAGGCCAAGGCCGAGGAAAAGGAGGACGAGGAGGATGCCGCTTGCTCCTGCGGCTGCGAGGTAATTCACGAAGAAGCGAGCGTAGAGGCGCTTGACCGTGCGGATGCAGAACGTGAAGAGGCGGGCGGCGAGGCCAAACGCGACGGCGGCGCCGATGACGACGGCCAAGACGCTTGGATCCATCGGTGGGACGCGCGAGATCGTTTGGAAGGCGAAAGGGCTGCCAAGGGCTCGGCTCACGGCATTCCCGATGAATGACCCGGTGAGGCAGTAGAGGGCGGCGCTGTAGTCGAGTTTGCCCACAAAGCACATCTCCATGCCGAAGAAGGCTCCGGCGAGCGGCGTGCCGAACGCGCCCCGAATGCAGCGGAGATACCCGCCATCATGAGATCGCGCCGGTCGTGGCCCTCCACGCGGAACACCGTGGCGACGTTGCTCGCGATGGTGCCGCCCATCTGCACTGCCGCTCCCTCGCGACCGGCAGATCCGCCTGCGAGGTGCGTGGCGGTTGAGCAGGCGAAGGTGAGCAGCGCCATGCGGCCGTGGATGGGTGTGCCGGTTATGGTGCTGTCGATGACTAGGTTGTTGCCGCGCTGGGCACGCAATCCGTGGTTGCGGTAGAGCCAGGCGGTGGCGAGGTTGACAAGGGGAAGCAGTCCGAAGAGCCACAGATGGGCTTCGCGTGCGTCCGTGGCGAGTCGTAGCGCGGCGAGGAAAGCCCATCCGGCGACTCCCATGAGTGCGGCGACCAGCGCGCTGAGTACCAGGACGCGAAAGCTCGCCCGCGCGTTTCCCGCGTTGCGCCGAGCATCGAAGGCGAGTTCGCGAGACCCGCGGCGCAGTTCGCCTCGCGCCGCTTTGAGCGCCTGCTTGGGCATGGTCATCCTCCTTGGGTGTTTGGGGTGTAAATGCGTTTCAGTATACGCCGCCATCTTTGGTCGCCGATAGGCAAACGACCGCGCTTGAACTATTCTCTAATGAGAATACAACGGGCGGCATCGCATGTGCCCTCGCCGTTGCGGCGGCGCGGCTCAATCGTCTTTCGATTTGCGGCGGGCGTTGCGGCACCCGGGATATGGTGAGGAAGGGACTTTATGGCACAAGACTTCAACCCCGATGCGCACATGCTCACGGTGGAGGAGGCGTTGGACGTCGTCCTGCGCCACGTCGTTCCAACGCCGATAGAGGAGATTGCCTGCTGGAGGGCAGCGGGGCTCCCCTTGGCGCGCGACGTCGCGACCGATATCGACTTAGCGCCCTTCGCCAACAGCGCCATGGACGGATACGCGGTGCACGCTGAGGACCTGCTCGATGCCGACGGGGGGCATCCCGTGGTGCTCAATGTGGTTGGGCATGAGGCCGCGGGCCATGTATTCGAGGGGACCGTCGGCCCTGGGGAGACCGTGCGCATCATGACGGGGGCTCCGGTCCCCGAGGGGCTCGATGCTGTCGTCAAGTACGAGATCGTCGAGGTTCTCGAGGGTGATGGCAACGAGGGTTCGCGCGTGGCATTGAGAGGCCCGCGTCGATTGGGGAGAATATCCGCGCCGCCGGCCTCGAGGCGCACCGTGGCGAGGTGATCATGCACGCTGGCGAGGTGGTGACGTCCGCAGGTGCGGGTCTGCTTGCCAACGCCGGCGCCGCCGTCGTGCCGGTGCACCGCGCGCCTCGCGTCGGCATCATCTCCCTGGGGACGGAATTGGTCGATGCCTCGGTAGCGCCCGCGCGCGGCCAGATCCGCGACGTCAACGCTCCCGCGCTCATGGCGTCTGCGATTGCCGCGGGCGCGGAGCCGGTGTTTTACGGCATCGCCCCTGACGACGAAGAGCGCATCTGCGAGCTCGTGCGGCGCGCGGTTGACGAGTGCGACCTCGTGGTGACATCCGGAGGCGCGTCCGCGGGTGACTACGATTACGTGACAGCGCTCGTCGCCCGCGAGGGCACGGTCCTGTTCGACCGCATTTCCATGCGTCCGGGCAAGGCGGTAACCTTCGGTCTCGTCAATGACGTGCCGTTTGTCGGCCTATCGGGCAATCCTGCCGGCGCGTTTATCGGCTTCGAGCTGTTCGTTCGCCCCGCCATCCGCAAGATGCGCGGCCACTCCGATCTGCAAAGGCCCGTGCAGAAGGCGCGCGTCCAGCGCGATGTGAAGAAGCGCCAAGACCGTCGCTTCTACAATCGCGCGCGCGTTGAGCGCGATCCGGCGGGTGAGCTCGTCGCCACCGAGGCGGCGACGCAGAACTCCGCCATGCTCGTCGACCTTCATCGGGGCAATTGCCTGCTCGTGGTGCCCGATGGCCTGCGGGGCATCACCGCAGGCGATGAGGCCGAGGTGATTCGTTACGACCTGCCCGAGGGCACCGTTCTGTAAGCCACCAACCAGTTCATTCAGACTATTTGGAGGAGCCCCATGGATATCAAATTCGCGATCATCACGTGCTCTGATACGCGCGACGTCACCGAGGACGAGGCGGGGGCGGCGCTCGAGTCCTGATCAGGGAGGCGGGATGGTCGGTATGCGCACACGACGTGGTACACGATGACATGAGGGAGATCTCCGTCGCCATACGCACCGCGACCGACGACCTGGCGGCAGACATCGTGCTCACCTGTGGCGGCACGGGTCTTTCCCCGCGTGACGTGACCCCCGAGGCCACCGCTGCGGTGTGCGAGCGCGACGTCCCGGGCATCGCCGAGGCCATCCGTTCGTATTCGCTCGCAAAGACCCGCCGCGCAATGCTCTCCCGCGCGTGCTGTATGCAGCGCGCGGTTCGCGGCGAGGACGGTCTGCCCATGGGAAAACTCGCGCTGGTGATTAACTTTCCCGGGTCGACAAAGGCGGCACGTGAATGCTGGGAGGCCATTGCCGACCAGCTCGAGCATGCCATGCAGATGTCTCGCGGCGGGGGTCATTAACATTATTCTCAACTGAGTATTATTCTCAAACAAATATAATATGAATAATGTGGGCGGGCGTACCTACGGGCTCATCCGCCTATCCATATCAGGGGGAAAGGACAGTGCATGAAGAAGATCAAGGATGGCTCCCGTAGCCGCGCGTTCGCTGGATCGCGGCTTTGGTCTCGCCGCTTTATCGTGGCGTGGGGCATGACGGTTCTGATTGCCGGCTCCCTTGCGGGCTGCGGCGGTGATACACCGGCAACGAATTCGGGCTCAAACGACCAGGACTCCAAGGAAGCAGTCGAACTCCAGGTTTTCGCCGCCAATTCGCTTGAGAAGGCAATGCCCGAGGTGCAAGAGCTGTACACCGAGAAGACGGGCGTCACGTTCGCCGATACGCAGTTCAAGGCATCCGGCGATCTCATAGAGCAAATGCGTGCGGGCGCGCAGGTCGATGCTCTCATCACGGCTTCAACCGGCACCATGGATGACGCCGTTGAGGCGGGCCTGGTCGACGACGACACGCGCTTCGACATGTTCGTGAATGACCTCGTGATCGCCAAGGCCGAAGGCTCTGACGTCGAAATCGACTCTCTTGAGGATCTCGCGAACATCGACGGCAAGGTGGCTATCGGAGACGCCGTCACGGTTCCTGCGGGCAAGTACGCAAACCAGGCGCTGTTTACCATTGGCCTGTACACAGGGGCTGCCGGTGACGACGGTGAGTACGCGCCGGAGTTCGCCGATCGCGTGGCGTTGGCCGACAAGGTGGGCACAGCCGCCAAGTACGTTTCGACCGGTGATGCGGTCATCGGCTTCGTCTATAGCTCTGATATCTTCCGGTACGATGGCATTGAGCAGGCCTTTGTGTGTCCAGAGGATTCGCATAGGCCCATCGTGTACCCTGGCGCCGTCTCCTCGACAAGCGAGCATGCCAAGCTGCCGCGGACTTCCTCGACTTTTGCATGAACGACGCCGGCGCCCAGAAGATCTGGGCAAAGTACGGCTTCGAGCTTGCCGAATAGCTGCTTCGCCCGAATGTTCTGGCATACTGGGACGAACGCGAATGCTGGGACGAACGCGACGGCGCATGAAAAGGGAAGGGGCGGCCATCGCGGTCGCCCCTTTTGATTGCAAGATTGCTGATTGGTAGGTGTTTGACCCGTGGGAAGCAGACGTGTGGACTCCCTGTTGGGCTCAAGGCGCCCGGTTCATGCCGGAGGCCCTGCTCGGATGCGTCTTGCGTGTACCCCCGCCCGCGTGCTGGCGAGCATCATCATCGCTTTGGTCTGCATCGCCGCCGTCCAGCCTCGTGCCTATGCCGGCGAGGCCGTGCAGCGGAATTACTCCGACTACCTTGATCGGGTCGAGGTGCCCTCTGAGGGTTCGGCGACGTTCGAGGGCTCGACGTTCGGGCTCACCGGCTTCGAACGCCTGGCAAAGGGAACGGCACGCAGCGTCGACGGTGCGCCTGAAGGCTACCGGATCCCGCTCTCTGACCAAGCGAGCGTCGTGGTGATCAGGACGCCCGAAATGACGCTGGTGCACATAGACGAGGGTGTGGCGCAGCAGTTGGGACTGTATCCGTTTGTGAGTGAAAACGATTCCGTCTTATGGTCCATGATCTGTGCCCTCGATGAGGAAGCGAGTATGGGAGGTGCTCTGCTTTCCAGCATGGACGTTCCGTACATGTTGGTTTACGACGACGTGTTCACGATAGGGGACTACCGGTACCGCTTCAATGCCCGCGCTGCTGACGGATCGCGGTTCGCCACGGTGACGTGGGCGGCGGCTGCGGAGGGCCAAGCTGGGGTGGAGCAGGCGCGCACCGCCGGCATCGATTTGGGTGACGGTGCACTATGGTGCGACTACGCCGAGCTTGTTCCCGCCGCCGACGTGGTCGCCGATGCTCCTGTGGGTCCCGCTGAGCGTGCTACGGAGTTCTTCTCGTCCATCGATTTCCGCCCCTTCTGGGTTTCGCTCAAAACGAGTGGCCTTGCGCTCGTCATCTCGTTTGTGTTCGGACTGCTCGCCGCATGGCGCGTGGTGGGCACGTCGAGCCGCATCAAGGGCCTGCTTGATTCGGTCTTCACGATTCCGATGGTGCTACCGCCCACGGTGTGCGGATTCCTGTTGCTCATGCTGTTCGGCCAGTCGACCGCGGTGGGCCGCTGGCTCATTGCGCACGGCGTCTCGCTCGTCTTCACCTGGCAGGCAGCGGTCATCGCCGCGGTGGTCGTGAGCTTCCCGCTCGTGTACCGCACGGCGCTCGGCGCCTTCGAGTCGCTCGATTCACGTATGTTAGATGCGGCTCGCACACTTGGATGGTCGGAGTCGCGCATCTTCCGCAAGATCATGCTTCCGCTTGCCTGGCCCTCCATCGCCGCGGGCACGGTACTCGCCTTCGCGCGCGCCATGGGCGAGTTTGGTTGCACGCTGTTCTTTGCCGGCAACTACGCGGGCATTACGCAGACCATCCCCATTGCCATCTACTTCGAGTGGATGGGCGGCAACACCTCCGTCGCCTTGTTCTGGGTGGTGGTCGTCATTGCGTTCAGCTTCCTCGTGGTATGGGGGATCAACGCCTACACCGCGCGCCACCAGGGGTATCGAGATGGCGGCACGGTGCCCGGCGCCTTCCGTTGCGCTTCGGTGGCGGGTCGTCGTTGCGATCGGGCGTGCGGAGTCTCTCGTCTTGCGGACTCCGGTGCTCGACCCGATTCCGTGCGCGACGGGTTGGAGGAAACCGGCGGTGACGCGCTGTGCATCGATCGTGAGGCGTTGCGTTCGCTGTTTGAGGATGGTGCGGCATGAGCCTGAGTCTTGACATCAAGAAGCGATACCCGGGGTTTTCCCTTGACGTATCTCTTGAGGCAGGGGAGGAACGCGTTGCCCTGCTGGGGGCGTCTGGCTGCGGCAAGAGCTGCACGCTACGGTGCATCGCGGGTGTTGAGACCCCCGATGAGGGGCGCATCGTGGTCAACGGCGTGACGTTCTACGATTCCCGTGCCGGCATCGACCTTTCGCCGCAAGAACGCAAAACGGCGCTGCTGTTCCAAAGCTACCAGCTCTTTCCGCACATGACGGTCGAGGACAACGTTTGCGCAGGCATGCCGCGCACCGGTCGTGCGTACCCCAGCCGCGGTTCCGAGCTCGATTTCCATCGTGCACGCGCTCGGCAGTTTTTGGACATCTTCGGTATGGCCGATTTTGCCGACCGCTATCCCTCCCAGCTATCCGGTGGACAGCAGCAGCGCGTCGCCCTGGCGCGTATGCTCGCCGCCCGCCCCGGGATCCTCATGTTCGACGAGCCCTTTTCCGCGCTCGATTCCTATCTAAAAAGCGCGCTTGAGCAGAATCTGCTCGACGTGTTCTCGGTGGTGCATCGCACGGTGCTCTACGTGAGTCATGACATCGACGAGGCGTGCCGACTGTGTGACCGCATCTGCGTGATGCACAATGGGCGCATCGAGGAGAGCGGTACGGCGAGCGAGCTCATGACGCGCCCCCAGACGCTTGCCGGCATGCGCCTGACGGGGTGCAAGAACACCTCGCGTGCGTGCAAGGTCTCTGCCACAAACGTCGAGGCCATCGACTGGGGCATGACCTTCGACGTGGGTCGCGAGGTGCCCGATGACGTTGCGTATCTGGGCGTCCGCGCGCGCCACATCCATCGAGACCGCTCGTGTGAGACGGGGAAGCGCCGCCGCAACAGCTTCGATTTGCATGTAGCGCGCGTGAGTGATTCGCGTTTTGAGCGGCTGGTGCTGCTCGATCCGCCGCTCGCGGGCGTCGTTCACGTATTCAGTGGAAGGTCGACATGGTGGACACGCCGAGCGACGAGCTGCCCCGTGAAGGCGAGACGCTCCGTCTCCATTTTGATGCTAGCCGGTTGCTGTTGGTTGCTAAGTGATTGTCTGAGCACGGGTGGAATAGCATTGGCTGGCGTGTCCGCGAACACGCGAACACGCGCTCTGCTCCTGGAGACACGTTTGCTTTGATAGCCCTCATTTTTGACCGGTTCCATCGGGCCGATTGTTCTGCCCCACTTTGCGCACAGACCCTCCATAATGGCCTTTAACTGGCAATCCTCTTTGCATACCAGTATCTGCACGCTGATCGTTGGCGGCAGTGTTGACGCCGTTTGCGGAATGCCCATCGAGCTGGTGGGCTTATCTATCTAAATTAAATAGCATTGGGTTTCGTGCGCCTTGGATAGTTCGCATGGGAAGGCGCTGTTTGAAAGGTGTTTCATATGGGTAAGGACAGGCGTCTTGCCGCAATGGCCGTTGCCGCCAGTACATGCCTCGCGCTATCGTGGGCACCCGCGGTCGCGATTGCGCATGAGGCAGGCGACGCTGGAGCGGGGATTGGAGGTGCGGCGGCGCTTGCGGCCGATGTGAGCTCCGATAACGGCTTGCCCAAGACGATTGAATACCAAAAGGTGACGGGCGAGATCGAGTCGGGACAAACGTATTCCCTCGTGACCACCACGCTACTGCGGGTTCGGGTAAGACGGAGTACCGCATTTTGCATTACACGGATGGTGCGGCGGCGCTGGACAAGTGTAAAACGTCTGCTCACTCCGACGTGCTGAGTCCTGCCGACTGCACCGCCGGCAACTTTGCCGGCACCGGCGCCCACCAGTGGACCATCGAGGCGGTCGAGGGCGGCTACACCGTCAAGTCCAACACGGCGAGCGGCAAGTACCTGAACATCTCCGCAGGTGGTGCGACTCCCGGAGACGAGGCTCAGGTGCTCAAGGTCGAGCGGATGGACGATGGTTCTTTCTCCATCGGTCGTGAGGTCAGCGGTACCATGTACTACTTCGCCTTCAACAACACGGCCAACGGCTCATGGAAGGTCTCGACCGATCCCTATGGGTTCGTTGCATACAAGAAGACCGAGGTCACCCCGAACGTGATTCCGAACGACAAGCCCGCGTCCGGCGTCACGTATGACCAGCCTTATGCTTCTGGGACCGCGGGGAGCCAGTACTTCCGTATCCCCTCGTTAATCACCCTCAAGGATGGCAGCCTGCTTTCGGCTATCGATGCGCGTTGGACCACGCTCGGCGACGCCGGCGGCCTCGATACCATCGTCAGCAAGTCCACCGATGGCGGAAAGACCTGGAACTACAGCTTCCCCAACTACTTCAACGACAGCACGAACGCGTATAACAGCCATGCCACGGCGTTCATCGATCCTGTGATGGTCGAGAGGGAGGGCACCGTCTACATGATGGTCGACCTGTGGCCGGGCGGCGTCGCGCTCAACTCCGCCGCGAACAACCATCCCGTCAATGCGAGCGGCTATGTTGAGATCGATGGCGAGCAGCGCCTCGTGCTCTTTGCGTCTCCTAATCCCGATACGCAGCGCAGCGTCGGTGCGGAGCGTGGAACTGGCTACACACACTACGTCGCGACTTTGGCGCCGACGGCTACGCTCCCGTCATCAAGGCAGACGGAGGAGCCACCGAGTTCTACGTTGACCGGGAGTATTTCCTGTTCGACGAGAACAAAGATCCCGTGTACTGTCAACAGCTGGGTAGCAGCGATTACGTCCAGCAGAACGTGTTCTATTTCAACGCCGACCTGCATGTGACGGCCACTTCGTACCTGTGGCTCGTGAGTTCGAGCGACGGCGGCGCCAGCTGGTCTGACCCGATGATGCTCAACGAGCAGGTGCGCACGAGTGTCGACAAAAATGATTGCTTCTATGGTGTGGGACCAGGCCGCGGCGTCGTGACCTCGACGGGCCGCATCATCCTGCCGTGCTACACCTATGAGTACGGTAAGGGCGACGGCCACACGAGTACCATCTATTCCGATGACGGCGTCACGTGGCACCGCAGCAATAACTTGCAGAACCAGACTTCCGAGTCCACGGTGGTCGAAGCCGATGGCAGGCTCTACCTGTTCGCCCGCCACGGCTGGTATGCCGTTTCCACCGATAACGGTGTCACGTGGAGGGACGAGAAAAGTCTGCCCGCCTCGGGGCTTACGATCGACACCGGGTGCCAGATCAACGCGATCACCTATTCCGAGAAGATCGACGGCAAGACTGCCATCATCCTGTCCTGTCCTTCGGCGAGCCGCCGCATCAATGGCACGATCAATGTCGGTTTGGTGCAGGATGACGGTGGCATCAGCTGGGACTACACCTTTGATGTCACCAAGAATGGCACCTGGTTCGCCTATTCGTCCATGACCGAGTTGCCCGATGGATCTATTGGCATCCTGTACGAGACTAAGCAGACCGCGGCAAGTGCCGACAGCATTACGTACGAGAGCTTCTCCATCGAAGATATTGCCCCTAACGCTGAGATTGGCAACGAGCGGAATGTTTCGGTGCCCCTGTACGGCGAGATCGAGTTTGAGATCGAGGGTTCGCTCAAGGGATATGAGAATGTCGACACCGCGATTCTTGGAATCAAGGTCGAGGATAATGGTGACGGTACTTCGACGGTGACGTTTGAGGGCAAGCGCGAGGGCGTGGTGGAGTTTGTCGACCCTGCGTCTGGCGTCAGCTACACGGTGACGGTTGCCCCCGAGAAGCTCGTCGAGGTTGTTGTCAGTCCCGGCGAGAGCACGACGTTGGGCGTCAATGGTGTCGAAATCGCCCACAAGCCCGATGAAAGCATCGCCTCCATCGAAGTCACGTCTCAAAAGCTCTCTGAGGTCTGGGGTGAGATTCCCGGCAGTCTGGGTTCGGACAACTCGTTTGCGGGCGAGGCTATTCGTTTGAGCGATGCGCTCTTCACGTTCACCGCGAACGGCGAGAACTGGACCGTTTCCGGTACAACGCAGGACGGGGAGACCGCATATCTCAAGATCGAGAAGGCAGGTCTTCCCGGGCAGGGGCAGGCGGGCGTCATCCAGCTTAAGTTCGAGGCGAACAACCTGTTCAGGCTTTATGACACGAGCACGAAAAAGCACCTGCATTTTTGGCGCGACGGCAAAGCTTGCTTCGACCAGTGCGGTGGTAATGACCTTGCTGGAGACTCCATGGAGCTCTATCGTCCAGCCAAGGAGGGGGAGGATGCGAGCACATCGCCAATCTCCGGATATGTTCGCGTGACCGATGCCGCTCAGGTGGTCGACGGTGGCCAGTATCTCATCGTCGCTTCAGTGGGCGAGGAGCGTTTTGTGCTCAACCCTTCGTTGGGTGAGGGTAATAAATACGCGCATGTGGTCAAGGTCGATCCTGAGCGCACCGATCAGCGCCTCAAGGTCACGGGTGTGGCTCCCGGCGTGACCGATGCCATGGTGGGCGACACCGTGTACCGCATCACCGTCGCGGGCTACCTTGCTCCCGAGTTCGTCTGGTCCGATGATTACTCGGAGGCGACCGCAACGTTCAAACATACGGCGAGCGGTGAGACTCAGGAGCTTGCCTGCAAGGTCACGAGTGTGCGGACGGAGCCGACCGAGACCAAGGACGGGTTGGTGGTGTACACAGCCGAGGTCGAGTTCGAGGGCAACGTGTACCGAGATGAAAAGCGGGTTGTGTTGCCGGCCATCGGTGAGCAAGAACCTGGTGGCGGAACAGGCGGCGCGACCGATCAGAAGCCCAATAGCTCTACGGGATCGAATGGCGGCGCATCGCTGCCCCGCACAGGCGACCCGGTTGCGACTGTTGGGTTGCTGAGCGCTGCGGGCATTTCGCTTTCCGCCATCGGTGTCAGATTGTTTCGGCGTAAGAACTAACCGGCACTAAGTGCTTTCGACTGAAAACGCGGCAAAGGGGCATGCCTTCCTTGCCGCGTTTTCTGTCGCATTTTGCGCAGGTGTGCCCCACGGCGTGCCCCATGAAACTGAAGAACAAAACAGGCCAGAGTTTTAGCGACTCTGGCCTGCGTCTTTGTCTGGAGCGGGCGACGGGAGTCGAACCCGCCTCATCAGCTTGGAAGCTGAGGTTCTACCGATGAACTACGCCCGCGAATATGGTCGGGACGACAGGATTTGAACCTGCGACATCCTGCTCCCAAAGCAGGCGCGCTACCAAACTGCGCCACGTCCCGAAGGTGCTGAGCAGCTGGGGTACCAAGACCCTGCTTATCCCAAGGCGTTAGCGATTATAGAGCACCTGCGTGCATTCGGCAACGGTCATCGGCAATTGAGCGTTCATCGCATCGAAACCGCTAGGAAACATGTCCGTTCCATTTTCCCTTTGCCCTATTCAGCCGTAGTACTATATGCACCGCATCAGCATTCTCATACATTGGAGGCAAACCATGACCTACACCGAGAGGGTCATCGCCGAGCTGCACGAGCGCTATGCCGATCAGCCCGAATTCATCCAAGCCGCCGACGAGGTCCTTACCTCGATCGCGCCCGCTGTCGACAACGAGCCCGCATATGAGGAGGCGTCTCTTCTCGAGCGTCTGGTCGAGCCCGAGCGCATTGTCATGTTCCGCGTTCCCTGGGTTGACGACTCCGGTAAGTGTCAGGTCAACCGCGGATACCGCGTCGAGTTCAACTCCGCAATCGGGCCCTACAAGGGCGGCCTGCGCTTCAATCCCACGGTGACGCTGGGCATGCTCAAGTTCCTGGGTTTTGAGCAGATTTTCAAGAACTCCCTTACCACGCTGCCCATGGGCGGCGGCAAGGGCGGCTCCGACTTCGACCCCAAGGGCAAGTCCAACAACGAGATCATGCGTTTCTGCCAGTCTTTCATGACGGAGCTCTACCGTCACATCGGCCCCGATACCGATGTTCCCGCCGGTGACCTTGGCGTGGGCGGACGTGAGATTGGGTACATGTTCGGTCAGTACAAGCGCCTGCGCAATGAGTGGACGGGCGTTCTCACTGGCAAGGGGCTCTCGTTTGGCGGCTCCCTCGCTCGCACCGAGGCAACCGGCTACGGACTCGTGTACTTCGTCGATGAGCATCTCAAGTGCCACGGAGAGTCCTTCGAGGGCAAGACCGTCGTGGTTCATGGTTCCGGCAACGTTGCCATTTACGCTATCCAGAAGGTCTCCCAGCTTGGCGGCAAGGTGATTGCCGCTTCCGATACCAAGGGCTGGGTCGAGGACCCCGAGGGCATCGACTATCAGGTGCTCGAGGATATCTACAACAAGAAGCGTTCCGGCAACGACCGCGGCGTGAGCCTTGCCATGTACGTCGACGCTCGCCCGAGTGCCACTTGGCACGCGGAGGACGGTCGCGGCGTGTGGCAGCTTCCCTGCGACATCGCGTTGCCGTGCGCTCGTGAGAACACGCTGCTTCTCGAGGACGCCCAGGCACTCGTGGCAAATGGCTGCAAGGTAGTCGGCGAGGGTGCAAACATGCCCACAACCACCGATGCGACCAACTACCTCATTGAGAACGGCGTCGCCTTCATGCCCGGTAAGGCCGCGAATGCCGGCGGCGTTGCCACTTCTGGTCTCGAGATGAGCCAGAACGCCGGCCACATTTCTTGGACGTTCGACGAGGTCGACGCCAAGCTCGAGAGCATTATGCGCGGCATTTACCATGCCTGCGATGATGCCGCTGCCGCGTACGGCTTCGAGGGCAATTACATGGTCGGCGCCAATATCGCTGGATTCAAGAAGGTTGCCGACGCCATGATGGCTCAGGGCATCGTCTAAGAGCATCGTGGCTCGGGGTATCTGGAGCCCCTAGACCTTGCGCTCTTAACCGGTCTGGCAGTGCCTGACCGTAAGCGGGGCCCGCGCATGAGCGCGGGCCCCGCTTTGGTATCCCGATCGCTGGCGCCTCGAAAATGTTGTCCGAGAAATAATACTTACAAATATCGACAATATGTACCTTCGGATCCGGATAAGGACCTCTTTTGAGGAAGGCATTTGCTGTGAAACGCCTTGAAGCGTTGAGATAACAAACAGGTGTTAAATATAAAAGGGCTCTTCTTCGTACACCATGCCTTCGAAGTTGCTTAGTAGCGTCTTCGGCACCTTTCCTCACTGCTCAAAGGTACACATTGTCATTTTTTGTAAGTGAGTCATAACAAGTGCCATATACTCGAGTCCGTTAATTTCCGAGACCGACAGCCTGGCGCAATTCTCTGAGCAATTCCGAGCATTTTAAAGCGTATGCACGAGCTCGGGGACTAAACTGGATCTGCTTTCTCCGATAGAGTGTGCGTGCGACCGATTCGAGTGCCGCCGCATCTTTGAGCTGCAGATCGTTTAGCCGGTATACGTCAACGTTCATGCTCATGAGCCCGAGTGCCCGCGCCTCATCTCGACGACGTATCGTTGACTCGTCGTGGTAGCTACCGTTGTACTCAAGAATCGCTTTGAAGCGAGGAAGATAGGCATCGGCTACGACATACGGCAATCCCGACAGCATGGAGGCTTTTCCTATCAGCGCAATTTTGTAGTTCGGTTTAAGTGGACCGCAATTAAATCCGCCCAGAGAGTGGGGGAGGGCAAACATGCAGTACATGATTGCCTCCATGGGCGAACGGCTTGAGCCTGTTGCAACGGATATGGCTTGGCGTGCCGCCTCTCTTCCCGCAACCCATTTTGAATCGGAATGGTACTTGCGTATTTCCTCAAGTGAGGTAGCGGGCTCGCAATCATAATATCCGCTTGCCTTGCCGATGAAGTCCAGCCCATCGTCATCTTCTTCGGCAACATTGCGTTCGGGAAGAGACCACGATCCGGTGAGTTCTTCAATAAGGGTGAGCTGCTCGGCAAAAGTCAGCTCTCCCGCTAAATCGCACGCGAGCGCAGCTGGAGATGTATGCAGGGGTATGTGCAGCTGTGATGCGGGTTTTTGACGCTTCTTGTTGCAGACAAGCGCGTAGCCGTTCTTTTTGCTATTATGTTCGCCTGTGTGACTAGCTGCGGGCGTGGCGGAATTGGTAGACGCGCTGGATTTAGGTTCCAGTGGGATTCCCGTGAAGGTTCGAGTCCTTTCGCCCGCACCACACACGCATACAAGGTACCAAAGGACCCCGGCACCCACATATGCCGGGCATGTATTAGAGGAGGAACGTTGAACATCACTTCTGACGTGAAGGACGCCAAGCTCACCGCCACGGTCACCATCCCGGCTGCCGACGTCGACGCGGCCATCAAGAAGGCCTACAAGGAGGCTGCCAAGAAGTACCGTTTCCCCGGCTTCCGCGCCGGCAAGGCCCCGCGTCCCGTGATCGACTCCGCCCTGGGCAAGGAGGCCGTGCTCGCGCAGGCCACCAATGAGCTGATCGGCGCCAACGAGGGCAACGTCCTCAACGAGCTTGACATCGTTCCCGTCAAGGAGGGCGATTACCAGGAGATCGACCTGTGCGTCGATGGCACCGATTACACCTATGTGGTCGAGTTCGCCCTGCGCCCCACCCCCGAGCTCTCCTCTTACGATGCCGTTGAGATCGAGATGCCTCCCGCGGAGGTCACCGAGGCCGAGATCGACCAGCAGGTCGACATGCTCATGGGTTACCACGCCACGTTTGAGGACGTCGAGCGTGGCGTCGAGGCCGCCGATTATGTGACCGTTGACATCAGGAACGTCGCCAACGCCGAGGCGCTCGCCGGCGAGGGCCGCATGATCGCCATGGGTTCCGGTAATCTGCCCAAGGAGTTCGACGAGGGCCTGCTCGGCATGAACGTCGACGAGACCAAGACCATTTCTTGGACGCCGGAGGTCGAGGGCGCCGAGGAGGCTTCCGTCGAGGTCACCGTCAAGAGTGTCAAGGAGCGCAAGCTCCCCGAGCTTACCGATGAGTTCGCAAAGACCAACTTCGGCTTCGATGGCATTGACGCCATGCGCGACGCTGTGAAGCTCGAGATCGAGTCCGACAAGTCCTCCCAGCTCCCGCAGCTCAAGGAGAATCGCGCTGTCGCCAAGCTCGCCGAGCGTCTTCAGCTTGACGAGATGGACGAGGACTACGAGCAGTCCGTCTTCCAGGAGCTCGGCCAGAATTTCCTGCAGAGTCTCTCCGCTCGCGGCATGAGCCTCGACGGCTGGCTGCAGGCCAACCGCATTAGCTCTGAGGAGTTCATCTCCGACCTGCACCGTCAGGCCAACGACGTTGCCCGCGAGTCCCTCGCCCTCGACGCGCTCGCTCGCGAGCTCAAGGTCGAGGTCACCGACGAGGATGTCAACGGCGAGTTCGAGCGCGCTGGTGTTGAGGACGTCGAAGCCTCCAAGGCTCAGTTCCTCGCCGAGGGCCGCATGCCCGCCATCCGCGATTCCATTCGTCGTTCCAAGCTGTCGACTGGTTGGTCGAGAACGCCAAGGTGACCGAGGTCGACGAGGCCGCTCGCGCCGCTGAGGCCAAGGCCGAGTAGCGCATCTGCGTCACGCCCGCCGGACTCTGTGCTCTCGCATGGCCTTCGGCAAAAATGGCGTATCATAAGCGGCTGTACGGCTGATTTGCGTACGGTGCCCCATCGCGCTCGGCGGGATTGGGCACCGTACGTTTCTATCGAGTGCCAAATGTTCTTCAGCGTTCACTCGATGACGACCAAACAGCATCTTCAGGCGCCGATTCGCGGCGTCCTATCCCGAAGGGAGCCATATGATCCATCGCATCGACTCTGCGCTCGTGCCTTACGTCGTCGAGCAGACTCCTCGCGGAGAGCGCAGCTACGACATTTATTCGCGCCTACTCAACGATCGCATCGTCTTCCTTGGCGAGGAGGTCAATTCGGTGACCGCGAACCTCGTGATTGCACAGCTGTTGCATCTTGAGAGCCAGGATGCCGAGAAGGACATCTCGCTCTACATCAACTCGCCGGGCGGTGAGGTTTATTCGGGCCTTGCCATCCTGGATACCATGAATTACATCAAGCCCGATGTTTCCACCATCTGCGTTGGCATGGCGGCGTCAATGGCTGCGGTTCTTCTTGCGAGCGGTGCCAAGGGCAAGCGCTTCTGCCTGCCCCATTCCAAGATCATGATCCATCAGCCCAGCGGCGGAGCCCAGGGCCAGCAGACCGAGATTGAGATCGCCGCCCGCGAGATCCGCGAGACGCGCACCACGCTCAACCACATCTTGTCCGATGCCACGGGCAAGCCTTTTGAGCAGGTTGAACAGGATACCGAGCGTGATCATTACCTTCGCGCCGATCAAGCCCTCGAATACGGCCTTATCGACCGCATCGTGACCTCCCGCAACGACTCCGGGAGCGAGCACTAATGGCGGGGGAGGACTTTGGCCGTACGCCGGGCTCCGATGGTGAGGTTCCGGTCCGCTGCTCATTCTGCGGCAAGACGCAAGATCAGGTGCGCAAGCTCGTGCGCGGGCATGACGGCATGTTCATCTGCGACGAGTGCGTTGAGGCGTGCAATGAGATTCTCGAGCAGTCCTTTGCCCAGGACGAGATGATGCGCGCCTTTGGGGCCGCTTACGCTGCTCAACAGGATGGGGCTGCCGCGCCGGAGTCACCGGTAGAGGAGGCTCCCGCACCGACCATGCGCGAGACCGCGTCGAAGCTCATCACGCGCGTTCCCACGCCGCATGAGATCTATGATGCCCTGTCGCAGTATGTCATGGGTCAGGAGGACGCTAAGCGCGCCATGTCCGTGGCGGTGTACAACCACTATCGTCGCGTGCTCGAGGGGGATGCGTCGGATGCCGCTGCCCGTGGTGCCCACGCTGCGTCCCTGGACGAAGATGTCGAGCTTGCCAAGAGCAATATCTTGCTGCTCGGTCCCACCGGCACCGGCAAGACGTTGCTCGCCCAGACGCTCGCCCGCGTGCTCGAGGTTCCGTTCGCCATCGCCGATGCCACGGCGCTCACCGAGGCGGGCTATGTGGGCGAGGACGTCGAGAACATCCTGCTCAAGCTCATCACCGCCGCCGACGGCGATATCGATCGCGCGCAGATCGGCATCATCTACGTCGACGAGATCGACAAGATCGCACGCAAGGCGGAGAACCTCTCCATTACGCGCGACGTCTCCGGTGAGGGCGTGCAGCAGGCGCTCCTCAAGATCCTTGAGGGTACCGTCGCGAGCGTCCCGCCCACGGGCGGACGCAAGCACCCTCAGCAGGAGCTGCTCCAGATCGACACCACGAACATCTTGTTCATCTGCGGTGGCGCGTTCGTGGGACTCGACAAGATCATCTCCGATCGCGTGGGAAACCAGGGCGTCGGTTTCAATTCCGAGATCGCCGGCCCCACGTCAAAGGACGAGAACGTCCTCCTCAAGCAGGTACTCCCCGAGGACCTCAACAACTTTGGCATGATCCCCGAGTTCATTGGCCGTACGCCGGTCATCACGCAGACCCAGGCTCTGTCAGAGGACGACCTGGTGGGAATCCTCACCGAGCCCAAGAACGCCGTGGTCAAGCAGTATCGCCGCATGTTTGCCATGGAGGGCGTCGAGCTCGTGTTCGAGGCCGAGGCTCTGCATGAGATCGCCAAGAAGGCCCTTGCTCGACAAGACGCGCCCGCGGCCTGCGCAGCATCTGCGAGGAGCTGCTCCAGCAGACGATGTTCGACCTGCCGAGTGAGCAGGGCGTGAGCCAAGTTGTGGTGACCGCAGCCGCCGTGCAGGGAGACGAGCAGCCTCGCCGCGTTTACGAGGGATCCGACATCGACCTGGACTAACGTATCCATAGGAAGGACACTCATGGCAGAAGAGATGCCCAAGAATTACGATCCGGCGGTCAATGAGCGACGATCCTCAAGAAGTGGCTCGATGGCGGCTACTACAAGCGCCGCGAGGGCGTGGGCGACTGCACCGTCACCATCCCGCCGCCCAACGTGACGGGCATCCTTCACATGGGCCACGCCACCGACGACTCCATTCAGGACGCCATTGTTCGCATGGCCCGCATGCGCGGTCGCTCCACGCGTTGGATTCTCGGCACCGACCACGCGGGTATCGCCACCCAGACCAAGGTCGATAAGAAGCTCAAGTCCGAGGGCATCTCCCGCTTGGAGATCGGGCGTGACAAGTTCATCGATGCCTGTTGGGATTGGACGCACGAGTACGGCGGCACCATCGTCGAGCAAATCAAGCGTATGGGCTGCTCCGTCGATTTCGACAGCGAGCGCTTCACCATGGACGACGAGTACGCCGAGGCGGTGCGCAAGGTCTTCTGTGATTGGTACCACGATGGCCTGATCTACCGTGGCAAGCGCATCGTTAACTGGTGCCCCAGCTGCACCACCGCCATCTCCGACGATGAGGCCGAGTACAAGGACGAGAAGGGCCACCTGTGGCACCTCCGCTACCCGCTGACCGAGCCCGTCAACGGCCAGGAGTACATCGTCGTGGCCACCACGCGCCCCGAGACCATGCTGGGCGATACCGGTATCGCCGTGTCCAGCAAGGATCCCGAGAAGGCTGCCTTCGTGGGCAAGACCGTCAAACTCCCGATTGTGGACCGCGAGATTCCCATCTTCGACGACTGGCATGTGGATCCGAACTTCGGCTCCGGCTTCGTCAAGGTCACCCCGGCGCACGACCCCAAACGACTACGCGATGGGCGAGGCCCACGGCCTGGAGAAGATCAACATCTTCGACGAGCATGCCGTGGTGGTCGAGGGCTACGGTGAGTTCACCGGCATGACCCGAGACGAGTGCCGCGAGGCTGTTCTCGCTTGGTTCGAGGAGCACGGCCTGCTCGACCATATCGAAGAGCACGATCACTCCGTCATGCACTGCTACCGCTGCGATAACACGCTCGAGCCCTGGCTCTCCGAGCAGTGGTTCGTCGCGGTCGACAAGTTGAAGGGCCCCGCGCTCGACGCTGTGCGCGACGGTCGCGTGACCTTCCACCCCGCCCGCTGGACCGACACCTACACCACCTGGATGGAGAACCTGAAAGATTGGTGCATCTCCCGCCAGCTGTGGTGGGGTCATCGTATCCCCGTGTTCTACTGCGAGGAATGCGGTTGGGAAGACGCCTGCATGGACGACGTCACCGTCTGCCCCAAGTGCGGCTGCACCCATGTTCACCAGGACGAGAACGTGCTCGACACCTGGTTTAGCTCCCAGCTGTGGACCTTTGCCACGCAAGGGTGGCCGCTGCACCCCGAGCAGCTCGAGGGTCATCACCCCACTACGGCGCTCGTCACCGCACGCGACATCATCGCGTTGTGGGTTGCCCGCATGGTCATGAGCTCCCTGTACTTCCTCGACGAGGTGCCGTTCCACGATGTCGTGATCTACCCGACGATCCTCGCCAAGGACGGCAGCCGCATGTCCAAGTCCAAGGGCAACGGTGTGGACCCCATGGACCTCATCGACATGTACGGCGCCGACGCCATGCGTTTCAACCTGCTCACGCTGTGCACCACCAACCAGGACGTCAAGTTCGACGCCGACATCGACAAGAAGACCAAGGCGCTCAAGGGTTCCGCCCGCACCGAACAGGCCCGCTCCTTCGTCACCAAGATCTGGAATGCGAGCCGGTTCCTGCTTATGAACATGGATGGCTACACCCCGGGCGAGCCGGTTGCCGAGACCGCTGCCGACGCCTGGATGTTCAGCCGCCTCGCGAAGGCCGCCCAACTCGTCACCGAGGGCATTGAGCACTATACGTTCGGCGAGATGGCGCGCGGTGTTCAGAACTTCTTCTGGAACGAGGTCTGCGACTGGTACGTCGAGGTCACCAAGACCCGTCTTAAGGATGACGCGGCGCGCCTCCAGGCCCAGCGCAACCTCATGTTCGTCCTCGACGCCTCTCTGCGCCTGATGCACCCGCTCATGCCGTTCGTGACCGAGGCCATTTGGGACCAGATGCCCGCAAGCTGGCTCGACGTGAACGAGGACGGTTCGATTGAGCGCGCCGAGGCTCTCATGATCGCCTCCTGGCCCGAGCCTGCGGACCTCGCCCGTTTCATCGACGAGCCCGCCGAGCGCACGTTCGAACTTGCGCGCGCACTCGTGTCCGATGTTCGTTCCACGCGCGCCCGCTATCGCATCTCCCCCAAGCAGGAGTTGCGCTGCGAGGTCAAGGCCGGCACTGCCGAGGTTGCCGAAGACATTATCGGCATGGCCGACTTCATCCGCGGATTGGCCAATGTGAGCGAGCTCGTGGTTCTCACGGCCGATGAGTTCGTGAAGCCCGAGAAGGCCATCGCTCTCGCTGGTCCGGATTTCGACGCCTACGTCGTCATGGGTGATCTTGTCGATTTCGACGCCGAACGCGCCCGCATGGAGAAGGAATTGAAGGCTGCCGAGAAGGAGCTCGCAGGCGCGAGCGTATGCTCGGCAACGAGGGGTTGTGGCGAAGGCCGCCCCCGAGGTCGTCGCCAAGAAGCGCGAGCGTGCCGCTGAGCTGGTGGAGACCATCGCTGCCATCAAGGCGCAGCTTGAGGACTTCGCATAGTCGGCTTTCCCAGACACCCCATCTCCGGTCGAACCTAAAGGCTTATGTACGTCCGTACACCGCGCCTTTACGTTCGGCCGGATTTGGGGCACCTGGAAAACCCTAGACATGGATACAACTGAGATAGGTTACTCCCCAGCTGCGCCCCGTATGCAATTGGGGCCAGTGCCGGTAGTATGGGGAGGGCACATATGGCAGATAACGAAAACGGCACGGTGATGCTTCCACCGGCGAAGACGCAAGAGGCATTCGTCCATATCGGCTTTGCCAAGGCGCGTCTCACGCGCGGTCGGGCGTTCGTTTTGGCGATCCTAGCCGGCGCATTTGTGGCCCTGGGCGCGTCGTTCATGCTCATGGTACGGTCCGATGTGTCGCTTTCCCCGACCATCTCGCTCGTTTTGGGCGGTCTCGCGTTCTGCCTGGGCCTGTTTTTGGTGCTCGTTGCCGGTGCCGAGTTGTTCACCGGTAACTGCCTCATGGTTATCGGCGTGCTCGATGGGCGGTATCCGCTCGTTCGTATGCTGCGTAAATGGGCGATTGTGTACGCGGGCAACGCCGTGGGAGCCCTTTTGGTGGTCGTGTTGCTCCTCGTTTCGGGCTTTGCCGAGATGCAGGGAGGAGCCGTCGGCGAGCTTGCTTGCTCGGTCGCGGCATCTAAGGCGTCCTTAAGTCCGGTCGTCGCGTTCTCGCGCGGCATCCTGTGCAACGTGCTCGTTTGCCTTGCCGTGTGGATGGGCAGCGCTGGCAAGACGGTGTGTGACAAGCTCGCTGCCGCCATACTGCCCGTGGTCGCCTTTGTGGTCCTGGGTTTTGAGCACTCGGTCGCGAACATGTTCTTTCTCCCGCTTGGCTTGGCTATCGAGGCGTTGTGGGGCGGTTCGTCCGTGGTGGTGCTGGGGGTTGCCTCTAATCTCGTGTTCGTCACGCTTGGCAATATCGTGGGCGGCGTCGCGATCGCTGCCGCGTACTGGTTTGTGTACGGCCGCGAAGATCGCAATTAGGAGGGCTGCATGAAGCGCCAGGGAGTCTATAGCGTTCCGTTCGAAGTGGCCGAGCTCGCCTATGATGACGCGGTTGCCATCGCTGCCGATACCGGCAAGATCTCCGGCGACGCGGGCCCGCTGCTCGAGACGGTGGTCGATATGCTCGCGGAGCTTGAGCGCCCCGATGAGCACTTCGATTGCATTCAGGTCGCCGGAACGAACGGCAAGACATCCACCACGCGCTTTGCCGCGGCCATCCTGCGTGGCGAGGACAAGCGAACCGCCCTGTACACGTCTCCCCAGCTGGTGCGCTACGAGGAGCGCATGGAGGTCGACGGCGCCGTGGTCAAGCCCTCAGAGTTCGCACATGGCGTGTCCGTCGCGGCTGAGGCGGGTCGTCGGGTGAACGCGCATCGCGTCGCCGCCGGGGAGCCATCCTACACGATCACGCCGTTCGACCTGCTGACCGTGGCGGCGATGGTGGTGTTCGCGGAGGCCCGCGTTGACGTGGCGGTGCTCGAGGTCGGCCTGGGCGGGCGCTGGGACGCCACGAGCGCGACTGATCCCGTTGCCGTCGCGATTACGGGCATCGGCCTCGACCATACGCGTATTCTGGGTGACACGCTCGGGCAGATCGCGTGCGAGAAGGCGGCGGTCATCAAGCCGGGTCGCTTTGTGGTTTGGGCGAGGGTACGCATGTGCCGGAGGTCCAGCGCGTCATGGACGAGCGCTGCGCTGCATGTGGCGTGACGCCCTGTGTCGTTTCGTACGAGACGCTCCGCGAGCCCGATCGCATTGGGGGCGTCGTGTCGTTTCGCACCCGGACCCCCCGCCGCGGAATATCGCGTGGACATGCGCAAACCTGCGTATCAGCCGCAAAACGCCGCGTGTGCCATCGCGTTGGCCGAGGGATACCTTGGATGCGCTCTGAACGTCGGCGCGCTCGAGAGGAGCCTCGACTCCTGTCCCATACCGGGCCGCTTCGATGTGGTCCGCACCGACCCGTTGGTGCTCGTCGACGCCTGCCACAATCCTCAGAGTTGCGAGAACTTCGTGCGCGCACTCAACGAGGTGGAGCCCTGCATGTCCAATCGACCCGCCCTGCTCATCGCCGCTCTTTCCGACAAGGATGTGTCGGGCATCGTCGATGTGCTCGTGCCGGCGTTTCCGCAAATCGTCATCGCGCAGACCGCGAGCGACCGTGCGATGCCCGCGGGGGAACTCGCGGATCTCGTGCGAGCCAAGCTTGGTGAGCTGGGCCGCGACGAGGGGGATGTGCTTTCCGTCTTTGAGGACGTCGCATCTGCGCTCGATTGGGCAACTGCTTCCGGGCTGGAGCTGGTCGCGGCTGGTACCATCACGCTGGCGGGGGAAGTCGCCGGTTTGCTACGCGGATAAGATACTGCGCCCCACGCATCCGGACATAGTATCATCAACCCTTCTGTTCGATTTAGTTCGAAATGTTCGTTTATGTCTGAGAGGTGCTTAGTGGACTTTCGTTTCATCGCGGTGTTCATCGTTTGCTTTCTTGCTTCGTTGCTCGGTCCGTTGTGTGGAATCGGCGGCGGGGTGATCATCAAGCCGGTTGTTGACGCGATGGGCGTGATGGGTGTTGGCACGGTAAGCTTTCTGTCGAGTGTCTCGGTGCTCGTCATGTCGCTGTCCACCCTCGCGCAAAACGCTTTTGCTCGGTCGTCGTCGATAAACTCACGGTCGCTGATGCCCATTGCAATAGGTTCTGCAGTGGGCGGCGTGGCGGGTAAAATCGCCTTCAATCAAATGATCTCCGCCCTTCTCAACGCCGACCTGGTGGGTGCGGCGCAAGCAGCGGTGCTGATCGTTCTTTCGGTGCTCGTCCTCGTCTACACCCTTAACAAGGATCGCATTGGCGGTGTTGAACTCCGGGGCTCCGCTCCACAAGCCCTCGCTGGCTTTTTCGCCGGTGCCTGCTGGTCGTTCCTCGGCATCGGCGGTGGCCCGTTCAACTTGGCCATCTTGGTGTTCTTCTTTTCCATGGAGAGCAAAACGGCGGCTCAGGCATCCTTGTTCATCATTGCGTTTTCACAGACGGCGAGCCTTATCTACACGCTCGCAAGCGGCAGTGTGCCGGATTTTTCGCTCGTCGTGCTCGTGGGCATGAGCCTTATGGCCGTCATGGGATCCGTGGTGGGCCGTGGCCTGTCGAAGCGGATGGACAGTGCCACCATCGACCGCCTGTATGTGTTCGCGTTGTTGCTCATCATCGTAATCAGTCTGTACAACTTCGCTCGTTTCGCGATGCTGTGATGCGTTCATGAGGTTCGGGCTCTCGTAAAACGCGTTTACTCGCGCTTTAGCGCAGCGTCCTTGCAATGGCGATCATGTCGGGCGCGGCGTACTCGAGGAAGTCGCGGTATCCGCAATAGTCCTCGCGGTAGTAGCAGGTATTGAGGCGCTTGCAGTTCTTGTGGCAGATGCGCTCGAATGGGCAGGTCGCGCACTGCGTGCACGCGCGTCGGGGCTCGGCGAGGAACGACCGCAGCGCGTCGCACGTCGCCATCTCCTCTAGGGAATCGGTCTTGATGTTGCCCAGGCGATATCGGTCGAGCACGTAGAAGTCGCAGGGGTAGACGTCACCGTTGCCCTCGACCACGAATTGCGGAGCGCATGCCCCGAGCATGCCGCACTGCTGGGGCCGAACGCCCGCGAACAGGGGTATCACGTTGTCGAAGAGCGTCACACTCATGCGGTCCCCGCGCTTGAAGTCCTCGAGCCACATGCGGAAGAACGTCTTGTAAAAGCTCGCGAAGCTCTCGGGTTCGAGCGAGTACTCGTCGCTCGCCTCGTCGAGCCCCGGCAGGCAGGGGATGAGTTGGACGAAGTCGAACTTGTGCTGCTTGTAGAAGCGATAGAGCTTTTGGGGGTGATGCGCGAGCTGGTCGGTGAGGACGGTGAGGATGTTGAATTCCGCTCCCGCGCGGCGGAGTGCCGCCACCGCATCGAGGACGCGGGCCATGGTGCCCACGCCGCGGGCGTCGGGGCGGAGCCAGTCGTGCATCTCGGGGTAGCCGTCGATGGACACGCCCACGAGGAAGCCGCGCTCGGCGAGGAAGGCCGCCCAGGTATCGTCGATGACGTACCCGTTGGTCTGGATGGCCAGGTGCACCGTCTGCTGCGTGCGATGTTCATCGACGTAGGCGCAGAAGGAGCGGAAGAAGTCGAGACCCGCGCATGTGGGCTCGCCGCCCTGGAAGGCGAAGGTCACCTCGGTATCGGGACCGAGGGCGAACGCGGCGTCGATGATCGCCTCGGCGCAAGGAGCTTCCATGATCCCGTGGTTGGCCGTCTCGCGATGCTCGGCGACGTCGGCGTAGAAGCAATAGCGGCAACGCATGTTGCAGGTGGAGCTGGCCGGTTTGATGAGAAACGAGATGTGCTTCATGGATCCTCGCAACGGTTGGGCGTGTCTGATTGTCGAGTCTACCATGGGCGGGTATTACGCGCGCATATGCCTCCGAAGGCGTTTGAGAGGACGTGCAACCATACTGCCCTGCCCGCGCATATCGTCCCACGCGCAGTTCCGCACGAACAGGAGAGCCCAGTGGGCTCTCCGTCGTGAGCAGGACTGTTCGAGCATGGACGATATGCGCGGCAGGGCAGTATGGTTGCGGCTCCTACAGGAACCGGTATTGCACCGTGCCCACGCCGACGCTGAGGAAATTGAGGGCGCGCGCGACGGCGGGCTGCATGTCGATCACTCGGCCGTGCGCATAGGGTCCGCGGTCGTTTACGTAGGCGATGACGGAACGACCGCCGTAGCGGATTTCGACGCGGGTGCCAAACGGTACGTTCAACATGGCGATACCCATGGAGGTTTCGGTCACCTTCTCGCCGTTGGCGGTGGTGCCTCCCATGAATCCGTCGCCGATGCCGTAATACGATGCGACGCCCGTCATCCAGGAACCGGTGGAATCGGACGAACCGCCCTGATTGTTGCCGCTGTTGCCACTGCCGCCAGTGCTTTCGCTGCCCTGGTTTCCGCTCGTGCCTCCCTGGTTGCCATTGCCTTGGTTGGCGTTCTGATCGCCGCTGGACGTCGATCCGTCCTGGGAGCCTCCCTGGTCGCTGCCACTCGAAGGCTGTTGATTGGAGTTTTGGTTGGCATTTTGCTGCGCTTCGAGGCGTTTTGCCTCCTCGGCAGCCTTGCGTGCAATCTCGGCCTCCTCCGCATCCTCGGCATTGGCCTTGGCCTGCAGCTGCGCGGCGGCGGATTGCGCCTGACCGAGCGCGGTCGCGGCACGCTCGAGTTCTTCGTCTGCCTGGTCTTTCGCCTCGCTCAGTTCGGCCAACTTTCCATTGAGCTCCTCTTTGAGGGCATCGAGCTCGTTGAGCGCCGCGACGTTGGCGTCTTGGACCGTGCCCAGGTACTTGGTGAGATTGATGAAGTCTGCAAAAGAGCTCGCGTTGAGCAGGAGGGCGATCATGTTCCCGCTGGAGGCGTGGGTCTTATAGAGGTCGCTTGCCGCGCTTGCCGCACGCTGCTGCCGTGCCGGTAGAAGGTCTTCCTCGATTTCGAGGATCTCATCGGCAATGGCATCGACTTGAGTGTTGAGTTCGTCTGCCTTGCTTGTAGCGTCTGCGTAGGTCTCTGCGGCATTTGAGACCTCGGACTGCAGCGCGCGCAGCTCCGCCAGCGTCTCCTCACTCGCGGCGTACGCATGCTCCGGCGCGAGTGCGAGCGTGCCGAGCGTGCCGCCGATGGCCAGGACTCCGGTGAGGCCGAGGGTGCAGGCAAGGCGCGCGGTGCAACGGCAGGAGATACGACGTTGGGGGAGACTCATGGGCGGACCACCTTTTCTCGTGAACGCCCATCAGTATAGTTCAACTTTCACCTTAAAGTTGAGCTTAAGGGTTTGACTGCGTGATTTCTAGACTTCTAGATTTGCTCCGCAGTGCCTTGAGCTGGGCGGTGCGGCCATGAGGTGATGAGGCGCGGGCGCGGGATGATGCCCACAGTCCCAAGCGCAGTCTTGAAGCGCGGCATGCCCCTCGTTGCCGCGAATCGGGCGTTTTTGTAACGAGTTTTTCGCGAGTCCGAGTAGACGGCCCATTTTGCCTCTGGCCAACTGCGGTTTCTTTACCAAACATGCCCGTGTACTCGGGCCTCTTCGGATTTCGTTACAAAAACGCACGATTCGTGGCAGGCGGCTCGCAAAATGCGTCGAGGGCGGATGCTGGTGGACCCGATTGGCCGAAGCGAGCTCCTGTGGCGTCGGATGAGGCCCGCGCTCGTGCCTCGCGCGGCCAACGTTCGGGCCCCTCGTGCTCGGGCGGCCTCTGCGGTTGCCTCATGTACGCGCGACGCGCGCGACGTCCATGCTCGCTATGAGGTCAACCCCCGTGCCGAGCACGTCGTTCATGATGACGTCCCCCATGTGGATGGGAGCCTCGATAGATGCGTGCCGCACGAGTTCCATCGCCTGCATGTGGAGGGCACGGGGGATGGCGTTGTCGGTACGGACGGGGAGGAGACGCTCGTCGCCGTTCTTGACGACGACGGTAGTCGCGAGGATGCGCATGGGGCAGGTGATCTCCTGCTCGGCGAAGATCTTTCCGCGCGGGCACCGGTTTCCCTGGACCGATATGACGCGGAGTGCCCCCGTTGCGTCCTCGGCGACCTCGACGGTAAGCGCGCATTCGGATGGGCAGGTGGTGCAGTGGAATCGTTGCGTCCCGACGCTGATACCTGCGCCGGTGCTTCTCGGCAAGGGGTTCGGCTACGGGCTCGCTGGCTCCTGCGACGGCGGGGTTCTATCGGAGGTGAGGGTCGGCTCGGCTATGGGTTCGTTGACGCTGCACCGGTGGAGGCTGTGGTGGAGGTGGGGTTCGGCGTCGGCCATGGTCTACAGCTCCTCGATGGGTTCGATGGACAATGTGAGTTCGCCGCCTGTGCGCTCGAGTATCTTGGCGGTGAGGGGCGCTGACTCCATGATGCTCGGCTTGAATCCGCGCGGCTTGCCGGCGAAGATGACCTCGCCGCCCGAGCTGATCACCAGCCTCGCCTGTTCGACGGGGCGTTTGACACGGAAGAACAGCTTGGTCGAGATTGCGCGCGTGATGCGTGAGGGCACGACGTAGCCCGCGAGACCCTCGGCGCTCACAGGGATGTTCAGCGCGCAACCTGCACCATCGGCAGGTTCCGCGGCCTTGGGGCCGCTTTCGTTTGCGAGCACCTCGACCGCTTCCGGTGTGCCCATACGCGAACGCGCCCAAGCGGCGGCCGATGTGCCGGCGCGCTCGGCCTCGGCGGTCACGTTGTCGGCGAGGTCGTGCACGTGAAGGACGTTCCCGCAGGAGAAGATGCCGGGGACGCCGGTCTGCAGGTCCTGATCGACGCGGGCACCGCGCGTGCGGGGGTCGAGCTCGACGCCCGCGGCTTGCGCGATCTCGTTCTCGGGGATGAGGCCCACGGAGAGCAGCAGGGCGTCGCAGGGGACGATCCGCTCGGTACCCGGGATCGGGGAGAGGTCCGCGCCGACTCTCGAGACCTCGACCGCCTCCACGCGGTCGCGTCCATGACGCGCGTCACGGTGGTGGATAGATGCAGTGGGATGCCGAAGTCCTCGAGGCAGTTCTTGACGTTGCGGTGCAGTCCGTTCGCGTAGGGCATGAGCTCGTAGACGCCCTCGACCTCGATGCCCTCGAGCGCGCAACGGCGTGCCATGATGAGACCGATGTCGCCGGAGCCCAAGATGACCACGCGGTGCCCCGGGCGCAGGTTCTCGATGTTGATGTATCGCTGGGCGAGGCCCGCGGTGAACACGCCCGCCGGGCGGCTGCCGGGGATCTTGATCTCGGAACGCGTGCGCTCTCGGCATCCCATGGCGAGCACCACCGAGCGGCAGGTGATTTCGACCATGCCCGACTCGGTCATGACGGTGACCGAGTGCCCGCCGGTGTCGGGGGCCTCGTGGCGTGCGGTGGCGCCATCGACGTCCCCGATGCCGCATTCGCCCCTCTTTCCGCCGTCGATCGCGAGGACATGCTGCCGAGCATGGTCTCGATTCCCGCCTCGGACACCTTGTCGATGAAGCGCTGCGCATACTCGGGGCCGGTGAGCTCCTCTTTGAAGTGCGTGAGCCCGAAACCGGGGTGGATGCATTGGCGCAGGATGCCGCCCAGGTGCTCGTTGCGTTCGATGATGACGGTGCTGGAGCCTGCCTCATGCGCCGCGAGCGCGGCGCCCATGCCTGCCGGTCCACCACCGATGACCGCGACGTCGAAGTCGCGCGTCCGGATCTCTCCCATCTATCGGCCCTCCTTCAGCACGCCATCTACAATCCACGAGCCCTCGTCTTCAAGGAGCACGTCTTCCGGACGGCAATCGAGTTCGCGGGCGAGGATCTCGAGCACGCGACTTTGGCAAAACCCGCTTTGGCACCTGCCCATACCGGCGCGGCAGCGGCGCTTCACGCCTCGACGGAGACGGCGCCCGGGGTGCGGTGGATCGCGGCGACGATCTCCGCCTCGGGGACGGTCTCGCATCGGCAGACGATGCGCCCCCAGGCGGAGTCTGATTCGATGAGCTCGTTTTGATGCACGGTGGTGGAGCGGTCGAAATCCTCGGGCGCGCGGCGACGCGGCTGCCAGTCGGGCTTCTCCACGAGCTCCACGCCCGCCTCCCGCAGGAGGGTTTCCATGAGCTCGGCGACCGCGGGTGCACTCGCCACGCCGGGGGACTGGATGCCGGCGGCGTGGAACAGGCCGTGTGCGGTCGAGGAGGGTGCGATGAGGAAGTCATTGAGGCCCCGGATGACCGCTCGTCCGCCCGCGAGGAGCGCACGACGCGTCGCGTATCGAGGTCGGGGACGAGCTTGCGGGCGCCGCGAGCAGGGCTTCGACGTCGGATGCGTAGGTGTCGCGGTCACCGGGGTCGCGCAGAGCGGCCGTGGCGGTGATCACCGTGTTGTCGTGGACGGTTCCCGTCACGATGACGCCCTTGGAGACGGGCGTGGGGACGGGGTAGAGCGGCATGAGCGCGCGGGGCTCCTTGTCGAGCACGACGATGTTGCCTTGGCGCCATGCGAGCTCGAACGCCTCGCCGCCCGCCATGGCGGAAATCTTGGTGGCACCGCTGCCAGCGGCGTTGATGAGGATGCGCGCGTGGAAGGTCCCGCGCGGAGTGTGCATGGCGAAGCGAGCGGGCTGGCTCGAAAGAGGTGCGTCACCCGTCTGCAGTGGCGCATTCGCGACGAGCGTGTCGATCGCCTGTATGGGCGCACTGCGCACGAACGCAACACCGTTCGCCGCGGCGTTTTCGGCGCACGCGATGGCGACGTCGAACGGGTCGACATATCCCGTCGAGGGGCACCACAGGGCGCAGGTTGCCTCGCGGCTCGCGCGGGGCTCAAGCTCCCGGATGCGCTCGGGGCCGATGATCTCAAGCTCGGGAACCCCGTTGGCGTGCCCGTTTTCCTCGAGCACCTTGAGGTGGGCACGGTCTTCCTCCGAGAACCCTAGGACCATGGACCCCGTCCGGCGGAAGAGGAATCCGAGTTCTTCCGACCACGAGCCGTAGAGGGCGCATCCGCGAGCGTTCACCTGTGCCTTGACGGTGCCGGGGGCGGGGTCGTAGCCCGCGTGCACGAGGCCCCCGTTCGCCTTGGAGGCGCCGAGGGCGATGTCGTTGGTCGCTTCCAATACGCAGATCGAGAGATCGTACCGTGCGAGCTGCCGGGCAATCGCGCATCCGGTACGCCCGCACCTGCGATGACGATGTCGAACGTCTGAGCCATTGCGTCTCCTGTCGTCAAGTCGATGGGCCTTGTTGGCCGTAGCCCCGTGTGCCGTCAGGATGCTTGCGCTTCCCACGGCTTCGAAGCGTTGTAGACGAAGTGTCAATAAGCAATGCTACGCCTGTCGCTTATCTGCACAATGCCGTTTCGGCGGAGCGTCCCAAACCCGCCGTCAACGGTGTCCTCTCTCGTTAACGGTGCCCCCCTCTCGTTAACTGTGTCCTCTCCTGTTGTTGTATGAACGGCGAACGGTGCGGTGCTCACTCGTGTGCGTGGGGTAGGATCGTCCCATTCGTGAGAGTTAACTTTCGCGGAGGTTTTCAGCGTGCTCGCGGCGTCTGGCTCTTCGAGAGTTAACTCTCGCGGAGGCTCTCGGCATGCCCCATGGCGTTTGGCTCTTCGAGAGTCAACTTTCGAGACAATCTCATGCGCATCAATTCAATTGTTGAGGGGAGAGGTGGGTGGACGACCGCGGCACAGCTTCGATGCCTGCTTAGAACCGAGTGGCCATTGCGTCTTCGCGCCACTGCGCTTTTGCGCCATTTCGCCACTTCGCCACTTAACCTTCTTGGCGTCTAAAGCGTGAAAGCCGCTCTGAGCACTCATCTCAAAGGGTGGCTCAGCCAATTCCGATGAGCAGCGGATCGTAGGAGAAAACTTGCCGACGCAATTCACGCTCGGTTTTGCCGTAGTTTTCGAGCCGTGCGGCTCTGCGTTGCTTGCCCATCTTTTTAAGAAGGGCATCAGCGACGATGGAAAACTCATCGACATTGGATAGCTGCCGATTGGTGAGGGTGACCACGGTGTAGCCCGCTCTCTGCAGTTCGGCCCTGCGTACGCTGTCCGCTCCTAGTTTTTCTCGCGATGCGTGGAATTCGTCGCTGTCGTATTCGAGGATGAGTTTCCATGTCCTCCAGAGGAAATCTGCATATCGTTTGATCGTATTGCCATCGGCTGCATCGGTTTGCTCTTGGACTTTCTTTGTTTCGGCAGACCTCATCTCCGTGTGCGTCCCAGGTGCCCCAGGTGTGGCCAGCACTATCTCCGCGTTTGACTCGGGGATGGGAAGGCCCCTCCCGCCCCATCGCGTGGGAAGGGTTATGAGCGCCGCTATCCTTGCTTCTGCAGGAGAGGCCGTTTCTGCCACAGCGTATGCGAGTGCACTTCTCACGATCTTGACTCCCCGCTTACCTTTGGATCGATTGAGCTGCTCCAGCAGTCGAGTCTCCGTCGAAAGGGGTCGTGCTTTCACGATGACGCCGTTGCAATGCGATAGCAGCTCAAAAGCTGATTGATCATGACCGCCAGCTCGCCCCGATTAAGACGGCTGGCCATGCGAACGAGGGTCGCTTCGGGTGACTCCGCGTAGACGTCCCTGCTGAGCCGTACGAAGGAATAGGGGGGTGGGCGAGCTCATCACATGAGTGGTTATGCCAGCTTGATGATGCCGCTCTGCATGGCTCGGAACGGCGACGTGGATTTGTCCGCGAAGGCCGAGTTTGCCGATTTGGTCGAGCGGCAGGTCGGTTCGGCGGGAGGTGGCAAGGCGGCAGTCATTGACGAGTTCAAGAGGGTCACTCGTTCGGATAACCCCTTGATCGCCAAACCAGATTTGAAATGCCGATATGTCCACAAGAAACGCTTTCATGTTGTTAGCGTAGGACGTCGCACGAAGGTTGCTCGCATGATTCTGAGATTGACCGTAGCGACCTGTTGAGGGCTCAAGCCGTCAACTGACACTCGATGTTTGACTTGTGCTAGTTTACTGCCAGGGTAATGGCGGAGGCTGCCAGAGGCACTTGCTGTTGGGTTGCAGATGAACCGTCGTGTCTGGCGAGTCCGGTATGTCAGGGCCCCTGGTCTCGTCGGTAGTGCTGGCTGTCAGGGGAGCCGTTCCGGTTGCCGTGCCGAACGAGTCCGAGCTCTGCTCAATCCGGAGGGCCAGTTGACCCACCCGTGCTCTCACCCGCCGATGCATTTCTTCGAGAGTTGACTCTCGAAGCAGTGTTGCGCCAAATAAAAGGTTAAAACGCCCCGAGAGTTAACCCTCGGGGAAATGTCTGTTCCGAACGCCTTTAGGAATTGAGCCAACACTCGATTGCGGTGTATATCCGTTCACGACCTATTATGTGCCGTTTGGCGAGTGCCTGTGTGCGAGGGCGGTGTCAATCGAAAACATGGCCTACACTGCATTCAGTTCGAGAGGTTACCTGTATTGGGCCTGCACCGAGCACCTGCTTACAGTTGCATATGAGGCCGGGACGTTACTCTTCGAGGCGTGCACCGTATTTGCCAAGCGAAAGCGCGGCGCGGTGGCTTCGGAGGGTTTTTCATTTTGAGCGTACGTAGAAATGATGCCGGTTCATTGCAACCGAGGATTGGAAGGAGGCTGGTATGCGGGCCATTCGCAGCATCAATAACAACATCGCAGTGTGCATAGACAGCACCGGCGCCGAGTGCATCGCTATGGGCAAGGGCATCGGTTATGGCAAGATGCCGCGAGAGATCGAGCTCTCAAGTGTTTCGCACACGTATTACAGCGTGGACGAGCGTCAACTCGAGGGCGTGAAGGACATTCCCCAAGATGTGCTTGTCTTTGCGGCTGCAGCAGCAGACAGAGCGCGCGGACAGCTCTCATACCAGATGAGCCCCAATCTCGCCTTCACCCTTGCCGATCATATCGCCTTTGCCATCAAGCGCGCGGAGCAGAACATCCATGTACGCATGCCGCTGGCCTATGACGTCGAGCAAAACTACCCGGATGAGTACCGCCTGGGTCGTCAGCTTGTTCGTCGAATTCGTCGCGAGTTCAAGGTTGGCCTGCATGACGATGAAGCCACGGGGATTGCCATGAGCTTTGTAAACGCTCGCGTAGATGCTGCGACGGAGGAGGAGCTGGCAGCGGCGCAGCGAGACGAGGATATGCTCGAGGACATCACTGAGATCGTGGAGAACCACTTCGGTGTTTCGGTGGATCGCACCTCGTTCGCGTTTTCGCGTTATGCGACGCACCTGCACTATCTGTTCGCGCGCATCCATGGTGGCAAGGCGCTGCCTGCCGAGGGGCTGAACGGTTACCAGGGAATAGGGGAACGGTTTCCCGAGGGCGTGAAATGCGTGGAGATAATCGCCACTCATATTGGCGAGACGTGGGGAGCGGAGCTCACCGATGAGGAGAAGCTCTATCTCGTGATTCATGTAAGCAGGATTTGCATCAAGGGAGCGGGCAACTAGGCGTTGCTCTGAGCGCGCTCCCGCGGCGGGCGGTCGTGTGGCGCTGCGCCAAGCTGGTCACCGGAATATGCGCGTCTCCCAAGGTATCGAACGAAGGGGCTTGTTATGGCTTCAAAGGACAAGTATGCCGAGCTTGCCGACAGCATTGTTGACATGGTTGGCGGAAAAGACAACATCAGCTACTTTACCCACTGCGTCACGCGCTTGCGTTTCAACGTTAAGGATAAGGGCTTGGTGAAGACCGATGAACTTGAGAGCTTGCCCGGTGTTATTGGGAAGCAGTGGTCTGGTGACCAGCTCCAGGTAATCATCGGGCAGCAGGTGGGCGAGGTTTACTCCACAATTTGCGATCGTTCGGGCCTTGCTCGCGAGGATGCAGTCGACGAGAACCTAGATGCCAATCTCACGGGCAACCGTGACTTCTCTCCGCGTCACATATTTGATCCTTTTTCGATACGCTCTCAGGCATCTTCGCTCCCTTCATTCCCGCTATCGTCTCATGCGGCCTGCTGCAGGGCGTCCTGTATTCGATCCAAACATTCGGTTGGATTAGCGCTGATTCCGTTGAGTACAACTTCTTCTACACGTGCGCCAACACGGCGTTCTATTTCATGCCTATCCTGATTGCGTTCTCTGCGGGAAAGCGCTTCAAGTGCAACCCTTATGTTGCGGCGGCACTCGGGGCGGTTTTGATCCATCCGACATTTGTGGGCATGGCGGGTCAGTCGATTCAGCTGTTCGGCATCATTCCCATTACCTTCGCAAACTACTCTTCCACGGTTGTTCCCGCTATTCTTACGGTCTATGTTGCCTCTTGGATTGAGCGTGCCTGCAGGAAGGTCGTTCCTTCCATGATCGATATTATTGTCACCCCGTTTGTGACGTTCCTAACCGCTGCGATTATCGGGTTCTCCCTGCTCGCCCCTGCGGGCAACTTCTTGGGTACGTTTGTAGCCGAGGGCATTCTTTGGCTCTACACCTCGCTTGGCCCGGTCGGCGGTGCCATTTGCGCTGCTGTCTATCCCTTTATGCTCGCAACAGGTATGCAGGTCGCAATGTCTCCGATTACGGTCCAAAACCTCGCGACGCTCGGTTACGACTTTATCTACCCCTGCACAGCTGCGTCCAATGCTGCTATGGCCGCATGTGCACTGTATATCTTCTTTACCGCCAAGAACCAGAACATTAAGTCCATCGGCTCATCTACGGGCGTTACCGCACTAATTGGCGTTACCGAGCCAGTGTTCTTCGGCCTTATCGCAAAGTATCGCAAGGCAATGATCGCAACGATGGTCGGTGGTGCCGCGGGCGGAGTTGTCATGGGCATGTTCACCGTTCAGTACCTCTCTTTCGGTTTTGTCCCGTTTGGCACTCTTCCGTTGGCGATGACCGAAACGTTCCCGTATTACATGATTGGCGTTTTCTTGGCGATGATTGTTGCGGTGATCATGATGCGCGTTTTGAAGTTCAGCGACGAGGGGTAATACGATGGGATTCAAAGAGGGTTTTTTGTGGGGCGGTGCTACCTCGGCAAATCAGTGCGAAGGGTCGTATGATGCCGATGGAAAGGGTCTGAGCGTTTCTGATGTGGTCACGAACGGCTCTCACACAAGGCCTCGCCGAATTAGTCTTAACCGGGATTCCTCCTACGTTTACCCGTCGGAGTGGGGTTCGGATTGCTATCGTCGCTACGAAGAGGATTTCGACCTTTTTGCCGAAATGGGGTTCAAGGCGTATCGCTTTTCAATTGATTGGAGCCGCATCTTCCCCAACGGTGACGATTCGGAGCCCAACGAGTTGGGGCTTGCGTATTACGAGCGATTTTTAATGGCCCTGCGCAGCCATGGCATCGAGCCTGTTGTGACACTTTCGCATAGCGAGATGCCACTGCATCTGGTTACCGAGTATGGTGGCTGGCGAAATAAGCGAGTTATAGATTTTTACGTACGTTATGCTACCACGGTGCTCGAGCGCTATAGCGATTTGGTGACGTACTGGCTGCCGTTCAACGAAGTAAATGACATGCTGCTGCCCATGAGTGCGTTTGGGCAGGGCGGAATCTATCATGAGGGCACCGAGTTTTTCACCGAGCAGCCCGATTATCTGAACGAGCGCCTTAACGCGCTGAATAACATCATGGTGGCGGCTGCCCGTGCGGTCAAAGCTGGTAGGGCAATCAACCCAGCCTTCCATTTCGGCACCATGATCTGCCTCATCACCCAGTATCCACGTACGTGTTGCCCCGAGGATCAGCTGCTGGTTCAGGCGGACGACCTGTACCGCAACTGCATGTGTTCCGACGTTATGCTGAGAGGCGAGTATCCATACTACGCATGGACGTATTTTCGCCGTCACGATGTCGAGCTTGACCTTTCCGGCGAGGAGCGTGCTGACCTTAAAGCGGGTACATGCGACTTCTATACGTTCTCGTATTACCAGAGCATTTGCCAAACCGCACGCGAGGATGAGTTTACCGACCAGACGAGCGGGAACATCATGGGCGGCGTTCGCAATCCGTATTTGGAGCTTACGGATTGGGATTGGCCCATCGATCCGGTTGGTCTACGTTATACGCTCAACAAGGTGTACGACCGATATCGCGTGCCGGTCATGATTACCGAGAACGGTCTTGGTGCGGTTGATACGGTGGAGCCCGATGGCGCGATTCACGATACATACCGTATCGAGTACCTGCGCCGTCACATAGAGGAGATGAAGAAAGCGGTCGATGATGGTGTCGACCTGATCGGCTACACGCCGTGGGGTTGCATCGACTTAGTGAGCGTATCGACCGGAGAGATGAGGAAGCGTTACGGCTTCATCTACGTCGATGCGGATGATGAGGGCCGGGGCACCTTTAACCGTTCTCGCAAGGATTCCTTCTACTGGTACAAGAAGGTCATCGCTTCCAACGGCGAGGATTTGAGCTAAGCGTCTGTCTGTCTTCGGGTTGGCGCCTTGTGTGCCTGCCACGGGTGGCGTCAAGGTGGGCTCATTGGGATTGATAGAGCTTTTCTGAGTCGTTGCTCCTCGAGGGCGTGTGGCTTCTTGATGATCGCGACTGGTACCGAGGATAATCGGCCCCGAGAGTTTACTTTCGGAGCCGATTTTCGTTGAGCAGAAGCTTCTTGATCCTCGAGAGTTAACTTTCGAAGTTTTTAATCCCAAGATGACATTAGGTTTGTTTCGAGAGTTACATTTCGTGGCGCGTCTGCGAGCGTGATGCCGAGCGAAGCGTCGAAGCGTTGTCCAAGGGATCTCCTCTATCGTTGTCCAAGGAAGCGCCCCTTGATGCGCACGGTCATCGAACCGTTGGATTTCGACCGCAGTTAAAAGCTATGTCATTAACGTGCGAGGGGAGCATGTCGCTGGCCGAAGGGTGCATGGTTTTGAGCATGGGTATACAATATTGAACGATTATGACCAGCTTTGCCGTCGTGCAACCCTGCTGAAAGGTATGTCCGCATGTCCAAGTACATCGAGGAGCTTATGTCGCCTCAATTGATGATGGTCGTCTATGTTTTCATCGCGTTCGTCGTCGCCCTTTACCTGCTTTCCGTCGCTTACGTCTTCATCGACGCCAAACGTCGCGGTGTTCAGGCATTTTGGGCGTGGGGCCTGCTTGCCCTCATTCCGTTTGTCGGTCTGATCGCCTACCTGGTCATGCGTCCCAGCATGTACGCCTCCGATCGCGAGGAGCAGGAGCTCGAGATGGCTCTTCGCGAGCGTCAGCTTGCCCAGTACGGCAACTGCCCCAATTGCGGTACCACCATCGAGAAGGACTTTATCGTGTGCCCCGTCTGCAACACGCAGGTTCGCAACGTATGCCCCACCTGCAAGAAGCCGCTCGAGGCTCATTGGAAAGTTTGCCCGTACTGCCGTACTCACATCCAATAGGCGCGTCTGCGCCCCATGTAGCGCATGGGGTCTCTTGCCGCGCGCCGATCCGCACCCGTCATCGCATTCCGATGGCGGGTGCGCTTTCAAATGGGGGAGCTAATAGGGGAGAAGTCGGCTTGCGCATGACGTCTTCGTTTGGAAACGCATCCCCATATGAAAACGGGTACACTTAGACAGCCATTCAGGTCATACACCTTATAAGGAAGGTACTCATATGAAGGCTCTGTTCAACGACGGCTCCGTAGCCGAGGTCGAGGGCGACGAGGCCCTGCATGTCATCCGCCACTCCGCCGCCCACATCATGGCCCAGGCCATCAAGCGCTTGTATCCCGAGGCCGACTTCGCCTACGGTCCGGCCACCGACAACGGTTTCTACTACGACGTCGATCTCGGCGACAAGACCCTCTCCGAGGAGGACCTGCCCGCCATCGAGGCCGAGATGAAGAAGATCGTCAAGGAGAACCTCAAGTTCCAGACCTTTGAGCTGCCGCGCGCCGAGGCCATCGCCCTCATGGAGGAGCGCGGCGAGAAGTACAAGGTCGAGCACATCGGCGACCTGCCCGAAGACGCCCGGATCACCTTCTTCCAGCAGGGTGACTACATCGACATGTGCGTCGGCCCGCATCTTACCTACACCAAGGCGCTCAAGGCCTTCAAGCTCACCGGCGTCTCCGGCGCGTATTGGAAGGCCGACGCCTCCAACAAGATGCTCACCCGTGTGAACGGCACCGCGTTTGCCACCAAGGACGAGCTCGAGGCGCATCTCACCATGCTCGAGGAGGCCAAGAAGCGCGATCACCGTCGCATCGGCCGCGAGATGGACCTCTTCATGATGCGCGACGAGGCCCCGGGCTTTCCGTTCTTCCTGCCTAACGGCATGATCCTCAAGAACACGCTGCTCGACTACTGGCGCGAGATTCACCACAAGGCCGGCTACGTGGAGATCTCCACGCCGCAGATCATGAACAAGAGCCTGTGGCTCACCTCCGGTCACTGGGACCACTACAAGGACAACATGTACTCCACCATGATCGACGAGGAGGAGTACTGCATCAAGCCGATGAACTGCCCCCGGTGGCGTTCTCGTCTACAGCTCCAAGCCGCACAGCTACCGCGAGCTGCCTATTCGAGCAGGTGAGATCGGCCTGGTGCACCGTCACGAGCTCCGCGGCGCCCTGCACGGCCTGTTCCGCGTGCGCTGCTTCAATCAGGACGACGCGCACCTGTTCGTCACGCCTGAGCAGCTCACCGACGAGATCGTGGGCGTGGTGCGCCTGATCGACTCCGTGTACCAGAAGTTCGGCTTCAAGTATCACGTCGAGCTGTCCACGCGCCCCGAGGACTCCATGGGTTCCGACGAGGATTGGGCCGCCGCTGAGGAGGGCCTTAAGGTCGCGCTCGACAAGCTCGGCATGGATTACGTGGTCAATGAGGGCGACGGCGCCTTCTACGGCCCCAAGATCGACTTCCACCTCGAGGACTCGCTGGGTCGCACCTGGCAGTGCGGCACCGTGCAGCTCGATTTCCAGATGCCGCAGAACTTCGACCTCACCTACGTCGACGCCGACGGCGAGAAGAAGCGTCCCGTCATGCTGCATCGCGTGTGCTTCGGCTCCATCGAGCGCTTTATCGGCATCTTGATCGAGCACTTCGCCGGCAAGTTCCCCGTGTGGCTCGCTCCGATGCAGGTCAAGGTCCTGCCGGTCTCCGAGAAGAGCCGCGACTACGCCAACGAGGTGACGGCCAAGCTCGAGGCCGCCGGCATCCGCGCCGTGTGCGACAACCGCGACGAGAAGATCGGCTACAAGATCCGCGAGGCCCGTAGCACCGATCGCGTCCCGTACATGCTGATCCTCGGCGAGAAGGAGGTCGAGGCGGGCAACATCTCGGTGCGCGATCGCAGCAACGAGACGGTGCCCATGGGCGTCGACGAGTTCATCGCCAAGGTGCGCGAGGAGATCGACACCCGCGCATAGAAGTTAGGTTCATAGATTTCGCTCTACGGGCGCCGGTGGGCATGCGTTCACCGGGCGCCCGCATGCGTTTTGGCCGATTAAGGGTGCTTCGAATCGAAGGTATCGTTCCCGCGACCTCATCAGCGTGGGGCTTGGGGTATACTGCCCACTCATTTAACGGCGTGTCGCGAAAGGCGGTCTCGGTGGTGACGACCCAGCTGGAGCTTGAAGCTCGATATACGCGGGTGGTCTCTGCTAAGGCCGCCGCTTTTGTATATGCCGATCATGTTGCGAGCCTCTGCGCTCACTCTGGTGTTATGGGTTCCGGCGACGTGCTGATTGACATGATTGGCGGTGCGGGGCTGCGTGTGGAGGACGTTCGTTCCGTTGCCGCCGATGTCCACGATGCAGGCGGCAGGCTGTTCGCGGACATCACCGTGCCGTCTCATTTCGGGTGCCACGCGTTTGATCTTGGTGCCGATGTGCAGCTCGAGGGGCTCGATCGAATTGCTGCCGGATGCTTGAGCCGCAAGGTCGTTGCCGTTTCCTCACGAGGGGTGCTGCCCGTTGCGGGGGACCGGCTTTCCGCCGCGGATCTGGATGCAATTGCCCAAGGGCTTGATTCGGCACCCGAGCGCATGCAGCGGCATTTCGACCACGCCCGCGCCCTTGCGGAATATCTCTCATGTTGCGAGGGACTCGGCTCGGTTGCGTATCCGGGCCTGCTGTGTCACCCCGATCATGATCTGGCCACTCGGGTCCTCATGCACGGTTTTGGCCCGGCTGTCGATTTCGAGCTTCCGGAGCAGTGGGGCGTTACGGCGGGGGAGTTCATCGAGCGTTGCGAACTCAATGGGCGAGCCCGTCCCGCCGGTGGGCGTCACACCCGCCTCCATGCGCGCGATGGGGCGGATGGTCGGGCGGTTCGCATATTTGCCGGTCTCGACGACCCTCTTGTGATTGCCGATGACCTCGACCAGGCGATGCGCTGGTTCTGCAATCCCCCTGAGCCGTAAATCGGGCGGGCGAGATAAGCGCAAGCGGGCCGATTGATCGGCTGAATTCAGTCCGACTTTGCTATCGCGGAGCTCGGTTGCCTGCTTGTCTCGCTCCCTTGGTAGCACACGCGATAAAGCTTCACTGATTCGCGAAGTTTTATCGACGTGTGCTACCAATCATCGTTTCTCGATTACCCGCCTGTGTATTTTGGAGGTCTCCCATGCCTGCCATCACCACTGCATCCCTCATCGAGGCAGCTGTCCTCGGCATCGCCCTCGCCATGGACGCCATGGCGGTCACCCTGTCCAACAGCCTGTGCGAACCCGACATGCCGATGTCGAAAAAGCTCGGCATGCCCATCGCGTTCGCCCTGTTCCAGATGGGTATGCCCGTCTTGGGGTATCTCGGCGGCACCCTCATTGCCGAATACATCGAGCGCTATGCCGGCATCGTCTCCCTTGTCATTCTCGTATTTGTTGGCGGCAAGATGATTGTCGAGTCGGTGCGCGAGCTGCGTGAGCCCGAGTCGTGTCCCGCCACGAGGCTCACCTGGGCAACGATCGGCCTGGAGGCGGTCGCTACGGCGATCGACGCGTTCGTGGTGGGCGTGAGCTTCGCCGCGGAGGGGAAAGATGTTGTGCTCTACTGCGGAATGATTGGCTTGACCACGCTTCTATGCTGCCTGCTCGTTTTGGCTGTCGGCCGAAGGCTGGGAGAGCGTTTCGGACCGCGTGCGGAGATTGCCGGAGGCGGCGTGCTCGTTTTTATTGGGCTCAAGGCCTTCCTCGGGCGCTAGCGAGGGGGCGCACTTTCCTTTACCGCGTCGCACGATTCTTCCGTTTCGCACCTCACGAACCGGGTATACGACTCCTATTGGGAGCGCTTGCGGCTCTGTGCGGTTCGGCATATTTCGTTATGTTGCAGTGAATGGACGTCCTTTCAGGTACACGCGTTTCCCTGCATATCGACTACCTGCGATAATGTCGAGCTGCCGGCCTTTTGCCCGTAGCCTCCCTCTGATTAACTGCAACATTTCTCATTGCCGTGCGTTATCTCGACCGCGGGCCTTCTCAATCGGGTGCTCGCGGGTCTTTGCGCTTTAAGTGCTTGGGGATTGGGGAATGTATGCCGGTACTGCATGGTATGAGTGCGCTTTCGTATTATCGGACGCCATTGCAGGTGGTGCGCGCTCGGGTCGACCCAGCGGTCTTCCACGACGGCTCGGAGGAGGGCGAGCGGCTTTATCGACTTTTGACCAGGCCCTGCCCGAATGAGAGCCATGCGACGCGCATGGTCCGCCTGCGGGCAGAAAGCGACTTGATGGGAATTCCACTGCCACTGGAGCTGTGTCCGACGGAGCCGTCCTCGATGCGTCCGAATGGGCTCGTCATTCCGCGCAGACTTCCCAGACACCAGGATCCAGACGAGCTTATCTCCCTCGGCGGCGGTTTGATGGTACCGTCCGTACCGCAGCTGTTTCTCGAGCTGGCACGCGGACGGAGCGTGGTGGAGCTCGGGCTTCTCATGATGGAAGCCTGTGGCTTGTTCGCGGTGTTTCATGAGACGCCCCAGTCCCGTGCCGTGCTCAACGCCTTGCGGGACGCCGAGGGCGAACTCGAGAGGGGAGGGCGTGCCGTCTACGCCGCCAGTTCAGGGCCATACTGCAATGCTTGCTACGACGAGTCTGGTAAACGTCTCTTGTTTATCGATGCCGGCGGCGAGTCCCACTCCTGGCGCCAAGCGACGACCTCGACCGGCCGGCGCTCCGATATGTGGGCGCGCCCTCCTTTGACGACGGCCGATGAGTTGACGGGATACTTCGCTCGCTGCGTCGAGCGGGAGTCCCGGTTGCGCGCAAGGCCCTCCAGGCGGCAAGGCTCGTGCTCGACGGCGCCGCGTCGCCGCTCGAGGCGAAATTCGCCATCATGCAGTTCGCTCCCGTGTCCCTCGGCGGCGATTCGTGGCCTCGGCCCTTCCTGAACAGGCGTGTGAGTTTCCTGCCCGAGCTCAGGAAGCTGGCGGGCAGGTCTTGGTGCTCTTGCGACGAGTTGTGGCCAGATCTCAAGGTCGACATCGAGCTGAACGGCGTCGCATTCCACGCAGATGAGCGCGGATTCTCCCTCGAGTCTGGCCGTCGCGCCGCGTTGGAGGCGATGGGCTATCGCGTTTTGGACGTGGCGTATGAGCAGATGGACGATTTCGAGAGCTTCGAGACGATTTGCCTGTCGTTCGCCGATGTCCTCGGATTTCGGGAGGCTCCACGGACTCGAGCGTCTGCGAACAGCGGAAGGAGCTCCATCGTCAGGTGATGGCATTTCGTTTTTGATCGGGCGTGACCGCGGGAGCGATTACAAGTGTGCGGCACATTCGGATCGAAGGTTGGAGAAATGTTGCAGTAAAGCAGGGACGTGTTGATTGCGAATAATGTCGGTGCGCTGCCTACCTGCACTTTCAATGAGTGGATTAAGGGTGATATCTCAGCGCCCCCCAATTTCACTGCAACATTTCGCGATGATGCTTTGATGATTTCCGGTCAGGACCTAAACAGCTCGGGCATGCGCATCAAAATGAGCTCATCGATCTCGCTCTGGAGGGTCCGATATGCCAGGAGTGCGCGTTCGCCCTCGGGCGTGAGGCGAGAGCCACGCGCGCCGTCGCGCACCAAGAGCTCGCAGCCCAGATGCCCCTCCGCCTCGCGCACGATGCGCCAAGCCTTGGAGTAGGCCATACCCATGCGCTTCGCCGCACGGTTGAGCGAGCCCTCCTCCGCCACCCCTTCGAGCAGCGCCGCGCAACCGCCCCCGACGCGCCGGGGAGGTCGCGCGCGTCGTCGGAGATGGTGAGTCGGGCATGGGCGGACAGCGGCATGGAATCTCCAAGTGTGTTGGGCGGGCTTGTTTGCAGCGGCTCGCGGATAAACGCGGCGCTCGCGCGCCTGCGAAGGGCCCAGATGGGCAGACCCTTTGAAGTCTTGCAACGACAGTCATTGTAGCAGTGGGTCTGCGATACAATACGCACCACTTATATTGGGCGCCAAAGGCGCGTGGCGCGATGGTCGCCGCATACGCCGGTAGCAGTGAGTCGAAGGAGCGACATGGCAACGTTTTTCCCTGGTGAGTCCCACACTTTCTCTGAGTATCTGCTCGTCCCCGGGTACTCATCCTCGGAGTGCATTCCCAATAATGTTTCCCTCAAGACCCCTCTGACGCGCTTCAAGCGCGGTGAGGAGCCCGAGATCACTCTCAACATCCCGATGGTCTCCGCCATCATGCAGTCCGTTTCCGGCGTTGACATGGGCGTCGCCCTTGCCACCGAGGGCGGCATCTCCTTCATCTACGGCTCTCAGACCCCCGAGTCCGAGGCCGCCATGGTCAAAGCGGTCAAGGACCACAAGGCGGGTTTCGTCGAGTCCGATTCCACCCTCACGCCCGACATGACCATGGAGCAGGTCATCGCCCTCAAGGACAAGACGGGCCACTCCACCATGCCCGTCACCGACGACGGCACGCCTCGCGGCAAGCTGCTCGGCATCGTGACGAGCCGCGATTATCGCCCCAGCCGCGACGACCACTCCAAGAAGGTCGCCGAGTTCATGACGCCCCGCGCCGAGCTCATCGTGGGCGACAAGGACATCACCCTCAAGGATGCGAACGACCTCATCTGGGACAAGAAGCTCAACGCCCTGCCCGTCGTGGACGACAACGACCATCTCGTCGGCATCGTGTTCCGCAAGGACTACGATTCCCACAAGACCAACCCCAACGAGCTGCTCGACGCCAACAAGCGCTACATGGTCGGCGCCGGCATCAACACTCGCGACTACGCCGAGCGTGTGCCGCTGCTCGTCGAGGCCGGTGCGGACGTCCTGTGCATCGACTCCTCCGAGGGCTACTCCGAGTGGCAGAAGCGCACCATCGAGTGGATTCGCGCCAACTACGGCGATTCCGTCAAGGTCGGTGCCGGCAACGTCGTCGACGCCGACGGCTTCCGCTTTTTGGCCGACTGCGGCGCCGACTTCATCAAGGTCGGCATCGGCGGCGGCTCCATCTGCATCACCCGAGAGACCAAGGGCATCGGCCGCGGCCAGGCCACCGCGCTGATCGACGTCTGTCGCGCCCGCGACGAGTACTTCGAGGAGACCGGCGTCTACGTGCCCGTGTGCTCCGACGGCGGCATCGTCTACGACTACCACATGACCCTCGCGCTCGCCATGGGTGCCGACTTCCTCATGCTCGGCCGTTACTTTGCTCGCTTCGACGAGTCTCCGACCTCCCGCGTGAACGTCAACGGCCAGTATATGAAAGAGTACTGGGGCGAGGGCTCCGCGCGCGCCCGCAACTGGCAGCGCTACGATCTGGGCGGCGCCCAGAAGTTGTCCTTCGTCGAGGGCGTCGACTCCTATGTGCCTTACGCCGGCTCGCTCAAGGATGGCGTGAACGGTACCCTGTACAAGGTCAAGTCCACTATGTGCAACTGTGGCGCGCTCTCCATCCCCGAGCTGCAGGACAAGGCTCGCCTCACGCTCGTGTCTGCCACCTCCATCGTCGAGGGCGGTGCCCACGACGTCGTGGTCAAGGACTCGCAGCAGACGGTGAGCTACAACTAAGCGGCCGATCGACGACACGGACCACGAGCGGGGCCCGCGCGGACAAGTTCTGCGCGGGCCCCGCTGCGATAGGGGAGCGGGTGAGGTCGGTCTCACCTGCAAGACCTGTTAGATCTTGAGCGTTACCGACGCGGCGCGGCGGGTCTTGATTGACCGCTGCGCTTGAACGATAGGAGCCAACCATGTGCGATTGCCACGAGCATTGCGGCACCGAGCGCCAGGCGGGGGAGATCCCGTTCTACGACGCTCGGGCCATCGAGGAGAAGTGGATGAAGTCCTGGGAGGAGCAGAATCTCTTTGCCGTGGACACCGACTCCACCAAGCCGAAGAAGTACATCCTCGAGATGTTCCCGTATCCTTCCGGTGACCTGCACATGGGGCACGCGCGCAACTACACCATCGGCGACGCCATGGCCCGTCAGGCTCGTATGCGCGGCTACGACGTGCTGCATCCCATCGGCTTCGACGCCTTCGGCCTGCCCGCCGAGAACGCCGCCATCAAGCACAACACCCAGGCGGCGGCTTGGACGTACAAGAACATGGACCAGGCCCTCGCCACCATGAAGCGTATGGGCTTCTCCTACGACATGGACCGTCTCGTGAAGACCTGCAGCCCCGATTACTACCGCTGGGGCCAGTGGATCTTCGAGAAGCTGTGGGAGCGCGGCCTGGTGTATCGCAAGAAGAACCCAGTCAACTGGTGCCCCACGTGCGAGACCGTGCTCGCCAACGAGCAAGTGACCGAGGGCCGCTGCTGGCGCTGCGACTCGGAGGTGGAGAAGCGCGACCTCGAGCAGTGGTACATCAAGATCACCGAGTACGCCCAGGAGCTCCTCGATGACCTCGAGAAGCTGCCCGGTTGGCCCGAGCGCGTCAAGCAGATGCAGGCGAACTGGATCGGGCGCTCCGAGGGCGCCGAGGTCGATTTCACCCTGTGCGATGCCGAGGGTGACCCCATCCCGGGCGACGAGGGTAAGATTACCGTCTTCACTACGCGCGCCGACACACTGTTCGGCAACACGTTCTTCCTGCTCGCCCCCGAGTACAAGGGCCTTATGGAGCTTGTCGAGGGCACCGAGTACGAGGCAGCCGTCCGCGAGGTCGTCGAGGGTGCCAAGCACATCTCCGCCGTCGAGCGCGCCCAGGGCACCCTCGAGAAGCACGGCGCGTTCACAGGTCGTTACGTCGTCAACCCCGTCTCCGGGGCGAAGGTGCCCGTGTGGGTGGCCGACTACGTCATCTCCGACTACGGCACCGGCGCCGTCATGGCTGTTCCCTGTGGCGACCAGCGCGACTTCGAGTTCGCCAAGAAGTACGACCTTCCCATCGTTCCGATCATCCTCACCGAGGACGACCCGCTGTACGGGGACCTCAAGGACGAGCGCGCCACGCGCGTGACTTCCGTCGACTGGGACGAGGCACTTACGTGCGAGGGCACCCTGGTGCAGTCCGGTAAGTACACCGGCATGACGGGCGGCAAGCATTCCGAGGGCGAGGCCGCCATCGTTGCCGACCTTGAGGCTGCCGGCACCGGACGCCGCTCCGTGCAGTACCGTTTGCGCGACTGGCTCATCTCCCGCCAGCGCTACTGGGGCAACCCCATTCCGGCCATCCACTGCGAGCACTGCGGCATCGTCCCCGTGCCCGAGGACCGGCTGCCGGTGACCCTGCCCGAGAACCTCGACCTCGGCGCAGGTGAGACGCTCGCCGAGTGCCGCGAGTTTTACGTGACCACTTGCCCCGTGTGCGGAGCCCCGGCCCGCCGCGAGACTGACACCATGGACACCTTCACGTGCTCCAGCTGGTACTACCTGCGTTACACCGACCCACATAACACCGAGCTCCCGTTCTCCCGCGAGGCCGCCAACCGCTTCATGCCGGTCGATAACTACATCGGTGGCATCGAGCATGCTATCCTGCACCTGCTCTACAGCCGCTTCTTTACCAAGGCTCTGCGCGACATGGGGCTGCTCGACGTCGATGAGCCCTTCACCAACCTGCTGTGCCAGGGCATGGTGAAGGACGAGAACGGCGACACCATGTCCAAGTCGAAGGGCAATGTCGTCCCGCCGAGCTCGGTCATCGAGCCCTTTGGCGCCGACACCATGCGCCTCGCGATCCTGTTCATCGCCCCGCCCGAGAAGGACTTCGACTGGGACCCCAACGCCGTCGAGGGTGCGAACCGCTTCATCAAGCGCGCGTGGCGCACCGTGTGGCAGCTCGCCGAAACCGCCGGCGATGCGACTGCTCTCGACAAGTCGACGCTTTCCAAGCCCGCTCTCGAGCTCTACCGTGAACGCCATCGCACCCTTGCCAAGTGCACCGAGGACTTCGACCGCGGCCAGTTCAACACCGCGATCTCGGCGATGATGGAGCTCGTGAACGCCGCGAACGCCTACCTCAACGCTGTGCCTGCGACCGAGCGCGACGTCGCCCTCACCGCACTCGTCGCCTGCGACATCGTCTCGGTCCTGGCTCCGATCTGCCCGTTTGCCTGTGAGGAGCTCTGGCACGCGGCACTCGGCCGCGAGGGGAGTGTCTACACCGCCCCTTGGCCTGAGTTCGATGCCGCCGAGGCTGCCGCCGACGAGATCGAGATCGCCGTTCAGGTGCTCGGCAAGATGCGCGCTCGCGTGATGGTGCCCGCCGGTGCCGACGCCGCGACGATGCAGGCAGCCGCGGAGGTAGCCGCTGCCAAGCACATAGAGGGCAAAACAGTTGTCAAGGCCATCTGCGTGCCGGGTAAACTTGTAAATCTTGTGGTGAAGTAGACGCCAAAAGAGCTCTCCGGCGATGCAAAATTGCCCCATACGCTGGGGATGTGCTATAGTGCAGCAGCAAATGAAGTTGTCACGTGAAGGGAGTGCGGGTTCGCCCGCGCTCCCTTTTCATGAAGGAGAGGTGTTGCATGGTCAAGAGCAAGCTCGAGCAGGACATCATCGACGCCCTGGAGGCCCGCGCCGCCGAGCACGGCATCGATGTGGTTGACGTCGAGATCGTGGGAGCTACCAAGGCCCCATGCGTCCGCGTACGCCTGGACAAGCTCGAGGGGGACCCCATCAACCTCGACGAGGTCACCGCGCAGACTGCATGGGTTTCCGATACCGTCGAGGCCCTCGACCCCATCTCGGGCTCCTACACGCTTGAGGTGAGTTCCCCGGGCATGAAGCGCCCCTTGCGCCGTCCCAGCGACTTCGTCCGCTTCCAGGGCGAGGAGGTCGAGCTCACCACCACCGCGATGGAGGGCCGCCGCTCGTACAAGGGCGTCATCGCGGCCGCCGACGATGCGTCCGTGACCATCCAACCCGAGGGCGAGGACGCCGCCACTATCTCCTATGACGATGTAAAGAAGTGCACTTTGAAGCCCGTTTACGACTTCAAGGGCGTTAAGGAAGGGAAGTAAGATGGCAGACGCCGATATGACCATGATGGAAGCACTTATGCTTCTGTGCCAGGAAAAGCACATCGATCAGCTCTACCTGCTTGACCGTCTCGAGGCGGCCCTGGCCGAGACCTATGCCAAGGTCCTCAAGCTCGACTGGGGCGCCAAGGTCACCATCGACCGCGCCACGGGCAAGATCTACGTGTATCGTCTCGAGCCCATCGACGACTCCATGGATGAGGAGGGCAACTTCACCGAGTACGAGGAGATCGACGTCACGCCTAAGGACGTCAGCCGCCTCGCCGCCCAGACCGCCAAGGCCGAGATCAACGCCATCGTGCGCAACGCAGCCCGCGAGCAGATCTACGAGGAGTTCTCCGGCCGCGTCGGCGACCTCATCAACGGCACCGTGTTGCAGTCCACGCCGACTTCACCATCGTCAAGATTCGCGATGGCGTTGAGGCCGAGCTGCCCCACTTTGACCAGCGTCGCTACCCGGATGAGCGCAACGAGCGCCCCAACGGCGAGCGTTATCTGCACAACCAGCACCTCAAGGCCGTCATCGTCGACGTCCGTGACCCCAACTCCACGCTGCCTCCGGTGCGCGGTGAGCATTCCCGCCCGCCGATCGTGATCTCGCGCACCCATGCCGAGCTCATGCGTCGCCTGTTCGAGCAGGAGGTTCCCGAGGTGTACGAGGGCACCGTCGAGCTCAAGTCCATCGCTCGTGAGCCTGGTCAGCGCTCCAAGGTCGCCGTCCACTCCCTCGACGACCGTCTCGACCCGTGGGTGCTGCGTGGGTCCCAAGGGCAGCCGTGTCCGCGCTGTCGTGGGCGAGCTGCGCGGCGAGCGCGTCGACGTCATCCTGTGGGACGAGGACCCGTCCGTCTACGTGGCGAACGCGCTTTCCCCGGCAAAGGTGACCCGCGTACTCATCGATCCCGATAAGAACTACGCTGGCGTCATCGTCCCCGACGACCAGCTCTCGCTCGCCATTGGTAAGGAGGGCCAGAACGCCCGCCTCGCAGCGCGCCTCACCGGTTGGCACATCGACATCAAGAGCGAGACCCTCGCCGCCGACATCCTCAAGAACGTCCCGCTTGCTCCCGAGCCCGTGGTCGAGGACTTGATTGACGAGGAGTCCGGTGACTTCGAGCCCGAGCGCTGCGCGCACGTGAGCGAGGACGGCATCCGTTGCCGCAACCAGGCCCGTCCCGGCTCTCGCTACTGCGGCGTGCACGATGTCGATTCCCTCGACGGCGCCGACTCCGATGCCATCGCGAACGCCGAGGACCTCATCTAGTCTGCAGGCGCGTCCGCGCACCCGAGTCCGTTTGATTGAAGATGCGCACGTCGATGTGCGTGAGAGGTAGGTGAAAGATATGGCGAAAGTCCGTATTTCCAGCCTGGCCAAGGAGTTCGGCATGACGTCCAAGGAACTCATGGGCCACCTTGAAGAGATGAAGATCCCGGCAAAGTCGGCGTCGTCGACCCTCGAAGACGCCTTCGTCTCCATGGTCAAAAAGCAGCTCGCTCCCGTGATCGAGGCGCGCGCCGCCGAGGTCGAGGCCGCTAAGCGCGCCGAGGAGGAGGCCGCCCGTGCCGCCGAGCGCGAAGCCGCCGCCAAGGAAGAGGCCGAGCGCCTCGCCGCCGAGGCTCGCCGCGAGGAGGAGCGCCGCCTGTCCCAGGAGGCCCAGGCCGCCGCTGAGGCCGTCCGTGCCGCCAAGGAGGAGGCCGAGCGTCGTGCCAAGGAGGAGGCCGAGAAGGCTGCTCGTGAGGCGGAGCTTGAGGCCAAGCGCCGCGCCGTCCCCGCTTCCGATTCCGGCATGCGCTTCCGTTCGTTGCTCGATCAGATCGCCGAGCAGGAGGCCGTGCTCAAGGAGAAGAAGGCAGCCGAGGCTGCAAAGCCCGCGAACGAGTCTCGCAACGAGCGCGGTGGCCGTCGTGGCAACCGTGGTGCGAACACCTCATCCGATAAGGGGTCGGAGACTCCGACGCGCAGCCGCCGCCGCAGTTCCGCACCCGCGGCGAATATGCCCGACAACTTCCCGCCCTCGCCTGAGAAAGCCGGCAAGGGTGGCAAGAAGGGTCGCAAGGGTTCCGTGCACGACACCCATGACGGCGAGGATCGTTACGCTCGTATGGCTCGCGAGGCGGAGGAGTACAGCCGCGAGAAGGTGCTGGCCGACGCCCGCGCTGCCGTGGCAGAGGCTTCCCGCGAGTCCTCCGGTCGCCGCAAGAAGCGCAAGGAGAAGCGCCAGGCCGAGGCGCAGCCGCAGCCGAGGAGCGCAAGATCGAGGAGGCTCTGGCTCAGGGCATCAATCCCGAGGACCTCGACGCCGTCAAGGTCTCCGAGGGCGTGACCGTCGCCGAGCTCGCCGAGGCCCTCGACGTCTCCGCCAACGACATCATCAAGCGCCTGTTCCTGCTGGGCACCCCGCTCACCATGACGCAGACCATGAGCAACGACCTCGTCGAGCTCGTCGCCGACGACCTGGGTCGCCAGGTGCGTATCGTCACGGCCGAGGAGGAGAACTCCTTCAGCTTCTATGACGATCCCAAGGACCTCAAGCCGCGTCCGCCCGTGGTCACCGTCATGGGACACGTCGACCACGGCAAGACGAGCCTGCTCGATGCCATCCGCCACACCAACGTGTGGAGCGGCGAGGCCGGCGGCATCACCCAGCACATCGGTGCCTCCGAGGTTACGATCAACGGTCGTCAGATCACGTTCGTCGACACCCCTGGCCATGAGGCCTTTACCGCCATGCGCGCCCGCGGTGCCAAGATCACCGACGTGGTCGTGCTCGTGGTCGCCGCCGATGACGGCGTCATGCCTCAGACCATCGAGGCCATCAACCACTCCAAGGCGGCTGGCGTGCCGATCATCGTCGCGGTGAACAAGTGCGATAAGCCCGAGGCCAACCCCGACAAGGTCCGCCAGATGCTCACCGAGTATGGCATCATCCCCGAGGAGTGGGGCGGTCAGAACATGTTCGTCAACGTCTCGGCCAAGAAGGGCCAAGGCATCGACGAGCTGCTTGAGACCATCCTGCTGCAGGCGGACGTCCTCGAACTCAAGGCCAATCCCGACACCTTCGCATCCGGTACCGTCATCGAGGCCAAGCTCGACCGCGGTCGCGGCCCGGTCGCGACCCTGCTCGTCACGCGCGGCACCCTGCACGTGGGCGACACCATCGTCGCCGGCATGAGCTACGGTTCCGTCCGCGCCATGCTCGACCAGCATGGCGAGCACAAGGATGCCGCATGCCCCTCCGACGCCGTCGAGATCCTCGGCCTCAACTCCGTGCCTGCCGCAGGCGACGAGTTCCGTGTATTTGAGGATGCCCGCGATGCCCGCGACCTCGCCGAGCAGCGCTCGCTCAAGGCCCGCATCGAGGAGCAGAACAAGGTCAAGCACGTCACGCTCGAGACCCTGTTCGACGAGATGAGCCAAAACGAGCTCAAGGAGCTCAACCTGGTGGTCAAGGCGGATGCCCAGGGTACCATCGAGGCGCTCGCGGACTCCATCGGCAAGATGGATCAGTCCGAGGTCCGTATCAACATCATCCACTCCGCCGTCGGCGCGATCTCCGAGACCGACGTCACGCTCGCCGCTGCCTCGAACGCCATCATCATCGGCTTTGGCGTGCGTCCGCAGCCCAAGGCGCGCGACGCGGCCGAGAAGGAGAACATCCAGATCAAGACCTACTCCATCATCTACAAGGCTATTGAGGATATCGACGCTGCCCGCATCGGTATGCTTGCGCCCACGGAGGAAGAGGTCCAGACCGGTGCCGCTGAGGTTCGCGAAACGTTCCGCGTGCCCAAGGCGGGTCTCATCGCCGGCTGCATGGTCACCGAGGGCGAGATCAGCCGCGACGACAAGGTGCGCGTCGTGCGCGACGGCGTCGTGGTATTCGACGGCGCCTTCGGCTCCATGCGCCGCTTCAAGGATGACGTCAATGTGGTCAAGAGGGGCTACGAGTGCGGTCTTGGCATCGAGAAGTTCCAGGACATCAAGGTCGGCGACATTCTCGAGGCCTACAAGATCGTCGAGGTCGCGAGGACAGAGTAGCCTGCGACTGGCTTCCTCAGGCACCCCACCTTGCCCTTCAATCGTCGGGCGCCGCACGCAAGGCGTGCGCCCTCCTCTTTCAGGGCAATCTGGGGCACCTGAGAAACCCAGGCCGGGTGGCCTTGCTCGGTGATCCCGTTTTTGATTGGACGCTCTTGCGCTCGCCCGAATCTGGGGCACCTGGAAAAGCCTTGAGGCACTTTGCTTGTACGATCTGGTTTGTCAGGACGAGCGAGTAGGGTGTGTAACGAGAAGAACCTTCGTGGGTATATGAGAGGGCAACGTGCGCGTGCGTGCGTTGTCCTTTCGTAGCCTACACAGACCTTTTGGGGAGCTGGTGTTGTATGAAGCAGACGCCTATGACCCGCCGCTTGGGTGAGCAGCTGCGTGAGAAGCTCGGATATATCCTTTTGTTCGAGATCTCCGATCCTCGTCTCGAGCTCGTGACGCTCACGGGTGTCGAGGTCTCCCAGGACCGTTCATTCGCGCGCGTGTTCGTGAGCTGCGAAGGCGATCGCTATGAGGAGGTGCTGGACGTCCTTAACGCGGCCAAGGGCAGAATTCGCAGCCTCTGCACGTTCGCTCGACTGGCGTGTGACTCCCGAGCTCCAATTCAAGATCGACCGCTCCACCGACGAGGCGGAGGCGATTAGCCGTGCCCTCGAGAACATCCCCGCGACCCTCGCCGTCGAGAAGGACGAATTCGGCTATCCCATCGAGGATGCCGATGTTGAGAAAGATATGAGTGATGAGCAATAGCACGTCGCCTTGTTCCGGTCGAAGCACGACGCCCGATATGTGGGCGGGTGTCATAGATTTCGTCGAGGGCGCCCGCACCATCGCGATCTCGGGGCACACGAATCCCGATGGTGACGCCCTCGGCTCGGTTCTCGGGCTCGGCGCTTCGATCAGGGCGCAGTTTCCCGACAAGCGCGTCGACTTTCTGCTTGCCGACGATGGCTCCATCCCGCGCATATACCGCTTTCTGCCCCTTGCCGGGGAGCTGGAGCCCGCTGTTCGGCATGCGGAGGCGTACGACCTGTTCATCTCGGTCGACGTTCCCACTCTCGAGCGTCTTGAGGATTCCGCTGCGGTGGCTAAGCGGGCTCGCGGTCGCGTGGTGATCGACCATCATCCCTCGCGCGAAGAGTTCGGCGACGTCACGGTGCGCGTGACGTCGGCTGCCGCGACCGCAGTCCTTGTGTACGAGCTCCTCGATGCTGCGGGGTGGCCCTGCACGCCTGACATCGCGTCGTGTCTCTTGACGGGCTTGATGACCGACACCGGGCGCTTTCAGTATCAAAACGCCAATCCCTCGGCGTTTGCCTGCGCCTCTCGTCTGGTCGACGCCGGTGCCCAGCCGGCACAGATCGCCCTCGAGGTGTACCAGAGCCAGCGCATTGAGTATCTGCATCTCGAGTCGATCGTGATGAGCCGTATCGAGACGCACGCGTGCGGTCGCGTTGCCTACAGCTACGCGTTTGCCAGCGATCTTGTCGAATGCGGTGTCAAGCCGGCGGAATGCGACGGCCTGGTCGATATCGTGCGTCAGGTTGATGGATCTGAGCTCTGCCTGTTTTTGCGCGAGAGCGAGCCGGGTGTGGTGCGCGGCAACCTTCGTTCGAAGGGCAAGCTCGACATCTCCGGAATCGCCGTCGAACTCGGCGGCGGGGGGCACGCCGCGGCAGCGGGATTCACCTTCCATGGAACGGTTGCCGAGGCTGCCGAGACGGTGCTCCCCAAGCTGGAGGCGCTTCTCGCTTAGGGCTCGTCACACAAAGCACGACCAAGGGGATGGGCGCGAGATGCGCATGCCCCTTGCGTACACGTGAACATATTCGCCAGAAAGTGAGGATCGCATGGCGAAGCGCAAGCCGAGCGAGCTCAATCTCCTGCTCGCTGTCGATAAGCCGGTGGGTATCACCTCTCACGACGTTGTGTCCAAGGTGCGTCGCGCCCTGGGCGAGCGCCGCGTGGGTCATGCCGGAACCCTTGACCCGCTTGCCTCAGGCGTCATGATCGTGGGCGTAGGCCAGGCGACGCGGTTGTTGGGGCGTGTCACCCTTGACCGCAAGCGATACCTCGCGCGCATCACGTTTGGGGCCGAGACCACGACCGACGATGCGGAAGGAGAGGTCACGCGCACTGCTCCCGCAACGGACGATCTTAGTTCTCGGCTCTTCGCCTCGAGCATCCTCAAGGATTTTCTCGGTGAGCAGGAGCAAGTCCCGCCGGCGTACTCCGCGATTTCCATCGACGGTGTGCGATCGTACAAACGAGCCCGGGCTGGGGAGGATGTCGATCTCCCAGCGCGCACCATCGAGGTGTATGCTGCCGACCTCGTGGCGATAGACGAGGTCGACGGCCATGTTGTTTGGACGGCTTCGTTTGATGTGAGCAAGGGGACGTACATCCGCTCCCTTGCGCGCGACATCGGCCGCGCTGCGGGCAACGCCGCCCACATTTCCGACTTGCGCCGTACCGCCTCGGGTCCCGTTACGGCTGGCATGTGCCTGCGCATCGAGGACCTGTCGTGCGAAGGTGCTCGCGCCGCCGCGCTCGATCCCGCCGTCGTGCTCGGCATGCCCGTGCGTACGCTCAGCGATGCCGAGCTCGCTGCCGTTCTGAATGGTCGCGCGATACCGAACCACTTTGCGGGAGGCTCTCTTGGGCGCCCGGCCGATGCTCCCATCGACACGCCGTGCGCGCTCACACACGGCGGCCAACTGTGCGCCATCGCGAGCTCAGAGGGCGATAGCCTACGCATGGAGACGGTCTTTCCCCAGGGTATCGAAGGTGTTGCGCAATGACGCGCGTACAGGACGCGGTTTCATCGCATACGGGCGCGCACATGCCCGGGGCGCACATGCCCGCGCGTGCAGAGCTCGCGCGCGACTTTCTCGTCGCCCCCCTTGCCTCTGATACCGACGTGAGCGGTAGCCATACAACCGTTATACGTGTGGGTGACGATGCTTCGCCAGCGACGCCCGTGCCGTGCGTCGTTGCCATCGGGGCGTTCGACGGTGTCCACCGGGGTCATCTCGGCCTGCTTTCCCGCGCGCGTCGTGATGCAGCTGAGCGTGGGGTTGCTGCCATTGCCGTCACGTTCGACCCCGATCCGGATGAGGTGGTGGGTAAGCGTCCCGCACTCAAGCTCCTGAGTATCGCCGATCGCATCAAAACCCTTAGGCGTCGGGCACGGGTGTGGTGGTCGTTCCCTTCGACGCGCGAGCTTGCCGCCCTCGATCATGTGGCCTTTTTTGAGCAGGTCCTCGCTCCGTATGTGGACATCCGCGCGATACACGTTGGCGTCGATTTTCGCCTTGGCGCACGTGGCGCCTCGACCGTCGATGTCATTCGTGCCTGGGGTGCGAATCGCGGTGTTGAGGTTACGGGTCACGAGCTGCTTATCGATGGCGACGCACCCATCACGGCCACGCGCATCCGGCGCCTGATCGCCGCGGGTGACGTCGTGGCCGCCGCCGGTGAGCTCGGACGACGGTTCTACGTGCACGGTGTTGTTGCGCCGGGGCGCGGAGAGGGCGCGGGAATGGGATTTCCCACTGCCAATATCGAGGTCCAAGCGGACATACAGATGCCCGCCGATGGCGTCTACGCGGGATTCGCGCGTGTTGGAGGCGAGGTCTGGCCCGCCGCGATCACGCCGGCGTGCCCCGATGTTTGCCGACTCCGTCGCGTCCGCCCGCCTCGAGGCCAATCTAATTGGCTATCACGGTGACCTGTACGGCCGGGAGGTCTCCATCGCGTTCGATCGCATGATGCGTCCCTCGCATTCATTCGAGTCCATTGACGCGCTTATCCGGGCGGTCGAGGGGGATATCGCACAGATTGCGGCAGATTATGGTACGACGCCGGTGAGGATCGCATGATTTCTGAGGACGACAAGAACAAGGTACGTGACGCGACCGATCTCGTCGCGCTCATCCAAGAGACCGTCGAGCTCAAGCCGCGCGGCAACACCGACCTCTGGGGTTGCTGTCCGTTCCACGGCGAGAAGACGCCTTCCTTCCACGTGATCCCCTCCACGCAGGTGTGGCATTGCTTTGGCTGCGGTGAGGGCGGCGACGCGTTCACGTACGTCATGAAGCGTGAGAACCTGAGTTTTCCCGAGTCCATTCGATATCTAGCGGATCGCGCGGGCATCGAGCTCGAGGAGGAACGCACCTTCAAGCGTTCCGGCACCAAGCGCAATCGCCTTATCGAGGTCTGCGAGGCGACCGCCGAGTTCTACCATACTCTGCTCATGCGGGGTAAAGACGACCGCGGTCGCGCATACTGCAAGGGACGTGACCTCGATGCCGCCACCTGTCGCACGTACCACCTGGGGTTTGCGCCCGGCCATGGCGCACTCGTGCGCTATTTGGGGTCCAAGGGGTTTACGCCGCAGGAGATGATCGATGCCAATGTGGCGTTCCGCAGTCGCAGCGGCGGGCTTGTCGACCGCTTCTTCGACCGCGTGATCTTTCCTATCTACGACGAGCAGGGTCGGTGCATCGCGTTCGGCGGTCGCGCGCTCGATAAGGAGAAGACGAACGCCAAATATCTCAACACGTCCGAGACGCCCATCTTCCACAAAGGCAAGAACCTCTATGGGTTCAACTGGGCCAAAGATCACATCGTGAACGCGAACGAGGTCATTGTGGTCGAAGGCTATATCAGTGCGATGAGCTGTTGGAAAGCGGGTATCGAGAACATCGTGGCCGTGCTGGGGACTGCGCTCACCGAATCGCACGTCAAGACGCTTACGCGCTTCACCAAGAAGATCATCTATATGTTCGACGGCGACGCCGCCGGGCAAAAGGCGGCTCGCCGCGCGATCCAGTTCATCGAGAAGGACGACATCGACCTGCGTTGCGTCATCCTGCCCGATGGTCAGGATCCCGATGACTTCGTACGCGCAAACGGCGGCGAGGCCCTGCGGGCGCTCCTCGATCAGTCCATCCCGCTCATGGACTTCGTCTTTGGAAAGCTCGAGGAGGAGAGCGATATCTCCACACCGGGTGGTCGCGCCAGGGCCATGCGCTCCGCGCTCGAGCTCATCTACCCGCTGCGTGCGAGTTACATGATCGACGGTTATTACATGCAGATCGCCGACCGCCTGGGACTCGACGTTGAAATGATCCGCTCGAACGCCGGCAAGGTGTTTCGCGAGGTTCAGCAGCGCGAGGAGGCCAATCGCCGTCGCGAGCAGCAACGCGAGCGCGCGCATGCGGAGCGTGAACGTATCGGTGCCGAGGGCGGGGGAGCGCCTCGCGCGCGCGGGAGTGAGACGATTGCGTCCGTCGGGAGTGCGCCTGCCGCCCCTGGAGCCACCTCCGCCGTCGACTATCCGCCATATGATGAGCCGTACTATGAAGACGCACCGTACGATTACGTTCCGGATGCTCCCGATGTCGTTGGTGCGGAACCACCCGCGCGCAACGAGGACGCGGCGCTATCCATGCTCACCGACCTCGAGCGCCGTCAGCTCGCCTGCGAGCGTGAGCTGCTGACCATGCTCACCACCTACCCCGACGCGTTCAGGCCGTTTGCGGAACGCATCACCGAGGTTGAATGGGTCGATTCCCGCAACGAGACGATAGCCTGGTCTGTTCTCGCACGCCCGAGGCACGGGTGCCGCTGAGGTCATGTCGGCCGCACGCGCGGTGTGCCCCGAGGCGGCGCAGCTCGTGTCGGCCGGTATGATCTCGGCGACGAGCAGGCATCCTACAGAGACAAACATCGCCTTCCTGCTCGACACGCTCGAACTGTACACGGCACGTCGTCGCATGAGGCGCGCAGTCGCGCCTGCGGTCCAACAGCTCGCTTTCGAGCGATGAGCGCAGGGAGCTCGCCATCCAGGCAACACGGGATGCCGCGCGCATTCGAGAGCTCGAGCGGGCCGTTGAGGGGATAGCCGACCCCTTCCGGCAATAACGAGATTGTCAGAAAAGCGCAATCTTCTGGCACAATTGGGTATAGAACCGTGGTAAAGTAATGAATCCTATGTGCTAAGAAGGGAGCATCTGTGCCAAGAAAGACTCAAAGCACTGAATCCGCGCTGGACGCGACCATCGAAAAGCTGCTCAATCTCGGCTCGAAGTCCGGTTCCGTCACTGAGGACGAGATTCAGGTTGCCCTCAAGGATGTCGATGTAACTGATGCACAGCTGAGCTCTATCTACCAATTCCTCCGCGATCGCGGCGTCGAGATCGTCTCTGCCACCGAAGACGATGAGTCCGAGCTGGTTGTGGACGATGACGACCACGACGTATGAGGGACGAGGATCTCGACGGGGACGAGAGCGACGAGGACCATGACCTTAAAATGGCCAAGCGCGCGGATGCCGAGATGGCCTCGACTAAATCGAAGAAGAAGGCTCGTACCGTGCGCACCACGCGCAGCCGTTCGCGCGCTCGCGGCATCGACGCCTCAACGGTCATGCTGACGGGTGACCCGGTTCGCATGTACCTTAAGGAGATCGGCAAGGTCGATCTGTTGACGGCCGCCGAAGAGGTCGACCTGGCCATGAAGATCGAGGCCGGCCTGGACGCTGCCGACAAGCTCGAAAGCAGGAGGCTGGCGAGCTCGAGCTCACCCGTGCCGAGATGCGCCGCCTCATGCGTGTCGAGCAGGTGGGTTTGGACGCCAAGCAAGCGCTCATCTCTGCGAATCTCCGCCTGGTTGTGTCCATCGCCAAGCGCTACGTGGGTCGCGGCATGCTCTTCCTCGACCTCATCCAGGAGGGCAACCTCGGTTTGATTCGCGCGGTCGAGAAGTTCGACTACGAGAAGGGCTTCAAGTTCTCCACGTACGCCACGTGGTGGATTCGCCAGGCCATCACGCGCGCAATCGCCGACCAGGCCCGCACCATCCGTATTCCGGTCCATATGGTCGAGACCATTAACAAGCTCGTCCGCGTGCAGCGTCAGCTGCTTCAGGATCTCGGTCGCGACCCGACCCCCGAGGAGATCGGCGCCGAGATGGACATGAGCGCCGATCGCGTGCGCGAGATCCAGAAGATCTCTCAGGAGCCCGTGTCGCTTGAGACGCCCATTGGTGAGGAGGAGGACTCCCAGCTGGGTGACTTCATTGAGGACGCCCAAGCGGTCGTTCCCGCCGATGCCGCGAGCTTCTCCATGCTGCAGGAGCAGCTCACGCAGGTGCTCGATGGCTTGGCTGAACGCGAGCGTAAGGTTATCGAGCTGCGCTTTGGCCTGGTCGATGGCCATCCGCGCACTCTTGAGGAAGTTGGCCGCGAGTTTGGCGTCACGCGTGAGCGCATTCGCCAGATCGAGTCCAAGACCTTGGCCAAACTTCGTCACCCCAGCCGCTCCAGCAAGCTCAAGGATTACCTCGAGAACTGCTAAGTCAATACGAGAGCGCGTTCTTGTCGCCCCTTGTGAGCCCTGTGCTCCAAGGGGCGCTTTTCGTACTTGTCCTGGCGGGCGAGGGCCCCGACTCCCGTGATCGCAGGGGAGGGATTGCGGTGGCTCATCTGTATACAAAAAGACCCGCGAGAACGCGGGTCTGAAAATTCTGGCTCCTCGAGTAGGACTCGAACCTACAACAACGCGGTTAACAGCCGCGGGCTCTACCATTGAGCTATCGAGGAATTGTCAAGCTGCTCACGTGCTGTGCTCCTGAGCAACGAAGTTAATTATACGGAACGTCCCGCGTGACGCAAGCCCCAATTTTAAAAAAGTTTTTGAGCCGTGGATGGGTCATGGTCAGGAACCGTGGATGGCCTTGCTGATGTCTGTGCCTGCGCATCGAAGAATAGCTGTAGGGTTTTGATCCGTGCGCTACACATTTGTGCATTCTGTCGTGCTGTTCACAGGGAGAAGGGCCTGAATCTGTCGAAAGGTCGATAATCCGCGCGATTTCAGCGACGCGTAACCTTTATCTTTATTGGCGACAAACGTAAGGTAGGGCATGTCATCGGTTGATTCATATCCGTTGATTACAGACAGCCGCCCTACCAACGGGTGATGATTTCCTCGGCGCTCGAAGATGAGCGTTCGCCAAGCTGTAGTTGCTTGGGTGTGTTCGTCTCATATGGAGGTAGACATGTTTGTCTGGTGCAGGTGTTCGCGGGTTTCCTAATGGGCCAGCTGCCCTATGTGCTTGATGAGCGCCTCATCTGCCTCATTGCGTCTGCAATTGCCGCTGCATGCTGGTCTTGGGAGGGGATTTTCCTTGCGAAGGGGTGCGGGGGACGTGACGATGCGGGACCATCGGGCGTCTCCCGTGTTTTTGACGCGCGTCGAATGCGCATGGTGCCAGCGTTGTTCTTTTGCATCGGATGTTTACGGCCTCTCGCCATGATGTGGTGCTTTCCCCATTTTGCATGTGGGGCTTTGTGGGGAACGCAGGTTGTGGGGAATCCGATGGCGAGCTTGGGGCTCGTGGCATCCGTGATAGGCGTCGGCATGTGGGTGGTTCGAATTGCGCGGCCTGGTGTTGGAAGTCCCACGGGAGTATCACGGCGTTACGCATGCGCCCTGCTGGGCTCATATGCATCGGGCGAAGTCGCCTCCTATGCGGCTTCGTGTGCGATTCCTCTAAGGGGGCCATTTGGAGAGCTTGCCTCCTATGGCCTGTGCATGGTTCTGGTTGTGGCGGTGATCGCCGGCGCGTTTGTGGTCTGGCGGCATACGGGACAAGAAGCTGTGGAGGGCGGAGCCGACGAATCGTCTTTGGACTTGGACGAGGGAGACGAGCGGCGGCATGAGCGACTGGCTGAGACGTACCATCTGACGGAGCGCGAGACAGTGTGCCTTCTCCTTGCGCTGGATGGGATGACCTCCGCTGCCATCGCGGAGCGATTGGGCATCAAGGCTCCGACCGTTCGTGCGTATCAGCAACGTGCGTACCGCAAGATGGAGGTCGCCTCGCTCACAGAAGCACGCGAGCTGGTCGCCCGGCAGGCAGTCGTTGAGCCCCTGTCATCACCAGACACGCCTACTCCGAATGAACGAGAGTCCTTTAAGCGTCGCGGCTCGGGTCGTCTCCGTGGTGTTCAGCGCGCATCGCGTGCGTTCTGCTCGGCAACAGTGGGTTTTGCCATCGCTTCGGTTGCCTGCCAACCGCTCTTGACCAGTCATGGGGCGCGGGCGACGTTGTACTTCGCGCAGGGATCGTGATGGCATGCACGGCGGCTGCATGGGCATTTTCCCACACGGGGACGGATGGGGGCGTCACGGCTTCTCTGCGCTCTGCGCATAAGCTGTCCTCTTCCCGGGGAGGACGCTTGGTAGGCGACGAGGCCTTCGAGCCGTTCGGCCCGCAGGCTCGAGCTGCCACGTGGGGAGCCTATGCGAGATCGTCGTTCGCGTCGGCAATTCCGGGATTATTGAGCGGCGCTGCCATCGTGGCCATCGTGCTCTGTGCAATCTCCTCGTCCATCTCTTGGATGTGTCATCACGATGCCGGAGGGGCGGCGATCTCGTCTGTCCCCGTCGCTCCCACGTCTCCGGGCGTGACGCTTGACGTTCTCCATGTTGTCTACTTGGCGCTGCTTTCCCTTATGATCGGCATTGCTTGGGAGGAGGTGTGGCGCTCGGCCTCACCGCTCAGCTTCGCACCGCTCATGATGCCACTGTTCGGATGCATCATCGTTGTGTGCGTTGGAGGGCTACGCTCCCAAGGGGTGGGGGCCACGCGCCAGCTTCTCAGCGGCACGCTGGTGGTTGTGTTCGCTGCGGAATCAGGGCAAGCGTCCGTCGCCCTCTTTGGCACGTCCGTGCTTGTAATCTACCTGCTCGCATTGTCTTTACGCAACACGGTGCGGATGTCGGCTCGTGGGTTGCCGCTCTGTGCGCTGTTTGGGGTGGCGGGCATCCTCGGCGGTGGCAAGGTGACGAATGTGTACGCCGACCTCTCATATGCCCAGTTTAGAGATGTGGTTTTCGGAGGATACGCGTCCATGGGAGATGTCGTACCGGCGAGCGGCATGGGCGATGTCAGAACCGCGATGCTCGTGGCGATTGTCACCTGTCTGACCTTGTTGATGCTCCTGACCGTATGGGCGGGTGTTCGGCTTCTTACCGATGTCCGTAATGAGCGCTATGCCGCGGCGCTCCTCGCTTCTCACAATGAGGATCGTTCTCGGCTGGAGAGTTACCTTGCAGGTCGAGGCCTCAACTCTGTCCAGGTTGAAGTTGCGCTGCGTATCGTCGCGGGGGAGTCGGGCCCACAGATCGCCCGCGCGATGTGCTATTCAATCGGCACCGTCAACTCCGCCCGGGATGCCGCCTATCGACTGCTACGCGTTCATCGTCGCGCCCAGCTTGTTGCTTTGCTGCGAAGGGATGCGGGGCTTTAAGGCACTGAACAATGTCCTTCTCGAGTGTTTCCACGCCGTGTGCGCCTGTCATCAGCGCACACGGCGTATTCATATCCTCTGATGGCAGACGAAGCCGTTCGCGCCTCCTATGTTCCTTGTCGACGTATGACCGCGATGCGCGTGCATGAGCCGCGCTCGAGGAAACACGGGGAAAGGAAGGCCATCGGATGTCTGAATTGCTCAATGGCGGGTGTCGTGCTGGTAGGCCAAGGCGCAAGCACGCTGGACGCAAAGGATGTGCACTGTTGATGCTTTTAGCGATGTGCTTGGCCGCTGCATGTGCATGGGGAAGTAGCTTCGTGTTTGGAGGGCCATCCTCACGTCTAGAGGAGTTTCCCAGGCGTTCGCAGGAGCCCATCGTCGCGCCGCTGTACCAAAACCCGGAGTATCCGTCGGGATGCGAGGCGTTTTCGCTCGCTATGTGTCTGCGTTCGATGGGGTATTCGGTTGAGCCTTCCGCGCTCATAGACACGTACATGCCGACCGACCCCACGTGGAGCGATTTCGTCAACCATTTTGCAGGCGACGCGCGGAGTTCCGGCAGCGCCATGCCGCCCGCCGTGGTAGTCTGCGCAGATGCGTATGCGGCTGCCGTGGATACGGCGTTGAGCTCACCGGGTGCTCCTTCGATGAGGTTGCAACAGTTGTCGAACGTGGGTACCCCGTGCTCACGTGGATCACGACGGATTTCGAGTCACCGCGCTTTTCCACCACGGGCGCACGTGGCTATCGCCTGTATCGGAACTTCCATTGCGTATTGCTTTACCGTGTTCAAGGTGGGGTTACCTACGTCGCCGATCCGCTCGTCGGCCTCGTCGAGTACGATACGAACTCATTCCAAACCCTGTGGGAGGAATGCGGCAGCCTCGCGATGACAGTATCGGAATCGTAGAGGCAAGTCTCCGTTGCGACGCGTGGCGACCTGTGGGTGCCAGGGATATACCCCGAATGCGAGTTCCGCACAAGCCGAAGGCCACTTAATGTGGCCTTCGTGCGAGCAGGACTGTTCGAGCAGGCGGGGTATATCCCTGGGCATCAACAGGTCGCCATCTTCGCTTTTTATGCGCTCCGCGCGAAATTCTATTCACCATGTTCGACATCCGCCATACCGTGTACAATGGACAAAGACCTTTAAGTGCGTACGAGATACCACAAGGACCATCAAGCGGGGCGCCCGCGCCCAGCATATATGCCTTCCTGTGATGCTCGCACGCCAAGCGGTCGGGCATTATTTTTTTGACCTGCAATTGTCGCAGGTCAAGAGTGTAAGGAAGGAGTTCGAGAGCATGTCTTCACCTAAGGCCGTCATCATGGATGACACCGCGATCAACCGCGCCATCACCCGCATCGCGCACGAGATCGTCGAGAAGAACGAGGGCGTTGAGGACCTCGCGCTTGTGGGTATCGTGACCCGCGGCGATTTGCTCGCAAAGAAACTCGTGGACGAGATCGAGCGTATCGAGGGGGTGCGCGTCCCGCTGGGAAGCCTCGACATCAGCTTCTACCGCGACGACTACCTCACCAACTTCGCTCCTGCGGTCCACGCCACGGACATCGCGTTCAACCTGGATGCCAAGCGCATCGTGCTCGTGGACGATATTCTCTACACCGGCCGCACCATCCGCGCCGCCCTCGACGCCATCATGGACCTGGGTCGCCCCAGCCGCGTCGAGCTCGCCGTCCTCGTTGACCGCGGCCATCGCGAGCTGCCCATCTGCCCCGACTTCGTGGGTAAGAACGTCCCGTCCTCTCACGAGGAGAACGTCCGTCTGTATCTTGAGGAGGTCGACGGCCGTTCCGCCGTCGAGATCTTCGACGTCGCGCCGGGTGGCCACGTTGGCTCCGCGCCGCTGGGAGGCGAGTAATCCGTGTTCAACAACCACAAGCACCTCATCGACATCTCCGAGTATTCCGATACCGAGCTCATGACGATCCTGCAGACCGCCAAGGCGTTCTCCGAGGTCAATGAGCGCACCATTAAGAAGGTTCCGACCCTCAAGGGCAAGACCATCGTCAACATGTTCAACGAGCCCTCTACGCGCACCCGCAGCTCCTTCGAGCTGGCCGAGAAGCGTCTTTCCGCGGACACGCTGAACTTTGGCGGCTCCTCCACCTCCACGGTGAAGGGCGAGAGCCTCATCGACACCGTCATGACGCTCGACGCCTATAAGATCGACTGCATCGTCGTGCGCGACAAGCACGCCGGTGCGCCTCACATCGTGAGCCAGGCGAGCCCTGCCGTCGTCATCGACGCCGGTGACGGCAAGCACGGCCACCCCACCCAGGCGCTGCTCGACCTGTACTCCATCTGGGAGCGCAAGGGAAGCTTCGACGGCCTCAAGGTGGGCGTCGTGGGCGATATCGGTCACTCCCGCGTGTGCGGCTCCCTCATCCCCGCGCTCAAGATCATGGGTGCCGAGGTCACGGCCGTGGGTCCCAACACCCTCATGCCGCCCCGTCCCGACATCCTGGGCGCCGACCATGTGTCGAACAGCCTCGACGATGTCCTTCCCGATCTTGACGTCGTCTACATGCTGCGCATCCAGCGTGAGCGCCTTGAGGGCGCGCCGTTCCCAAGCGAGCGCGAGTATCACCGCCTCTACGGTCTCACCAAGGCCCGCGAGGGCCTCATGAGGCCCGATGCGATCGTGTGCCACCCCGGCCCGATCAACCGTGGCGTCGAGTTCGACTCCTACATGCCCGACCATCCGGAGCGCTCCGTCATCCTCGACCAGGTGTACGCCGGTATCTGCGTGCGCATGGCTGCCCTGTATCTGCTGCTTGGAGGTGCCGATAATGGCCTTGCTTCTTAAGAATGCCCACGTCGTCGACCCTGCCGTCGAGCTTGACGGATGTGTAGACGTGCTCGTCGAGGGCGACAAGATCGCCGCTGTCGGCGAGAACCTCACGTGCGATGCTGCCGAAGTCATCGATCTTGCCGGCAGGTATCTCGTCCCCGGTCTGGTGGACATGCACGTGCATCTGCGCGAGCCCGGCTTTGAGGCCAAGGGCGACATCGAGTCCGAGACCGCCGCTGCCGCGCACGGTGGCTTCACCGGCGTGTGCTCCATGCCCAACACCAAGCCCGTGACCGACAACGGCGTCGTGGTCGAGTACATCAAGTCCGTCGCCGCCGCCAAGGGCCACTGCCGCGTGTACCCCTCCGGTGCCATGACGAAGGGCCTCAAGGGCGAGATCATCTCCGAGATGGGCGATATGGTCGAGCACGGCTGCGTGGCCTTCACCGATGACGGCCATGCGTCCAGGCGCCGGCATGCTGCGCCGCGCCATGGATTACGGCCAGATGTTCGGCAAAGTCTTCATGAGCCATTGCCAGGACGAGGACCTCGTGGGCGATGGTCAGATCAACGAGGGCGCCGTCTCCACCCGTCTCGGCCTGCTCGGTTGGCCGGCGGAAGGCGAGGAGCTCCAGATCATGCGCGACATCATGATCGCCGAGCTCACCGGTGCCAAGCTGCACATCCAGCACATCTCCACCGCCAAGGGCCTGGATATGGTGCGCGCCGCCAAGGCCAAGGGTCTGCCCGTTACCTGCGAGGCTACCCCGCATCACCTGTTCCTCACTGAGGATGCCATCGACGGAACCTACAACACGTGCTTCAAGGTCAACCCGCCGCTGCGCACCGCCGCCGACGCCGAAGCCCTCATCGCGGGCGCATCGACGGCACCGTGGATGCGATCGCGACCGACCACGCCCCGCATTCCGATTGGGAGAAGTCCCGCGAGTTCGAGCTCGCTCCGTTCGGCATGACCGGCCTCGAGACCGCGCTCGGCCTGGTGATCACCAACCTGGTCAAGACGGGCAAGATCACCTTCGCCCGCATGGTCGAGCTCATGGCTATCGAGCCCCGTAAGATCCTCGGGCTCGATCAGGTCACGATCGCCGAGGGCAGCGTCGCCGACCTCACCGTCTTCGATGCCGATGTCGCTTGGACCGTGTCTGAGGACGATTTCGTCAGCCACGCCAAGAATTCCGGATTCAAGGGCGCTGAGCTCACCGGTCGCGCCACGGATGTTTTCGTGGGTGGAAAGCGCACGCTCGCCAACGGCGTCGTTTGCTAAGATAGCTGTATCTGCATAGCGCGGCCCCTCGATTTGTCATTGCGGGGCCGCGCGTACATCTTGACCATGCACCGCATGGGGAGGGGAGCATATATGCCGAATCCTTCACCTGCGCGCATGCACGATTTCGAGGTCGTCACGAACGAGAAGATCGCCGATGGCATCTTCTCGCTCGTCATTTTGGCCCCGCGTCTCGCATCCGCGCTCAAGCCCGGCCAGTTCGTCAACGTTCGCGTGCCCGGCGATGCCAGCGAGCTGCTGCGCATTCCGCTGAGCTATGTCGCGGCTGATCCGCAGGCAGGTACGGTAGAAATCTGGTATGCCGTTGTGGGTAATGGAACGCAGCGCATGTCGGAGTGGAAGCCCGGCTTTAAGAGCGACCTTCTTGGCCCCGGGGGCCATGGCTGGTGCGTGCCCGAGGATGCCAGCCGGGTGCTCGTGGTGGGCGGCGGCATCGGCGTGCCGCCGGTGCTGTGCCTTGCGCGCGATCTCGCGGCGGCGGGTGTTGCCGTTGACGCCTGCGTGGGCGCGGCGACGGCCGACAAGCTCGTGGGCGTTGAAGACTTCGAGGCGCTGGGTTGCGGCACGGTTCGCGTTGCCACCGACGACGGTTCTGCCGGCAGCTGCGGCTTCTGCACCGATCCCGCTGCCGAGCTCTTGGCCGCCGGCGGGTACGACTACGTGGCCACATGCGGTCCCGGTGTCATGATGAGCAAGGTCGCCCAGGCGGCAGCGGATGCCGGCGTGTATTGCGAGGCGTCTCTCGAGCGCATGATGAGCTGCGGGTTTGGCGCCTGCAGCACGTGCAACGTCGAGACGACCTCCGGCATGCAGGGCGCCTGCATGTGCGGTCCCGTGTTCGATGCATCCAAGGTGGTGGTCTGGTGAGCCAGGTGAATATGGCCGTCGATTTCGGCGGCGTCAAGATGAAGAACCCCATTAACACCGCGTCGGGGACGTTCGGCCAGGGGTGGCAGTTCTCCGAGCTCATGGACGTGAGTCAGCTCGGCGCCATCACCACCAAGGGTTGTGCGGCGGAGCCCTGGCCGGGCAATCCCGCACCCCGCATGACCGAGGTCCGCGGCGGCATGATGAATTCCGTGGGCCTTCAGAATCCCGGCGTGGAGGCCTTCGCGCGCGATTACGGTCCATGGCTCGACGAACTCACGGGCAAGGGGACGCAGGTGATCTGCCAGGTTGCCGGTCACTCCACGGAAGAGTACGTCCGCGCCCTCGAGATGTTCGATGAGCTGTGCCCGTGGGCGGCTGGCTTTGAGATCAACGTGAGCTGCCCCAACATCGCAGCTGGCGGCGCCGCCTGCGGCTCGACCCCCGATGGCGCCGCGGAGGTCATGCGCGCGTGCCGTAAGGTGACCGATCGCCCCCTGTTCGTGAAGATGGCCCCCGTTCGCATTCCCGAGATCTCCCGGCGCTCGAGGCGGAGGGAGCTGATGGCCTCACCGTCATCAACTCCATTCCCGGTATGGCGATCGATGTGCATACGCGCCGCTCCAAGCTCTCCAAGCCCACGGGTGGTTTGTCCGGTCCGCTGTGCCATCCCATCGCGGTGCGCATGGTGTGGGAGGCCGCCAATGCGGTCGATATTCCGGTCTGCGGCGTCGGTGGCGTCATGACCGGTGAGGATGCCGCCGAGTTCATCTTGGCCGGCGCTTGCTGCGTCTCGGTTGGCATGGCGAGCTTCGTCGAGCCAGACGCCTCTGTGCGCATCCTGCGCGAGCTCGAGGAGTGGGCGGAGAGCCAGGGCGTTCGTGATATCAACGAGCTGATCGGAGCCTTTGAATGCTAGAGGCGGACGCCCGCGACCGCGTTATCGTCGCCATCGACTGCGACCGTACCCGCGCCCTCGAGCTTGCCGATGCCCTGTCCGGGCACGCCAAGTGGCTCAAGGTGGGCATGACGCTCTTTTATGCCGAAGGTCCGCAAATCGTTCGCGAGTTCAATGAACGTGGGTTCAAGGTTTTCCTGGATCTTAAGTTCCACGACATCCCGCATCAGGTGCGCGGAGCCGCTCGTTCTGCCGCGCTCGCCGGTGCGAACCTGTTGTCCGTGCATGGTTTGGGTTCCGGTGCCATGCTCGCGGCCTGCCGCGAGGGGGCGGAGGAGGCTGCCGAGATTCGCGGTAGTCGTCCCAAGCTCGTTGCCATCACCGTGCTCACGAGTATGAACCAAGATGCCCTGACGCAGATCGGCGTCGATTCCCCTGTGGCCGATGAGGCGCCCGTCTTGCGTCGCTCGCGCAGGCCAACGGCATCGACGGTATCGTCTGCTCTCCCATGGAGGCACGGGCAATGCGTGAGCTGTTGGGGCCGGATGCGCTCATCGTCACGCCCGGGGTCCGTCCCGCTGGTGCGGAGCTCGGCGACCAGTCCCGGGTTGCAACGCCCGCTCAGGCCATCGAGCGTGGTGCGAGCCATATCGTGGTGGGGCGTCCCATCACAGGGTCAGAGGACCCCGTTGCCGCATACGAGGCGATCGTCGAAGAGCTGGTACGGGGCGTGAAGTAATGATGGAGCGGGCACCGTGCCTGTCCAAACGGTGTCCGCATAGCCTTTAAACAGGCATTTCTCGGTTCTTTTCTCCGTTTTGCTTGCATTTCGCCAGTGCATGGACTACCCTAAGGAGCCGTTAAAGGTTCAAATGCGCACGTAAATGCCCATATTGGAATCTTAATTCGTATGAGTAACCCGTTATTGGAGGTACACATGGCGCTTCCTCAGCTCACCGATGAGCAGCGTAAGGCCGCTCTCGAGAAGGCCGCTGCCGCCCGTCACGCCCGTGCCGAGCTTCGCGAGAAGATCAAGAAGGGCGAGACCACGCTCGAGTCCGTTCTTAACTCCGACGACCCGATCGCCTCTCGCATGAAGGTCTCCACGCTCATCGAGTCCCTTCCTGGTTACGGCAAGGCCAAGGCCGCCAAGATCATGGACGAGCTGGGCATCTCCGCCACCCGTCGCGTCCAGGGCCTCGGCGTCCGTCAGCGCGAGCAGCTCATCGAGCAGCTCACCAAGTAAGTGGGTCTCATCGAGCCAAAGCTCTTTGTGATTTCCGGGCCGTCAGGCGCAGGGAAGGGTACGCTGGTCGCGCGCGTTCGCGAACAGATGCCTAACCTGGGTCTGACGGTTTCCGCTACCACGAGAGCTCCGCGCGCCGGCGAGGTGGACGGCGTGAATTACTATTTCCTGACCGACGATGAGTTCTCCGCTCGGATTGAGGCCGGCGAGTTCATCGAGTGGGCACAGGTGCACGATCATCGGTATGGCACGCTTGCCAGCGAGGTCGAACGCAATCTGGCCACCGGTCAGTCCCTCATCTTGGAGATCGACGTGCAGGGAGCGCTCGCCGTCAAAGAGCGGTTCCCTCATGCCGTCCTCATCTTCATCGAGCCCCCGTCGCTCGAGGTTCTGCGTGAGCGCTTGATCGGCCGCGGATCGGAAACGTCTGAGTCTCTCGAGCTTCGCCTGCATACCGCCGAGAGCGAGATGCATCTGCGTGATCGCTACGACGAAATCGTGGTGAACGATGACCTCGATCGCGCGACTGAGGAGCTCATTGCCGTACTGCATCGTCACGAAAGGAACTGATTCCAGTGTCTGTTGTGAAGCCCGCCATCGATGACTTGCTGGAGAAGACCGACCACAACCGGTTCCTTCTCTCCGCTCTTGCGTCCCAACGCGCAAGCGATATCAACAACATGTTGCGCGGCCAGCACAATCGCGTGCTCGCTGTTCAGGATACGGATGACCTGACCGTGCTGCTCTCTGGCAAGGACACCATCTCCATGGCCATGGAGGAGATCGTTGATGGCACCATCTCCTATGACCACGCCCGCTATGAGGCCGCCTTGGCCACATCGACCCGTCGGAAGCGTAGATGGCCAGCCGCGTTTGCCTGGTGCACTATCACGAGATAGGACTCAAAGGCAAGAACCGAGCTCGGTTCGAGCGCATCCTCATGGACTCGTGCAAGGCGGCTTTGGCCGCCTTTTCCGTTTCGTGCGTGACGCGCATTTCCGGGCATATCCTCATCACCTTCTCCACCAAGGGCGAAGCCGAGCGCGCCATGCCGCTGATCGCTCAGGTTCCGGGTGTCGCACGTTGCTCTCTCGCGTTTCATACCAACCGTGAGCCCTCCGAGTACTGTCGGGCGGCGATCGACGCGCTTGCAGAGTTCGGCCCGTTTGACACGTTCAAGGTTGCCGCCCGCCGATCGAACACCGATTACGAGCTCACGAGTATGGACCTCAACCGACAGGTGGGCGAGGCGCTTTGCCTCGCGTATCCCGAGAAGAAGGTCCAAATGCGCGAGCCCGATGCCACTGTCCACGTGCTGGTCGTTCAGGGCAGCGTCTATGTGTACGCCAAGAGCATGCGGGGTGTTGGCGGCCTGCCCCAGGGTAGTGCCGGCAAGGTCGTGACGCTGCTCTCCTCAGGTATCGATTCTCCAGTCGCCACGTGGCAGCTCGCCCGTCGCGGCGCGGTTGTGGTGCCCATCCACTTCTCAGGTCGTCCACAGACCGCCGATACGAGCGAGTACCTCTGTCAGGACATCATCGAGCAGCTTGCACCTGCGGTGCAGATCGGTCGCATGTACGTGGTGCCTTTTGGCGACTGCCAGCGCGAAATTTCGCTTAAGACACCCTCCGACCTACGCGTTATCATGTATCGCCGCGTCATGTACGCGGTGGCCGAGCGCATTGCGAAGATCGAGGGGGCAAAGGCGATTGTCACGGGCGAGTCGCTGGGACAGGTTGCCTCCCAGACGCTCGAGAACATCATGGCCGTAAACGAGATTGTGGACATTCCGGTTTTTCGTCCGCTCATCGGATCCGATAAGCAGGAGATCATCGAGCGCGCCAAGCAGATCGGAACGTACGAAATCTCCTGCCAGACGGCGCCCGATTGCTGCACCTTGTTCATGCCCCGCCGTCCCGAGACGCATGCGAAGCTCGACGCCGTTCACGAGGCGTGGAACATGTTCGATCACGAGACGATGATCGATTACCTGGTTGAGCACGTCGAGTACGTTGATTTTACCGCTCCCGTCTATAAGCGGCCGCGTGCGATGCGCGAGCGTCATGACGAACTGGCGCCGCGTTTTCTCCGTCCGAAGGCCGATGCGCCCGAAGACCTTGCAACGGAATGATTTCCATGCTGCCGTAGGTAGGCTGATGCGAACGGGGTTGAGACGATATGGTCGTTTCGACCCCGTTCTGCTTTTGGAGCCATCCCTACCGAGATCGCGGGCCCTCCCGCCCTTGGTCCCATGTCCATCCCATCGCGAAGCCCTTGCCTTTTGCGGGCAGGAACCTTGCCTGACGTGTCAGTCGCGTGCTGAGCCCTCAACAGAGCATTGAAGACTTTCTAAAAAACTCCCGAACTCATCGTGCGAGCACTGCAACGATGGATGGGGGAGGTGGTGACATGGCTCAGGTTGAAAAGAAGCGTGTGGCCCTCGCAACGCGCGTCGCGCTGTACCTGCGTCAGAGACCGATCGCGTGCTTCGCATTCGCACTGGTGACAGGACTGGTACTGGGGTCGGTTGGACTTGGGATGCTCTTTGCCGGGGGAGTCGCGAGAGATGGATTTGCCTCGGCTGATGGGGTTGAGATACGACGCGATGTCGACTCGGATAAAGGCACTGACATCGATTCTGGGGACACGGATGAAACGGAGGCCGATGGTGCGGGAGCCGATGGGGAAACAGGGGACTCGCTCGACGACATCATCGTTGATGTTGCCGGGGCGGTAACGGAACCAGGCGTCTTTGAACTCGAAGCGGATGCGCGTGTGGGCGACGCGATCGCCGCCGCGGGGGGAGCTCTTGGCGACGCTGATTTGTCGCGAGTTAATCGCGCGGCTAGGGTATCGGATGGACAGCAGATCTACATTCCGCGTGTTGGTGAGGAGCTGTCCGAGAGCGCGCTTGCGGGCGGATCTTCATCGGGAGATGGCGCGTCGTCGACGGGAGACGGAGATGCGGGTGGCTCCCTCGTGGACATCAATACAGCAGGCGAGGCGGAACTCGACGAGCTGCCGGGTATAGGGCCCTCGACAGCGCGTTCAATCATAGAAGACCGCGACGCGAACGGACCCTTCTCCACCATCGAGGATCTTATGCGTGTGAGCGGCATAGGGGAGAAGAAGTTCGAAAAGCTCAAATCGGGCATCTGCGTGTGATGGCGATGCGCGGGGGCGTAGTTGAGAAGCCCGTACGTCCGTATATTCCGCCCACGGCCTTTTTGGCGATCGGGTCATGTGCATCCGCCGCATGCGTCATGCAGATAGGTTGGACGCGGCGGGCACAAGTGACGGTTGCGCCTTGGGGCACCATCGGGGCGTTGGTCGTTCTTGGATGCGCACTGGCACTGTTCGCATGGCGTTTCATAGCTCGTTGGGAGGGGACCGCTCATGGAGATGACGAGGGGTCATTTCCCGGTCGCTACGTGCGTCTTTCGCTGGTGTTTGCCGGCGTTGGGTGTGCGGTTGCTGCTGCGATCTCGGGCGTGGAGCTCGCCGGTTGGGAGCATCGCCTGCACATGGCGGGGTCTGCATCGGTAAGCGCCTGGCAGTTCGTCACCATAGGAGACCCGAGTCTCGGCGAATACGGGGCATCCTCAACTGTCGAGTTGGTTGACTCCGGTATCCCTACCGGCGTTCGGCTAAGAGCGACCACGGGATGCACCGTCGAATCCGGTGCGGCGCTTAGGGTTGTCGGGCACATCGAGCGGTTGGAAGAAGGTGATTGGGCACGCGGGAGGTTCATGAGGGGCGAGGTGGGAGTTCTCGATGTCGCCACGGTTTTGGAAATGGAAGAGAATGCGTCTAGCTCGCCCATCGCTGTGGCGCGCACCGTTGCGCTTTCCATCCTTGATTCAGCGTGCGGTCCATCCCGGGCCTTGCTGGCTGGTACGGTTTGCGGGCGCGTGACGGAGCTCGCGCGGGAAGACGCGTACGATGCGTTCTCTCGCTGTGGCCTCACGCACCTTGTCGCCGTGTCTGGGAGTCATCTGGCTCACATCTCCGCGATGCTTGAGATGCTGCTGCGGCGCTTACGCTGCGGGCGCGCGGCAAAAAGTGCGGCGCTTCTGGTAGTCATGGCGCTGTACGTGATGTTCACCGGGGGTGCGCCCTCTGCGCTCCGGTCGGTCTCGATGGTCGGGCTGGCTACGGCAGCAATCCTCGGTGGGCGTCGATCGCACGCCCCTCTGCCCTCGCTCTCACGGTGACGGCCCTCGTCTGGCTCAATCCGGGAGTTGTGTACGATCTTGGGTTCCAGCTCTCGGCGCTCAGCGTCTTGTTCATCGGGGTGCTTGGCCGGTATGTCTCGTATGCCCTCGCGTGCCTTCGCCTGCCGACCGCAATTGCCGAGCCGCTCTCCCTCTCACTTGTCGCGCAGTGGGCGACACTCCCTGTAACCCTGCCGGTGTTCGGTGAGGTGTCGCTCATCGCGCCATTGGCGAATCTCGTTGTGGGGCCGGTGATGACGGGGCTGCTGATGGCGGGTCTTGGAGCGACGGCAGTCGGGGAGGTGGTGTATGGCGTGGGTGTGCTTGCGGATGTGCCGGAGGCGTTGATCGCTCGTGTTGCCGATGCGGTCTTGTGGCTGCCCGACGCCCTGGCGCAGCTCGCCATCTTTCTCGCGCGGCTCTTCGCCGCCGTTCCCTTTGCATCGATGACGGTTGTCGCTCCTTGGTGGTTGCCGGTACTTGCATACGGTGCGGCGATTGTGGTCTATGTGAGGTGGCGCGATGCCTCGGCGCGTCGAGTCTCTTGCATCATCGGTCTGCCGGCGTTGCTGCTCGTGGCGCATATCCTGCGATGGTCGATGTACGCCCCGGCACAGGTCGCGATTCTTGACGTGGGACAAGCCGATGCCATTCTCATTCGCGATGGCTCGAGGACCATGTTGGTCGATGCGGGCGTCGACAATGCCGTCGTAGAGGCGCTCGCGCGAAACAACGTGTATGCGCTGGACGCGGTGGTCGTGACACATTGGGATCGCGATCACTGGGGCGGTCTCCCCGATGTGCTCGATGCCATGCCGGTCGGCCAAATCGTCGTTGCCTGCGGCGCATCCGCGCATGCGCCTTCCGAGCTCTCAAGCGTCTCTCAAGAGATTGTCGAGGTGCAAGCAGGCGACGTGATCCGTGTGGGGGAGTTCGCCTGTAGGGTTGTATGGCCCCAGGGTTTGGTCTCTGGTGAGGAAAATGCCGACTCCCTCTGCTTGGACGTATCGTATGACAATGGTGAGGGGGCGAGTCTGGACATGCTTCTTACGGGTGATACGGAACAAGATGAGCTTGCGGAATACGCGGATGAGGTGGGGGATATCGACGTGCTCAAAGTGGGTCATCATGGTTCGGAGATCGCTGTTGCCGAGAAGCCGCTTGAGCTGCTGGATCCCGAACTCGCTGTGGCGAGTGCGGGCGAGGGGAATTCCTACGGCCATCCCGATCCGGTGTGCGTGTCACTGCTCGAACGAGCCGGTGCGCGTTTTCTGTGCACCAAGGACGTGGGCGATGTGATCATTCGTCCGGGAAAGACGGGTCCTGTCGTTAAGACCCAGGGGATTCAATGACGGGAACGAGGAAGGTGAAGGGCCGGAATGCCGGTATTCGGCATCCGAGGAACTCTTCAAGGTCCGCATCGGGGTATAGTTGATGAAATTCTCCGCCCGTCAGGGATGCAGCGCCTGACGTGTCGTTTCGAAAGGGATGCGTATGGCCGGGCAAGGGCTGTTGCCAGGATATTTGATTGTGGGATCCGACGAACTCAAGAGCTCGCGTGCCGTCGAGCGTATGCGTGCTCGCCTGGGGAAGTCAGGCATGGTCGAGTTCAACCTCGATGAGCGCGATATGACCAAAGACCCGCAGGTCGACGATATCGTCGCCTCCCTCAACACCTTTCCCATGGGGGCTGAGTTCCGATTGGTCATTCTGACCAACTGCGACAAGCTCCCTAAGGCGATGAGCGAGCCCCTTGTCGAGTATTTTGCCAATCCGTCCCCGACGACCGTGTGCCTGGTGGTGGCCACCACTCTTGCCAAGAACACGCGCTTGTATAAGGCGATCAAGAAGCTTGGCGATAAAGCGATTATCGACTGTGCGCCCAAAAAGACATGGGAGATGCCGCCCCAGGTGGTCAAGATGGCAGCAGCTCATGGGAAGGCGATGGGCCTTCCCGCCGCCGAGGCGCTGGTTGCGCGCTCGGGAGAGAACACCAGGATGCTTGACAACGAGCTCAAGAAGCTCGCGTCCATGGTCACAGGGTCCGAGATAACGCTTGCCGATATTGAGCGACACGTTATGCGGACCGCCGAGGTCAAGCCTTGGGAGTTCTTAAACGCCGTTGCCGCGCGAGACCTTGTGCGTTCGCTGGAGTTGCTCAAGCTCCAGCCGGCAAAGAGCGAGGTCAGGCTGTGGTCCTTGCTCGTCACACGTCTGCGCGAATTGATCATTGCGAAGTCCCTCGACACCCGAGGGCAGGGGAGCCAGCTTGCCACCACGTTGGGCGTCCAGGTTGGCAGGTCAAGAACCACCTTTCATGGGCGCGACGCTGGCGCATGGACGAGCTGCTCGAGGCCTTGTCCCAGGCGATCGAGGTCGAGCTTGCGCTCAAGGGTTCGCGCGACAGCGAGCTGGCGTTGCGTATGTGGGTCATCTCCATGACCAGTCGGTAACTGCAGGGCTCGGGATGCCGAACTGGTCCGACGAGTTGTCGTTGCATGTGCGGTCATCGTCATGGGCAGTTGATAGGTTCGGACATGGGAAATGGCAAGTGGCCCCGGCGGCTCGCACGGATCGCATATGAGCGTACGGGCTCGCATCTTACTTGTGAATTCCGCAAGTAACCTGCACAATTACGCAATGCGGCTTGCGCCGCGGCTGGACCGCGTGTAAAATACTCGCCCGTATGACCTCAACAACCGTGTCTCAGAGGCCGGATAGTAAGACCTTGTAAGTACCCGAAAGGAACCGAACCCGATGGCAAACATCAAGTCCCAGAAGAAGCGCATCCGCACCAACGAGATCGCTCGCGTCCGTAACAAGGCGATCCGCTCCGAGCTCAAGACCGTGATCAAGCACGTTAAGACCGCCGTCGAGGCTGGCGACAAGGCTGCTGCCCAGGCTGCTGCCACGACCGCCTACCGTAAGCTCGACAAGGCCGTTGCCAAGGGCGTTATCCACAAGAATCAGGCCGCCAACCGCAAGTCCGGCGTCCAGAACCTCGTGAACAGCCTCTAGGTCTTCGCGAACAATACGCTTTGCAACGGGTCCCGTTCTCACGGGGCCCGTTTTTTGCCGCGACTCGCTTTCGGGACGTGCTGGCGCGTGTCGGGGCACGGGCTTGAGCTTCGGACACTCTTCACGCGGTGTTTGGTAGCACAACTCGACAAAACTTCATGAAATGGGCGTGCGGCAGAAATCTTGGAGACCGGGCGGAGAGGAGAAGCCTTGTATTCCAGGAGCAGAGGGAGGCGGCGCTCGAGGCCTACGACAGGCTGGGCGACGTCCGCGCGGCCGTCAGGAGCGTGCGGCTACCC
>ENA-OQBG01000015-OQBG01000015.1-human-gut-metagenome-genome-assembly--contig:-NODE-15-length-81651-cov-9.683627_pt1 | contig 81651 bp, 61 predicted proteins | sample MGYA00242746_ERZ504551 | MGnify/ENA primary metagenome ERZ504551 (study PRJEB26092, sample SAMD00036289) | human gut metagenome | host: Homo sapiens | study: EMG produced TPA metagenomics assembly of... | reverse complement strand
CTTCGAGGGCGAATCCTGGCGCAAGACCCACGCCCTCATGCAATAACCAATGCAATAACCAACAACCAGCAGGACCGGCCAACGCCGAAACGGCCTGAAACCCGCCGCTCACATGGACTAAAAGAAACGCCGAAACGGCCTACTCCAACTTGACAAAACACAGCGGGTCCGTCAGGTTCGCGAGCTTCGCCTCGTCGGCCCGTGTCACGCCTACCTTCGTGCGAATACCGGCGCCGCTTGTTCTGAAACGTCCACCTCCATCTCCAACTGCCTGTTGCGCCTCCCCGGCTCGATCGGCTCGATCGGCTCGTTCCGCTCGGGCGTGCGGTTGTCCGCGGCCCGGGTGGAGCCGCTGCTGCGGATGCCCTGGACCCAGCGCCGCAGGATCGATCGCGCGATGTCGTACTCGGCCCTGATCTCCCGGGATGGCTTGCCGCTCCCGTTACGACTGCACGATCTGCCGTTTGAACGCCTCATCGTCGTGGCGGGGATGTTTCGGGTCGGCCATCGTCGGCCTCCAATCCCACGTCATTCGTCCCTCATCGGACTGTCTAATACATTGTAGCCAATCCATTCGGCGGCCCGCTTCTGCTGCATGCCGCCCAGCACCAGTTCGATCGCCTTGGTCCTCGTCTCCAGCGGGATGATGGGTTTCGCCATATGGCCGGCATACTGGGGATCCTTTGTCAGCCAGCGTTCCAGGCACTGTCTGGTCGGGTATCCTAGGTGCTTCATGACCTGGTCCGTGGTCATCGGTGTGGTGAAGTACAGGTCCACCGCGCGCTGTCGTTCCTCGGGGCTGAACATGTGATAATCCTTTCGTTCGGTCTCCAAGAAAACGTCCGCAGCCCCTTATCAATCGTATGTCTGATAGTCGTTGGAATTCTTGTAGTTGAAGTGCTTGCGTGCACGGGAGCCATACCTATCAAGCATTTTTTGGTTTCTGTCGACCGGAAATGAGATTTCTGGAATTGCTTGGAATCGGTCGGCACTATCGGAGCTACCTTTGTTGCTTTATTCGATTTTAATCTAAAGGAGATTAGAGAGAAACAATGGGCGGTGGCCAAAGTAGTGTCCACCTGGATCTCAGAAGAGAACAAACCAAATAAAGTGTGTGCTGGCCAGGTATAAAGGTGGCTTTGGCGATAAATCTTGTTTGCACGCATAGTATATGCACATGTACTACGCGTTTATTGATGAATCTGAGTCACCGCATGGGTCAGATGAGCCAGAGCCGGAGCCATTCGGCTATGGGATCTTTTACGTAGGCTGTATGCTTGTGGATGATCATCAGCTGGCATAAATTACGCCGGCTTTGAACGGGTACGTCAACGCGCTCATGAGCGCTTCAACATTCCCGAGGACGCCGAGTTTCACGGTCAGTGCATGTTCCAGTACAAAGATGATTGGATTGGCTTGAAAGGAAAGCATCGCGCTGCTATCGGTATCTATCGTTCTTTGATGAATGAGATAACCGCCAGTGGAGGCGTTCTCTTTGTACGCGGAGTCCATGAACGCCAGCTTAAGCGGCGGTACGGCGAGCATGCGCATGATCCTCATTCTTTGGCTTTGCAGTATTGTCTGGAGCGCGTCAACTTCTACGCGGAGTCAGAGGGCATCCGGAACATACAGATTGTGGCGGATAAGGTATCTGATCCAGCGGCTCACGAAGGCATGCTGAAACGGTATAAGCTACTCGGCTCGACGGAAGGATATGTAGGTTCGGATCTTGCACACATTGATTTCTCGTTCCGTTGGGAAGACTCACGCGAGTATTTTGGCCTTCAGGCTATTGATACGGCTCTTTTCATATTGAACCGCGCGGTTCGATTAAACCGTGACGATATGAGTTCAAAAGGAGACCGCGAGGTCTTGAAAACTGCGCAGATTTTACTTCCACATCTTCATCGGTCATCTGGAATCTCATACCTGCAAAACCGCAAATCGTACTACTTGATGCCGGAACTGTATCCTGGATATCAAAAATAGCTTCGGGGGTTCAGAAGAACCCCCGAGCGGACAACGATCATAAGCATGCCTGCTTAAGCTCATCATCTTTACAGTATACGCTTCGATACCTTAAGAGTCAAAGAACCCGTTGTCTATTTGTAAGTGCAACGTCCTTGTTCTCGGCTGATTCTAGCAGTTCGTCGGCGAATGCCTCGGCGGGGGCGCGCTAGCCGAACACTCGCATGGGCCTGTTGTCGGTTTCGTCGACGATCTCCTGCAGTTCGCGTGCCATGGAGGGGGCGATGGGCGTGCGTTTGGGCAGGTAGCGGCGGATCATGCCGTCCCTCTTCCGACAGGTGCGAATACACCTGGCCCAAGGCGCAACACCCCTCCGTTTGGCTATCCGGACAATCTCCAATCTAACGGGTGCTGCACTTTCAATTAGACAACGGGCGTATGCGCACTCCTTATCGGCATGATAGAGAGTAGCGAATTGTGATTCTCGCAATCTAAAGGGAATTGATGTTGTTTTTTCCTCGATTCATTATTGTGCAGACAGCCCATATGAACAGTGGAATTGCATAGAATGCGTATGATTCAAACTGAATATATAGGTATGCGAGAAGAATGAACCAGCATATGTTCCGTCGGCTCCATCCATGATGGACCGCTACGTGTGCTAATACCAAGAGCAAGAAGGCCAAAAAGCAAAATAGACCAAATTCGGTAATGAAGCTGACATAGATGCTCATTGTGAAAGTATCCGCTGGGGGATTTGCTAGACCATCGATTTCGGTATTGGGCGCACCGCCATGGGCGTCATACCATTGGCGGGCGCCGGCGTAACCAGTACGCACTGCATTAGAGATATTGCCTGCGCCCCATCCAAACATGAAGTGAGATAGATCATGTTTCCATGACCACATGGGAGCGAGCATATGGAAGATTCTTGCACTCATCGATCCGTCACCAGCAAGTAATCCATTGGTGGCTAAAGAGTTTAGACGCGGATTGATGATAATTGCGCTCAATCCACCTGCTCCAAGAAGTCCTAAAGCACCGACGAACCCAGCTGTTACCTTACGTGAGTGGAAGTTGATTGTCTCTATCAGCCAGATAAATGTAGCTACCACTGTATCCAGTATGATTCGGGTGCCGGAGCCCATCGCAATTGCTCCAGCGGCAAATATCGGTATCAATATGCCAATCTTGCGGTCGCGGGTCAGCCAGAAAACTGGCAGGAGTACGCCGAACAGATGCATGCCGATATAGCTAGGTTCTGCGAACATGAATTGAGGACGAACGCTCGCATAGTTTCTATACAGAGCACCCCAAAAATATGCTCGTACTGGCTGCCAGTTCAGATGTCGTTCTAAAGCGATATATTGCAGTATCCCAATGAGGAATGCCACTACATATGCGGTGAATAGCGTAGTTAACAATGTTCGTACAGGTACACGTTTAATGCGGATCGCGATGTCGAGCGAAGCCAAGCACGCCAGCCCTAACAATATGGAGATGAATGACTTTGCGGTTGCGCTGGCGTGTATTCCATATGACTGCCAGCCGTATACGGATGTGAGCACTAGTAGCAGGGGAAAGAGGAAGAACGGCAGGAAGCGGCGTGCGGTATCGCGCAAGTATCGCCAGTTGATGATTGTGTACAGGGTGAACAACCAGGGGGAGATTGGCGTCCAATAGGGGAGTGGAATGCCAATTTTTGTGCCATCAAATGGCAGCATGGCCACTGCGGCAAACATCAACATGTCTGATGGGGTGATGGTGATACGAGTCAGCGTCTCGGTCATTGCCCCACGCTGTAGCGCGGGGCAATGACCGGAGTTTCTGCGTTTTTCTTGAACTGACTTGTTGCCGAGCTGCGTATTGTTCGGTGTGGACATACTTGGTTCCCTCCCATATCCTCCGTGAGAACTGTACCAGTTGCATGTGTGGGTGAGGTGATGGGGGTTCGGTCAACCGTTCACTTTCATGAAGTACTTTTAAACTCCCACCAAGTAATTGGCAGTCGCTTACAAAAACTGAATAATCTATGGGCCAATCAGCCGTTTAGCTCCTCTCCGTGGGGCTGGTGCATGTATTGTTCAACCCAAGCCATGCTGGTTTTTGGGGAAATTAAAAGCCTGAATTATCATTAATTCGGAATCCAGGCTTTTATGGTATTCGTATAATCGCGAATTAAGCAGAAATCACTCAGCCTTCTTGCGGCCGCGGCGCTTCATGGTGCCGGCAGTGGCGTTTGCGACATCAAAAATCACGGTCTTGTCTTCCGGGTAAGCAGTGCCGTTGACGGAGGCGAAAGAGACCTCGCCTTCTGGAGCTTCGACAAGCGTGAAGTACTTGGAAATTGCTTCAACAAGCACAGCATTCTTGATACTTACAGACGTAGTCTGCTTGCCCTCACCCTTGCTGAATTTCACGGCATTATCCGCCTTAGCGGTAGTCGGCGTGACGGCAATTTGTCTGGTTTTATCGTTAATAAGGATCTTAATTTGTGCTGGAAAATTCAGCACTTCTGCGGTGGCCTTATTAAAACGTACAACGGAATCGGTAACAGTCATTACCGTTTTGCCAACGGGCTTAACTAGCTGAACTTCTTCGAATCCTTGAAGCAAGGATGCCATAATATACTCCTTCACACTGCATAAATATTACTGACAATTTTGATTGTAATGAATGATAATTTGAATTGCAATTTTATATATCACATTCTCAATTTCAATTCATAATATGGAATAGGGAAATAGTGCTGTCGCAAAATATTTAGTGAGAATACATTGTGATTGCGATTGTGTACAGTTATTCTGCAGTCGTATCAAGGGTTTTGGTCATTGTTCACAAGGATACAAAAGCTCGAGAAGTTCCCCGGTAGGTGCTAAATTATAGACCATCTGTGAAAATTTCCCGAAGAGGTAAGGAAGAACATTGAGCATCGCTGATTTGCTGCAGATTGTTCGCAAGCATCTCGCGTCTGCGATTATCTCGTTCGTGGTGGTGTTTGCTGCAGTCGCAGCTGTCACGTTCATCATGCCGCCGAAGTACACGGCTACGGCTGAAGTGTTCGCCACGTATGCCGGTCAGTCCGGCGAGACGCAGACCACCAACGATATGAGCTCGGGTGCCAATTATTTGAATACCCAGATCACGACGTATCCGGAACTGGTGAAGACCGAAGCCGTGCTCCAGCCCGTCATTAAGGACCTCGGTCTGGATATGACCACGACCGATCTTGCCGATGTGGTGACCGCTACGAACCCCCCGAACACATTCATGGTGGACATATCGGCGGAAGTCGGCGATCCGCAGCAAGCGGCCGACATCGCCAACAGCGTGGCGAAGAACCTCTCCGATCAGATTTCTTCCGACCTGTACAACAACTCCTCTTCCAGCGGCTCTCCCATCAAGCTCACGGTAGTGCAGAAGGCTCAGACTCCTACCGGGCAGAGCTCCCCGAACATTCCGCTGTATCTGGCCGCGGGCCTGATTCTCGGCCTCATCGTAGGCATTGGCGTTGCCCTGCTGAAGGACATCCTCAACACCAAGGTGGACTCCACCGATGATGTGCGTGAGCTGACCCACGCTTCTTCGCTGGGTACCGTGCCACAGGCTACGATTCTTGACGACAGCCGCCCGGTCGTAGTCGCTCAGCCGGCCGGTAGCGAGGCCGAGGAATTCCGTCGTATTCGTACGAACCTGTCGTTCCTTACCACCACCGCCACGCAGGGTCATGGCCGACTGCTGGTCATCACCTCCACTGATCCGTCCGAAGGTAAGACCACGGTTTCCGCCAACGTTGCCGTGGCTCTCGCCGAGAAGGCAAGAGTGTGCTGCTTATCGACGCCGATCTGCGCCACCCGTCCGTGGCTCACAAGCTCGGCATTGAAGGTCACGTGGGCCTGTCTCACGTGCTGTCTCGCCAGGCGTCCCCGGCCGATGTCATTCAGAAGTATTGGAAGCCGAACCTGCACATCATGCCTGCCGGCAAGCGCCCGGCTAACGCCAGCATCTTGCTGAACTCCGATCTCATGAAGGAAATGGTCGAGCAGGCCCTCACCCAGTACGATTACGTGATTATCGATACTGCTCCGCTGTCCGTGGCCGGCGACGCCACCGTGTTCGGGCGTATGGCTGGCGGTCTGGTGCTTGTGACTGGTAAGGGCGTAGTGGAGAAGAAGGAGCTGGAGAACACCGCTACGGCTCTGCAGGCCGCCGAAGTGCCGATTCTCGGCTTCATCTTCAACTTCGCTGATCCGAAGAAGATACACTCGAAGAACTATTACTACTACTATTACGAGGACGGCAACAAGCGCAGCTCTCATAAGGGTGCCAAGAGCAAGGGCGAGAAGAAAGCCCGCAAGTAATAGTTTGGCGTTTGCCGATCGTCTTGCAATATGAACCGTGCGGTACTTCTGTGCCGCACGGTTTACTGTTATAAGACCGAGTTGTTGGATTTATGGTGCTGGCCGTATATCGAATAGTAAAGAATTGTGACATTCTTGAATACCAGCTGGCACGCTCGGCATAGGGCTGGATAAACTGATAGTTTGGAATGACTTCAATGATGCAAAGGAATGAGAAGAGCATGGGAACAGACGAACGCCCTGAACCGAACGCGGAATCTGGTTCCTCTGCGTCGCCGGCTCGCGGTGACATCGTCGATACCTTCTGGGATATACCGCCCATCTCGTTCGACGAGAACGACGGCGGTATTACGCAGGGTGACAATGGTACGGGGACTGTTGCGGGTGGCGTTCAGTCCGTCTTCCCCAGCTTTGACGAAGTATTGGAATGCCTACTGCGAGTGCGGCGAATACTGCTGGCGATGCCTCTTCCCCTTCCGATGCTGTGGCTACTGCCCCGATGACTTTTGCGGCACCTGATACTGCGGAAAGTGCTCAGTCGCCTCAGCAGGATAATAATGCGACGCTGCCGCTTTTCGCGCCGATTTCTGATGACAAGCCGCAACGTGATAGTGCCATAGACGATTTGAACATCGACTTCAGTGCCATCGAACAGAATCCCGAGCCGGTGGAGGAGCCGGAAGAAGACCGTGTGGCAGAGACTCCTCGTGGCGGTAAGGGCGGCAAGAAGAGGACCAAGGGCATTATCATTTCGGTGATTGTTGCGCTGGTGGTGATTGCAGCGATCATTGGTGGTGTATGGTACTGGCGTTCCAGCGAGCAGCGTCAGGAAAGCCGTCAGCTGCATCAGGATGCGTTGACAGCATGCGCTGAGGCCGTGGACCTGAATTCCACCGCTCAGAAGGCACTGACCAAGGAGTTGGCTGATACCAAGAGCGCTCAAAGCATTACGGCTGATCAAGTGGCTGACGGTGCGACCGTGGATGCGCTGAAGAAGGCAGTTGCTGCGGTAAAGAACGTGGAAGCGGTGGAGTGCAAGACTTCAGCTTCTACGTCGGACCTCAAGGAATATGCCAAGACGGCCACTAGCCAGACCAAGACCGCCAAGAAGAACGCCACTGCGATTACTGCCGCGGCAAAGGCCGTGACGGACAGCAAGAACGCTAAGGATCAGGCTAACGTCCAGCAGGCGTTGCAAGGCAAGATCGCCGAGGCACAGACTTTGCTGGACAACAGCCTGTATGCTGTCGACGATAATTCAACGCGAGTGACGCTGGAAAGCGACATCGCCAACGCCAATACCGTGCTGTCCCAGCAGGGCACTGACGTAAAGGCCATGCAGGATGCCGTCAACACGCTGACTGCGTCCATGGATGCAGTAAACACGTCCATGGCCAACTACAGCGCAGCTGTTGAGGCTCAGCAAGAAGCAGCGCGGCAGAAAGCTCTGAATGATTATTATGCACGATTAAGGCAGCAGCAGTTGTTGCAGCAGCAACCAGACGATGAGGGGACAGGTGACCCGGTGGCTGGTCAGGAGACGAAACCGAAAGATGATCAGGGGACGGAACCGGAAGATGAGCCGAAGCCGTAAGTGATTGTGCTCTAGCCTAATTGTCAAAGGAACCGCGAATAACAGTAGTGCGCATTTCCACCATTTGCTGTTGCGAACCAGCTCAATATACGCGTGCTTTGTGCCGCTATGCCGTCACGGATTCGCATAATCAGTTGTGGAGGGCACTTCGTATGACACGGTAAAAGTGGCCTCTAGGGCGTTGCATAATGCAAGGATTCGGCTGATAAGGCGCAGAAATGCTGATGCCGGTCCCCGATGATTGGGAACCGGCATCATGTGCATGAGTTCGCTCGGCGTTTGGGCCGGGTTTCACTCAGCCTTCTTGCGGCGCGGAACCTGTTGTGTACGTGTTGATTTGGCTGGCTTAGTAGCTCTTGTGCGCCTGCCAATACGCGTACGCGCCGGAAATCGAACCATAGCGGCTGTTGCAATAATTCACAAACCACTTGAACTGGGTCTGGTAGTTGGTCTGCCAGTCTGCACCTGCGGAAGCCATCTTGCTGCCCGGCAGCGCCTGCGGCAGGCCATAAGCACCTGAAGACGGGTTCGTGGCGGTGGGGCTCCAGCCGGATTCGTGGCTGATGATGAAGTTGGCGGCGGTGAAGTCGGCCTCGGAGTAGCCGTTGGAAATCAGGTAGTCATGCGCCCAGGACTGAATCTCGCCGGCCGGCGTGGTGGTGCCGAGGCTGGCGGCGCTGGGCGAAGACACGGTGGAGGTGCCCACCAGAATCACCTTATCGACCGGAGCCTTCTTGACCCAGGAGGTGAACACGTTGGAGGAGACGACCTTATCACCGGAGCGGGTCACCAGAGACGTGGTCTCCAGCACACCCTTCTCACCCTCGGTCTCGACCTTCTCCTGGCCATTGGGCAGGCTCGAGGTCTCCTTGCGTACTTCATTGAAAGCGATATCGGTGTCAGTGGTCTCCACCGTGGTGTTGGCGCGGTTGATGGAAATGACTGTGGACTCGCTGACCTTGGAATCCAGGCTCGGAGTCACGCTGTCTTCCGGATCGAGGACGATATCGCCGGTTTCCAGCACATCCTTGACGGTGGTCATGTTGGCTTTTTCGCCGAGGACCACGCGGGACTTGCCGTTGACCTTGACGGTCACATAAGTGGTGCTCTTGAGCGCACCACGGGAGGCCGAGCGGGAAGCTGCGCCGTCGGTGGCGGAGAATGAGGTTGGGGTGATGGAAGGTGTAGCGGTGCTCGACTGATAGAAGTCGCGAGATATAACGCCTGCAGTGGCAATGAGACCCACTGCGGCCACGGCCGCCGCGATCTTCGCCCACTGGCCCCGAGACAGGGTTTTGACGAATGAGGTCCGCTCAGCGTGCTTCGACATTGCGCTCCTTGGTTGGGTACACACTGCTCTCCATCATAGGACGTTGAGTGGATGAATAAAAAATCCGTGGTGGGTGTTCGACCCGCCACGGATGGCATATGTAGTAGTTAGCAGTGCAAGGAAACGCTATATATGGGCTTTTCCACGCTTCCGTTGCCGCAGTGTGATAAGGCTTACTGCTGCTCCTGCGCTGCCTGCTGTGCTTTGGCGGCGGCCAGATCCAGCGCCTTGGCCTGGGCGATGAGGTCGTCCAGATCGGAGGCCTGCAGCGCGCCGGCCTGCTGGAAGATGACCTCGCCCTGCTTGGCAATCATCAGCGTAGGCACAGCTTGAATGCCGGCAGCCTGAGCCAGATCCTGATTGGCGTCGATGTCCACCTTGACGAAAGCGATGTTCGCATTCTCCGGCTCGTTGGACGCAGCTTCGAAAATCGGGCCGAATGCTCGGCACGGACCGCACCAAGTGGCCCAGAAGTCAACGAACACGATTTCGTTGTCAGTAATGGTCTTCTCAAACTCAGCTGAAGTGATGGCGGTGGCGGCCATTGAAGTTCCTTCCTCAAACACAGTGCTTGATGCTGTGTACCAGTTTCCCAGCACCACCCAACATTTCGGCAAAGTTTGTGCCCCAAGCTGAATGGATTGCGGGCGCATGGAGGCGATGAGGCGCTTTGCTGAGAATTCACAGACATTTTTTCGGTGAATTGTGCCCATGTTCATCAATGCGCGCGATAATGAGACCATGCCAGTCATGAATGATGAAGTGCCCGACGAGGGCGATTATGATGCCGGCCGTGGCCGCGGCGAATTCGACAACATCACGCCCGAGGACTTCATCCACGGGGGCGGTTCCGGCCACGGCAACCCGCCGGGCTGGCTGGGACCGGCCGACATCAACCGGGCGCGTCATCAGATGCCCATCGCATACGTGGAGATCGTGCCCGTGCGCACCGATGAGATGGGCCGCATCTCCCAGGTGGGCTCGCTGCTGCGCGTATCCGAGGACGGGTCGATCGAACGCACGCTGATCACCGGCCGTGTGCTGTACCACGAGACGCTGCGCGAGGCCATCGCCCGCAATGTGGCCAAGGACCTGGGCGACATCGCCCTGCCGCTGCTGCCGGTCGGACTCCAGCCATTCACCGTGGCCGAATTCTTCCCCACGCCGGGACTGAGCGAATACTACGATCCGCGCCAGCACGCCATCGCCCTGTGCTACATGGTGCCCATCGCCGGCGACTGCAAGCCGCAGGACGAGACGCTGGACGTGGAATGGGTGGATCCCAAGAGCGACGTAATGAACACGTTCGTGGCGCAGATGGTCAACGGCCACGGGCGCATCGTGCGGCAGGCGTTGGCCTGGGCCGGAATCTGACAGTTGTTTTGCTTCCCGCTGGCGGGACGTGAATGTGAAGGAGTAATTCATGGCAATCGAATTGGCCAATCATATCTATCGCGATGGCGAAGGCGTGCCGGTGGTGCTGATGAACGCCTACCCGGTGGACCACCGCATGTGGGACGTGTGCGCGAAGGCGCTCGCCGACTCCGCCGACCTGAACGATGTGCCGGACTTCCCGATTTGGGCGCCGGATATGGCCGGCTCCGGCGCATCCCCGGTGCCGAGCGATGCCGATTCTGGCCCCCGCATGGCGAACGGCGCGTACAGCGAGGCGCTGGATCGCCTGGCCGGAGCCTACGTGGACCTGATCAAGGCCGCCGGCTACGAGCAGGCGATCTGGGTCGGACTGTCGATGGGCGGCTACGTGGCGATGGACATCCAGCGCCTGTACCCCGAAACGGTGGCCGGACTGGCCTTGTGTGACACGATGGCCGCGTCCGACGGCGTGGGCGGAGAGAACCGACTGAAGATGGCGGACGCCGCCGAACAGACGAACTCGGTCGAACCGGTCATGCACTTCGCGCAACCGGCCGATGGCGATTCCACCGTCAAGAAGACTCCTGAATTCATCGCGACCATGACCGGCTGGATCAACGAACAGAACCCGGCTGGTCTGGCCTGGCGTCAGCGCATGACCTATGGCCGGCCCGAACTGGGGGCGGTGCCGGAAACGATCAGCGCACCGAGCCTGGTGGTGTCCGGCGAACTGGACCCCTCCAGCAATCCGAGTGTGATGCGTCCGCTCGCCGAGCGAATCGCCGGCGCCGAATTCATCGACATTCCGGACTGCGGCCATTTCAGTGCCGTCGAACATCCGGATACCGTGGCGCGAGCACTGCTCTCGCTCGTCAGGCGCGTGCAGAACGCGCAGAAGAACGCATAGGAGACCTCGATGGGCACTGACATTCATTTTTCGCCCCTGGCGCTGACCCATGCGCTGCCGTTCCTGCCGCTCGCGCAAGGTGACATCGACTATCAGGTGGACCGGCGCGGTGAACCCGGTCTGATCGACGAGCTGTTGGCCGAGCCGACCACCAAAGTCGTGCTTACGCGCGGCGGACTTGTCGCCGTACCGCGCGGCCAAGGCGAGCTCGTGGACTATGAGAACGTGAAAATGCGGCTCGCCACGTTGCCGGGCGCCTATGTGTCCGCCGAACTGGCACGCTACCCCGAAACGGTCGCCATGTTCCTCGGCTCCTATGTCGGGGCGCGCGGCGAATCCGTGGTCGCCGTGGATATCACGCGCGTGCCGGAAGCCGGCGTTCCCGGTGTTGGCGGGATTGCTGGTGTTTCCGGTGCTGCCGGCGGCGTGCTCGGCACCCAGGATTCCGGCACCGTGGACGGCGCGCTGGGCAAGAACGGCATCAGCGGAGGTGCTGCCGCCGGAATACGGCAGCCGGGAAACGCCAAGGGCAATGGCGGCGTAGCCGCAGCCAAAATCTCCGGGCCGCTCGGTGTACCGGATTCGGCAGGGCAAGGTGCGGACGATGCCTTCGATGATTCGGTCGGCGCGCCCGTACAGCCCTTGGCCCCGAAGCCCACGCTGCTGCAACAGGCCGTGACCCGGTTCGACTGGGTGGACCTGCGCGGATTCGCCCCTCACGCCAACGCGCGCGAGGCTGGGCAAGCCACCAGTGCCATCACCTTAAGCATCTGGCACAGCCGCCAGCGGTTCTGCCCCACCTGTGGCGCGGCGGTCCGGCCGGCGCTCGCCGGATGGGCGCAGCGATGCACCAACGAGGCGGACGGCAACCGTGTGCTGTTCCCACGCGTGGAGCCGGCGGTCATCACCGCCATCGTGGACGGGCACGACCGTCTGCTGCTGCAACACAACGCGGCATGGAAGGATTCGAGGCTGTATTCGGTGTCCGCCGGATTTGTGGAGGCGGGGGAGAACCTTGAACACGCCTGCCGCCGCGAGGCCATGGAAGAGACCGGCATCAAGCTCGGCGAGGTACGGTACCTGGGCTCGCAGCCGTGGCCGTTCCCGGCTTCGCTGATGATGGCGTTCAAGGCACATGCAATCACCACCGACGTGCATGTGGATGGCGAGGAGACCATGACCGCGCGATGGGTCACACGCGACGAATACACGGCCGAGCTCATCGCCGGCCGTATGGCGGCGCCGGGCCGCGCCACCATCGCCCGCTACATGATTGAGGAATGGCTCGGTCGCGAGCTGTGACGGACCGCGAAGATAGGTTAGGCTTATGACTATGAGTGATGACAACGAAAACGAACAGCCGCTGAACCTCGACATTCCCGACCACCTCGAATACTCCGAGGAGCATGCTTGGGTGGACCGTTCGGTCGACCCCGCAATCATCGGCATAACCGAATACGCCGCCGACCAGCTTGGCGAACTTGTGTTCGTGGATCTGCCTGAGCCTGGCGCCCGTGTGGAGGCCGGCGACGAGATCGTGGAGCTTGAATCCTCCAAGGCCGTCCAGCCGCTGATCAGCCCCGTGGCGGGTACGGTCAAGTATGTGAACCGTGACGTGGCGGATGACCCGTCCGTGGTCAACGGCGATCCTTACGGCGAAGGCTGGCTGCTGAAGGTCGAGCTTGACGACGATGAGCCGGAGCTGCTGAGCGCCGACGAATACGCGAAGGTCGTGCGGTAGTTCCTTTTGAGCTCCCCTCTCTGAGGGGAGCCAAGAAAATGAGGCGTATGGCCTATATTGGTGTCTATGAGAAGCCCACGCGAGGATTTTGAGGCGGCAGGCAAGCGACTGCCTTGGGATGCTGCTGCTTGCAATGCAGCGCTGTCCGCCACCGCGCCAGTCTCTGACGTCAAGGCATCCGCCAATGGCGTCGACAATGCCAGCAATGCTGAGCATTCCGATGACATGCCCACCGTGCCGATTCCCGCACGCAAGGCTGCCACGACGTTCGACACCCCCTCCAAGCGTGAGCGCATCGAAGTCAAGCCGCCGATCACCCGATTCATACGTCGTGCCGTCACCCGCGTGTTCGGTGTATGGTCACGCATCTCCACTCAGGTGGTGCGCCAATGGGACTGGTATCCGCGAGTGGAACCCTATGTGGGTTATGGTACCGGCGATTACTCGCGTCTGATCTGCCGCACGGTATACGCCCCCAGGCACGCGCAATCCGGCGAACTGATCCGCGGCATCCGCGGCATGCTTGCCATACCCGCGCCGCGCACCCACGTGCAGGCCAGCATTGATGACATGCCGCTCAACACCGTGCAGATCGGCGTCTCCGAGGTCTATGACAAGGTGGACCGCACGCGCGATCTCGGCAGCGAATACGCCATCTCCGATTCCGCCGGATACCTCGACCTCGTGGCCGAGCATCGTCTGGTGCCCGGCATCCATCGCGTCTCCTACAGCGTGGCCAACCGCAAACCCGTGAGCGCCAACCTGTACACCATCCCCGCCAGTGCCAAAGTCGGCATCATCTCCGATGTGGACGACACCATCATGATCACGCAGGCCCCGGTGCCATGGAAGGCCGCGTACAACCTGCTGTTCCTCGACCCCAAGAAGAAAGCCTCCGTGCCGGGCATGAGCGTGCTGTTCACCCGCATCGCCGACCTGTTCCCCGGCGCACCGTTCTTCTATCTTTCGACATCGCCCTGGAATGTGGAGAGTTCGATTCGCAACTTCATCACTGACCATGGTTTTCCCGAAGGCCCGCTGCTGCTGCGCGACCTCGACCCGAGGCCCAAGACCTTCGTACCCACCGGCCCCCAGCACAAACTTGAGTTTGCCGAACAACTTATGGCCGACTTCCCAGACATGAAGTTCATTCTGGTGGGCGATGACGGGCAGAAAGACCCGACCACGTACGCCACCATCGCCCGCAGATATCCCGGACGTGTACTGGCGATCGTCATTCGTGAGTTGAGCCCGCGCGAATCAACCGGATTGGCGTCGGTGACGGGACTCACCTCGACCCAGCCGACTCCGGTAACCGATGTGCCAGTATTCACCGGCACCACCGGCTCGAACATTCTGAAGACCATGCTGCCGTATCTGAAGACGGTGTTGCGATAGGCGCGGCGTGATGAACACTGAATGCGTCCCCGGTGTGGTGCCTCGCCTATAATCGCGTGGTATGACTGACGAGAGCACAAACGCCGCGGCCGCGATGCCGCCTTACGCCAAGCGCGAGCCGAAGCGCCGCGAATTCCACGGTGACGTTTTCGAAGACGATTACGAGTGGATGCGAGACAAAGACTCCGATGATGTGCGCAGCTACGTAGCTGCCGAAAACCAGTACTGCGAGCGTCGCATGGCGCATCTGGCGGATTTCCGGCATACGTTGTTTGAAGAGCTGAAATCGCATGTGGAAGAGACTGATATGTCGGTTCCCACGCGCGTCAATGATTACTGGTACTTCACCCGCACGCAGCAGGGCAAACAGTATGGCGTGCAATGCCGCATCCCCGTGCGCGATGCCGATGACTGGGACCCGCCGGTCGTGGATCCGCAAGGCGCGCCCGGCTCCATGCCCGGTGAACAGGTCGTTTTTGATGCGAACAAGGAATCCGAGGGGCATGACTTCTTCCGGCTCGGCGGCTTGGATCTGAGCAAGGACGGCCGTTGGATGCTGTACGGCGTGGATGTTGCGGGAGACGAACGATATGATTTCCGCATTCGCGACCTTGCCGGGCTGGAGACCGGGGAGCCGGTCAGCGAACTGCCCGAACAGTTCACCGGCATTGGCAGCGCATGCTTCACGCCGGACGGCCAATGGGTGTTCTGGGTGGAATTGGACGATTCCTGGCGGCCGCTCGCTGTGTGGCGGCATCGTGTTGGCACGGCGGTCGAATCGGATGTGTGCGTGTACCGAGAAACCGATGAACGGTTCTGGGTGGGCGTTGGCATCAGTTTTGATGAGCGCAATATCGTGATCGGCACCGGTTCCAAAACCACCACCGAAGTGCTGATGCTGCCGGTGGCCACGCCTGAAGGCGAATTCCAAGCTTTCATTCCGCGTCAGAACGATATTGAATATGATGTGAGCTTTGCCTGTTTTGAAGGCGCGGGGGAGAACGGTGCGGATGTGCCACTCGCCGTGGTCTATCACAACGCTGCCAATCCGAATTTCGAAATCGACGTCATTGACATGCGCGGCCATGAGCCGCCGTACCGACTCGGCGAAGGCGTGTGCATTGCCGCCGGGTCGCCGTACGGCTGTGAACATGGTGAGCCGGATAAGCCGATTACCGAGGCATACTTCACGCCGCCAATCCGGCGATATTGCAGGTGCCCACGGTCTGGGCATCGAAGGCATCGCGTTGCATCGCAACTTTGTGTCCCTGAGCTACCGTGCCGACGGCCAGCCGCACGTGGCATACATGACCAAGAGCGCGGCTGCCGCCGACTTCCTGGCCGGACGGCCGTGGCGGTTTACGGAATTGCTGCCGCCTGCCCTGGAGGACGACTGGGACATGGTTGCCGACGATCGCGAAAACTTCACCGGCGATCATGGCGAAATCTTGTGGACCGAAGATGAGGCCCCCACGGATCACACGTCATCTTCCGATGGTGCTAGCGACGACCACCTGCCCGGTGAGACCCGGCGCTTGTACACCATCGGCGTCGGCGGCAACCCCTCGTATGAGGCGCCGCGCATGCGCTACTCGTTCGCCAGCTACACCCGCCCGGGCGAGTTGCACGAAATCGATCCCGCCACCGGTGAAGATGCGCTGCTGAAGCGAGCCATCGTGTTGGGCAACTTCAATCCACGCGATTACATGGAACGCCGTGTGTGGATTACCGCGCGCGACGGCGAACGCATTCCTGTTTCCCTCGTCTGGCACCGCGATTGCCCGGCGCAGGATTCGCCGATGTTCATTACCGGATATGGTGCATACGAGATTTCCTCCGATCCGGGGTTCTCGGTCTCTCGTCTGAGCATGTTGGATCGCGGTGTGCTGTACGCCGTGCCGCATATTCGTGGCGGCGGCGAAATGGGACGCGCCTGGTATGAGCAGGGGCGCAGACTGAACAAGAAGCATTCCTTTGAGGACTTCGTGGACGCCACACGCGCGCTGCAGAAGGCGCATTTGGCTGATGCTTGGCGCACCGTGGCCAACGGCGGATCCGCTGGCGGCCTGCTGATGGGCGCGATTGCCAATATGGCGCCCGAATGCTACGCCGGTGTTGAGGCGGATGTGCCGTTCGTGGACGCGTTGACCTCCATTCTTGACCCGGACTTGCCGTTGACCGTCACCGAATGGGACGAATGGGGAGACCCGTTGCATGACCCTGAGGTGTATCAGTACATGAAGTCGTACACGCCATACGAGAATGTGCCGGTCGCCGTGCTCGAGGGCGGCAACGACGAGGCTGCCGGTGACGGCAGTGCTGATGGGGCTGCCACCGGCGCGGTCGCCGCCGCGCAATTCCCGAGAATCTTCATTACCACCTCGATGAACGACACCCGCGTGCTGTACGTCGAGCCGCTCAAATGGCTGGCCCGTCTGCAGTCCGCCGGCGTGGACGCGGTGGCCAAGATTGAGGTCGAGGCCGGTCACGGCGGTCTATCCGGGCGTTACAAGCAATGGGAAGAGGTTTCCTATGAGAACGCTTGGTGCATGGATGTGATGGGGCTCGCTCATTAGGCCATGTCCACTAGCTGAGCGGGTTCGGGCCGGCAGGTGATAGCGCGAGTAGGCTCCTTGAACTATGGCAAAGACATATAAAATCGCCGTTATTCCCGGCGACGGTATTGGCAAGGAAGTCACTCCGTGGGCTCAGAAGGCTTTGGAAAAGGCCGCTGAAGGCGTAGCTGACTTCGAGTACGAGAACTTCGACTTGGGTGCCGAGCGTTATCTGCGCGATGGTGCGATTCTGCCCGAGGACGAAGAGGAGCGCATCAAGGCCAACGACGCGATTCTGCTCGGTGCCGTGGGCGATCCGCGCATCAAGGCCGGCATTCTGGAACGCGGCCTGCTGCTCAAGCTGCGCTTCGACCTCGACCAGTACGTGAACCTGCGCCCCTCCAAGCTGTACAAGGGCGTCACCTCGCCGCTCGCCAACCCCGGCGACATCGACTTCGTGGTGGTGCGTGAAGGCACCGAAGGTCTGTACTGCGGTGCCGGCGGCGCGGTGCGCCGCAACACCCCGCAGGAGGTGGCCACCGAGGTGTCCATCAACACCGCATACGGTGTGGAGCGTGTGGTGCGTTACGCCTTCAAGCTCGCTATGAAGCGCAAGAAGCACGTCACCCTGGTGCACAAGAAGAACGTGCTCGTCACGCCGGTGATATGTGGCAGCGCATCGTCGACAAGGTCGGCGAGGAATACCCTGAGGTCACCCACGACTACCAGCACATTGATGCGGCCACCATCTTCCTGGTCTCCGACCCGAGCCGTTTCGATGTGATTCTCACCGACAACCTCTTTGGCGACATTCTGACCGATGAGGCCGGCTCCGTGGTGGGCGGCGTGGGCTACTCCGCCTCCGGCTGCATCAACGCCTCCGACGAGTTCCCGTCCATGTTCGAGCCGATTCACGGTTCCGCTCCGGACATCGCCGGTCAGAACAAGGCCAACCCGACCGCCGCCATCCTCTCCGCCGCCATGCTGCTCGAGCATCTCGGCTTTGATGATGCGGCCAAGAAGATCCATACCGCCGTCGAAGCGGACATCGAGGAGCTCGGCTCCACCGTGCGCTCCACCGACCAGGTCGGCAAGGACATTCTGGCCCGCATGTGACCTCAAACCTGGCTCCCCTCGCTGAGGGGAGCCAGAAAACTCTCTATACTGAGTTGCATGCAAATGCGACATGGGGAATGCAAAACCGTTGGCAGCAAACTAGTCGCCGTGACCGTATCCGTCGATGATGACGGCACCGCACAGTCATGCCATATCAGCGGTGATTTCTTTATTGAATCAGTTTCGGATGCCGAATCTCATGCTTTGTTGCATGACCTGGAACGAGCTCTAATTAGCGATGATTCATTGCGGTCCGTATTGGACGCCCATCCTAGTTGCCAAATTATCGGCACAGATGAAATTGCCATCAAAACCGCATACAGCCGAGCCGTAAGCAGCAACTTACCCCCGCTGGCGGGGGCTCCAGCGCAGCGGGTGGGGGTGGGCAGCCCCGATGCGCCGAACATCCCAGCATCCATCAATACACAAACCAAGCAGCCCGACAAAAGCTCTGAATACCGGGAGCGCTGGAACGCCCTCAAGCCTCAACTCACCGTGATCCACGGCCATCCGCGTACTCCGGACGAGCAAATGGCCATTGACGAGACCTGGGCGCGTGAAGTCGCAGCAGGAACACGACAGCCGACCATCCGATTATGGGAGTGGGCGGGCCCGGCTGTGGTCATCGGCCGTTTCCAATCGGCCCAGGACGAGGTGAATCTGGACATTGCCAAGCAGCTCGGCTTCGACGTGGTACGCCGTTGCACGGGCGGCGGAGCGATGTTTATCGAACCGGGCAACACCATTACCTATTCTCTGTATGCGCCGCTCGATTTCGTTCAGGGCGTAAGCATCGAAGAATCCTACCGGCTCTGTGACTGGTGGCTGGTCGAAGCGCTGCGCGAACTTGGTTTAGATGTGCGGTTCGCGGGCCTCAATGATATCGCCTCGCAGTACGGCAAGATCGGGGGAGCGGCGCAGCGGCGCTTCCCCGTAGGCTCAGGCGGCGCGGTGCTGCACCATGTGACCATGGCATATGACATCGATGCGGCCAAGATGAGCCGTGTGCTCAACACCAGTCGCGAGAAGATGTCAGACAAAGCGGTGAAATCAGCGGTCAAACGCGTGGACCCGATGAAAAGCCAGACGGGTCTCAGCCGCGAACACATCGTCGAGCACCTTATTGACTGGTTTGCGGCGTGATTTCACCGATGGCCGTATACGATTTTGCCGCTGGCCGTGCGCGGTTTTGTCATGGGCGAGCGCGGTAGCCGCGACAGTGCCGTTTTTCGCGGTAACGCATTCGTCAGCATGTCGTACGGCTATCGGATCGTGCCACACATGAAGTGACGAATGAGGGCATGCTCCTGACGAAACCTGTGGGGCGCGTTACAATATGACGGATGGGCGACGACGGTCATAGGACAATAAGGATGGTGCGATGAGCTTGGAAACGCCAAACGCTTTTGCTGACGAGGAAAACATCCTGTTGCATACGGCATTGTTCAAGCAGGTATCGCCAGCCGAAGCCGAGGAGCTGTTGCCGCATTTGAAGCATGCGACGTTCGATAAAGGCGACTATATCTTCTCCGAAGGCGATACCGATCAGCGCATGTATTTACTGGAGCAGGGGCGCGTCAAGCTGATTCGCACTTCTTCCGATGACCGCGTGCAGCTGCTGTCCATCCACGCGCCGGGCGAAGTGCTTGGCGAGATTCCGGTATTCGACCCTCATGGTGGCCCGCGCACCGCGTCCGCGGTGTCCATGAGCCATGGCACGCGCGTGGTCTGGCTGGAGCATGATGCCCTGTTCGCATGGCTTGATGAGCATCCGCGTGTGGCCATCGACATGTTGCAGGTCATGGCCAGCCGCCAGCGCGGCAACAACGAACGCATCTCCGACTTGGTATTCATGGATGTGCCGGCGCGTCTGGCCAAGACATTGCTCAACTTGGGCTCACGTTTCGGCGAGCCGGTGGAACAGGGCCTCAAAGTGCCGCATGACCTGACTCAGGAAGAGCTGGCCCAACTGGTGGGCTCCAGTCGTGAGACCGTGAACAAGGCGTTGATGGACTTTTCCAACCGCGGATGGATCGCACGTGACGGCCGATCGATCATCATCTTCCAGCCCGGTATGCTGATTCGACGCTCGCGGCGCTGACCGTTCGGCTGACTTCCAGCCAATGTTACGCTAGTGCGATTCTTGTGATGATATGTTCACGGGAGCTGACCGTAAGCCCGGTTGGTAGGGCACCCCATTTAGAATGGGGCCCATGCCCAAAAAGAAGTCCCTCACTCTCCAACGTGTGCTTGTTCTCCTCTTGGCCTATATCATGCTTGCCGTCTGCGGCGGCGTGGCGGCCAGCGTGTTGTTTGTACCGGGTGTGATCGGTGCCAATAAAGCCGCCAAAGCGGTGATTCCGTCGCTCAAGGTAGAAAACGTGGACTTCGACGTGACTAGTCTGCCCCAGAAGTCGACGATGTACGCGCGAGACGGTTCCACCGTTATCGCGACGTTCTACAACCAAAACCGTATCGTCGTGCCGCTGAAGAAGATTTCCAAAACCATGCAGCAGGCAGTGGTGGCGCGCGAAGACCGTCGATTCTGGACTCACGCCGGCGTCGACGTGCAAGGCGTGATGCGTGCGTTCGTGCAGACCTACCTCGTCAAAGGCTCCCAGCAGGGTGGTTCGTCGCTGACCCAGCAGTACGTCAAGAACGTGCTGCTGATGCAGGCGATCGAGGATGACGATTCGATCGCCCAGTACCATGCCACTGAAGACACCATCGCCCGTAAGATTCGCGAGATGCTGATTTCCGTGCAGATGGAAAAGAAGTATTCCAAGGCCGAGATTCTGCAGGGCTATTTGAACATCGCCCAGTTCGGCAACAACCTGTATGGCGTGGAAACCGCGGCCCAGCGCTACTTCAGCGTGTCCGCCGCCGATTTGAACGTGGTGCAGTCCGCCACCATCGCGGCTATCACCAAGAACCCAAGCCTGTATGATCCGCTGGTCGAAGAGAACCAGAAGGAAAGCGAAAACCAACGCAATATCGTGCTCAAGCTGATGCTGCAGGAAGGATACATCACCCAGAAGCAGTACACCGAAGCTGTGAACACGCCGTTGAAGGACACGCTGAAAGCACAGGACGTGAATGTCGGCTGTCAGGACACCGGCGATTACGCGTACTTCTGCGATTTTGTGGTGCATCGCATCCAGAACTCCGAAGAATTCGGCAAGACTCGTGCCGAGCGTAACAAGCTGCTGCAGGAGGGTGGCCTGAAAATCGTCACCACGCTGGATGTGGAAGCGAATTCCACGATGATGGAGACCGCGCGTAATACCATTCCACCGGACGATCCCAGCGGCATGGAGATAGCCATGGCCGCAGTCAAACCGGGAACCGGCGAAGTGCTGAGCTTTGGCCTGAATCGTTACTATGACGCCACTCCGGCAGCCGCGAACGATCCCACCAAGACGAGCCAGAACTATGCCGTCGATTTGGCGGATGGCGGTGGTTCTGGTTGGACCATCGGTTCGTCCTGGAAGCCGATCAACCTGATTGCGTGGATGGAAGCGGGCCATTCCATCAACGACAACCTCCAGACCTCGACGTCATACCCCACTACGGACTTCGCCTGCAGTAACTATTCGGGCGGTGCCGATTCGTGGAACGTGTCGAACGCCATGGGCGCAGGTACAGTGAACCCAGAAAGCCCATTCCTCGGTCTGGTCCGTTCGCATAACACTACTCAGGCTTCCATGGGTGCCATCCTCAAACTGTGCAAGGTGGCGGACACCGCGACTGAACTGGGATACCATGACGCCGCCACGGGTGAGACCATCGACAAAACCCAGGTGTATACACCATCCATGATGATCGGCTCGGTGAATGTGTCCCCGCTGACCATGGCGAGCATCTTCGCCGTATACGCCTCGAATGGTGTGCAATGCAACCCGATTGCCATCAGCAAGGTGACCGATAAGGACGGCAACGATCTCAAGGTTCCATCCGCGAACTGCCATCAGGCGGTGGATAAGGACATCATCCAAACACTCGCTTATACCCTGAACCAAGGTACGGTGCGGCCGGATGGTGCCGGTTGGTCATTCAGATTGGCTGACGGGCGTAAGTCGTTTGGTAAGACCGGTACCAGTGAGGATCTTGCGGTGTCCGGTGGATCGTTCATTCCTAATCAGATTGCGGCGTTCGCTGTGGTCGGCGATGCACAGAACCCGTACACCAACCGTATTTCCAACATTGCCATCAACGGCCGGTACAACAGCTATTGGGATGGTTCGACAATCGCGGCTCCGGCCGTTACCAACTTCTTCAATAGCTACATTTCCAAGAAGAAAATACCGATTGACAACGATTACGGCCAGCCCGTCTCGAAGTACACCACGACTGGCAAGTATCTGGGCATTGGCGGACGAACGTTCAGCGTGCCGCAGACCACTACGAATGGCAACAGCCAATCGCAGAGCAGCAACAATCAGTCTCAGTCGCAGAACACTGGGCAAAACAACACCCAAACCCAGGGCACCAATTCAGAGCAGTCGAATGATGGCCAGTGATTGGTGATTGGCGTTTGACATTTGGTGATTGCAGGCCGGCTGAGTCTGCGTAACATGGCCGACTGCGATACCCAAATTACGTAGTTTGCGGGCGTTACCTGTTTCAGGTGACGCCCGTTTTACAATACTTAATGACAACGCCATCGCGTTCATCGAATATTTGCCATGAACGTGCATCGGAAAGGGGAACGATGAGCAACGACGATCTGACGCATGAGAATTTTGATTTTCGTGGATTCGACGTGCCGGATCTCAAAGCGGTGACGCTGGCTTCGTCTTCGGACGGCGATCAGTCCAAGCAGCCGAAGACCAAGCACGAGGATGCATCGAAGAACCGTAAGCACGGTAAGAAGAAGTCAAAATCCGACGCACGGTCCAAGAAGCGGGCCGGCGCGGGCAAGACGAGCGAATCGTTCGATGATTATGAGGATTATGAGGAAAGGGAAGCTGTGAGCAAGGCAGATAAGAAAGTCAGCAAGGACCGTCCGGGGCTGTTTGCGCCAATGACGCTGCGCGAGGTGACCGTGCGTAATCGTATTTGGTTGCCGCCGATGTGCACGTATTCGTCGTTCGCCCGCGATGGTAGGCCCACGCCGTTCCACTACCAGCATTACGTGTCTCGCGCGTTCGGCGGATTCGGCATGGTGATTGTCGAATCCACCGCCGTGGCTCCTGAGGGGCGTATCACGCCGTGCGATCTGGGCCTGTGGGAAGACGGGCAGATTGATGCTTGGCGCTGGATCGTGGACGGTATTCGCGAGGCGGGTGCGGTGCCTGCCATCCAGCTCAACCATGCGGGGCGTAAGGCTTCGACTGGTTGCTTTGCCGTTGGTTACGACGGTCAGAACGTGCCGGAGGAGGCGGGCGGCTGGCCTACCATGGCACCGTCTGAAATCGCGTTCGGTGGGTTGCGTACGCCGCGCGCGCTGTCCGTGGATGAGATTCATGGTCTGGTCGGCGCGTTCGCCGTGGCGGCGGGCCGTGCGGTGGCCGCCGGCTTCCAAGCGATTCAGATTCATGCCGCGCATGGCTATCTGATTTCTCAGTTCCTTGACCCGCTGAGCAATGAGCGTGATGACGAATATGGTGGCGATTTGACCGGTCGCTCTCGTTTCCTGGTCGAGGTTGTGGATGCCGTGCGTGGGGCCGTCCCTGAGGGCGTGCCGGTTCTGGTGCGCATTTCGGCCACGGATTGGGCCGCCGGCGGTTGGGATTTGGACCAGACCATCGCACTATCCAAGGTGCTGAAGGAGCATGGCGTCGATGTGATGGACGTGTCTACCGGCGGCATCATGTCGGGAGTGTCGATTCCGGTCAAGCCGAACTATCAGGTGCCGTTCTCCGAGCAGGTCAAGGCCAAGGCCGATATTCCGGTGACCGCGGTGGGTCTTATCACCAAGCCGAAGCAGGCGGCCAAGATTCTGGCCCATGGCGAAGCCGATGCCGTGGAGATTGGCCGCGCCGCATTGCGTGATCCATACTGGCCGTTGCGTGCAGCCAACAAGCTGGGCATACCGTCCACCGAGATCCCCTACGCCCCGCAATACGTGGCCGGTGCGTACTAAATCCTCATGGGGCGGTAACTTTCCCATGGGGCGGTAAAACCCTCATGGGGCGGTAACCCAAAACGGCGGTATTCTGCGGAATGTGAAATTTGGCTAACCGCCCCATGGGACAATCACCGCCCCATGAGGGTTTTACCGCCCCATGGGTAATAGGGCAATATGTGAGTTCACTCCACGTCTACGCCGACGGCGTCGGAGACGTGCTCGAATCCGTCGCGGCGCAGCAGCTGGGCCAGACCGCGCTTCAACACGGTAATCTGCTGCGGGCCTCGGTACATCAGCGAACTGATGAACATGACCAAGCTGGAGCCGGAACGAATCTTCGCATAGGCTTGCTCGGGGGTAAAGACGCCACCGATGCCGGCGATAGCGAACCGGTCGCCATACTCTTTATACACCTTGCGAATCAGCTCGGTGCTGGCGTTGGTGCACGGGCCGCCGGACAGGCCGCCCTCCCAATCGCGCGGAATCTCGAGGCCGGTGCGGTCCTTCTGCAGATTGGCGATGGACAGCCCCTGCACATTGTGCTCGGCCAGCACATCGAGCAGCTCCTTGTACTCGCCCCACGGCTTGTTCAACGGCATCTTGACCAGCGTGGGCTGCGGGCGGTCGATCTTGTCGAGCGCCGTAAACAGACGGTCGAGCGCTTCCGGAGTCGCGGTGAACGGTTCGCCGACGTGCGTGTTCGGGCAGGAGACGTTGACCTCCACCATCGCGGTGCGGCCGGCGGCGCGGCGCATTGAAATGCAGTAATCCTCAATGCCTTCGTCCAAATCGCCGCACTGGTCGTCGTTGGTGCGGGCGATCGACACGGACAGCTGCATCTGGCGGGCCTGAGTCCAAGCCTTCTCGGCGCGCTCGATGACCTTGTCCGAACCGATGTTGGCGAGGCCGACGTGCACCATCATCGAATCGTATTCAGGCAGACGGTGGAACCACGGCTTGGCGTTGCCCGGGCAGGGACGCGAGGTGGTGGAGCCTACGGTTTCAAAACCGAAGCCGGCATGGTCCAGCACCACGGGCATGTCGCAGTTCTTGTCGAGGCCGGCGGACAGGCCGAACGGGTTGGTGAAATCGACGCCCATCACATTCGTTTCCAGAATGGGGTCGGTGTAGTCGAGCATCAGCTGCTCGGCGAGCAGCAGCGGCGGGACGTTCTTGACGACGTGGCAGAACTCGATCATCTGATCGTGTGCCTCATCGGGGCGGTGGTTGAACACGAAGTTCGGTTTGATGATGTGCTTGTAGCCGAAGGTGAACAGATCGGTGGTGGCTTTGTTGACGGCGTCGTGCCAGAAGCTTTCAGAAACGTAAGTCATACCGCCTATTGTCTCACGCTTGGGCCGGTGCGGCTAGGTGATTCCGACCTAGGCGAATTGGGGAAGGGGGCTACCGCTGTGAGAATATCGGTTCGCGCAATGTGCGATTTTGCGCGTTTGTGGAATGACACCTGAATTGCTCGGAATTTTCGAGAAATTGTCCCCAAAACGCTCAAGCCGGTTTGGTTTGTGAGCTTTTGCGTGCGATAATGTTCGCATGATTTCGTCACAACGTCAGCACCTCATCTTGAGCAGGTTGCGCACACGCGGGGCAGTGCGCATTACGGCGCTATCGAAGGAACTGGGTGTGTCGGCGATGACCATCCGCCGCGATATCGCCGAACTTGCCGACAAGGGACTGTTGAAGCGCGTCCATGGCGGCGCGGTGACTACCAGTACCTTGCTCAGCGAACCCCTGTTCTCTGTCAAGTCTCAGATGGATATCGGCCTGAAGGACGCCATCGCCCAGGAAGCCATCAAATATGTGGCTCCCGGCGATGTAATCGCCATCGGCGGCGGCACCACGGCCTATGTCTTCGCCCAGCATCTGCTCGAATCGCAGCAGTCCAGCGGCATCACCATCCTCACCAATTCGATTCCCGTGGCCGAGCTGGTCCAGGCCCTCGAATCCAAGGATGTGGAGGTGATCGTCACCGGCGGCGTGATCACCCGATCGAACTCGCTTGTCGGCCCGATCGCGGACAAGGTCGTCGCTTCGCTGCGTGTCAACACCGTATTCCTCGGCACCCACTCGGTGTCGATTCCCCGTGGCTTCCTGATGCCGAATTCGCTGGAAGCCGCAACCGATATGGCGATGATGGACATCGCCGATCGCACCATAGTTTTGACCGATCACACCAAGTGGAGCTGCACGTCGCTGTCGCTGTTTGCGCGCTTCGACCAAGTGGACACGGTCATTACTGACGACGGGCTCGACCTCGACTCCGCCGCCAAAACCAAGGATTTAGTAAAGGAGCTCGTGCTGGCCCACCAGAGCGAGACCATTGAGGAAAGTGAGCAAACCCATGGCTGATTTCGCCAACTACACCCCCGGGGAGTATGCGAAGGAGCATATCCGCATCACGCCGGCGACGCTTGCCGACGGTCGTGACTTCTTCTACCTGGACGACGACCCCGAGTTCGTCTCCGGTGCCAAGACCCGCGAGCTCAAGGACCCGCGCCCGCTGGACTACCGTTTCGCCCCGCACCTGGACGCCGACGGCAACGAAGTGCCGTACGCCGCCCCGCAGATGCGCCGCGACCCGCTGACCGGCGACTGGATCCCGATGGCCACCGCCCGTATGAACCGCCCGATCACCGCCGGCCCCGGCGCTACCGCCAAGGGCAACCCGCTGGCCGCCCGCAAGCCCGGTGACCCGTACCAGGACGGCGAAGTGCCGGACACCGACTACAACGTCGTCGTGTTCGAGAACCGCTTCCCCTCCATGGTGCGCGTGCCCGGCGTCTCCGAGGACGTGACCTACGTTGACGGCAACCCGCTGTGGGAGAAGAAGCTCGCCGCCGGCCGCTGCGAGGTCATCTGCTTCGACCCGAACGAGGACGGCCTGCCGGCCGATCTGCCGGTCTCCCGCCTGCGCACCGTGGTTGAGGCTTGGGCCTTCCGTACCGCCGAAATCTCCAAGATGGAAGGCATCGAGCAGATCTTCCCGTTCGAGAACCACGGCCAGGAAATCGGCGTCTCCCTCGCCCACCCGCACGGCCAGGTCTACTGCTACCCGTTCATCGCCCCGAAGATGGAGAAGGAACTCCAGCACACCGAGGCCTACCACGAGAAGACCGGTGGCAACCTGCTTAAGGACATCATGAACGCCGAGCTCGAAGCCGGCGAACGCATCGTGATGCGCAACCACAGCTGGGTCGCCTACGTGCCGGCCGCCGCCCGTTGGCCCCTTGAAGTCCACGTGGCCCCGGTGCGCGACGTGCTCACCCTCGACCAGCTCAACGACGAAGAGCGCTGGGACCTTGCCTCCATGTACTCGCACCTCCTGAAGCGCGGCAACGCCTTCTTCGACAAGGGCGACGGCAAGGGCATGGACCTGCCGTACATCGCTGCCTGGCACCAGGCCCCGATCCACGACAAGCGCCGCGAGAACTACCGCCTGAACCTGCAGTTCTTCTCCTTCCGCCGTGCCGCCAACAAGATCAAGTACCTCGCCGGCTCCGAATCCGGCATGGCCGCCTGGATCTCCGACACCACGCCGGAACTCATCGCCAAGCGCTTCCACGAGCTCGGCTCCATCGACATCGCCGACTGATAGAAAGAAAACATCAATGACTGCTGTTGAATTCATTGAGCCGCTGACCCATGAGGAAGGCGTTTCGCAAGCTACCAAGCTGTTCGTCGACACCTACGGCGCTGCGCCCGAGGGCGTGTGGGCTGCTCCGGGCCGCGTGAACCTGATCGGTGAGCACACCGATTACAACGCCGGTCTGTGCCTGCCGATTGCTCTGCCGCACCGCACCTTCATCGCTCTGAAGCCGCGCGAAGACACCAAGGTTCGCGTCGTCTCCGACGTGGCTCCCGACAAGGTTGCCGAAGCTGATCTCGATGGCCTCAAGGCCCGTGGCGTGGACGGCTGGTCCGCCTACCCGACCGGTGTGGCCTGGGCGCTGCGTCAGGCTGGTTTCGACAAGGTCAAGGGCTTTGATGCCGCCTTCGTCTCCTGCGTGCCGCTGGGCTCCGGCCTGAGCTCCTCCGCCGCCATGACCTGCTCCACCGCTCTGGCTCTGGACGACGTGTACGGCCTCGGCTACGGCGATTCCGACGCCGGCCGTGTGACCCTCATCAACGCCGCCATCAAGTCCGAGAACGAGATGGCCGGTGCCTCCACCGGCGGTCTTGACCAGAACGCTTCCATGCGTTGCACCGCCGGCCACGCGCTGCTGCTTGACTGCCGCCCGGAGCTGACCCCGCTGGAGAACGTCTCCCAGCAGGAGTTCGACCTCGACAAGTACAACCTCGAGCTGCTTGTGGTCGATACCCAGGCTCCGCACCAGCTCAACGATGGCCAGTACGCTCAGCGTCGCGCCACCTGCGAGGAAGCCGCCAAGATTCTCGGTGTGGCCAACCTGCGCGTTACCGCCGACGGCATCTCCAAGGCCGATGACCAGTTCCAGGCCCTCAAGGAAACGCTTGACGCCCTGCCTGATGAGACCATGAAGAAGCGCGTGCGCCACGTCGTCACCGAAATCGAGCGCGTGCGTTCCTTCGTGCGTGCCTTCGCTCAGGGCGACATCAAGGCCGCGGGCCGTCTGTTCAACGCTTCCCACGATTCGCTGGCCGCCGACTACGAGGTCACTGTGCCCGAGCTGGACATCGCCGTGGACGTGGCCCGCAAGAACGGTGCCTACGGTGCGCGTATGACCGGCGGCGGCTTCGGCGGCTCCATCATCGCGTTGGTGGACAAGGGTCGTTCCCAGGAAGTCGCTCAGAAGATCGCCGACGAATTCGAAAAGCAAGGCTTCCACGCACCGCGCGCGCTTGCCGCGTACGCGGCGAAATCCGCTTCACGCGAGGCATGATAATAAATCACAATGCTAAATGGCGGGTGTCTTCCCTATACTTGGGTAGTCACCCGCTTTTTGTATACGACCAGGGAGAGCCATGAACAAGGCAATCATCACCGTCGTCGGTCAGGACACCGTCGGCATCATCGCGCGAGTCTGCACCTACCTGTCCCAGCACAACGTCAACGTGCTCGACATCTCGCAGACCATCATCGACGGTTACTTCAACATGATGATGATTGTCGACTACGCCAACGCGGACAAGGACTTCGGCGCGATGGTCGGCAACCTTGAGGACCTCGGCGACGACATCGGCGTGCGCATCCGCTGCCAGCGTGAGGAAATCTTCACCAAGATGCACCGTATTTGAGGCGGCCCGCTCAGCAGGCCGCCTCACGCGAGGAGGTGGAAAGCCCGGTGGGCTTTCCACTGACGGAGCCATCCTTATCCCTCTGATGAGGGTGACCGCCAAACTAGTCTTTAAATATCCTGTAAGGAACAAACCATGCTGAACATCATGGAGGTCCACGAGACCAATCAGATGATCGAGCAGGAGAAGCTCGACGTCCGCACCATCACCATGGGCATCTCGTTGCTCGACTGCGCCTCGGACGATGTCGACAAGACCTGCGACAACATCTACCGCAAGATCACCACCTATGCCAAGGACCTCGTTTCCACCGGCAAGGCCATCGAACGCGACTACGGCATCCCGATCGTCAACAAGCGCATCACCGTCACCCCGATCTCACTGGTCGGTGCCAGCTCCTGCAAGACGAGCGAGGATTTCGTCAAGATCGCCCACGCGCTTGACAAGGCGGCCAAGGAAGTCGGCGTCGACCTGATCGGCGGCTACTCCGCACTCGTTTCCAAGTCCATGACCCCGGCCGAGGAGCTGCTCATCCGCTCCCTGCCGCAGGCTCTCTCCGAGACCGACATCGTCTGCTCGTCCGTGAACGTCGGCTCCACCAAGACCGGCATCGACATGAACGCGGTCGAACTGCTCGGCCATATCATCAAGGACGTTGCCGAGCGTACCGCCGACAACGACTCCTACGGCTGCGTCAAGTTCGTGGCCTTCTGCAACGTGCCTGACGACAACCCGTTTATGGCCGGAGGCTTCCACGGCGTCACCGAGGGCGACGCGGTCATCAACGTCGGTGTCTCCGGCCCCGGCGTGGTCTCCCGCGCACTCGATGCGGCCAAGGGCAAGGACTTCGAGTTCCTGTGCGAGACCATCAAGCGCACCGCGTTCAAGATCACGCGCGTCGGCCAGCTTGTGGCCCAGGAAGCATCCCGCCGCCTCGGCATTCCGTTCGGCATCATCGACCTGTCGCTCGCCCCGACCCCGGCTGTGGGCGACTCCGTGGGCGAAGTGCTAGAGAAGATCGGCCTCGAACAGGTCGGCGCTCCCGGCACCACGGCGGCGCTCGCCATGCTCAACGACCAGGTCAAGAAGGGCGGCATCATGGCGTCCTCCTACGTGGGCGGCCTGTCCGGCGCGTTCATCCCGGTCTCCGAAGACAAGAACATGATCGACGCGGCTTCTTCCGATTGCCTGACCATCGAGAAGCTCGAAGCCATGACCTGCGTGTGCTCGGTGGGCCTCGACATGATCGCCATTCCGGGCGATACCTCTGCTTCCACCATCTCCGGCCTGATCGCCGACGAGGCCGCCATCGGCATGGTCAACCAGAAGACTACCGCCGTGCGCGTGATCCCGGTTGCCGGCAAGGGCGTGGGCGAGATGGCGAACTTCGGCGGCCTGATGGGCTACGCGCCCATCATGCCGGTCAACCAGACCAGCTGCGAGGCCTTTGTGACCCGTGGCGGTCGTATTCCCGCTCCGATTCACAGCTTCAAGAACTGATTCAGTAGGGTATCTGCCTTCAAAGAGGTACATTTGCGCAGATAGGTATCTGCTTTCAGAGGGGTACCTCAATCAAGAAACCCCGAGTACAAGCGTTGATATTTCAACGCCTATACTCGGGGTTTCGTCCTTTAACAGCCCCTCGAAGCGGCAATAGACCTCCGGCAGATGCCAAATCAGCCCCTCGAAGCGCCGATAGATCCATTTTCTGCGATGATGGTCGTGCTGCGAGGCTCAGGGTTTCCTCTCTCACGCCTGTCGGCGTTCGTTCGGCGTCGCTACTCGAAGGCCCACCGGGCCTTCTCCTCAGCGCCCTCCAGCGAAGTTGAGTTGGCGCCAGGCTTCGTAGATGGCGATGGACGCGCAATTGGTGAGGTTCAGGGAACGCAAGGACGGGCGCATGGGCAGTCGCACTTGTTCGGCCACATGAGGGCCCTCCATGATGTCCATCGGGTCGGGGATGTCGCCGGGCTCGGGGCCGAACAGCAGGATGTCGGTCGGCTTGTATTCCACCTCGGTGTACAGCTTGGTAGCATGTGCGGTGAACGCGATGATGCGCGAATTGGGCATGGACTCCACCAGGTTGTCGAAATTCGGGTGCAGCACCACGTGGGCCATGTCGTGGTAGTCGAGGCCTGCTCGGCGCAGCTTGGTGTCGCGCAGGTTGAAACCCAACGGCTCCACCAAATGCAGGATGGTGCCGGTCACCGCGCACAGGCGGATGGCCGAGCCGGTGTTGCCGGGAATGCGCGGTGAGTAGTAGCACAGATGCGGTGTTACGGTTTCGGTGGTGGCGGCCTTTTCAGCCGAGAGCATCGCGTCCACCACGGAGATGGGGTTGCCATGCGCGTCGGTTACGAGTTCGTCCGGTCCGTAATTCGATTTACGGTACCCGTACTCGAACATCTTCTCGACTTTTGTTTCGGGATTCTGTGCGTTCTGCGAATTCTGTTCTGCCTCGTTCGTCATAGCTGCTAAGAATAAGAACGATGAACGACACAGCAATTTCTTTGCGATTGGGCGCATGGTGGGAGGCCAATGCGCGCGATTTGCCATGGCGCTTCGGCCGGGCCACGCCGTGGGGCGTGCTGGTATCCGAAGTCATGAGCCAGCAGACGCAGATGAGCCGTGTAGTGCCGTACTGGACCGACTGGATGGAACGTTGGCCCGACGCCCGCGCCCTCGCCGAGGCCCCCAAGGCCGAGGTGATCACCGCATGGGGGCGGCTCGGCTATCCACGCCGCGCATTGCGGTTACAGGAATGCGCCCGCGTGGTGGCTGAAGATTACGCCGACAAACTGCCGCGCACGTATGACGAACTCACTGCATTGCCCGGCATCGGCGATTACACCGCCTCCGCGGTGATGAGCTTTGCGTTCGGCGAACGAATTGCCGTGATCGATACCAACATTCGCCGCGTGCTGAGCCGCGTGTTCCTGGGCGTCGAATCGCGCGGGGGAGCGACCAGCCCGGCCGAACGCGCGCTGGCGAACCGCATGCTGCCCAAAGACGAGATTCTCGGGTGCGATGCTGACGTCGCCGATAATGCCGGTAGCGCCGAACATGTCGTGAACAGCACTATCCGTGGCGGCAAACGCTCTCGACTGCATCGTGGCGAGCGCCCATCGGTCACGTGGAACCAGTCGGTGATGGAACTGGGCGCGGTGATCTGCACGGCCAAGTCGCCGCTGTGCGACACCTGCCCGATTGCGGACGACTGTGCATTTCTCAAGGCCGGCCGCCCCGGACTGGGGGAGCGCCGCACCCGCCCACGCCAACGATTCCAAGGCACGGATCGACAGGTGCGCGGTCTGGTGCTCGCCGCGCTGCGCGAGCTTCCCGCTGGAGCCACGTTGCCCAGGGAAGATGCCGACAAGCTTTGGAAGGACCAGATTCAGCTTGCCGCCTGCATCGCCAGCCTTGACGATGACGGCCTGATAGAGATTCTGGACGGCGGCCTGCGACTACCCAGCTGACATTGTGAAAAATGGTGGGCTCCCCAAGCGTGTATGGGCGTGGTGACCGTAGACTGGAAGAGTTATGGCAGTGCAGAGGAACACATCAGGCGCGAGAACGGCACGCGGAGCCGGCACCGGGGCCAATGGGCCATCCGGCGGGCCCTCCCAAAACAACCGTTCCGGCAAGCCGCGCAAGCGCAGGATCAGCAAAAAGCAGCAGGCCATCTATCGTCGTCGGCGTATCGTGGCCGGTACGGTGCTGCTGCTGATAATCGCGCTGATTGTATTCTGCGTGTATAGCCTTGGCCGGGGTATCGGTGCCGTGAACTCGATGATCCACCATGACGAGGTGTATGCGATTTCCCGCGACGCCACGCCGGCGCCGAAGAAAGTCAGCAACGTCAAGGATTGCTCGGCCAGTGATGTGACATTGCAGCTTTCCGCGGCCTCCCAATCCGTGCCGGTAGGAGGATCGCTTGATTTCACCGCGACCATCGTGCACGAGGGGTCAGGCAACTGTTTAGTGGACGGGTCCGATTCCGGCCGTGTGCTCACCATTACTTCCGGTCAGGAAACGATTTACAAGTCCGATGTGTGCCCGGCGGATTCACGTCTGCTGCTGATGGCTAAGGGCGATAAGGACGTTCAGAAGGTCACGTGGAATACCAATGCGAACGCCACGCTCGCCAAATGCACGGATGAGTCAGGTTGGGCCAAAGTCAATGCGGGAACGTACGTGGCGCAGCTGAGTTTGAAGGATCATCCGAAGGTGAAGAGCGATCCGGTGACGTTTACGGTGCAGTAAAAGTCTTGCCTTAGCGCTATTCTTTTGACTTTGCATGAGGTGTGTCATATTGCGGGCATGCCGTCGACAATGAAGCGTCCGCATAGGCATATGGTGGCCATGCCGGCGCTCCCAGGGGAATTACCACATATTAGCGAGCGATAAGGAACGTCCATTGGCTACTGAGTCTACGACGAACACCACCACCATCATCGCACGCGCCGACCAGCATGATATTGACCTGCACAAGCGTCGGATCGCGTGAACTTCGGTTCCATCAAGGAACCCATCGATGTGCCCTACCTGCTGGGCGTGCAGACCGACAGCTTCGATTGGCTGATCGGCAACGAACGCTGGAAGGCGCGCGTCGAGGAGGACGAAAAGAACGGCACTAACACCGTGGCCCACACCTCCGGCCTCGATGAGGTCTTCAACGAGATCTCTCCGATCGAGAACTTCGCTCAGACCATGAGCCTGACCTTCTCCGATCCGTACTTCGAAGAGCCGCGTCACACCGTGCAGGAATGCAAGGAAAAGGATTACACCTACTCCGCACCGCTGTACGTGAATGCCGAGTTCGAGAACGGCGACACCGGCGAGATCAAGTCCCAGACCGTGTTCATGGGCGATTTCCCGCTGCAGACCCCGCACGGCACCTTCATCATCGGCGGCACCGAGCGAGTCATCGTCTCCCAGCTCGTGCGTTCCCCGGGCGTCTACTTCGACCGCCAGCAGGATCGCACTTCCGATAAGGAAGTCTTCGGCGCGAAGATCATCCCGAGCCGTGGTGCATGGCTCGAGTTCGAAATCGACAAGAAGGACCAGCCGCAGGTGCGCGTGGACCGCAAGCGCAAGCAGTCCGCCATCGTGTTCCTTATGGCCATCGGCATGACCAAGTCCGAGATCGCCCAGGCATTCAAGGACTACCCGCTGGTGCTCGACGCACTGGAGAAGGAAACCCTCGAGACCCAGGACGAGGCCCTCGTTGACCTCTACCGCAAGATTCGTCCGGCCGACACCCCGACCCCCGAGGCCGGCAAGAACCTGCTGGACTCCTTCTACTTCAACACCAAGCGCTACGATCTGGCCCGCGTCGGCCGCTACAAGATCAACCGCAAGCTGGGTGTCGAGGCCGATTTCAACGATCGTTCCCTCCACCAGGAAGACATCATCGCCACAATCAAGTACCTGGTGGCCCTGCACGACGGTGCGGCGACCTTCCCGGGCAAGCGCAACGGCGAAGACGTTGACCTGCGCGTGGACGTCGACGATATCGATCACTTCGGCAACCGTCGTATCCGCCAGGTCGGCGAGCTGATTCAGAACCAGCTGCGTACCGGTCTGAGCCGTATGGAGCGCGTGGTGCGCGAGCGTATGACCACTCAGGACGCCGAGGCCATCACCCCGCAGTCCCTGATCAACATCCGCCCGGTGAACGCCACCATCAAGGAGTTCTTCGGCACTTCCCAGCTCTCCCAGTTCATGGATCAGAACAACCCGCTGTCCGGTGTGACGAACAAGCGTCGTCTTTCCGCACTGGGCCCCGGCGGTCTGTCCCGCGACCGCGCCTCCATGGAGGTGCGCGACGTGCACCCGTCCCACTTCGGCCGTATGTGCCCGATCGAGTCTCCTGAAGGCCCGAACATCGGTCTGATCGGCTCCCTGGCAACCTTCGGCCGCGTCAACCCGTTCGGCTTCATTGAGACCCCGTACCGCAAGGTCGTCAACGGCCACGTGACCGACGAGGTCGAGTACATGACCGCTGACCGCGATCTTGACCACGTCATCGCCCAGGCCAACCAGGAGCTCGACGAGAACGGCAACTTCGTGCAGAAGTCCGCCCTTGCCCGAGTCGGCGAAGAAGAGGCGGTCGATGTGCCGGTGAGCTCCGTGGACTACATGGACGTCTCCCCGCGCCAGATGGTCTCCCTCGGCGCCTCCCTGATTCCGTTCCTGGAGCATGATGAGGGCCACCGTGCACTGATGGGTACCAACATGCAGCGTCAGGCCGTGCCGCTGATCGAATCCGAGCGCCCGTTGGTGGGCACCGGCTCCGAATGGCGCGCCGCCAACGACTCCGGCGACGTCATCAAGTCCGAGAAGGACGGTGTGGTCACCTACGTGTCCGCCGACCTGATCCGCGTGATGAACGACGACGGCACCACCAGTTCCTACAAGCTGGCCAAGTTCCAACGTTCCAACCAGACCACCTGCTACAACCAGCGCCCGATCGTCCACGACGGCGAGCGTGTGGAAGCCGGCTCGGTTATGGCTGACGGCCCCGCCATCCAGAACGGCGACCTGGCCCTGGGCAAGAACCTGCTCATCGCCTTCATGCCTTGGAACGGCTACAACTACGAGGATGCTGTGATCATCTCCCAGCGCCTCGTGCAGGACGACACCCTCTCCTCCATCCACATCGAGGAGTACGAGATCGACGCCCGCGAAACCAAGCTGGGCGCCGAAGAGATCACCCGCGACCTGCCGAACGTCGGCGAGGACGCCGTGGCCAACCTCGACGAGCGCGGCATCATCCGCATTGGCGCCGAGGTCGAGGCCGGCGACATCCTGGTCGGTAAGGTCACCCCGAAGGGCGAGACCGAGCTGACCCCGGAGGAGCGCCTGCTGCGCGCCATCTTCGGCGAGAAGTCCCGCGAGGTGCGTGACACCTCCCTGCGCGTGCCCCACGGCGAGACCGGTACCGTCATCGGCGTCAAGGAAATCACCCGTGAGGATGCCGAGGAGGACGGCGACGAGCTGCCCAACGGCGTCAACCAGATGATCCGCGTCTACATCGCCCAGCACCGTAAGATCACGGTGGGCGACAAGCTCTCCGGCCGCCACGGCAACAAGGGCTGCATCTCCCGCATCCTGCCGGAAGAGGACATGCCGTTCCTGGCTGACGGTACTCCGGTCGACATCATGCTGAACCCGCTGGGTGTGCCTTCCCGAATGAACCTTGGCCAGGTGCTCGAACTGCACCTCGGCTGGATTGCTCACTCCGGTTGGGACATCTCTTTGGATCCGAATCTGGAAGCCGAGTGGAAGAAGCTGATTCCGTCCGGTGCCGAGAAGGCCGAGCCGAACACCCCGGTCGCCACCCCGGTGTTCGACGGTGTCAAGCCTGAGGTCCTGAAGGGCCTGCTGTCCACCACGCTGCCGAACCGCGACGGCGACCGTCTGGTCGGCCCCGACGGCAAGGCCACCCTGTTCGATGGCCGTACCGGTGAGCCGTACACCAAGCCGATTTCCGTTGGCTACATGTACATGCTGAAGCTGCACCACCTGGTCGACGACAAGATTCATGCTCGTTCCACCGGCCCGTACTCCATGATCACCCAGCAGCCGCTCGGTGGTAAGGCCCAGTTCGGTGGCCAGCGCTTCGGCGAGATGGAGGTGTGGGCCCTTGAGGCCTACGGCGCCGCCTACACGCTGCACGAGATGATGACCACCAAGTCCGATGACGTCGACGGCCGCGTGCGTGTCTACGGTGCCATCGTCAAGGGCGATAACCTGCCGCCGGCAGGCATCCCCGAGTCGTTCAAGGTGCTCCTGAAGGAAATGCAGTCCCTGTCCCTGAACGTCGAAGTGCTCAACGCCGAAGGCGTGGCCATCGACATGAAGGATGAGGATGACGATCCGGCCAGCTCCGCTGACGACCTCGGCTTCAACATCGGCGCCCGCCCCGACGCGGCCGCCAAGGAAGACCAGAAGGCCGAAGAGCCCGAATACCAGTGATCCCTCGGGCTGCATGCGGTCAATACGCCGCGTGTAGCTCCGCCAACGTGAAATAAATAACGTACAGAGACCTTTCCGGTTTGCACTACCCCTCAGTCAGCCTTGGCTGACAGCTCCCCTGACAAGGGGAGCTTGGGAAGGTCTCAAGAACAGAAACGGATTAACAAGTGCTGGACGTCAACGCATTTGACAAGATTCGCATCGGCCTTGCCACCGCCGATGACATCCGTGGTTGGAGCCACGGTGAGGTCAAGAAGCCTGAAACCATCAACTACCGTACGCTGAAGCCTGAGAAGGACGGTCTGTTCGGCGAACAGATCTTCGGCCCGACCCGTGACTGGGAGTGCGCCTGCGGCAAGTACAAGCGCGTGCGCTTCAAGGGCATCGTCTGCGAGCGATGCGGCGTCGAAGTGACCCGCAGCCGCGTGCGCCGTGAGCGCATGGGCCACATCGAGCTCGCCGCCCCGGTGACGCACATCTGGTTCTTCAAGGGTGTGCCTTCCCGCCTCGGCTACCTGCTGAACGTCACCCCGAAGGACCTGGAGCGCGTGATTTACTTCGCCTCCTACATGGTCACCGAGGTGAACGAAGACGAGCGTCACAACGATCTGCCCGGCCTGCAGGACGAGTTCGATTCCGAGATCAAGCGCCTTGAGCAGCGCCGTGACTCCGACATCGAAGCCCGCGCCAAGAAGGTCGAAGAGGATCTCGCCGCCCTTGAGGAGGCCGGCGAGGCCAAGGGCCCGGCCCGCACCAAGTTGCGTAACGGTGCCGAGCGTGATATGGCTGCCATCCGCACCCGCTACAACGACCAGATCGCCCGTGTGGACGCCGTCTTCGACAAGTTCAAGAAGCTCAAGCCCGGCGACATGGTCGACGACGTGGACCTGTGGCGCGAGATGCAGGACCGCTACGGCGATTACTTCGACGGCTGCATGGGCGCCGAAGCCATCAAGAAGCGCCTGCAGTCCCTCGACCTGGAGACCATCTCCAAGGAACTGCGCGAGGAGATCAAGGACGCTTCCGAACAGCGTAAGACCAAGGCCCTGAAGCGCCTCAAGGTCGTCAACGCCTTCCTGACCACCGGCAACAAGCCGGAGGCCATGGTGCTCGACGTGATCCCGGTCATCCCGCCGGACCTGCGCCCGATGGTCCAGCTCGACGGTGGCCGCTTCGCCACCTCCGACCTCAACGACCTGTACCGCCGTGTGATCAACCGTAACAACCGTCTGAAGCGACTGATCGAGCTCGGCGCCCCTGAAATCATGCTCAACAACGAGAAGCGCATGCTCCAGGAAGCCGTCGACTCCCTGTTCGACAACGGCCGTCGTGGTCGCCCGGTCACCGGTGCCTCCAACCGTCCGCTGAAGTCTCTGTCCGACATGCTCAAGGGTAAGCAGGGTCGTTTCCGTCAGAACCTGCTCGGTAAGCGAGTCGACTACTCCGGCCGTTCCGTGATCGTGGTCGGCCCGTCCCTGCGCATGCACCAGTGCGGTCTGCCGAAGCCGATGGCCCTCGAGCTGTTCAAGCCGTTCGTCATCAAGCGCCTCGTGGACCTGAACTATGCGCAGAACATGAAGTCCGCCAAGCGTCTTGTGGACCGCGGCGACGCCGAAGTATGGGGCGTGCTCGAGGAGGTCATCTCCGAGCACCCCGTGCTGCTTAACCGTGCACCTACGCTGCACCGTCTGGGTATTCAGGCATTCGAGCCGATCCTGGTGGAAGGCAAGGCCATCCACCTGCCGCCGCTGGCCTGCGCCGCCTTCAACGCCGACTTCGATGGTGACCAGATGGCAGTCCACCTGCCGCTCTCCGCCGAAGCCCAGGCCGAGGCCCGCTCGCTGATGATGGCTTCCGACAACATCCTGAAGCCGGCCGACGGCCACACCGTGACCATGCCGAGCCAGGATATGATCCTCGGTTTGTACTACCTGTCCACCGTGCTGGAAGGCGTCAAGGGCCAGGGCCGCGTGTTCTCCTCGCTGGAAGAGGCCGAAATGGCCCTCGACCGCCACGAGATCGACATGCAGGCCAAGGTGCTCATCCGCCTGCCCGAGAGCTTCGTGCTGCCGAAGAACTGGGAGCCCGGCGAAGTCAAGGTGCTCGACCCGCGCGAAGGCGAGGACGAGGTCGTCAAGGAAGAACGCTTCCACGACGGCACCGTGCTGTTCGCCACCTCCTACGGCCGCATCCTGTTCAACGAGACCCTGCCGACCGACTACCCGTTCGTCAACGAGCAGGTGGCCAAGGCCGTCTGTCCAAGATCGTCGATGACATCGCCATGCGTTACTCCACCCAGCAGGTGGCCGCCACGCTGGATGCCCTGAAGGATCTCGGCTTCACCCGCGCACCGTGGTCCGGCGTGTCCTTCGCGTTCTCCGACGTGAACGAGCCGCCCGAGCGCGACGAGAAGATCGCCGAGTACGAGGCCAAGGCCGACAAGGTCAACGCCAACTACGAGATGGGTCTGTTGACCGAGGAAGCTCGTCGTCAGGAACTCATCGACCTGTGGACCGAGTGCACCGCCGAGGTGTCCAAGGAAGTCGAGGAGAAGTTCGACCCGACCTCCAACCTGGCCATCATCGTGCAGTCTGGTGCACGAGGCAACATGATGCAGATCAACCAGATTGCAGGTATGCGAGGCCTCGTGGCTAACCCGAAGGGTGAGATCATTCCTCGTCCTGTGAAGTCCAACTACCGCGACGGCCTGTCCGTGCTGGAGTACTTCATCTCCCAGCACGGTGCACGTAAGGGTCTGGCCGATACCGCACTGCGTACCGCAGAATCCGGTTACCTGACCCGTCGTCTGGTCGACGTCTCCCAGGACGTCATCGTGCGCGAAGAGGACTGCGGCACCAAGGCCGGTCTGCCCATCCGCGTCGCCGAGCGCGACAACGACGGCAACCTGGTGCTCGTCAAGGCCGCCGACGGTGGCCCGTACTCCCGTCTGCTCGCCGCCGACGTCATCGACCCGGCCGACGGACAGACCGTGCTGTACAAGCGCGACGACGCCCTGTCCATGGACGTGCTCAACGACCTCGTGGCCCACGGCGTCGAGGAAGTCAAGTGCCGTTCCGTGCTGACCTGCGAGTCCAAGCGCGGCGTGTGCGCCAAGTGCTACGGCTGGTCCCTGGCCACCAACAAGCTGGTCGATGTCGGCGAGACCGTCGGTATCGTCGCCGCCCAGTCCATCGGTGAGCCTGGTACCCAGCTGACGCTGCGTTCCTTCCACTCCGGTGGTGTGGCCGCGGCCTCCGATATCACCCAGGGTCTTCCCCGTGTCACCGAGCTTTTCGAGGCCCGCACCCCGAAGGGTGAGGCCCCGATCACCGAGTTCGCCGGCAGCATCAAGATCGTGGAGAACGATCGCGGTCGCCAGATCATCCTGACCCCGGACGCCGATTCCGGCGCACCGAAGGAAGACGGCGTGATCAAGCCGATCACCTACCAGGTCTCCAAGCGCGTGCCGCTCAAGGTTGCCGACGGCGACCACATCAAGGTCGGCACCCAGCTGGTCGAAGGTTCTGTGGACCCCAAGAAGATCCTCACCATCCTCGGCAAGCGCGCCGCCCAGGTCAACATCGTGGAGGAAGTGCACACCGTGTACCGCTCCCAGGGTGTGGATATCCACGACAAGCACATCGAGGTCATCGTGCACCAGATGACCCGTCGCGTGACCATCATCGACTCCGGCGACACCGACCTGCTGCCGGGTGAGCTGGTGGACAACGCCCGCTTCCGCGAGATCAACCGCAACATCGTCAAGAACGGTGGCCGTCCGGCCGTCGGTCGTCCGGCGCTTATGGGTATCACCAAGGCGTCGCTGGCCACCGACTCCTGGCTGTCCGCCGCATCCTTCCAGGAGACCACCCGCGTGCTCACCGAAGCCGCCCTCTCCGAGAAGGTCGACGACCTCAAGGGCCTCAAGGAGAACGTCATCATCGGTAAGCTCATCCCGGCCGGTACGGGCCTCGCGCGCTACCGCAACGCCGTGGTCGAGCCTGACAAGGCCATCCGCGACACCATCTACCCGAACTTCGGTCTGGGCGGCGATGGCGATCTCGGCGACGCGAGCTTCTCCGACGCCGACCTGTCTGACCTGAACTTCTCGAACCTCGAGTTCGGCGATCTGAAGCTCGGCGACGACTTCAACCCGGATGATTTCTACTCCGATCAGGGCGGTCAGCCTGACATCGAGGAGTAAGTGAGAAGGTCCTAGAAAGGATGCCCCTTCTAGGACTCAGATCTTGCGTTAATCGCAATAAGATGGCCTGGAACTATATCAGTTCCGGGCCATCCGTATATTTGCCATTGTGATTTTCCTGTTGAACAAGAGCAGGCAGCCGCTCGTTGCTTGATTACTCAAGCCTGTTTTTCGGTGAACTGGAAGAACTGGTCTCCGATACGCACCGTGGCAGGCGCGCTGAGCTTGAGCGGTGTGCCCTTGGTGACTTGTGTCTCTTGGCCATTGGTGATGATGTAGGTGCCGTTCAACGAGCCGTAGTCCTCGATCCACAGCGCGCCATCGGTGTCGATGCTGATGGCGGCATGGTTGCGGGATGTGGTGCGGGTCGGGTCTACGATACGCACCGCCTTGGCACCCTGCGGCACATCCATGGAAGGCTTGCGGCCCAGCAACGTGCTCTTATCGATCACGATGGTCTGGCCGGTGACATCGTTATGCAGCAGGTACGTCTTCTTCGGTGCCTTGGACGTGAACGAGGAGGAGAGCACGGTGCTGTCCCAATCCTCGATGTCGTTTTCGGCGGCGTGCGGTGTGGTGTCTGCCGGAGCGGTGGCAGCGGGCTCAGCGGCGGCGGCCGTGGCGGCAGGCTCTGCGGTAAAAGCGGTATTGGTTGCCGCTTCCGCGGTACTGGGCTGCCCGTAGTCGTTCTGCGGTTCGGCTGTGCCAACTGCGGAATCCGGGGTGCCTTCCACCGGATCGTCAGAATACCAACCCAGTTCAGGTGCTGGAGGGTAGGGAAGTTTGGCCATGATGATGCCGTCCTTTCACTGACGGGAAGCCAGAGCGGCGTTGATTGCCGGGTCGCCGAGCTGGCCCAGCCATTCGATCAGTGCCGGATAGGTGTTGGGATTACGTGCGATGCAGGCGCGTAGTTCAGGCGCGTACTGGGCAATCTGGGCGATTTGCATCTGGTCGGTGGTGGTCAGGGCCTGTTCGGCGGTGAAACCGTAAGGATTGGTGGCCACAGGCTCCTCGAATGCCGCCTGAGCCGCGGGCTGCTGAGCCTGTTCGGCGGCGGGCTGCTGGGCCGCCTGTGCCGTGGCTTTCTGATCCTGAACCGGGCCGCCGAATGCCTCGGCAGTGAACCCGTATTGCGCCAGGGTCTCGCGGGCGCGATCGTCACCGAACTCGGCGATCCAACGCTTCAAGCCGGGATAACAGCGCGGATTCACGGCGACATTGGCACCGAATTCCGGATTCTCGTAGGCGATTTTTGCCAGCAGAATCGGATCCGCGTTCGGATCCTGAACGGCAGCGACCGCAGCATCATAATCAACCATGGGATTACCTCCTTATGTTCGCTCGGTTATGCCGAACGTATGGTCCGTAGTGTTTGTAGTGTTGCGTCTTCAATGGCGCCGATATCCTCACCTTCGTCCAGCCTGAATGCGCTGAACGCATGATGTTCGGGTTCGGTCAATGGCATATCGGCCACAATCACAGTGATATTGTCGGTTCCGCCCGCATCAAGAGCGGCCGCCACCAAGGCGTCCACGGCCTCCTGCGGACTGGAATGCGCCGCGGCGATGGCCGCGATCTGTTCGTCCGGCACCTCGCCATGCAATCCATCCGAACAGATGATGAAGCGGCCGGTCAGATCGGCGACATATACGTCGGGCATGATGCCATCCGGATCACCCAGACATTGGGTGATGATGTTGCGTGGAATGGTCGCCTCCGCCTCTTCCGGCAACATCTGCCCGGAATCGATGGCTTCCTGACGTTGCGAATGGTCTCGCGTGATGCGGGTCAGCGAAGCGGCGTCCCACACGGGAATGATATCCGTGGCGGGAGCATCGGCATGCGCCAACGGACTGAGATGGTAGGTGCGGGAATCGCCGACATTGACCACATAGGTCTGGTCCGAGAAGTCCTGATCATCGGCGTCACTGAACAAAGCAGCGCTGCGGGCGCTGGCGGAATCCGCATGATCTTGGGGCAGTACCAAACCGGAGCAGGTTGTGCCGGCCACGCCGCCAAGGCGGTCTCCCAGATCAAGAATGTCGTGCTGGGCCCGTGCCAAGGTGTCGTCGATATCCTGACGGGTGCGTGAAGGCATGGCGGCCAATTGTGCGAAATGCTGGGCAGCCAACTGGCTTGCCTGCTCGCCGCCTTTGCCGCCGCCCATGCCGTCACAGACCATGAACACGCCTTGTTGCGCGAATCCGGTGTCTTGGTTGTTTTTGCGCCTAAGACCCACGTCACTGGTCATCGCGATACGGATGGAGCCTGTGGTCATGACGCCTTCCCCTTCTTACGCGTGCGCTTGACATGCGTCGTGTGCGGCTTTGCTGCGTGCCCATTTGACAGTATAGCCACGCTTTTCAGGGAAAGTCGTGTACGTATCCTCCTGAAACGCGGCAAAGAAGCGAGCATTGCCTTGCGCAATTGGTCGACTCCTGTCCAATATGTGGTGGCTTGGCCCGATTCAATGTCTTGCCCCGAGAACGTGGCGTAGTCGGCTTCCCGGCCAAGCTGGATCAAAGCCTGGTCATCTGTGCCGAGTTGACGGGCGATGGCACCGGCCTGATCTCGACGAGTGCCCTTGGCTGTGATGCCGCTTTGCTCGGCAAGCATGCGTATGGCATTCCAACCTGCTGCCACACGGGTTTTCGGACTGCCGTGTCGCCGCGCTCGTGCCAGCAGTATGGCCTTGAACATCAGAATCAGACCGCAGGCGATGAGTAGGGTCCACAATGGGCTGCCGTACAGGGCCACCTTGCGGGTCACTCGCCAGAACCGCGCCCAGAACAGGTTGGTCGGCGAATCATCGGCGTCGGCGCCGGCCAATGAGCTTTGGCCCTTGGCTTGCGTCTGATCGCGCAGCGGATCGGTCAACGGCACTGGTGGTTGCCGGACCAGCGTCTGCGGATTCGGCGGCGTCAGGTTCTGGTTTTCATCAGGCATCTTGGTCTCCTTGGGCGTCGGATAGAACGCCACCCATCCCAGGCCCTGCAATTTGATTTCCACCCAAGCGGTGACATCGTTGCCGGTGAATTCGATTTTGGTGCCATTGCCTGAGGTCTTCTCCGTGCGGGCATCGGTGATTTCGCCATCCTCGTTTTTCGGCAGGAAGCCCAGGACCACACGGGAGGGCAGTCCCAGATCACGAGCCATCAGTGCCATGGCGGAGGCATATTGCTCGGAGTCGCCCACCATGGCCGTGCCTGCCAGCAGCTTGTTGATGCGGTAGTTGCCATGGCCGGCATCGGAGGGATAGTCGCCTTCAAGTCCATGAGAGAACCATCCGGAGTCTTTCAATGTGTCGGCCAACGCCGTGGCTGCGGCACCGCCCGAGGACTGCCCGCCGGCAATGGACGTGGCCAGTTTGCTGGCCGAATCGGGAACATCCTGGGCTTCTGGTTGGGTGATGCGGGCCGCAGCCGCACTGCTGATCTGCTTATCGGTGGGATTACGGGCGATAATGCCGGATTCGGTATAGGTGAGGCCTTTACGCGTGCCGGCGGGAATAATGGCGGAATCGGTATCCGTGTTGTAGTAAAACGTGTCATTGCCGTTGTCGGCATCGTTGGCGAAGCTCACGCCAGTGGCCGCTCCCGCCAGCGGCAGCCAGGTGTCGGTCAGTCCCTGATCGACGGTGAAGGTCGCAGTGAAGGATTTACCCTGCTCATCCGCCTTGATCGTGGTGCCCACGCGATGATAATTCGAGGAGTCCGTGGCTTCGGAAGAATCGGACAGGTTCCATACTGTGCCATCGAATCGATCCATCACCGCAAGTTTGACCGGTGTTCCGGCCGGCAGATTATGAACGGTCAGCAACACGTCTTTTTTGTGGTCCTTGATATAGGATCGCATGCCGCTGAGCGGGCTGGTGTAATCGTAGGGGCTTAACGGCGGATCGTAGCGGTCACGCAGCACGAAACGGTCCTGTGGCACCAGCAACGTGCCCCCGAAAGCAAGGCCGGCAGCGAGCACGACGATGATCAGCGCGGATATCCAGCGCCCCCATTCCAGCAGTTCAAGACGCCAAGACAGCCAGATAATCAGCAGCAAGGCAAAGGCAATACCGCAGATGGCGCGTTGCCAGCCGCTGTCTGTGCCCAGCAGGGCACATACGGCCACGGCCGCCGCAAGGGGCAGCACTCCCACCAGAGACAACCATGCGTTGGCATTAATGGCAAACACGCCGGTGAAGAACGTAAGCCACAGGCCGATGGTCCATACCGCCATCAGCACGCCGTCTTGCGTGCCCAGAGGCGGATCGACGGAAATAATGTACTTGAACGAGCCAAACGTCATTTCCCAACCTGAACTCAAGGTCTTCAAGGTGGGAATCACGTAATGGGACGTAGTGGAACTCAGCGTTACCACCGGGCCGATGATGAATTGGGCAAACGCCAGAAACACGATTTGCCACCACAGTCGCAACGCCGGCAACATGCCCGCCAGAGCGATGATCGCGCCCAGCAAGGTGGCCGGTACAGCGGCAATCGCCCAAGTGGCCACGCCGCCGTACACGTCGATGAGATTGGCTTGCGCCAGCAACATCATCGCCGCTATGAGTACGAGGCTGGCGATTCGTTTGCCCCACGGCTGGCGACTGAGGCCCATGCCGCGAAGCACATTGCCTCTGGTCATCCAGATAACCGAATGTGTGGAGTCGGCCCAGGAGCCGGTGGTGGTGGAGGTCCCGGTGTACGTGCCGGAGGAAGTGCCGGTGTATGTGCCGCTCGATCCGGCGTACGCAGCGGTATTGGTATTGGTGATACTGGACTGGTCGAAGGTCATGCGAGCACCCCCATGATCAGCGGGAGATCATCGAGGTCGCCGATGGTGGCCAATGTGAAGTTGGCGAATCTTCTGATGCCGCGATTGGCGCCGGCGCTGGCCTGCAATACCACGCAGCTGGCCGATCGGGGCAAGGCCAAGGTCATGCGCTTGATTTGCTCGATGTCTTTCAGCGATCCAACAGTGAAAAATAGAACGAAGCATCAGGACTGTGCTTCAGCGTGCCCTCGGCGAGATTCGGATTATCCTCACGATCAGGCTCTATGGCACTGGCGTTGTCGAGGAACTCCATGGCGTTGCGCGGCTGGCCGTGCGCGTTGCCCGCGTGGCAGAACAATGGACGATCCTGCAGCAGGCATTTGACGCCGATGGAGGAGTGGATGGACACCGCCATCTCGAATTCCTCGCCGTTGACGTATTCGTCCGGGTTCACGCTGATGGTCACCGAGGTGTCGGTGCGGCGCGTGGCCTCATATTGGCGAATCATCAACGTGCCGGTTTTCGCGGAGCTCAGCCAGTGGACGTTACGCACGTCGTCGCCCGGCTCGTATTCGCGCAATCCGTAGAAGTCGAGATCATCATCCACGATCTGGCCGGATGGTTGGCCTTCCAGGTCGCGGGGCACGCCGGCATTCAGAGTATCGAGACGCACGGTACGAGGGTGGATGAATACGGTGATGCGGTCGGCCAGCTCCTTTTCGTGACGCACCAGACCGAACGGGTCTCCCTTGCGGATGCGCAATGGGCCGATGGGCAGTATTGCGCGCGATACGGTACGGAACTCCACATCGGTTTGCTTGGATTGCCCGGGAGCCAGCATGGGGATGTTGAATCGTTCATGCGCATCGCCGATTGGCAGATATCCGCGTGCCGTGGTCGTCGGCGTTCTGCCGGTGTTGTCGATGCCGACGATAACGGATACGGTGTCTCCCACGGTCACGCGATGATTGGATACGACGATGGACGCGTGGAAGCGTGTGTTGCCGAGGGAAAGCACGATTGCCGCGAGCATCATCACCATCGCCACGATGCCGAATACGAGCAGCTCATACCAGCCCAGAAACGGGAACGCAATAAGGCATGCGATGCCTGCGCCCGTTACCGCCCAGCCCAAGGGCGAGACGTAGGATGCGAAGAACCGTCTGATGCGTCTTACCGCGCGCTTGAACATGCGTTCAGCGCGCCGGCGACGGCGTAATGCGGCGGATGTAGATGCCATGGTCGGATACCTTTCCAGGCCCTATCAGGAACCGATGGTGGGGGAGGGAACGTCTTCGAGCACCTGTGCGATCAGGCTTTCCGGAGTCGCGCCATCGAAGGTGGCTTCCGGAGTCAGCGTGATACGGTGTGCGAGCACGGCCACTGCAAGGTCCTTGACGTCATCCGGCACCACGTAGGCACGGCCATCGGCCGCGGCCCAGATACGGGCGCATCGGGTCAGTGCCAAAGCGCCACGCATGGAGGAGCCGACCGTGATCTTCTCGTTGTGGCGGGTCGCCTCGACGAGCCTGACGATGTATTCACGAATCGCATCATCCACATAGATTTCGGTGGCCACCTGACGCAGCCGCATGACATCGTCACCGCTCAGCACCGGGGAAATGGTCTGCGCACGGTCGGTGATATCGACCTGCTTGAGGATATCGACGGACACATCATGGCCCGGGTAGCCGATTGACGTCTTGATAAGGAATCGGTCCATCTGCGCCTCAGGCAGCTTATAGGTACCGAGCTGCTCGATGGGGTTCTGGGTTGCGATCACGATAAACGGCTGCGGCACATCATGTGTGACGCCGTCAACGGTGACTTTCTGCTCTTCCATAACCTCCAGAAGTGCGGACTGCGTCTTCGGCGATGCACGGTTGATCTCATCGGCCAGCACGATGGAGGCGAAAATCGGGCCTTCGCGGAACTCAAATTCTCCGCGCTTCTGATCGTAGAAAGTCACACCCACCACATCCGAAGGCAGCAGATCGGGCGTGAACTGAACACGCTTGAAACCGGTGGAAATGGAATTGGCCAAGCCTCGGGCCAACTGGGTCTTACCGGTGCCGGGGTTGTCTTCAAGCAGAATATGGCCACCGACCATCAGTGCGGTGACGCATTGCTTGATAGGGATGGTCTTGCCGATAACCACCTTGGAGACATTTTCGACCAGCGCATTGAAGGACTGCTGGAAATCCCGGACCTGAGCCGTGGGCTGGGGCAGTAGTCCGGAATTGATGCTGGCGGGCAGTGCCGATGCGGCTGCTTGCGCGGCTTTGCTCGACTGACGCTGCGGCTGTGATTGCGGCTGGGATTGTGCGGTGGCCTGCTGCGGGATGGCTGGCGTCGATCCCTTGCGCGGCTTGAGCACGGTGCTGTCATCGCCCGCAGGAATGGAGGCGGCATCAGTAGTAGGAGACGGCTTTTCTGACGGCGCTTGTGACGGCCGCTGCGGCAGGTTAGGCAGCGCAACGGACTGCGGCGCCGACTCGGTGCTTGGGGTCGTGCCGGTGTGTGGTGCGGATGCCAGGTGCGTGGCGTCGGACAAGTGCGTGCTGTCGGATAGCTGCGTGCTGTCGGACAGACGGGTCGTGTCAGACAACTGCGTCGCGTCATCGATGTTCTCGCTCATGGATGTTCTCCTACTGCTTGTGAATGGTGGTTGACGATATTGGGGTATTGCCGAAACCAAGAATCCAGGGGTTCTTGGCCAAAGTGGTGACATCGGTACCGGATTTGAGCGACTTGGTCCCCTCCGAGGAGTCAGAGGGACGTGTGCCCGCGACGCTGCCTCCGTCCGCAGTGTTGTCGAGACCGGAGTATCCCGGCCCGCCGGTGACTTTGACGCTCCACGCGTAGTTGCCATCGGCGGCCACGGCCAAGTCGGTGACATCCAATGGCTGGCCGGAGTTCCACGTGAACGGTTGGCCATTGATGATGATTTGTACAGTGGCCGACTTGCCATAGACATCAACCGAACCGCCGGTGACGTTAATGACGTGAGCGTTGTCTGACCAGCGCAGCTCCTGCGGTTTGTTGATTACAGCCTTCTTCTCATAGGTGTAAGGAGCGCCATTGTGCGGGCCTCCGGTGACGGCGTCGCTGGTAGCGCCGTTGAACACCTGTTGCACCGATGCGGTGTTGCATTTGGCCCAAGGACTCATTCGGAAGTCGAGTGAGTTCCGGTTAGTAGCTGTACCGGAATCGATGCCATCGGCAGTCACGCTGTAGGACTGCGCATGTCCCTGCTTGGTCCAATGCACGGTGCATGTACTGCCGGATCCGGTGGTGTAGACGTCAGTGGGCGGCTGGACCTTGTACTGCGGGACAAAGCTGCTCTTGCCCGTGCCGGAGGAAGCATCGCGCTGCGGCACCACGGTGGCCGTTACGGTGATTTCCCGGGTGTTCAAATCGTTCTCATTGATATCGAACGTAGCGCCACTGTCACTGCAATCGATGGTGTCCTTGACGTCTCCTCCCAAGGAAATTCGCCGGCAGCCGGCATTGCGGTTATTGCCGAGAGTGACTTTCGCCGTTACCGTGGTGTCGTCGTTCGACAACGCAATGTTCGGCGCATCCGGGTCTCCCCAGATCTTCTCTGACGGCGATGCGGCGGACTCGGCACTCCAATTGATTTTGTTATGGGCTTTGACGGTCGCCGTAATGGCGGTGCCATCGGAAATGTCGTTGTTGTTGAACGTAAACGACAGCTCGGTGGCCGTATTGCCGGTTTCCTTGGTCTGCGGAGCACCTGCACCGGTGACGGTCACTGAATAGTTGTCGACGGCGCTGAAATCACCGCTCGGCGCTTTCCACGTCACCTTGGCGGTTTTATTGCCACCTGTGACCGTAACATCGGTGGGAGCGGACGGCACCTTGTCCGGTGTGGCTTCGACGGCGGTGGACGGCTTGGACCAGCCGACGTCATTTCGCGCGGCGACGGTGAAGGAATAGGTTTTGCCGTTCTTCAGACCAGTGACCTGGCATGAGGTGACGGTACCGCAATCCTTCTCTCCGGTGACGGCACCGGTCCAACTGACCTTGTAGTTGGTGATCGGGCTGCCATTGGCGGCACCGGGCGTCCATGTGAGGCTGACCGCGCTGTCCTGCGGTTCCCCGGCTACGGGGGAGAGCAGTGGCGGCTCGGGCTTGTCGATCACGGACACGGTAATCGATGCGGTGACTTCACGATCCTTGGACTTGGTGCCGTCTTGCACGGTGACGAGCACGGTGTTCGTGGAAGCACCTACATCGGATGCGACGGCGATGGTGATGTTTCCGGAGGCATCGCATCCGGCGATGGTGAGTTTGGCGGCGTCATCCGCCTTGCAGCTGATGACGGTCAGCGAGGAATCGGGGAACGGATTGTACGCGCCGGTAAGCACGTTCACGGCATCGCTGGCACCGGCCTTGATCTTCAACGTCTTGTTGCCGACGCGTGTCAGCGGACGGGTCGAAGACACTACGCGCACGGTCACACCGGCATTCACGGTGCCCGCGCCGTATGCGATTTGCACGGGAATGGACGCGGTGGTGCCAGGAGCGGCATCCTTGGTGGCGGAAACCTGCAAGCTACCGGAACGGGACAGGTTTGCGGTGATTTGCCTGGATGATGAGCTTCCACCGGAATACGTGTATTGCTTTTCGTCGTCATACACGCCGGACGGTGCATGGGTGAGCGCCGTCAGATCAACGGTCTTGGGGTCCGCGCCCGCCTCGACATCAATAGTGGAGGACGAGAACGTGGGCGGCGGCACATCGCGGCCTATCACCGTGATCTGGAGAGTGATCACTGCGGAATTGATGATCTTGGTCTTATCCGATCCCTGCTTGCCATCCACAGCGGTAAAGGTAATGGAGGCGGGGCCTGCGTAGTCTTTTGCCGCAGTGAACTTCAGGGTCTTGTCGTTCACGTAGAAATCGGAGTTGGAAGCCTTGGTGGCGCTGACGGAATCAGCGCTTTCGATATACGGTTCCTTGCCGGCGCCGACGCGAACATAGTCATTGATGTTGATTTCAATGGTCTCGCGCGAGTTGACCTTCAATTCCGGTGCCTTGGGACGCAACGTGGGCGGAAAGACACCATAGGCCGGTACCTGGATGAACGCGGTGGAGGTGATGTTGTATTTCGTATTGGTCACCGTGTAAGGCACGGCTCGCGCCTGTGACGTCAGGTCGACGGTGATGGTGGTCGAATGCTCGCCGCCCTTGACGTGAGCGTGAGCGCTGGCGGAGGGATGCACGCCGACCTTGAGCTCATTGGCTGTGCCGGAAGGATTGGCGATCCACTGGGAAACATCCACATCCACGGACTTCTTATCGATGGTGGCGGCGGACGGCACACGATAGTCGTAGGCGGTAGGCGGCTCGATGGCGGCATTCGGATCCACGTTTACCGTGAGGGTGGCCGTATCGGACAAGCCGGCCTTGTCTTTGACCGTGTAGGCGATATAGGCGGTGGTGGCGCTGCCGGGCGTGGTGAAGGAGATCATATTGTCTTTCACGCTCACCCCGTCGAGACCTTGGACCTCGACATGCTTGTCGACGGTCAGATTGGTGTTGTCGCCGGAGATGTCGTTCTGCGCGACCGGCACGGTTGCGGCCGTATTGGGCCTCAACGTGATTTCGTCGTCCCTGGCGTATACGCCGGAGTCGGACGATCCTTGGAATACGCCCACGCGGATCTGCGCCTGTGCGCGCTGACCGGTCCAATCCTCCACGGCATAGGAGAAGGTGTCGGTGCCGGACGAATCCGGATACGCTTCATAGACCAAGTAGTCGGAACCGACTTCGGATATGCGGCCCAGCGTGGGTGCCTTGTTGCCCAGACCCAACAGCTGATCGTCGTCGCCATCCGTGTCTATGCCGGTCAGTGTGATGGGGATGCGGACCTTCTGCCCGGCGGCAACCTGCGCTTCGGCGTCATGCGGGGTTGGCGCGGCCTTGCTCGCTGCGTCGCTCTTATGCACGGTAATGGTGATATTGGCGGAAGCCACATTACCCAGATTGTCTTCAACCGTATAGGTGATGGGGAAGTTGCCGGTCTCGCTGGATGCTTGGTAGCGGACCGTGTCTCCAGAGACGAAGGCCAGACCCTTGAACGTCCCCTTGTCGTATTGCAGGTTGTTCTTGAGTTTGACCGTGGTGCCATCCGAGTAGGCCACATGGTCAAGCACATCCACGGACACGATGCCGTCGGTACGCACCTGGGCATTGATATTGCTGCCTTGGGCACTGAATTCGAGGTGGTCAGAGCCGGCGGCTGCAACACGATGGTGCCCTTGGCGGTTCCGGAGGCGTTGGCCACGGTGTAGGTAAGGGCGACGGGCTTCGTGGGCACCTGACGCGCGGTGATATACACGCGCTTATGGCTGACGAGACCAACCTTGATGCCGGAGTCGGCCGGTGCGCTCACCGTGGTGACGGACAGCACACCGCCCATCGGATCGACGTCATTGGTGAGCGGCTCCACAATGGCGGTATTATCCGCGCCAAGCAGGGCGACATCGTTGGCGGCAACCGGTTTGGCGGCCTCGCCGGTGGCAGGCTGCACCTCGACTCGAGCCAATCCGGTGGCCGGAATCGAACCTTGAGTAATGATGTAGGGCACATAATAGGTGCCGGGATTGGTGGCCTTGAACGTCAACGACATATCCGCCGCATTGGTGGTCGTCGAAGCGCCGTTGGGCGTATCCACCTGAGTCAGTTGTGCCGGCTGCAAGGAAGTGCCATGCACATAAGAGGACAGCTTGACGACGGTATCCGTGTTGGGAACGGTGGTTTTCGCTACCGGGTCGATGACCGCGGCCAAGGTGTTCGCGGGCTTGACCGAGAAATACACCATGCCGGTGCCGGTTGCCGTGCCGTCGGAGACGGTGACCTCGACGCCCACACGTCCCGACGCCAGCGCACCGGTGTTGAACGTAAGCTGGCCGTCGGCTCGGGTGGACACCTGCACCTGGTCGGTGTTCTGGGCCACAGCGGAGACCAGAGTGAGCGGGTCTCCATCCGGATCGTTGAAGCTGCTCAGCGCATTGGCGGTATAACTGGCTCCCTGCTCCACATCGATCTCGGGAGGAGTGTCGAACTGTACGGGAGCGTGGTTGCCTCCATCATTCAGGGTTACGGTCACCGTGGCGGAAGAGGTCTGGCCGCGACCATCGGAAATATCGTAAGTAAAGGTAACGGTGCCTGCGGATGCGGCGGAGGCATCGAGTTGCAGATACCGGCCGTCGTAAATCGGCGAAATGGTGACGTCTTTGTTGTTTGGTGCGCCAACCTTGGTGATTTTCAGTACGGAACAATCGGTCTGCTCGTCATTGCGCAGCGCGTCGAGAATCTGTTCCGAACCGGCTCGTGCGCCGATTTCATCATCCTCGGCTTTGATTTGGCCGGATTGTGCGGAACAGGTCTTGGAGAAGTCGTGGTGGTTGTTGGCCGAGTCGTTGTTCTGCTGTTCTTTCTCGGTCTGCTCGGTCTGTATTTTGTTCCACTGTATTTTGATGACTTTGGTGGAATCCTCAGGGTTCCACACATTGCCGTTAACCGTGTCGTTGAGCACCACAAGGCGATGGTTGGTGCGGAACACCAATTCGGAAGTAGTATTGACGGATTCGAGGGTTTGCGGCTTGACGCTGGTATCCGTGGGGGAGCAGGCGCGAATGTAGTTGCTGGCCTTCTGGCTCCAAGCCGAGTACACGCAGCCCTTGGACGATACCGGTCGTGCTGGATTCGCCTTGCCCCCGTTGGCTATGAAATTCGCCTTGGCATTGGACTTCAACGGGATAAGCGCAAGGCCTCTCGGTGATGCCGCGGCCACCCAATCGGACTGTATGTCATCGGTGGGAGGCTCCTGAAGGGTGAGGGTGCCGGTCGTGTCGACATCGACGCGGCCGCCCTTGAATATGACGGTTTTGCCGGTTGCGATTACCGGCGTGCTCCCGATGACGGTAAAGCTTTCAACGGTCTGCTGCTTGCCGTCGGTCAGCGATTCGAGGGTTTTGGCCTTGGCGCTGCTGGGATTGTCAAGACGCAGCACCATACCGTCGGATGGACGGTATCCGTAGACCTTGCCATCGTGGGTTACTGCGATGCGCCCGCCCTCGCCCAGCTTTATTTTCGGATCGGAAGTGGTGGGGGTCACGGAATCAAGGTTTTCCGACAAGCCGGTCCACACATTGCCGGTCTTCTCGTTGATCAGGCTGCGGTATCCCCGCCGACCACAGTGGTGGTGTTGGCTTTGATGTCGGTCTTGACACCGGTGCTGACCGTGGATGCCTTGATGGTGGAGGCTTTGGTCGTTTCGGTCAGGATGGTGTCGCCATTATGCTGTGCGATGTCGAATCGTGGGGCGGAGGAGGAGACGCCGGCGTCGGCCTCCTTGTTCTTTACGTTGAATCGTGCGGCCTTCTGGTTTTTCAGCGAAGTGACCCATACGGTGCCATCGTCCAGTTGCACATGGCGGCGCGTGACGGTGCTCATGATCACCGCGCCGGCAACAAGTCCCAGAAGCAGCAGGAGCGTGATTACGGGAACCGTCCACGTATGCCTCCGGAGGCATAAGGCGGCGCAAAGCCGCGCTGATGCGTCGGCGACGATCGTATGACTGGGACGATGTGGCCATCTGAACTCCTGACCCCTGTTTTCTCTGGTTGCTGGTGTAATGACAACGCTTTACGGTTCCAATACCTGCCGTTCCTGTTGTCCATTTGGTGAATTCGCCGCTGCTGGGCGCACGTCTGATGCGATACGCAATGCCAGGGTGGCATGCCCGGCAGTGGCGAGCGGATCATTCTTGCGGCTTGGCCGCACAGGCGATGGCGGGGCTGACGGACATCTGGCGGTTCTTGCGCACAATGGACACCTGAATGCAGGTCTGCGAGCCTTCCTGCGCGTTGACGGTCACCGTGGGATCTGACGTTGTGACGGTTTGCGCGCTCTGGTCGGTATTGCTGCCCTGCACTATGGCCCACGCATAGGTATCACCGCTTTGCGGGTCTGGATTCGTCCAGGTGAACGTCACGGATGACCCATCCGCCGCATAGGTGCCGTTCAGATTCTCCGGGGAAGGAATCTGGGCGTTCGCGGTATCGGTGATCACGTCATCCTGATTATTGCGGTTGTTGTCATCATCCTTGGTGCCGGGCGTCGCCACCTGTTTGGTATCTGATCCGGTGGCGCTGTCCATGCGGGGAACGACCACGAAGGCGAATATCAGTGCCGCTGCGGTGATCGCCGCAAGTATACCGACGGTAATACCCACCGGTTTGACCCATCGCCGTGACGAACGGGTGATCTGATCTCGCTGGTCCGTGGCCCGGCGCCGACGCTCGATGTCTTTGGGATAGGCCGGCATCCCTTCCACGGTAACGGGAGTGGCATGCCCGAAATATGCGAATTGCACACGCTGCATGGCACGTGCGAACTCCAACGCGGAGTAGTACCGCTGGTCGGGGTCCTTGTTCAGGGCCCGGCGCAGCACCGCTTCCACATCGGCCGGCACGTCGGGGCGGTTGAGGCGAGGCAATGGCTGGTTGACGATCAGCGAAATCAGTTCCGATTGCGAACGCGGGTGATAATCGTGCTGGAATGGCGAGCAGCCGACGAACATGGCGTACAGGGTGGCCGCCAGTGAATAGATGTCGGCGGCTTCCGAACCATTGGTCAGATGCTGAAGCACCTCAGGCGGTGCCCACGGCGGCGAGAATCCGGTTTCGGTGCGGTCATACACATCGGTGGAGATACCGAAATCACCCAGAACAGGCAAGCCCTGCGAGGTGATGAGAATGTTGCTGGGCTTGATGTCGTGATGGATGATATTGCTGCGATGCGCGGTGAACAGCGCGCTTGACAGCTTGATGCCGAGGTCGAGTACCTGCTCGCAGGTCATGGACCGGGCCTTCATGATGCTGTTGTAGGTGCCGCCCGGCGCATATTCGATGACGATGTAGCCATGGCCATCGGAGGTGACGCCGGCACCATATACCGGCAGAATGTACGGGTGGGATGACAGCTTGGCCATGAAGTTGGCCTCGCGGTTGAACAGGGCAGCGGCCCGTGGGTCAAGGGTCTTGGCGCTGGCCTTTACCGCCACCGGGCGTGCGGGCATACGCTGGTTATATAGGTACACCGTGGCGGTGGCACCGCTTCCCAACATCTGGACGAAATCATATCCGGGCAGCTTCGGCGGTCTCATCGGAATGTTGTCCATCTGTTCCCTCCCTCCTTGGAAAATGCGCTCTCCCTGCATTCGTTCTACAGGATACCGTCAAGGGTACGATTCTTCGTCGGGTTCGGTAAAATTTTTCCCTCTGTGACGGTCGGGTTTAGGCTGGAGCCATGATGACGAGACTTGAACCTGGAACAGTGCTGGACGGCATCGACCGTGATGGAGCGGCGAGGCTGATTGTCGGCACGCCTGGAAGCGGCAAAACTGAATTCGCCTTATCGGTGTTGATGGCGGGGCTGCGCCGCTACGGTGGCACGCAGGCGGTGATGGCCGTATCCGGCCGTGTGGCCGCCGACGCATTGGGCAATCGGGTGATTCGTGAGCTCGGGTTTTCCGTGCAGGCCAGGCCGGTTACCACGCTGGGTGCCGTGGCATTCCGGGCCATATCGGCTTCGCGCGAGGGAACTGGATTGCCGTCGCCTCGATTGCTGAACGGTGCGGAACAGGATGCTTTGCTGCGTCAAGTCATGGCCGTGCATCTGCGCCATGCCGTAGCGGGAGATGATTGCGGCACCTGTGATTTGCTACGCGTCTACTTTGCCCAGGATGACTGGGCGAGACTCATACGCGATGCCGGTGCCGGCGAGATGCCCGGCTCGGCCGCTTCCGCACAATCAAGCCTCTCGCAACAAGGGTCGGATTCGCCGTCTCCGACGTCGGCAGGCGGCTCGACCAGCGCGGATAGGTTCACGCGAGGTATTTCAGATGCGTTTATCAGCCAGTTGCGCGATATGCTGGCCCGATTGGATGAGCTCGGTGTAGGCGTTCACGAAGAGCCACGTCTCTTGGACGCCGTGACGGAGGACGCGCGATTGTCGGTGCAATGGCGTTTGGCTTTCGCGTTGCGCCGTGAATATATTGCAGCCCAAAGCGCGGTATATCCGGGGCAATACCGTTTGGATGCCTCGTATTTGCTGGTGGCAGGCGCTCGTGTGGTGCGTGAGGCATTCGCCGCCGATCACGCGGATGATTCCGACCGGCCTATGTGTGTGGAGGCGTTGGGCTTGCCCCGGCTGCTGGTTGTGGATGATGTTCAAGACACTACGCTGGCCGGCATGCGCTTCTTGGAGGAGTTGGGGAATGCCGGCGTCAAGTTGGTGCTGGTCGGCAACCCGGATGAATCGGTGCAGACCTTCCGCGGATCGTATCCGGAATATCTGATGCGCCGTGCCGTGGAAGGGCGGCTGAAGGCCAAGGAAGAACAGCTGGTTGGCGGCAGTGCCGTCGCTGATCAGTCGCACATGACGATGGCTGATGTGATCGCGTCTCGTATTTCGCTGTCGATTCCCTCGCCGGAAGACGAGCCGCTGCCTCCGGCCGAGCGTCCCGGCAAGCTGACCGCCATACTGGGCGGAGTCGATGCAGCGAATTATCAGGCGGACGGCACGGTGACCGCCGGCCTGTACCGATCCTCACGTGAGGAGCTGGATGATGTGGTCTGGCGCATCAAGCGGGCGCATCTTGACCGGCATATTCGGTGGAACGACATGGCGGTCATCACCCACGACAATGCCGCCGTGCGGCTGTTCGGCGAACGACTGCGCCGAGATGGTGTACCGGTGCGGTATTCGTCGGTCACCCGTCCTTTGAAGGACGAGACTTTCGTGCAGGGATTGTTCGCGCTTGTGGAGCTTGCCCGATTGCGTGCCGAGGGGATGGCGGAATGCCAGATGACGTTGGCTTCCTGCGCGGCATATATAAGGACTAGAGTGGCCACGTTGATGAACGGCCCGTTGGTGAGTGCCGGGGCCAAACCCGGTCAGGGGCGTCCCGCAAGGCTTGCGCCGATCGAATCGGCCATGGGGTCGTTGGAGTCGCTGGCGCATCTCGCCACGGATGATGCCATGCTGACCTCTCTGACGACGGCATGGGAAACATTGCGTGAAACATACCATGAAACACGGCGTGAAACAGGTCGTGAAACATCCTCGTCAGTGGTTTCGACGTCAGCGGTTTCGTCGTCAGTGACTTCGTTGCCAGTGTCTGTCGAAATACTCGGTGAACCGTCCGGCGATGACTTGGCCTTTGGCGTTGACGCGCTGTACGTGATGCTTGCCATTGATGATGCCGCCGCGCCGGCGCAGGCTGCGCTCGCATCCATCCACGCGGTGCTCGGCAACGACCCTCAGGCCCGCGCTTTTGCGAACCTGTGGCATCTGGTGGGCAGCGTTGCTTCCGGCTTGGAGCGGCTGCCGGCAAGCCAGCGCGTACAGCCGCGCTATGCGCTGTCTGTTGCGTGGAACGCCACCGGTCTGGCACCGGTCTGGCAGCGTGCGGCATTATTCAACACGGCAGAGGGGCGTACGGCCAATGACCGGCTGGACGCGGCAATGCGCCTGTTCCAGTTCGCCGATGATTCCACCGCCAGTCGAGACATCACGTCATTCATGGCACAGGTTCGGGGCATGGAAGTGCAGGCCGATTCCTTGGCCCACATAGGACCGGTGGAAGACGCGGTGACATTGACTACGCCGGCAGGCGCGGCCGGACGCCACTGGGAATATGCGTGGATACCGGTGGTCCAGCAAGACGTGTGGCCGAACCTCGCCGGGCGCAACACCATGTTCGGTGGTGAAGACCTTGCCGAGCTCGTGCTGAGGGGAGCGCTTGAAGAAAGCGACAAAACCGGGCATGATCCGCGGTTCGCGGCTGTATTGTCGGGCGAGAAGAAGAGTTTCCTGGTCGCGCTGACCCGTGCACGGCGAATCATGATCAGCGCGGTATGGAACGACAGCATGAGCCCCTCGGACTTTCTCTTCGGGTATCTGCCGGAATACTATCCGCGCAACCGGCAACAGGCGCCTTTCACCACAGTGGGGGCACATGCGGGATTCGCCGAATATGATCTGGCCGGATTGGACGCCGACCCACGTGGGTTGGTCAGCGCCGCCCGCGCGGTTCTGGCCACTGCTCAACCGCAGCAGGCTGCCGCAAAGGACGCCGCGATTGCGTTGACACTCCTGTTAGAGCATGGTGTGCGCGCCGCAAATCCGCAGAGCTGGGCGTTTGTGGAATCGCCGGCCCAATCGGATAGCGCGTCATCTGGCGGTGCGTCATCTGGCGGTGCGTCATCTGGCGATACCTCATCTGACAGTGCCTCATCCGACAGCGCGTCATCTGGTGGTGTACAGCCTGACGGTATCCAAACAGGGAAAGGCAAGACGGATGCGCAGGCCGCGCCCATGGTCACCTTATCTCCATCGGCGGTCGACAGCCTATGGGCGTGCCCGGTGTGCTGGATGCTGGAGAACCGGTTCGCCGGTCCTCGCCCCAGCTCCGTGGCCACCAGTTTCGGAACCCTCATCCATGCGGTTGCGCAGCAAGGCAGCGAGGAAGGGCTGGACCATCTTTCCCACAATGCCCAGGCGTTGGCCGCACTGGGCTTGGACTCCACGGCCGGCGCGGAACGTCGCATCGAGGCTGTCTCGGCACGGCTTAATGCCATCTATCAGAGCAAACGTCCTGATCCGAATGCCATAGCCGACACCCGGAACCGCTATGAGGCCACCCGTAAGGACGAGTCCGCGGCGGATACCCTGCGCAACATCGCCGATTACTTTGTGCGCAGCGACGCCGATCCGGAAACGTATCTTGGCAAGAACTCCAGCAACTTCAGCATTGGCGCATTGGCCGGTGCCGAATGCGAACGGGAGTTTGCCGCACGATTCGATGTGCGTGACATACTCGACGCATACAATGCCGTGCCCGGCCTGCACCCAATCGGTCGGAACACGCTGGTCCGTCTGATGGGAGCACTGGTCGGAGGGTGGCCGGAAGGCATGGACGAGCATCTGACCGTGAGACTGTCCGGGCGCATCGACCGTATGGAAACCCGCGTACTCGCAGACGGCGGCGAATGCATTCGCCTCATTGACTACAAACAGGCAGAACGCCCACGGTCAAACAGATTTTCAATGATTTGCAGCTCGTGTGCTATCAGCTTGGCCTCGTGTTCCCCGAAGACGGGCCGCGCGGTGCCAAGGCACTTGCCGCAATGCCGCATATCAGCCAAAGCGTGCTATTCCATGTCGGGCAGAATGCGGCACCAGCCAGAAGCTACGCTCCGGAAGGTGCCTTCCAGCCGCCGCTGTTCACTGATGGCTCGTTGAATGCCGAACCGTTCACGCCCCGATACTGGTATAAAGACCCCAACCGTTTCTTCGACATACCCGCCATAGATCCGGCTACTCCTCCCGAAGGTGTGAGTGCCGAAGCGTGGGCGCAATTCGCCGCGCTCGCCGGTACGCAGACGTTATGGTCGCTGACCATGATCGCCCGCGTATTCTATGCCGCGGCGGCCAGCAGATCAGCCATCATCGAGGCCCATCCGCAAGACACCCATATCGGATTCTGCCGTATGAAGAACGTCTGCCCTGCCTGTGCAGGCCAGATCGACACGATTTTCGAAACGAGGCAAGCATGAGCACGTTCACTCCCAGTGCGGAACAGGCCGCCATCATCGATGCGCCAGTCGATGCTGACGTATTGGTGGTTGCCGGTGCCGGTTCCGGCAAAACCTTTACGATGACCCAACGCATCATCGCGCTTATCAATCGAGGTGTGGCACCTGAACGCATCCTGGGCCTGACCTTCACACGCAAGGCCGCAGGCGAACTGCTGGAACGCGTCTCCGCCGCAGTGGCCGGTGATATGGCGGGCTCTACGACCGCCACGGTGTCTGATCGGGCATTCCTCAAGCCGGCCATTTTCACGTATGACGCCTTCTTCCAGACCATCGTGCGCCAATATGGACTGCTTGTCGGATTCGATCAGAACACGCAACCATTGAGCGCAGCCGGAGCGCTTCAACTGGCCACCGAAGTCATCGACAGTCACATGGATCTGGCGTTCAGTGAGGATTTTGGCGCCTTCTCCAGTTTGGCGAACCGTGTTCTGGCGTTGTCGGATGCATTGGCAGTGCCATGATCGGTGCCGGCTGCACCAGCTTCGATGATGCGATCAATCGAGTACGGCAATGGGATTCGGCATTCATCAATCGATTGCAACAAGCCGTTGCAGATGAACCCATGCCCGAGGACGAGCCGAAAATCCCCAAGATCAAACGACTGAAGAAAGATACCGACGCCAGCTGGCAAGCCAAGCTCGATGACCGTGCCGAACATTTGCACGCCCGCTGCACCTATCATTGCGGTGCGCTGCTGGAGACCACACGCAAACGCGATATTCTGCTCCAGCTGGTGGAGGCCTATGCCCAAGCCAAGCGGGAACGCAATATGGCCGAATTCTCCGACTTCACCATTGCCGCGTATCAGCTTATCGAGCGCTTCCCCTCCATCGGAGAGCGTACGCGCCGCAGGTACAGCCACGTGCTGCTCGACGAATATCAGGACACCTCCACCACGCAGGCCGCTCTGCTGGCAGCACTGTTCCACGTGGATGCGTCACAGAGGTCCGCCGTCAACGCGGTGGGTGATCCGTTCCAGTCGATTTACGCATGGCGTGGTGCCAGCCCTGGTGCATTCCGTATGTTCCAGCAAGATTTCCACCTGTCTGCCGGATACAAGCCATTCCCGCTGTCCGTCACCAGGCGAAACAGCCGTATAGTGCTCGAAGCCGCCAATAATCTCACGCTGCCGTTGCGCTCCAATCCGTCGCGTCCTTCCAGCTCATTGATGCGTGAGGTCGATGTCTCATCGCTCGACCCCATGCCTGATGCCCCCGAAGGAACATTGGGAGTACTGGGCTTCGCCACGGCCGGGCAGGAGATCGACGCCGTAGTGCGTTTCTGCAAGACGGCCATCGCACGGCACCGTTCCGCAGCCGAACAACAGGAACAGATGCCGGGCGAACAGAAAGCGCCGGTCGCCGTGCTGTTTCGGTCCAAATCACATATGCCCGAATATCAGGCGGCATTGGAACAGGCCGGATTGACCACATTCGTGGTCGGCTATTCCGCGCTGTTGGAACGTCCGGAAATCCGCGATCTGATGGCGTTGCTGCACGTGGCCGCCGACCACACCGATACGGGATCGCTGATGCGCTTGCTGGCCACGCCACGATTCACCATGTCCGCAGCGGATTTGACCATGTTGGCCCGTTTTGCTGAAGAACAGAACACGGAACAACGCTTCCAAGCATTGGTGCAGGCCGGCCTTGCCCAACCGGATACACCAGCGAATGAATGGGCGGCTGTGGTGCGTGAGTACCGCGATCAGGTGGCCAATGCGGTATTCCTGCCAGACGTATTGCTACGCGGCGACCTGGTAAAACTGCTTGAACGGTTGAGCGCACACGGGCGCAACGCCATAACCCGGGCCGCGGTGATGCTCCGTCAGGTGCATGATGCCGTCGGGCGGCCACTGGGCGACGTGATTCGCGCCGGCATAGAAGCGTTGGATCTTGACATCGACACCGTATTGGCCGGTGTGCTGCATAATCCGCAGCACCGCGCCAATCCCGCTTTGGCGCATATGCCTATGGATGCGATTGTGGATTTGGTGGATACGTACACGCAAGAGATTGCCGCTGAGCAAACTCCCTCGTTGCATGGGTTCATCACATGGGTGGATCATCTGGCTTCGGTGGAGGATGAAGCCGCCAGTCTCCCCGACGCTCCGGTGGATGTGGAACTGATGACCGTACACCAGTCCAAAGGGTTGGAATGGGATGCCGTTGCGGTAGTGGGGCTTACCGCCGTCGGATTCCCCAGCAATCAGGGCGACCATCTCAAGATCGTGCTGGACGAGCACCATACGGGAGGCACCGAGCAAGGTCACTGGACCGCACCCGAATATCATGAGACCGCCGACTCCTGGCTCACCAACCCCACCGCCGTACCCGTGCCTATGCGTGCCGATGCCGGCATTCTGCCGCGATTCCCCCATGATGCCGATGTGGAAGCCGACCCCATCGCATCGTTGGCGGCTTTGGATGATGTGGAGCTTATTGATGATGAAGTGTTCGGCTCCATGCGCGAATTCGGCGATGGCGTGGAAGAAGTGGATGCATCCGGCTGGTATTTGACGCAGGCGGAGGAATATGGGCGCCGGCTGCATGCCGACGAACGTCGATTGATGTATGTGGCGCTTACCCGTGCGCGAGAAGATGCCCTGATGACCTATTGCGCCTATACGGGCGAATCCGGGCGGGACCCGTCAGTGGTGCCCAAAGGCTCTCGCGCCGCTCAGCCATCCAATTTCTGGCTTGAAGTGCATGACGCGCTCCAAGCCCGTGAACATGCGATATCGGCTCAGGACTGTGTGGAACGGCTGCAAGCCGCCAATGCCGGGAAGCCCATGCTGATCTCGGCGCAAGGCGAAGCGATTGCCACTCCCGAAGGGTTCTTTATCGGAGAGCATGCCGCGGCATACGGTGACGCCGTGGTGGGGGAGGCATGGCAGACGCCGATTACGCAGACGGATGCCGCTGTCGAATTGCCGTGGCCGGCTACCCTCAGCGACGCAGTGCATGAACAGCTGTCACGTGGCATCGATGTTATCGCCGCAGATTCCTCGTCACTTGAGCAGCACCAAGACGCCGGTCCACTGCTGCAACGGGCGCAATTGCTGGTGGACGACGCCGATTTGATGGCCGATGCCGCCAGCGGCCAGTCGCTTGATGAGGCAGTCAAAGCCAAGCGCAACGCATTCTGGCCGCCGGACGCCAGAACGTGACAAGCCTGCAAGCCCGCGTAGGTGGCATGAACGAACGGGAGGAGCGCCTCTACTGGCGTAGCATTATCCGCCCGATTCCACGAATATCGTCTCCGGCGGCCGAAGCCGGCACGCAGTTCCATGCGTGGGCTGAGCAATTCATCAATGCCGGTAAGCCGGATGAAGCGGTACTGGCATATGAAGCCGAATCAAGTATGCCGCATACAGGTCAGGATGCGGGATTCGTTTCCCGGGAAGCCATGTTGGCCGATTTGGCCGAACGGGAGCGGCAATGCCGCAAGCCATCCACACGGCAGCCCGCTGTCCCACAGCCCACGGCTCAACAATCCGCATCCGCCGTATCCGCCGCCTCCGCCACTTCCATAAGTAGCGACAATGCCACCGAGTCCAAGCTGGTGGCGTGGCAGCGCAGACTGGCCGAATCATCGTGGGCCAAGCGCATCCCGGCGTGGACGGAGCGTGCCATCGTCGTGGACGTGCCGGGCGTGGGCCTGGTCAATGGCAAACTCGATGCGGTATTCATCGGTGGACTTGACCCGTCCAGCACCACCGCACGCTTTACCGTGGTCGACTGGAAAACCGGTCGTCGGCCCACCAAGCCAGACGACATCACCCGCAAACTCGCCCAGCTCGACATGTACCGACTGCTGCTGGCAGCGGTCGAAGGTGTGGAATTGGACAGTATCGACGCCACTCTCTACTATGTCAGTGAGCCCGACGAGGGCTTGCGCGAGCTTCACGCCCGCGCGAAAACCAAACAGGAAATCCTTACCGAGTTGAGCTCCGGCATTCCCGAACAATCTGACAACGACTGAGCCCAAAGGCTCATGACCTGTACAGCATCGGACGGCCTTCACCGGCGGAGAGACCTTATGCATCGCAAGGCATCTCCGACGATGAAGACGACTGGCCACGTACCGGTCCGCGGTTGAAACGCGCCGCGTGACGTTGCTTGGGAACCGCTACCCCTCGGATGGCACGTGTGGGCGGGCGCACGTGCCGGACAACGCACCAGTAAGGAGTTATTGTGTCCACGACTCGCGCGGTTTCGAAGTCGTCCGCTGCCCACTCGCCCTATCGGCGCTGTTCATGCTGCCCGGAGCCAAGGCGTTCTGCCTGTCCGGTGCGGTGGCACGATTGCCGATCTCCATGATGAGTCTCGGCATCGTTCTGGCGCTCAACCATCTCTACGACAATTGGACCATCGCCGGCACCATGAGCGCCGCCTATGTGCTGGCCATGAGCTGCGTCACCCCGTTCTACGCCCGCGCCTTCGACCGTTTCGGCCAAGCCCGCGTGGGCCGGCTTGCGCTCGCCGTGCAGATCGTGGCCATGCTCGCCTTCGCCTTCGCGGCGTTGGTGCGCGTGCCGATTCCGCTGCTGTTCGCTTTGGCCATCATCATGGGTCTGACGCAGTTCTCATTCGGCGCATTGGTCCGAACCCGTTGGTCCTATGCGTTGCGCGGTGTGGAAGATGGCGAACAGCTGCTCAACACGGCCTACGCCATGGAAGCCGCCATTGACGAGATCGTCTTTATTCTGGGGCCGATTCTGGCGGCTTGGCTGGCCACCTCCGTGCATCCGGTATCCCAACTGTTCGTGCCCACCGTGGCATGCGGCATCGGCGGCACCATATTCTTCTCGCTGAAATCCACCCAGCCGCCGGTCATCGTGGAACAGGTCAGCGTGGCCGCGCACGATGACGGCAGCCCCGCTGCAAGCGAAGATGCCGACCAGCTGACCCTGCGCCAACTCAAACGCAGCGGTGCCAAGCCCAAGAGTGTATTGCTCTATGCCGGCGTACTGCCGTTGCTCGCCGTGTTCATCGTGTTCAATATGAGCTTCACGTCCTTCGACGTGTCCATTACCGCCACCATGAAATCCATGGGACTTGAGCCCTTCCTCGGTCTGCAATTGGCGATGTTCGCGGTCGGCTCGTGCATCGGCGCGCTGGTGTTCGGCTCTTGCCAACTCAAAGGCTCCCATTGGGCGCATATGGTGATGTTCCTGTCGCTGCTGACCGTCGGCTACGTGTTCTTCCGGTTGTCAATGGACAATCTCATCCTGCTGGGCGTCTTCGAAATCCTCGCCGGCCTGACCGTCTCGCCGACGTTCGCCACCGGCAACCTCATCGTCAAGGATCTGGTGCCGGCGGAATCCCTGACCGAAGGACTGAGCTGGGTAGCCACCGCAGGCACGGTCGGCACGTCGATCGGCTCGTCCGTGGCCGGCATTGTGCTTGACGCCTCCAACCCTCATGTGGGCATGATGCTGCCATTCATCTTCACGCTGGCGTCCGTGCCATTGGCGTTGGCCGGATGGGCCTTGGCCAAGCGGCGTGGGTGAAACGGGATCGGGCTACGCCCGATGGATGGTTGGCGGCTTCGCCGGGGTCTCTCCCTCAGTCCGCTTCGCGTCCAGCTCGAACGCAATTAATGATGGCTTTCAGCCAACTGAATTATTGCTCACTGTCGTTCGCCCTCACCTAAAAACGCCTCCGGCGTTTTCTTCACGGTTCGGCTCATCAGAGGGAGCTCGACTTCACGGTTCGGCTCGTCAGAGGGAGCTTGATTCTGTGGACGGGGTATTGGCGTGAGGGGCCTGCGGTGATAGGCTGATTGCCGATTGGAAAACGTCCCGGGTACATTGCCGGGCAGGTACGGGTAGACAGGGAAGAAGACATGATCAAGGTTTCGGTGGTCGGAGCAAAGGGCCGCATGGGCTCGCACGTGGTCGAAGCGGTGAACAACGCCGAGGATACGCAGCTGGCGCTCGCATTGGATGCCGGCGACGACCTGACCCAGATCACCACCGACAACACCGATGTGGTCGTCGAATTCACCGTGCCGTCCGTCAGCCTGAACAACGTGCTGACCCTGATCGGCCAAGGCGTGGACGTGGTGGTCGGCACCACCGGCTGGACCGACGAGAAACTCGCCCAGGTCAAATCCGCCATCGCCAACGGTCCGAAGCCCGAAACCCAGAAGGTCTTCATCGCACCTAACTTCGCGATCTCCGCCGTACTGGCCGACTACTTTGCCACCAAGGCCGCGAAATACTTCGAATCCGCCGAAGTCATCGAACTGCACCACCCCACCAAGGTGGACGCCCCCTCCGGCACTGCCATCCACACCGCCCACGGCATCGCCGAAGCGCGCAAGGCCGCAGGACTCGCCCCCGTGCCGGACGCCACCGAAACCGATGGCGGCTCACGCGGCCAGGTGGTCGACGGCATCCACGTGCACGCCGTGCGTCTGCGCGGCCTCAACGCCCACGAGGAAGTGCTCTTCGGCAACGCCGGCGAGCAGCTGACCATTCGGGCCGACAGCTTCGACCGCACCAGCTTCATGCCCGGCGTCCTGCTTGCCGTGCGCAAGCTCGCCGGCGACGCTCCGGCTGGCCTGACCATCGGCCTCGACCACTTCCTCGACCTGTAATCGACCCGCAGTCGACCAGTAGTTGCCCCCGCATTTCAGGCAGGGAAGCGCGCCGGGACGCGCATCACGGCATTGCCACCGGCTCCGGCCATAATGCCACGCATTCAGCAACAATCAAGGTACGTAGTATAAGAGTCCACAATGGGAAGTACGGTAAACACTATGAGCGAGCATGACATGCACCTTCTTGATTCAGCACCTTTCGGCCGCATTCTGCCGGCTATGGTCACCCCGATGAAATCCGACGGCAGCGTCGATTTCGCCGCCGCGCAGAAGCTCGCCAAATACCTCGTCGCCGATGGCGCGGATGGCTGGTGGTCAATGGCACCACCGGTGAATCGCCCGTCACCCATATGGATGAGAAGGTCGAGCTGGTCAGGGCCGTCAAGGAGGTCGTCGACGTTCCGGTGATTTCCGGCGCCGGCTCCAACGACACCGCACACACCGTGCGTATGGTCGAACAGACTCAGGAAGCGGGCGCCGACGCGGTGCTCGTCGTCATGCCTTACTATTCCCGCCCCTCGCAGGACGGTATCGTCGGCCACTACAAGGCCGTCGACGAATCCGCCGAAAAGCCGATCATCGTCTACGATGTTCCCGGCCGTACCGGCTTGAAGGTCAAGGTCGAAACCTACGACCGACTGGCCGAACTTGAACACGTCAAGGCTGTCAAGGACGCCACCGGCGATCTTGCAGCCGCAGTGGAGAAGCAGCAGCGCACCGGCCTCGCCTGGTATTCCGGCGATGACGGCCTGTTCCTGCCGTTCCTCTCCATCGGCGCCGTCGGCATCATTTCGGTGATTGCCCACGTCGCCTCCAACCCCATGCAGCAGCTTGTCCAGGCATTCGATCGCGGCGATATCACCACCGCCCGTCGCCTCGCCAACCAGCTCGCCCCCCTTGTCCATGCGTTGAATGGCGACGGCTATCAGGCCGTCATGGCCAAGGCTGCGCTCAAGGTCAAGGGCGTTATCCCCTCCACCACCATGCGTCTGCCGAACATCGGTCCCGACGCCACTCAGCTTGACAAGGCTGAAGAGGGCATGCGCGCTGCCGGACTGCTGTAAGCCCGAAACGCTGCATACGGGTTGCCAGCCCGCCGCCCCTGCATGACAGAGCAGAGGCACCACAACAGAAATCCCAAAAAGGTTATGGCACAAGAACAAAAGAAAACAAGCAAGAACACGAATTCTCGCCGTCGCGGTTCCGCGCGCGGCCGCAACGCCAACGGATCCAACAGCCGTACGCCGTCCCGTAAGATCAACGCCACCCGGCAGGCCACCGCACCCCAGCAGGATGCCGTGCTGATCGCCCCGCCGAAGTACCGCAAGGGCTCCATGCGCATCACGCCGCTCGGCGGCTTGGGCGAAATCGGCCGCAACATGAACGTGATCGAATACAACGGTCACCTGCTGCTCATCGACTGCGGCGTGCTCTTCCCCGAGGAGGAGCAGCCGGGCGTGGATCTCATCCTGCCCGATTTCAGCTACATCAAGAACCGTCTCGACAAGGTCGACGCCCTGGTGCTCACCCACGGCCACGAGGACCACATCGGCGGCGTGCCCTACCTGCTCAAGCTGCGTCCGGACATCCCGCTGATCGGCTCCAAGCTGACCCTCGCCTTCGTGGACGCCAAGTGCAAGGAACACCACCAGAACCCCACCAAGGTTGAGGTTGCCGGCCGTGAGAAGCTCAAGGTGGGCCCCTTCGACCTCGAATTCGTCAACGTCACCCACTCCATCCCGGACGCCTGGCCGTCTACGTCAAGACCCCGGCCGGCTCCCTGATCGACACGGGCGATATCAAGCTCGACCAGCTGCCGCTCGACCACCGCATCACCGACCTCGTCGAATTCGGCAAGATCGGCGAAAAGGGCGTGGACCTGCTGATGATGGACTCCACCAACGCCGAGGTGCCCGGCTTCGTCAAGCCCGAGACCTCCATCGGCCCGGCCCTTGACCAAGCGTTCGCCCAGGCCACCCGCAAGATCATCGTCGCCAGCTTCTCCTCCCACGTGCACCGTGTGCAGCAGGTGGTGGACGCCGCCCACAAGTACGGCCGCAAGGTCGTGTTCGTCGGCCGTTCGATGGTGCGCAACATGTCCATCGCCGCCGACCTCGGCTACCTGCACATCCCCGAAGGCACCGTCGTGGACCTGAAGCAGGCCAACGACATTCAGGACGACAAGCTCGTCTTCATGTGCACCGGTTCCCAGGGCGAACCGATGGCCGCACTCGGCCGCATCGCCGACGGCAACCACCGCGACATCCACATCAACGAGTTCGACACCGTGATTCTCGCCAGCTCCCTGATTCCAGGCAATGAGCACGGCGTCTACAAGGTGATCAACAAGCTCGTGCAGCTCGGCGCCAAGGTCGTCAACCGCGACAACGCCGCCGTGCATGTGTCCGGCCACTGCAACGAGGGCGAGCTGCTGTACATGTACAACATCGTCAAGCCCAAGTGCGCCATGCCGATCCACGGCGAGAACCGTCACCTGGTGGCCAACGGCCTGATCGCCGTCAAGACCGGCGTGGACCCGCAGAACGTGGTCTTGGCCGAAGACGGCGACGTGGTCGACCTGTATCACGGCAAGGCCGCGGTCGTCGGCTCCGTGCCGTGCGGTTACGTGTACGTCGATGGCGATTCCGTCGGCGAGCTGACCGATGACGAGCTGGAAAAGCGCCGCATTCTCGGCACCGAGGGCTTCGTATCCGCGTTCGTGGTGGTCGACACCGACAACCACGAGGTCGTCACCGGCCCGAAGATCTACCTGAACGCCGTGGCCGAGGACGAAAGCGAGTTCGACAAGGTGCGTCACCAGATCGTCGAACAGCTCAACGACCAGATGATGCAGGGCACGCGTGACACCTACAAGCTGCAGCAGACCATGCGCCGCACGCTCGGCAGCTGGGTTGCGCGCCAGCTGCACCGCAAGCCGATGATCGTGCCCGTCGTGGCCGACATCGCCCAGGACGTCGAAACCGTAGAAACCAAGTAGTCCGGATTATCCAGGGACGACCGTAAGGAGTAATTGAAGTCATGCCCGGTTCTAATCTCACTCGTATTGAAGCCGAAGAACGTAAGGCCGTTATCGAAGCGCCGATTCACTATCACGTCGACCTTGACCTGACGGTCGGCGCGAAGAACTTCGGTTCCAAGTCGCTCATCTGCTTCAACGCGAAGCCTGGTTCGTCGACCTTCCTCGACCTGATTGCCGACGAAGTGACATCCATCGACCTCAACGGCAAGTCCCTGGACCCAGCCGTGGCCTTCCAGGACAACCGCATCGAACTGACCGACCTCAAGGAGAAGAACGAGGTCACCGTCGAAGCCAAGTGCCGTTACTCCAACACCGGCGAGGGCCTGCACCGCTCGGTCGACCCGTCCGATGGCAACATCTACCTGTACTCCCAGTTCGAGGTGCCGGACGCGCGCCGCGTCTACGCCGTGTTCGACCAGCCTGACCTGAAGGCCACCTTCGATTTCAAGGTGCTCGCTCCCGCCAGCTGGATCGTCACCTCCAACATGCCGGTTGCCACCATCGAGGACGATCCGCGCGAAACCCTCGACGGCACCCTCGGCGACAAGCCGAACGAAAGCACCCGTCTGTGGGACTTCGAGCCGACCCCGGTGATGAGCTCCTACCTGACCGCCATCTGCGCCGGCCCGTACGCCGAATGGCACACCGAATACCTGAACGAAGACGGTCGCACCGTGCCGATGGCCCAGTACTGCCGACAGTCGTTGGCCAAGGCCTTCGCGAAGGACGTCGACTACCTGTTCGACATCACCAAGAAGGGCTTCGCGTTCTACGCCAAGACCTGGGGCGTGCCCTACCCGTACGCCAAGTTCGACCAGATCTACGTTCCCGAATACAACGCGGGCGCCATGGAGAACATCGGCATGGTCACCATCCGTGACTCCTACGTGTTCGAGTCCAAGGTGACCGACGCGCTGGCCGAGCGCCGCGTGGTGACCGTGCTGCACGAGCTGGCCCACATGTGGTTCGGCGACTATGTGACCATGAGGTGGTGGAACGACCTGTGGCTCAACGAGTCCTTCGCCGAATTCACCTCCACGCTGGCCACTGCCGAAGCCACCGAATGGCATGACGCCTGGGCCACCTTCTGCTCCGGTGAGAAGAGCTGGGCGTTGCGCCAGGATCAGCTGCCCACCACGCACCCGATCGTCGCCCCGATCAACGACCTCAACGACACCTACGTCAACTTCGACGGCATCACCTACGCCAAGGGCGCCTCCGTGCTGAAGCAGCTGGCATTCTACGTGGGCCGCACGCAGTTCTTCGAAGGTATCCACAACTACCTGAACCGCCACGCCTACTCCAACGCCACCCTGGCCGACCTGCTGAGCGAACTGGAGAAGACCTCCGGCCGCGATCTCAAGGCCTGGAGCGCCAAGTGGCTGGAGGAATCCGGCATCAACACGATCGCCACCGGCCTGACCGTAAACGCGGACGGCACCATCGCCGAATTGAAGCTCACCCAGAGCGCGCCGGCCGAACACCCGGTGCTGCGTCCGCATCGCCTGGCCGTCGGCTTCTACAACGAAGACGCCGAAACCGGCAAGATCGTGCGCACCGAGCAGTTCGAACTCGACGTGGATGGCGAAACCACCATCGTCGAGGCCGCGGCAGGCAAGCCGCGCCCGGCATTCGTGCTGGTCAACGACGATGACCTGACCTACACCAAGATTCGTTTCGACGCCGAATCCCAGGCATTCGCCGAAGCCAACCTGCATCGTTTCGACGATGCCCTGGCCCGCGCCGTGACCTGGCTCGCCTTCTGGGATATGACCCGTGACGGCGAATTCCCGGCCGAACGCTTCGTGGACATGACCCTGCGTCTTCTGGCCACGGAAACCGAATCCACCACCTTCCGTTACGCGCTGGCCTGCATGAGCACCACCGCCCACCACTACGTGGCGCCAGCCCGCCGCGACGATGTGCTGCGCCACGTGGCCGCCGAGCTGTGGACCCTGGCCAACGCCGCCGGAGCCGGCTCGGACACCCAGTTCCAGCTCGCCACCGCCTACCTGGGCTATGGCGAGGAGGGCGATGCCGCATTCGCCGCCAACGCACACGGTCTGCTGGACGGCACCGTGCGTCTTGAAGGCCTCGAAATCGACAACAACTTCACGTGGACCATCGTCCAAGCGCTCACCTCCGTCAACGAGATGACCAACGACGACGTGGACGCGCAGCTCGCCAAGAAGGAGACCACGGAAAACCGCGAGTTCGCCTACGGCGCCCGCGCCTCCATGGCCACGACGCAAGCCAAGGAATGGGCTTGGGATCAGGCACTCCACAACGACGAGCTGACCAACTCCCAGCTCGAAGCCGTGGCCCGTGGCTTCTCCGCCACCCCGCGCCACGACCTGGCCGAGCCGTTCGCCGCCCGGTATTTCGAGGCCGTCGACTGGATCTGGGCGAACAAGACCTACCACATGGCCGAGGCCCTGCTCAACGGCCTGTACCCGGGTTACGCCGATCCCGCCACGCTGGTCAAGCTCGGTGACGCCTGGCTGGACGAGCACATTGCCGCCGACAACGCCCTGAAGCGTCTGATCGTCGAAAACGTGGCATCCTCCCACCGCACCCTCAAGGTTCGCGAATACAACGAAGCGCTCTGATTTCCTTCTGGCTCCCCTCGGGTGCGAGGGGAGTTGTCGCCTCAGGCGACTGAGGGAATCGCTTCCGCGAGGAGCTACGTCCACATTCCAACATAAACCCGCAACCAATCCTCAACAGCGTATTCTCGCTCAAGGCCGGCAATGTGCCGGTCGATGAGCGACAAGGATACGGGGAATGATTGCGGGCTTTTCCATAACTTCATTACTACTGATTCTGTTGGCCGGAATCGGCGCAGGATTCGTGGGCTATGCGGTAGGCGCATCGTCACTGGTCTCATACCCGGCCTTGCTCGCGTTCGGCATTCCGCCTGTATTGGCAAACGCTTCTAACACCGTTGGCGTGGTCGGCACGGGCATCGGTGGCGTGATGGGCGCGCGCAAAGAACTCAAAGGCCAAGCGGTACGCTCCATTACGTATGTGGTCATTGGCGCGTTCGGCGGGGTGGCCGGTGCGTTTCTGTTGCTCAAACTCGACCCGAGTGTCTTTGAATTCGCCGCACCAGTGCTGATTTTGCTGAGCTCGCTGATCATCGCCATCAATCCGCGCGGCCGCATGCAGGCCAAGCAGGCCGCCGCGGATGCCACCGCGCAACTCAAGCACATCGAAGCCACTGAAGCCACCGATGCCACTGATGCCGCCAAGCGCGCAACCACCCCTACCGCACCTCACCGCCCGCCGGAACAACTCGTGCAGCCCATGAGCCAGGATTCCTGGTGGGTATGGCTGGCGTGGTGGCAGTCGCCATCTACTCCGGCTACTTCGGCGCGGCGCCGGCACCCTGCTCTCGCCATGCTTGATGCCGCCAAAATCGGCCCATTCCACAAGATCAATGCATTGAAACCCTGATCGGCACAGGCGCGAACATCAGCGCCTCAGTGGTATTCATCATCCAAGGCGCGGTCGATTGGCCGGCCGCCATCATGCTGTGCATCGGCTGCTTCATCGGCGGGTACATCGCCCCGCCCATCACCCGCAAGATTCCCGCAAACATCATGCGCGCCGCCGCCGTAATCGCCGGCATCATTCTCACCATCGATCTGGGGCTCAAAACCTATTGATTCATGCCTTACACTGATGCAGTGAAGCATACAGCATGGCCGCCAACCGCAGCGTGGCCGCAGACCCCGATAAGGTGGCCAATGTCTGGCATTTGGCGACTGCGGAACCTGAGCGCCTAGAAACCAACGCGGTAGGCAAAGAGGTGAGTGACTTCCTCGATCCGCCAGACACGTCGCAGATTCACGGCGTTGCGTGCCATGCTGATTGGCGGTTCGCGGCGCGAGCAGGTGCTGTTCGCCGGCGTTATGAAGGAGCTACTCGCGCCCATCAACAATCCGCGATATGTCATCATCGGTAAGGATGGGGCGTGCGCGCTTACTGCGTGAGCTTCCCCTGCCCGTCCGTATTTGCCCGCCGCCAGCAGGACGCCGAGATACTGAGCCGGCAGTTGGACCGCTGCCTGACGCATTGCACCATGGTATACGCCCGCACTGAGGAAGGTCGGCATACGCTACTTCGCTGCCAAACGCGTTCTTTCCTCAACCGCGACGAGCAACTGCCGCACATACTGACCACAACATCGGAGTAATAGATCGTTGCATTCATGGCCGAGACCACCCCGGTAGAGGAGATGCCGTTGGGCATGTTCATCGCATGGCTCAGCGTGTTCCTCGCCGTCGTTCTGTTTGGTGTTGCTTTGCCGGTTATCGATGTACGCTGGGTAGTTCCGTTCGTCGTATTTGCCGCTGTATTGTTTACAGGCGCGTTTGCCGGCCCGTTCTTACTAGTGCGATGGCTTCGTTCCCGTGCCGGAGTGCATCGGTCCGCCCGGCATGCCCGCTAACGAATGTATCTCATCATTCATCCGCCGAACAAGATGAATATGCGGGTTTGTGGGTGATGCCATTGCGGCTGTTGAATGCTGATTTCCGGTTCTGGAGCAGATTCCGTGGCGGTTTTTTGCCGAGTCGGGTCCTAGGGTGGAGCACAACGACTACGATGGTGCGGGTAACGCGATACAAGGAGTGGAACTTCATATGCCGAAGATGTTTGGAACCGATGGTGTTCGAGGACTGGCCAATAGGGATTTGACCGCACGTCTGGCGTTGGATTTGGGCGATGCCGCCGTGCGTGTGCTCGGCGACGCCGGCACCCAAGACGATCAGCCTGAGGGGCGCCGCCGCGCGCTCGTGGGTCGTGACACCCGTGTGTCCGGCGATTTTCTGGCTTCCGCCCTGTCTGCGGGCATGGCCGCCGGCGGATTCGACGTGATCGACGCAGGCATCATCCCGACCCCGGGCATCGCGTTCCTGACCAGCGTGCTCAACGTTGAGATGGGTGCCGTGATCTCCGCCTCCCACAACCCGATGCCCGACAACGGCATCAAGTTCTTCGCACGCGGCGGCTTCAAGCTGCCCGACCAGAAGGAAGACGACATCGAGGCCGTGCTCGGCCAGGACTGGGACCGCCCGACCGGTGCCGGCGTGGGCCGCGTGAGCCACGACCAGACCACCGCCACCAACCTGTACATCGATCATCTGGTGGCCACCATCGCTCCGCTGGACGATGACAAAACCCAGCCCAAGCCGCTCAAGGGACTGAAGATCGTGGCCGACTGCGCCAACGGCGCCACTTCCGTGGTGGCTCCCGAAGCCCTGCGCCGTGCCGGTGCGGATGTAATCGTGATCAACGCCTCGCCGGACGGCTACAACATCAACAAGAACGCCGGTTCCACCCACCCCGAGCAGCTGCAGGCCATGGTCAAGGCCACCGATGCCGTGATGGGCGTGGCCTTCGACGGCGACGCCGACCGTTGTCTCGCCGTGGACGAAGACGGCAACATGATCAACGGCGACCAGATCATGGGCATTCTGGCCCGCGCCAAGCAGCGCGAAGGCAAGCTCAACCACGACACCCTCGTGGTCACCGTGATGAGCAACCTCGGTCTGAAGCTCGCCCTGAAAGATATGGGCATCAAGACCGTGGAAACCGCCGTGGGCGATCGTTACGTGCTTGAGGAAATGCTCAAGGGCGATTACTCGCTCGGCGGCGAGCAGTCCGGCCACGTGATCAACCGCGAATTCGCCACCACCGGCGACGGCACCCTGACCGCACTGACCCTGTGCAACGAGGTCGTCAAGTCCGGCAAGAGCCTGAAGGAGCTCGCCGCCGACTTCCCGCAGCTGCCGCAGACCCTCATCAACGTGCCGAACGTGGACAAGAAGGCCGCCTCCACCAACAAGCGCATCCAGGATGCCGTGGCCCGTGAGGAGGAACTGCTGGGAGACACCGGCCGTGTGCTGCTGCGCCCCTCCGGCACCGAACCGCTCGTACGCGTGATGGCCGAGGCCGCCACCCAAGCCTACGCCGACGAAGTCTGCACCCGCCTCGCCAAGATCGTCGCCGAAGAACTCGCGCTGTAGCACCCTTCCCTAAGGAAAAAACAATGTTTGGAAAGAACGCCAAAGTCGACCTCGAACTCAACCGTGATGTCGAACAACTCATCAAAACCGGCGGCAAGGAGAAGCTCCTGCCCATCGTGCAGGCCGGCGAACCGGTGTTGCGCCAACGGACAGTGGCCTATAATGGCCAGCTTTCCAAGCGTACGCTCGCCAAACTCATCGATACGATGCACACCACCATGCTGGAGGCACCCGGCGTGGGGCTCGCCGCCACCCAGATCGGCTTGGGGCTCGCGCTCGCCGTGGTCGAAGACACGTGCGCGACGACGAGGATGATCCGCGCGAAATCGCGGAATTCCCCTTCCACGTGATCATCAACCCGAGCTACAAACCCACCAGCGACAAAACCGCCTCGTTCTACGAGGGCTGCCTGAGCTTCGACGGATACCAAGCTGTGCGCAAGCGTTGGCTCGACATCACCGCCGAATGGGATGATGAAGACGGCAAACACCACAGCAAGCCGCTGCACGGCTGGCCCGCACGCATCTTCCAGCACGAAACCGATCATTTGAGCGGCGAGTTGTATATCGATCGCGCCGAAATCCGTTCGCTGACCACCAACGAGAACCTCGAGGACTACTGGTGCGAAGACCCGGTGCCCACCGAGGCCGCCGAAGAACTCGGCTTCGCACTATGATCGACCGCACATGGCTGGACGCCGCCAAGGGAGACATTCCCCAATGGGCGGCGTCCATGCCCAAGGACGCCGATGGCACCACCATCGACTGGGACTGGGTGCGTTCTCTGGACCTGGCGCATGGCGTCGGCACAATACCGGAATCCACCCCACAGTCCATCCACGACGCATTGAAGGCCGACTACGCCACACGCGAGCGTCTGGAATCGATCATCGCCCAATGCAACAGCGCATTCATGACCGATTTCGACCGGTTCATCGGCTCCTATCGTCTGCCTCGCGCGCTCGCCTACGCCAATCGTCGGCTCAACGACAACATCAACACGCTGTTGCATCTGGGCGAACAGCAACACCTATGGGCGGTCAGTCGCGAACGGCGGGGGAGGGCCACCATTGCCGTGCTCAAGCCGTACTCCGGCAGCGGCCCGTCGAACGATGACCAAGGCATGCTGGATCTGAGCGGCGAAGCCGGTGGCACATCTGCCGGAAACACTGCCGCCGAAAACAGCGATGTCAAGTTCCCCACAACAGTCGCCTTGGACGATATCCAAGACCGTACGGCGGCGATTCTTGACGCACGCGCCGAACGACGTAAGGCCCAGCGCTTCCAGAAGCGTGCGGGCGATGCGGCGATGGCCCGCGCCAATCTCTCCGGCGCGACTTCGCCGGGTGGTGCCGCCTCGTCTGGCAACGCTACCGGCCACCATCCCAAGCCCGACTGGCGCGACGCCTATCTGCCCGGCCGCGACGTGGACGCGGTGATGGGCATCGACATCGAAACCACCGGCATCGATCCGGCGCGTGACTACATCATCGACGTCGGCTTCGAGTTCATGAACATGGCCAGTCCGCGCCCGGCCGGCGAACCTGAGACATACGCCTATGAGCAGGGCTATTACGCCGCCGGCGACGCCTACGGCCAGTCCCGTCTCGCTTTTGGCGTGCCGCCGGAAAACGCGGCGCTCGGCAACGCCTCATCGCCAAACTCACCGGCATCGATGTACGCGGCCGCAGCAGCGAGGCCGGGTACCGACTCTTCGACGAATGGCCCCAAGCCCAGGCCGGCCTGCTCGCGCGGCTTACCCAGCAGCCGTACGTGGCGCATAACGCCACCTTCGAACATAGCTGGTTCATGCTGAACGTCGCCGGATACGCGGAAAGCTACCGCGCCGGGCGCATCACCATCATCGATACCCTGCCGATGAGCCGGCAGTGGGACCCTGGCGCGGTACCCACCAACGAGCATCCTTACGGAGACAACACGCTCGACGCCTACGCCAAACGTCAGGGCGCGCTTGATTCCGTCCACAACGAACGCCACTTGGGCCTTGAGGATTCGCACATCATGCTGGTGGCCATGAAACACCATCTGGCGGCGCTGAAAGCGCAAAGGAAAGGGCCGTGGGGATCCACCGGCAGGGCGGGCGTCGGCGGCAAGTCCTGCGGTCGTAAGCGGTGAGTACACTATTGGTCTCGTGAGTAACTATCAGGACAGCCGACAGCAGCGTGAGAACCGCCGCCGCACCATCGTGCGTGTGGTGTGCGTGGTCATAGCTGTGGCCATGCTCGGCTCCCTGGTCATCCCGGCGATTTACGCGGGGCTTTGACGTTGCCTTCGCATATTCGTGCCCGCAGTTGAACACGTCTGATGCGAGGGATTCGTGAGGTCGCCCGGCCGGCTATCGGCAAGGCAGGCCCGGAACCTTCTGACAGCATGGATTGCAGGCGGATGCGCGTGTGGCGCGGCAATGCCCGCCAACGCCAGAGGAATGTGCGAAGGCTGTCAACAAGGACGTGACTTCCCAAGGAATCTCAAAGAATCAACAGTAAGGTAAACCACGATGGCAGAATTTGACTTTACCCAGGCGATCGGCGAAGCCCGCGCCAAATACGAATCCATCGCCAAGGCGCTGGACGTCGACCGACTCAAGGCCGATATCAAGGATCTCGAAACGCAGGCCGCGGCCCCGGGCCTGTGGGATGACCCGGAAAACGCCCAGAAGATCACCAGCCGGCTGTCCGCCGCGGAATCGCAGCTGAAGCGTCTGAACTCCGCCTCCCAGCGCATCGACGATGTGGAAACGCTCGTTGAACTCGGCCACGAGGAGGGCGACAGGACTCTCTGGACGAGGCGCAAAGCGAAATCGGCGAGATTCAGAAGGATCTCGACCAGATGGAGATTCAGACCCTGCTCGATGGCGAATACGACGAACGTTCCGCCGTGGTGACCATCCGCTCCGGTGCCGGCGGCGTCGACGCGGCCGACTTCGCGCAGATGCTGTTGCGCATGTACCTGCGCTACTGCGAGCGTAACGGCTTCAAGGCCAAGGTCATGGACACCTCCTACGCCGAAGAGGCCGGCATCAAGTCCGCCACCTTCCAGGTGGACGCCCCCTACGCTTACGGCCGTCTGTCCGTGGAGGGCGGCACCCACCGTCTGGTACGTATCTCCCCGTTCGACAACCAGGGCCGCCGCCAGACCAGCTTCGCCGCCGTGGAAGTGGTGCCGCTGGTCGAGGCCACCGACCATATCGACATTCCGGATACGGACATCCGCGTGGACACCTACTGTTCCTCCGGCCCCGGCGGCCAGGGCGTGAACACCACGTACTCGGCCGTGCGCATCACCCACCTTCCCACCGGCATCGTGGTGACCATGCAGGATGAGCGTTCGCAGATTCAGAACCGTGCCTCCGCCATGGCCGTGCTCCAGTCCCGACTGCTCGTGCTGCGCCACGAGGAGGAGGCCAAGAAGAAGAAGGAGCTCGCCGGCGACATCAAGGCCAGCTGGGGCGATCAGATGCGCTCCTACGTGCTGCACCCCTACCAGATGGTCAAGGACCTGCGCACCGGCTACGAAACCAGCCAGACTCAGGCCGTGTTCGACGGCGACATCAACGCGTTCATCGAGGCCGGCATCCGCTGGCGCCATGAACAGCGCCGCGCCGCCGAAACCGAGGAGTAAACAGCATTATGGCACTGATCTCACTGGACAATGTGTCCAAGATCTATCCCAAAGGCACCCGACCGGCGCTTGACGACATCAACCTCGATATCGAACGCGGTGATTTCGTGTTCCTTGTGGGTGCGTCCGGCTCCGGCAAGACCACGCTCTTGAGCCTGCTGTTGCGCGAGGAGGAGGCCACCAGCGGCGAGATTCGCGTGGCCGGCAACGATCTGCGGCGCATCACCAACCGTCAAGTGCCGCAGTACCGCCGTTCGCTGGGCTTCGTGTTCCAGGATTACAAGCTGCTCAATAACAAAACCGTATGGGAGAACGTGGCGTTCGCCCTTGAGGTGATCGGCACGCGGCGGTCCACCATCAAATCGCTGGTGCCCAAGGTGCTGAATACCGTGGGACTCACCGGCAAGGAAAAGAACTATCCGCATGAGCTCTCCGGTGGCGAGCAGCAGCGTGTGGCCATCGCCCGCGCCTACGTGAATCACCCGCAGATTCTGCTGGCCGACGAGCCCACCGGCAACCTCGACCCGACCACTTCGCTGGGCATCATGGAAGTGCTGGACGCCATCAACCGCACCGGCACCACCATCGTCATGGCCACGCATAACGAAGAGATCGTCAACTCGATGCGCAAGCGCGTGGTCGAACTGCACAACGGCAAGATCGTGCGTGACGAGGCTCATGGCTCCTACGATTCCGCCCTGTTCTTCCCGGATGCCGAAGTCGAAGCCAAGTCCGACACCGCCCATCATGTGCTGGCGGCGGCGACCAAGGCCATCGAGGGCAGTGACGAGCCGTCTGAAGGCATCGCCCGTTTGGCCAATTCCGTGCATTCCGGCCGCACCGGCCGCTATGGCGAGACGTTTGCGCCGCTGGAAGACACGCTGACCTGGGGCAAGGGCATTCCGTTGGATGAGCAGGCCGCCGCCCTGGAAAGCACCCAGGCGTTCGACCCGTTCAAGGACGAGTCCGCCGCGACCGCCGCGGTTGCCGATGCGTCCGTGTCATCCGCCGCCGAGCCGCCGGCCCCGCC
>ENA-OQBG01000012-OQBG01000012.1-human-gut-metagenome-genome-assembly--contig:-NODE-12-length-91759-cov-6.327298_pt1 | contig 91759 bp, 92 predicted proteins | sample MGYA00242746_ERZ504551 | MGnify/ENA primary metagenome ERZ504551 (study PRJEB26092, sample SAMD00036289) | human gut metagenome | host: Homo sapiens | study: EMG produced TPA metagenomics assembly of... | reverse complement strand
CATTGCATTCCAGCTCCACGAACACGCACGCGCGGTACGCATCCGGAACCTCGGGCAACGACGCGAAGGCAGCCCCATCCTCGCGCGTGGTGCGCAGGATGTCGAGAGCCGCCCCGTCGAAATACTCAAACGCGCTCGCGCAATCGAGCGCGGGGCGAACTCGCACGACGAAATCGAGCGCCTGGCCCTCATCCTCGAAAAAGCAATTAACACCCCAGGTCACCTGCGGAGCGGGCATCAACGCGAGCTCAAGCTCCGTGATGATGCCGAGAGTGCCGTCGGATCCGATGAACAAGTCCACGGCGTCCATGTCGTCCGCGATGAAATAGCCCGACGCGTTCTTTGCGCGCGGCATGTCGTAGGTAGGGAGCTCCATGCGCATCGTGGTCCCCTGCTCCGTGACGAGCTCCAGCGCGCGGCCCTGCGCGCACACGTCGCCTCGGCGCAGCGCCAGCGTCTCCCCGCTCACGAGCACCACGCGCAGTCCGCTCACGTGCGGACGCATGGGACCGTACCGGTAACTACGCGCACCGGATGCATTGCATGCGGCCATGCCGCCCAGACAGGCGGACGTCTCCGTGGGATCCGTGGGGAAGAACTGCTCGGGGCCGGCGTAGAGCGCCTCAAGCGCCGCGCGAGAAGCGTCATCCCAGCCATGGGCGGGCAGGCTCTTCGCATGCAGGTGACGACGCAGTTCCGATAGGACCACGCCCGGCTCGACCCGCAAGAAGAACGCGCCATCGGCCGCCCGACGCAGCCCCTTGTATGCATTCATGCGGACGAGGCTCACCACATGTCCCCCATGCGGCACCGCGCCACCCGCCAGGCCCGTGCGTGCACCCTGCACGGTGATGGGCGTCGCGGGATCGAGCTCGGAAAGAATCGAGCGAAGCTCGTCTTCGCACGTGGGGAAGGAGATCGACTCCGCCTCGCCGGTGCTGCGCGATTCGTCGCGACGATACTCGTCGTATTCCGAAGCCCAGGGGCGTATCATCTGCATGGCGTACCTCTTTACTTGAGTGGAGTGCTCCGCTGTATCATGCCATGCAATTGTTTCCGTTTGGCAAACGGGTGCGTATTCCAGTACCGTCTTCTCCGAACATGAGCCGATGTCGTCGAAGCGCGTCAGCCGCGGGCGGCGTCGACGAAGGCACGCCACAGCTTGAAGTCGGTCTCGAGCCTGCGCCAGGTGTACTCGGGGTGCCACTGCACGCCCAGGCAGAAGGGCTGGCCCTCGACCTCGATCGCCTCCGGCACGCCGTCGGTGGCGACTCCCGTGAGCCGCACGCCCTTGCCGAGCTTGTCGACGCAGCAGTGGTGGCTCGAGTTGACCTGCACCTCGCCCTGCCAGTCGAGCACGCGCGACAGCAGAGAGCCGTCCTCGACCGCGATGGGATGCGCGGGGTCGTGCAGGATGGGCAGATGGCGCCAGTGCACCTTGCCCTTGGGGACGGGCAGGCTCGGAACGTCCATGCACAGGGTGCCGCCCAGCGCGACGTTCAGGATCTGCATGCCGCGGCACGTAGCGAAGAGGGGCTTGTGCGCGGCGAGCGCAGCCTTGATGAGCTTCAGCTCGAAGGCGTCGCGCTCATGGCAGAGCAGGCGCTCGTCATACGGCTCCTCGACGCCCCACAGCGCCGGGTCGACGTCGTGTCCGCCCGGGATGGCGACGCCGTCCGCCATCTCTATATAGCGTGCGATGACGTCCTCGTCCTCGGTGAGTGTCATGATGAGCGGCAGTCCGCCTGCGGCGAGGATCGCCTCGAGGAACACGGTGGCCCCGGTCTCCTCGGGCGCAGGCGCTCGGGCATCTGAAGGCAGGGCTTGGGCTGCTCCAGGCGCGGGGCGATCAGGATTATCGGTCGGTCGTCTGCTGAGGTCATGCTTAGTGTCCCTTGATGGAGTCGAGAAAGTCACGGGCGCGCTGCGTGGTCGGGTGGTCGAAAAACTCGTCGGGGGCGCCCTCCTCGACGATGGCGCCATCCGCCATGAAGACCACGCGGTCGGCGACGCGACGAGCGAAATTCATCTCGTGCGTCACCACGATCATGGTCATGCCCCGGCGCGCCAAATCGACCATGACGTCGAGGACCTCGTTGATCATCTCGGGGTCCAAGGCGGAGGTGGGCTCGTCGAAGAGCATCGCCTTGGGGCGCATGGCGAGCGAGCGGGCGATGGCGACACGCTGCTGCTGACCGCCGGAGAGCTGGGCGGGGACCTTGTGCGCCTGGGACGCGACGCCCACGCGCTCGAGCAGCTCCATCGCGCGCTCCTCCGCCTCGGCCTTGGGCAGGCCCAGCACCTCGATAGGGCCGATCGTCACGTTCTGCAAGATGCTCATGTGCGCGAACAGGTTGAAGCTCTGGAACACCATGCCGAGCTCGCGCGCATGGCGGCGAGCTCCCGCCCCTCCTCGGGAAGGGGCTGGCCCTCGATGAGGATCTCGCCGGAATCGATCGTCTCGAGGCGGTTGATGGCGCGGCAGAGCGTCGATTTGCCGGAGCCCGAGGGGCCGATCACCACGACGACCTCGCCCTTTCCAACGGAAAGGCTCACGTCCTTGAGCACATGGAGCTCTCCGAAGTGCTTGTCCACATGGCGGAGCTCGATGATCGGGGTCTGTTCTGACATGTCTCGTCCAATCTTTGGGCGGCGCGGGAAGCGCCGGAAAACCATCCTACGGGGCAATGCGGGCCACCCCCCGCGGGAGGGCGAGGCGCTCACGTGCCCGCCGGAGCCGCGAGGGGCGCGGCCTTACGCGGGGTTGGTGCTGTAGCGACTCACCACGCGAGTGCCGCTGCGGCGCGCCACGTACACGGAGAGCTGGTTGATGGCGTAGTTGAGCAGGATGTAGATGACCGCCACCACCAGATAGGTGCTCACCAGGCGTCGTAGTTGGTGATGAGCACGCGGGCGTCTGCAGCATGTCCGGATAGCTCACCACGTACGCCACGGTGGTGTCCTTGACCACGACCACCAGCTGCGAGATGAGCGAGGGGATCACATAGCGGATCGCCTGGGGCAGCACGATCTTGAGCTTGACGCGGAAGGGCCTCATGCCGAGCGCAAGCGCCGCTCGGTCTGCCCGCGCGGCACGGCGTTGACGCCCGCGCGGAAGACCTCGGCGAGCACGCCCGAGGCGGCGAGCGCCACGGGCAGCGTGATCATCCAAAACGACGACAATCTTGATGCCGTACTGCGGGACCACCAGGAAGAAGAAGTAGATCAAAAGCAGGCTCGGCACGCCGCGGAAGAAGTCGGTGACCACGCGGCAGAGCGCGGCGAGCGGTCGGATGCCGCTCGTGCGCCCCAGCATGAGCAGAAGCCCCAGCACGAGCGCGATCGCGCCGGCGGTCAGCGCCACCGCGAGGGTTCCCCGCAGGCCGGCAAACAGGTACGACCAGGTGCTCATCTGCGTGAAGAACATCCAGTACCTGGGGTCGAGCTGGCCGGTCGCCCAGAACTGGTGCACGACGAACGCGAGCAGCATCGCCACGGCCACGGCGCTGACCGCCGTTCCGATGCGGATCTTGACCCGCGTCTTGGGGCCGGGGGTCTCGTAGAGGGCGTCGCGGATGCTGACGGCGCCCGAGGTTGCCTGAGCGCTCATCGGACGATCCTCACCTTCTTGTCGATGCGATTTCCCACGAAGGCGATGGCGACCGCGGTGAAGGCATAGCCCGCCGCGGCGATACCGAAGGCCAGGATGCCGCCGGTGGAGCGGGTATTGATGTAGGACACCACGCCCGTGAGCTCCGGCGGGTCGAGCGGCACCTGCGAACCGAGGGAGGTGGTGAGCAGGACCGCGATGAGCAGGTTGGTCATGGGCAGGACGGTGGTGCGCAGCGCCTGGGGGATCACGATGCGGCGGAGCATCTGCCCAAAGGAGAGGCCCAGCGAGCGGGCGGCCTCGATCTGGCCCACGCCGATGGTGTTGATGCCGCTCATGAAGTTCTCGGAGCCGAAGGCGGAGGCGACGAGGATCACCGTGAGGATCACGCAGGTACGGTAGGGCAGCACCAGGTTCAGGCTCGGCAGCGCGTACACGATGATGATGAGCAGCGACACGCCCGGGATGTTGCGGAACACCTGGACGTAGCCGTCGCCGAGGACGCGCAGCGGCTTGAAGGGCGACACGCGCATCACCGTGACGGCGATGGCGACCAGCATCACCAGCGCGAAGCACAGCGCCGTCATGCCCCACGTGGACAGCAACGCCTCCCAATAGTTCCGCCCATAGGTGGCAAGCAGCTCAGACAGCCCCATGAGCTCCCCTTCCCCGACTTCTCATCCAAAGCGGCCCGTCCCAACTGCACGCAGCGGGACGGCCGCCCGATTCCATACATGGTATGCGAAGGGCGCCCCGCCCGCCCGGCACAAGATCTGTCCCAAGCGGACGCGGGCGCCCCGCATATCCCAGACATCACGCGGCGGAGGGCCCGTCCTCACGGGACCGCCGCCGAGCGCATGGCGGACTTACGCGCCGATCGCCGGAGGCTGCGGAACCTCGTCGATCTCGGCACGGTCGCCGATGCAGAGCTTCCACAGCTCCTCCCACGTGCCATCCTCCTCGATCTGGGAGAGGAAGGCATTCACGAACTCGACGCCGTCGGAGTCGAGCGGCAGGCCGATGCCGTAGAGGTCCTCGGGGCCGAACGGGTCGCCGGCCATCTTGTACTTGCCAGGCTGCTTCATCATGTCGGAGAACAGCATGTTGCGGTCGATCACGTAGGCGTCAACGCGACCCTGGGAGAGAGCGCTGCGGGCTCCTCGTCGGTCTGAACTCCTGAAGCTTGGCGTCGGGGCAGACTTCCTCCATGATGCTCGGGCGGTGGATCCGGACTGGGCGGCGACGTTCTTGCCCGCGAGGTCGTCAACACTCGCGATGTCGTCGTTGTCGGCGAGAACGAGGATGGACTGCTGCGTGCTGTAGTACGGGCCGGCGAAGGAGATGAGCTTCTTGCGGTCCTCGGTGATGGAGTAGGTGGCGAAGACGGCGTCGACCTGGTCGTTCTGCAGGACGGACTCGCGCGTGTCGGACGTGACCTGGGTGGTCTCGAACTTGGACTCGTCGCCCAGGATGTAGCGGACGAGCAGCTGGGACAGGCCGGCGTCGAAGCCGCGGAGCTTGCCGTCCTTCTCGTTGAGGAGGCTGAAGAGCATGGAGGTCTGGACGACGCCCAGGCGCATGGTGCCGGCCTCCTTGATCTTGCTCGCCCACTCGCTCGCGGCGACGGTGGCGTCATCGGCAACGGAACCGGCTGCGATCAGCTTGTCATATGCATCGGCGTCGAGCGCCACGGGCTCCTGGTCCTCGGCAGCATCATCGGTGGAGGCAGAGCCGGCGGGCGTGGACGCGGGTGCCTCGCCACAGGCGGCAAGCCCGAGCGTGGCGACGCCGGCGGCGGCAGCGCCGAGCACCTGGCGACGGTCGAACATGAACTCACGGGTCTTACTACTCATGGAAAATCCCCTTCCGTTAGAGGCGATTTGTTAACCTACCAAATTATAAGGTTAGATTACAGGCGTCCAAAAACGCTTGTAAGGTGTTATGCCCCAAATACCCTAAGTTGTAACAAACACCATGATGGTTTCTTTTTTGCCGGGTCGTCACGCTTGCGCGCGCGACATCCGCCCGATTTAGCACTACGCCTCCGCATCCTCGGACAGCAGGCACCGTACATCGGCAACGACGCCCTCAACCGTCACGCCGTTCTCGGCAAGCAGCTCATCGACATCGTAACGGTCGGGGAAACCCTTGGACACGCCATAGCACAGCACGCGGGAGTCCGTGCCACCCAGATACCGCGCGACCTTCTCGCCCCAGCCCCCCTCGAGCACGCCATCCTCAAGCGTCACGACCACCGTATGCGCTGCAGCGATCTCGTTCAGCGTATCCTCGTCAAGCTCCGTGGCAAAACGCGGATTCACGAGCGTTGGAGAAAGCCCCTCGCCCATCAGCGCATCGCACACCCGCTCGCCGAGGCCAAAGAAACTGCCGAGCGCCATCACGGCCACATCCTCGCCCTCGCGGACCACTTGGTAATGCGGCGTGTCGAACGAGAGTCGATCATCACCGTAAACGAGCCCAGGCCGACTCTCGACCCCGTTGCCGGGAACGCGAATCACCACGGGCCGTGTATCCTGCGCCATCGCCCAATCGAGCATGGCCTCGTATTCCTCGCGGCACGCAGGGGCAAGGCAACGCAGGTTGGGCATACCCCCCATGAGGGCGAGGTCGAAGAAGCTCAGGTGGGTGGCGTCGGAGGTGCCGAACACCGAGGAGCCAAAGTCCAGGAACACCACGGGCAGGCAGTTGAGGCACACGTCGTGCCAGAACTGGTCGTAGGCGCGCTGCATGAATACACCGTACAGACCCAGGACCGGCTTAGCACCTGCGCGAGCAAGGCCCGCCGCATACGTCACGGCGTGCTCCTCGGCAATGCCCACGTCCACGAATTGCTTGCCTGCGCGTGCACGACGCCAGGGGGTGAAGCCCATGATGTAGGGCGTTGCCGCCGAGATTCCCACCACGCGCGAATCCAGCTGCATGGCGTTCAGCAGATAGCGCCGGTGATGCCGGCGTAGGTCTCGGAATCCTCGCAGCGGTTGCGGGGGAACACGTCATAGCTGCCCGACTCGATATCGAACGGCCCCACGTGGTGCCAACTTTCCGAATCCGCCGCCGCGGGCTCGTAGCCGGCTCCCTTGGTGGTGCACACGTGCACCACAATAGGATGGTCGACGTCGCGGACATCGCGAAGGACGCGCTCAAGCTCGGCCTCGTCATTGCCCTTGGCAACGAAGCGATAGTCGAGCCCCAAGGTGCGGAAGAAATTGTTGGGGGCCTCGCCACCGGTCTCGCGAAGCTCCGCGAGGTTGCGGTAGAGGCCGCCGTGGTTCTCGGCGATGGACCAGCCGTTGTCGTTCACGATAACGATGACCCCGGAGCCCAGCTCGGCCAGGGCGTCAAGGCCCTCGAACGCGAGCCCGCCCGAGAGCGATCCGTCGCCAATCACGGCGACTACGCGATAATCCTCGTCTTTAAGGTCGCGAGCCTTCGCCATACCGCAAGCAAGGCTTACCGACGTGGAGGTGTGCCCCATGGAGAACAGGTCATGTTCGGATTCATCGGGATTGGAGAAACCCGAAAGCCCGCCGAATTCCGATGGATCGAGATAGTTGCTCGCACGACCCGTGAGCATCTTATGAGCATAGGTCTGATGCGAAACATCGAAGACGATCTTGTCGTGCGGGGAATCGAATACACGGTGCAGAGCCACCGTCAACTCGACGACGCCCAAATTGGACCCAATGTGACCTCCCACCGAAGCGGAGCTCACCAGAATGGCGCGACGGATCTCCTCGCAAAGAATCGGCAGGTCACAGGGCTCGAGGTCCTTGACGTCTTGCGGCGATGAAATGCGTTCCAGCAGCATGCGTGCGACGAACCTCCCTGGACGCCGAAAAGTAGCAACGTATTGTCTCAGAGTACCAGTTTCCCACACTCCGGTGATGAAGATGTGCGGCATCCGCCGAACGGCAAGCACGAAGTACGTCGTGGCCGCGTGGCTTGCGACCGTCAGCGCCCGTCTCCAACTGCTCCCCAGCTGCTCCATCCGCCCGCAGCTGATCAGGTACGCCCAGCGAGGAGGACTTCCTTAAACCCGCTTGTGGCGTTTAAGAGCGCGGGCGACGGTCAGGGCGAACCCCACGGCAACCAAAACGGCCGTGATCATGTACACCACGCGATAGCCGGAGAGGAAGATGTCGGGCCGGCCTTCAACGAACGCCGTGACCGGGTGCCCCGCGGCCGCGCCCATCTGCCCGTAGAGGATGGAGGTGGAACCGGAGATGCCGATCGCCATGCCCAGGTACCGAGCGAGCGCGCTGGCGCTACCGGCGAAGCCGAGCATCTCAATGGGCACCGACCCCATGATGAGCGAATTGTTGGGCGACTGGAAAATCGACGTACCGCATGACGCAAGGCCCAGGCAGAACAGGATCCAGGGAATGGAGGCGTCCATCCCCAGCGTCCCAATGAGATACAAGCCGACGCTGAACGACGCCAACCCCACGCACGTGGGCACCTCGCAGCCAATGCGATCGGACACCGCACCGGAAATAGGACCGACAAGTGCGTTGGCCAGGGGGATAACGCAGAAGATGAGACCGGAGAGACCTGGATCGAACCCTCGAGCGTCCTGGAGATAGAACGGCGTCATGAGTTCGTAGACGCCAATCGCCACAAAGCTGATGAACAGGCAGATAAGGTTCACCACGAAATGCCTATCGCAGAAGATGCCAAACGCCACCAAAGGCTGTTCGACCGCACGCTCGTGACGGACGAACAGAACGAGCAGTATAACGCCCACCGCAAACGAACCGGCAACAAGCAGCCCGGGGTTGCTCTGCAGCATGGTGACGGACAGGAATGTGAGCAACATGCCGGGGACGAGTAGAACCGCGCCAAAGACGTCCATGGTCCCACCCTCGACTGTGGACCCTGTGCGCGGCAGAGTAAATCGGCCCAGCACAAGCGAGAGCACACCCACGGGAACGTTGATGAGGAAGATATACTCCCAAGGCATCACCGCCACGATGAAACCGCCGAGCACGGGCCCGCACATCATGCCGAGCGCGACAAAGCTCGCCAACAGCCCCAACGCGCGACCGCGCTCGCGAGCGGGAAACGCCTCGGTGATGATGCCCATGTTGTTCGCCATGGCCGATGCCCCGCCGATGCCTTGCACCGCACGGGACACCACAAGTGCGGGCAGCGTGGTGGAAAGGCCGCACATGAGTGAACCGATGGTGAAGATCACCACGCCGAACTCGAAGAAACGAACCTTGCCGTGCAGGTCGCCCAGGCGCCCGAACACGAGCAGGAACGCGCACATGGTAAGCAGGTAAACCGATGAGACCCATTGGATCTGACCAAGGCCGGCTTCCAGGGCCTTCTGCATCACGGGGAGGGCCACGTTGACGATGCTCGAATCGAGCGTAGCCATAAAGGTCATGATGAGCACCGTGAACAGGATGGCCCATTTGTTCGGCTTCTTTGCCGCATCGGTCGTTTGACTCATGCGCGCCCTTTCCACATAAAAGCGGGTTCCCACCTCATAGCAGCATGAGCTGAGAACCCGCGTCGGTTCGGTTGCGCTATTTTTGCATGGAACGGCGCGAACCTCCATGCACATCTCGTCACTTCATGCCAAAACCAAGGCTGCCGCGAAAGGTAACTCTCGCGGCACTCTCGGCACGAATATGCCGAAAATCCTCCGCGAAAGTACACTCTCGCGGATGCTGTGGACACGTGCGGAGGTTGTCTGCACGCGTATGCGAGGTTGTCGAAGGCTCGGTTACCGCGCCGCCTCGAGCTCGAGCAGGGCGCGTTTGCGCTCCACGCCACCGGCGTATCCGGTGAGCGATCCGTCCGCACCCACCACGCGATGGCAGGGCACGATGATCGAGATGGGATTTCGGCCCACTGCCGCACCAGCGGCACGCGGAGAGGGCGTCTTTGCGGCATCGCCTTCCAGCCCCGCTTCCGTGAACCCGCGGCGACGCGCCACCCGATGGGCCAATTCGCCATAGGTGACCGTCTCGCCATAAGGGATCTCAAGCAACGCGACCCAAATCGCATGTTGGAACTCGGTGCCCTCGATGTGCAGAGGTGGGGTCCAACGCGGCGCTTGACCGGCGAAATACGCGTTCAGCCACGCCCATGCACGCTCGAGCACGCCCACCGCAGCGGTATTCCGCGGGTCCTCGGCGTTCAGGGGGCTGCACCCGGATACGGCATCGCAGCCCTCAATCTTCTCGCACGTGACGGCAGGTGCGGCCTCGGCATGCGGCTCGGCATGCACGGCAGCGTTCACCGCGTCCTCGAATACACCTCGCTCCATGTCAAAGGAGGGCTCATCGCCCTCAAGCGTGGAGCCGTAATGCGCTTGGTCGGCAAACCACAAACCCGTGAGCCCACGCGCGTCGGCGGCAAGCGTGATGTCGCCTAGCGGCGAGTGGTAGGTGGTGGTTATCATGCGGTCCCCCTTACAGCACAGTCGATTCATTGTACCGCCGCCACAAGGTCACCTTGCCTGGCACGCTGGGATATATACGGTACGCAGTGTGGCTTCGCTTCACTCCATAAAACACCGCTACGGTATATATCCCAGCGCTCCCCCTTCCGCACCTGCAGCGCTTCAACCTCTTTATCCCGCCTGCATAGGTAGATGAGTTCAAAAGCACTCAATCGCCGATTTAGCCGAGCACGAGGCGTGGCGGGCCTTATATACCGTAGGAGCGTTTTTGTGGAGCGAAGCGGAACCACGCTCCGGAGCGTATATAAGGCCCGCCACGAATCAGGTGCAGCTACTCGGCGCTCTTGAGGGCTCCCACCATATCGATCTTGTCGAGGCTGCGATTGGTCATCTGGTTGATGATGAGCGTGAACACGAGCGCCATGATCGAGGCGAACACATACGTCTGGGGCTCGACGATCGTGTCGAAGAACAGCGACGGCATGCGCAACACGTACGTAAGGAACCGCGTGATGAGGTACCCGAGGGGCCATCCCGCCACGATGCCGATGAGCGTGAGGACAATCGTCTCCTTGTTGATGTAGCGATACACCTCGCGCCGGCGGAAGCCCAGCACCTTGATGGTGGCGAGCTCGCGTTCGCGCTCGGAGATGTTGGTGTTGGACAGCGTGAAGACCACGGCGAACGCCAACGCAGCCGCCATGACCGTCACCACGTACACCACCACGTCGATGATCTTGAAGCTCTCTGAGAAATCATTGGCGATCTTGGTGGAGCTCGACACACTCACGAACGTGTTCCCAGCAGAGAGCTCATCAGCAAGGGCGATCTTTTCGGCATCCGTGCCCTCGAGACTGACCAGGAACGCGTTGGGTATGCACGGCTCGCCAAAGGCCTCTTGGTAGGCACTCTCCGTCATGAAGATGAAATTTCCCAGGAAGTTAACGGTTATGCCGTCCACACGGGCGCTGCCGGTTTGCAAGGCGGTGCCCTGCAGCGCGAGCTCGTCGCCCAGGCCAAATCCCAACACCTGCTCGGCGTTCTTCGTGATGAGCGCTCCGTTATCCTCACGCGGGAGTCCAAGCTCCTCGCCGCCCATCGCCGGAGCAAGGAACGAGGTATGGGAGCCGTCCTCGGTCTTCATGTAGGCAGACAGTCCGCGTTGTCGGGGACAACGATGAGCTGGATGTTCTCCTTCACGCCGCCAAACTCGGCGGTGACCGTATCGACGCGCGCCTCGAGCATCGTGTCGATGGCACCCGTGGCGCGCAGTTCGTCCTCACCCTGGGAGAAGTCCGCGTCGGCCGTCACGGCCAGCAGGTCGTAGCGCACGATGCCCTCCGAGCCGTACTGGCGCGGCTTGAGCGAGATCACCGTGTCGCGAATGCCCAGGCCGCAGATCATGAGCGCGGTGCACCCGGCAATACCGAAAACCGTCATGAGGAAGCGCTTTTTGTAGCGGAAGAGGTTGCGCGCGCTCACCTTGTTGAGGAAGGAGAGGCGCCGCCACACGGGCGTGATGCGCTCGAGCAGGATGCGCTTGCCCGCGCGCGGGGCCTTGGGGCGCATGAGTGAGGCAGGCGTTTCCCTGAGCACGTGGCGGCACGCGAGAAACGTTGCGCCCACGATTCCGACGGCGAACAGGGTGATGCCGAGTGCGCCGTGAACGCGTTGAAGTGCAGCTGGAACGGCGGCAGCGCGTACATGGTGGTGAAGATGGTGAAGATGATCTCGGGCAGCACGATGAAGCCAAGGGCGTCGCCTGCAATGCCGCCGGCCACGCATGCGGCGAACGAGTAGATGAGGTACTTGGAGAGGATGCGGCCGCGGCTATACCCGAGCGCTTTGTACACACCGATGAGTCCGCGGTCTTCCTCGACCATGCGCGTAACCGTGGTGAGGCTGATGAGCACCGCCACCGTGAAGAAAATGAGGGGGAACACCGTGGCGATGGACTCGATGGAACTCGCGTCCGACTCGATGCTCGCATAGCTGGCAAGCGAGCTGCGATCCTGGATGTACCAGGTGGCACGCTCGATGCCATCCACCTCGGAACGTGCATCGGCAAACTTGGCATTCGCGCTGGCCTTTTGCTCATCGAGCTCCGCTTGGCCCTCGGCGGCGTCGGCAGAGCCCTCGGCAAGCTCGGCGCGACCGCCCTCAAGCTGCGCCTCGGCGCTGGCGCGCTGTTGGTCGAGGGTTGCCCGCGCCGCCTCGAGTTGCCCTAGGCCCTGGTTCGCCTTGGCGCGGGCCGCGTCGAGTTGCACCTGACCAGCCTCGATCTGGCTGAGCGCCGCTTGCGCCGTGGGCTTGCTCAGCACCGCGTCCGCAATACCATCGGCCTGCGATGACATATCGAAAAGCTGGCCCGAGAGCGTCGTCAGCGTGTTCTTGATGGCGAGGACCCGGTTCTGGCCTCTTGGATATCTGATTCGCTTTCTGGATATGCGGAAACGAGTGCCTTGATCTGCTCGATCTGACCCGAGAGGTCGGGGCGAATGGCGGCAAGCCGGTCGAGCGCGGCGAGCGCCTCCTCCTTCGCTGCGGGATCGCCCACGGGCAACCGATCCAGCGCAGCGACGATCCCATCGCAAAGCTCCTCGGCCTGCTGTAGTTGTCCAGACGCCTCGTCAATGTATGCCGTGATGGCCGTGGTGAATTCCGCCTTTGCCGTGGCGTCACCCTCCAGCAACCGCTGCCAAGCGGCCTCTGGCCACGTATGGCCGGTGAGCCCGCTGTTCATGATCGCCTTGAGCGTTGCGGCTCCCGACTCAGCCTGAGCTATCTGCGCGAGAGCCGACTCAGCTTGAACGCGTCCAGCGTCGAGCTCGGTCTGCCTGGCGTCAATGACGGCCATGCCGGAAGTCAACTGCGTGCGAGATGCATCGAGCTTGGTCTGGGCGTCCGCAAGCTGGCGGCGCGCATCCGCCCCTTGCGCCGCGAGCGCGGCCTCGCCCTCGGCTATCTGAGCAAGTGCATCATCAATCTGGGCCTGCGCATCTTCGAACTGCTTGTCCGCCTCCGCCTGCGCGTCGTCGACCTCTTTGCGTGCATCGGCTTTGAGGCCCTCGCTCCGTGCCTCCTCGCGCTGCTCGCGAATGTCCTCAACGCGCTGTTTCACCTCATCGACCATATCCTTGTACTCATCGGAGTAGGTCATGAGATCTGCCGCGCCTTTTACCGTGAGGTAGGCAACGGTGAACGTGCCACGGTCCAATACGGCGCCGGGTGTGAGGAAAAATGCGTACTGCGATCCTCCCGAGCTGCGAAAGCTCATAGTTTTGCTACCCGCGTTCACGTCCATGGGGTCGAGCACGGAAGCTGTGATCGTGTACTCGCCGCGCTTGAAGATGGCGGAGGAGCCTCCCGCTGCCAGGGCCGTATCGTCAGCGGCGTCGGCGGTCCCCGTGGCATCGGCGGTCACCGCAGCGCCGGCGGCTCCCGCGTCGTCGCCCGCTTCGCCAGCGTCGTCGGTGGCCCCTGCGGCGCTGGGCTCCTCGCCTTCGCCCTCGAAGGTCACGGTATCACCGATCTTCTTGCCGCTCACATCGAGGTACTTCTGCGTCACGGCGGCCTCGTTGACATCGCGCGGCAGGCGCCCCTCGATCACCTGGGGTTCATTCATCCCCGCCGGCAAGAGCGCCTTGAGGTCAACCTTCGCGCTTGCACCTTTGACCTGAGTGTATGCCGTTTCGGAATACCCGCCCTCTACCACATCGACACCGTCTATCTTGGCCAGGGCCTCTATATCGCCCTCGTCCAGACCCAACGTGGACTGAATCGAGATGTCGAACAGCCGCTGGCTGTCGTAGTAGCTGTCGGCGGTGAAGCGCAGGTCGTCGCAGGCGGCCTTGAGGCCGACGAGCATCGTGGCGCCCAGCGCGGTGATGACGAACAACGAGATGAACCGCTTGAGATTGCCCGTGATGGTGCGGGCGATGTCCGTTCTGAACGCGTTTGGACGCCGGTTACCGGAACGACGGTCCGTCTTTCTCCCCTTCATAGACACCGTCGCCTACCACTCGATATCGGCGATGGGTGTGGGTGTGGCGTTCACGCGCATGTCGGTCACGCGGCCGCTCTTGAAACGGATGAGGCGGTCGGCCATGGGGGCGAGCGCGGAGTTATGCGTGATGATGAGGACCGTGATGCCATCGCGACGGCACGTGTCCTGCAGCAACTGCAGCACTTGCTTGCCCGTCTGGTAATCGAGGGCGCCCGTGGGCTCGTCGCACAGCAGGAGCTTGGGGTTCTTGGCCAGCGCTCGGGCGATGGATACGCGCTGCTGCTCGCCACCGGAAAGCTGCGAGGGGAAGTTCGCCATGCGCTCGCCCAGGCCCACCTTGCGCAGGCACTCGGCGGCGTCAAGGGAGTCGGGGCAAATCTGGGAAGCGAGCTCGACATTCTCAAGCGCGGTGAGGTTGGGCACGAGGTTGTAGAACTGGAACACAAAGCCCACGTCGGCGCGGCGGTACTCCACGAGGTCGTCTTCGGAGGCGGAGCTCACGTCGCGCCCGTCGACGACAACGCGTCCACTCGTGGCGGTGTCCATGCCGCCGAGGATGTTGAGCGCGGTGGTCTTGCCCGCTCCGGAGGCGCCGAGGATCACAGCGAGCTCGCCGCGATCGACCTCAAACGACGCCCCATCCAGCGCGTGGACTTCGGCATCACCCGAGCCATAAACCTTCGTCACATCGCTGAACTCGATATATGCCATACGCGGCGCTCCCGTTGCGTGGGTTCCCATTATGAATTGATATACCCACAAGTATAGGCATCAGGCAAATACGTGGGCAGTATGTGCGAATATCGAACCACATCGACCCGACAGCTTGGAGAATACCGATCGCGCTCTTTGCGCTGGCGGACGTTGCGGTGCCTGCGCTCGCAAGAGAACGTGGTTACTTTTGCAGCAGGACCGCGCCGAAGGCGGTGGGGCCGCAGTGGCTGGAGATCACGCCACCAACCTGCGTCCACGTGATGTCCTCGAAACCGAGCTCGCGGGCATATACCTCCATGTCGCCGCGCAGTTCCTCGGACAGGCCCACGGAATACGCGAGACCAATATGCGAAAAATCGATATCGCCCTTCTCGACCATGTGGTCGAGGAACGCACGGGCACACTTGAGCATGGAGCCACGGAATTTCTTGGTGGCGACGAACTTGCCGCCCGTGACCTCGATGCACGGCTTGATCTTGAGCAGATGCGCACCAAGGAACGCCACGTTGGAGAGGCGACCGCCCACCTTGAGGAAGGCGAGGTCGGTGGGGACGAAGCCCAAAAGCACGCGATCCATCACGCTCTCGACGAAGGAGAATATTTCCTCGACCGTCGCATCGGGGTTCGCCTCGATATACTTGGCGGCCTCGACGGCAATGAGCGACTGACCCACAGAGACGAAGCGTGTATCCATCGAGTACACGTAGTCGCGGCCCTCGGCGGCGATCTTAGAGGACTGATGCGAGCAGGTGGTCACCTCGGAATACGCAAGGTGCAGGATGGTGGCTTCGGGCTGCTCGGCGTGGATGCGATCGTAAACCTCATTGAAGTCCGCAGGAGAACAGCCGCTCGTCTTTGGCATCTGACCCATCTCATTGCAGCGCGAGTAGATCTCAAGCGGATCGATCGAGCCGTCGTCCACCGTCTCGTCCCCCATCGTCACGTGCATAGGAACACTCACGATTCCATAGCGCTCACGCAGCTCCGGCGTGACATCTGCGCCGGATTCGACCACGATGACATACTTGCTCATACAGACCACGACCATTCTTATCGTATTCAGACGCGAAAGGCGCCGCCCGCACATCCGTGCAGACGACGCCCTCCGCTGTCATTCCGTGCTTCGACTAGATTGTACACACTTTACTTAGTAGTGTTGCTTTACTCGTGGACGGTTTCGATTGCCGTTGAGCAGCTGCACGCAACGTACGCGGCCTACTCGCAGAGCAGCTTTGCAATCTGGACCGCATTTGTCGCCGCGCCCTTGCGAATCTGATCGCCGCAGCACCAAAACGTGATGCCGCGCAGCGCCTCCGGATTGGAGATGTCGCGGCGGATGCGGCCGACCCAGATGAGGTCTTGGTCGGTCGTGTCCAGCGGCATGGGCCAACGGTCGTGCGCGCTCTCTGCGTTCAGGTCGTCCACAAGCTTCACGCCAGGTGCAGCGGCAAGGGCCTCGCGCGCCTGCTCAAGTGTGATGTCGCGCTCGAACTCGAGCGTGATGCTCTCGGAATGCGAACGAACCACCGGTACGCGCACGCAGGTGCAATTAACGCGGAGCTCGGGCAGATGCATGATCTTGCGCCCCTCGTTTTGCATCTTCATCTCCTCGGAGGTGAAGCCCTCGAACTTCTCGCCGCCGATCTGCGGGATGAGGTTGCTGGCGAGCTGCGCGGCGAATGCGCTCGGTGCGGGAATCTCCTCGCCGCGCCCCATGCAGCCGATCTGCTCCTCGAGCTCTCGCATGCCCGGGACGCCGGCACCACTCGCGGCCTGGTACGTCGAGACGATCATGCGCTTGACACCGGCGATTTGGTGAAGCGGCCAGGTGGGAACGAGGCCGATGATGGTGGCGCAGTTGGGGTTGGCGATGATGCCCTTGTGGTTGAGGGCATCGGCGGCGTTGATCTCGGGAACGACCAGCGGCACGTCCGCATCGAGGCGGAAGGCGTGCGAGTTGTCCACAACCACCGCACCGCGCTTGACGGCCTCGGGGTAGAGCGCGAGCGCGATGTCGTCCTCCGCCGCGCCGAGCACGATGTCGACCCCGTCGAACGCCTCGGGTGCCGCGGCCTCGACCGTGACCTCGCCCCACGGAGTCTCGACAACCTTGCCGGCCGAGCGGGGGCTCGCCAGCAACTTGAGGGAGCCAACCGGGAACTCCTGCTCCTCCAGGCATTGAAGCATCTGCGTGCCCACCGCTCCGGTGGCGCCCACGATGGCGACGGAATATGTCTTCATGTTGTCCCCCTTCTCAAAAGGATATGTCGAATGCCACCCTCACATGACGTGACGAGCGGGCGCATGCTCTGCTTAAAACGGGCTCGGCGTCGGCTCGAGATCGGCCGTGGTAACAATGCCGTTCTCATCGGAGAACGCCTCGTAAATGGTCTTGATGGCGCGGTCAAAATCGCGCTCTTCGACGCCGACGATGATGTTGATCTCGTCGCAGCCCTGGGTGATCATGCGGACGCTCACGCCCGCCTCGCCCAGCTTGCCGAACAGGTGCCCCGAGATACCGGCGCGCCCGCGCAGGTTGCGGCCAACCGTCGCAATGAGCGCCAGGTTCTCGACAACCTCAATCTCCAGCGGCTCGACTTCCTCCTGGATATCGGAGATGAGCGAATACAGGGAGTCCTTGACGTCGGCGGCCTGAACGACTGCGGCAAACTGGTCCACACCCGTGGGCATGTGCTCGACCGAGACGCCATAGCGCTCGAAGACGGACAGGGCACGACGCATGAAGCCAATGCGGCTCTTGGTGCGGTCACGCGAGACGTTGATGGCGAGGAACCCGCGCTTGCCGGCGATGCCGGTGATGATGGGCTCGGAATCGCCCTCTTTGGCGGTCTCGGAAATGATGGTGCCCGGATCCTCGGGCGCATTGGTGTTTTGATCACGAGCGGGATGCCGGCATCGCGCACGGGGAAGACGGCCTCCTCATGCAGGACGCTCGCGCCCATGTAGGAGAGTTCGCGAAGCTCCTCGTAGGTGATGCGGGGAATGGGCTGCGCGCCCGGCACGATGCGAGGATCGGCGGAGAGGAAGCCCGAGACGTCCGTCCAGTTCTCGTAGAGATCAGCCTCCAGGCACTGGGCGAGGATGGAGCCGGAGATGTCTCCGCCGCCGCGGTCGAGCAGGCGGATCTTACCCTCCTTGGTGGCACCGTAGAAGCCGGGCATGACGAATCCGCCTTCGCGGGCGTTTTCCTTGACGAGCTCCGCCGTGCGCTTCATTGAGAGCGTGCCGTCGTGGTGGAAGGCGACCATATCCGCAGCGTCGATGAACGGCAGCCCCAGGTACTCGGCCATGAGGCGCGCAGTGAAGTACTCACCGCGGCTCACAAGCTCCTCGGTGGTGTACCCGCCGGTACGGGCGCGCTCGGCAAACGCCGCGAACTCATCGCGGATCGGATAGCCGAGGTTCAACTCGTCGGCGATGTCGAAATAGCGCTGGCCGATGTCGGTAAGCAGGTCCTCGCAGGAAACGTGGTAGTTCACGTGAGCGTCTACGAGATACAGCAGGTCGGTGACCTTGGTGTCGGCCTTGGAACGGCGTCCGCACGCACTCACCACCACGAAGCGGCGTGCCGGGTCGGCGTCGATAATCGCCTTGATCTTGCGGAAATGCTCGGCGTCGGCGACGGACGAACCGCCAAATTTGGTGATCTTGATCATGGTGCGCAGAAACCCCTCCCCAGCGCGTGCCGCAAACGGGCAGCGCGACATGACACGTAGGCTGCCACTTTACCATGAGCTAGTAGGGCAGCTCAAAGGTGTCACCATTGTTTCCAAATAAAGAACGTCATGTGGAATGGCGCTGTAAAGGCCCGCGCCTGCGTTCACTTTAGCCAGCCGGAGCGGGACGCTCTGGTACCATGAGCTCCATCTATGCACCCAATTGTGAGGAGATCGCAGTATGGCGACGTACCACAGCACGCGTTCACGTACATCTGAGCTCAGCTCCAAGCAGGCGATTCGACGCGGCATCGCGCCGGACGGCGGTCTGTACGTGAGCGACGCGCTGGGCGAGGCCACCATCAACCTCGCCAGCCTCGCCTCCAAGGACTACTTCGAGCTCGCACGCGAGGTGCTCGGCGCGCTCCTGCCCGACTACAGCGCCGACGAGATCGCCGCCTGCGTTTGCGAGGCCTACGAGGGCACCTTTGCCAGCGACGAAGTCACCCCCGTGGTGCCGCTCGCGCAGGCCCCCACGCCGATGGCGTGCCCTCCTACGTCCTCGAGCTCTGGCACGGCCCCACCAGTGCGTTCAAGGACGTTGCCCTGCAGATGCTCCCCCGCCTCATGGCCCGCACGGCTGACTCCGCCGCTGAGGATGCGCCCGCCAAGATCCAAATCGTCACCGCGACCTCGGGTGACACCGGAAAGGCGGCGCTTGCCGGCTTTGCCGACGCGCCCGGTGTGGGCATCACCGTCTTCTATCCAGAGGGCAAGGTCTCCCGCGTGCAGGAACTCCAGATGAGTACGCAAGAGGGCGGCAACGTCACCGTCTGCGGGGTGCGCGGCAACTTCGATGACGCTCAGAGCGCCGTCAAGCGCATCTTCGGCGACATCGAGCTCGCCGAGCACCTGGCAGAGCAGGGCGTGATGCTCTCCAGTGCCAACTCCATCAACGTCGGCCGCCTGGTGCCGCAGGTCGTGTATTACTTCGCTGCCTATGCTCAGCTCCTGCGCGCAGGCGCCATCGAGCCGGGCGATGCGGTCGAGTTCTGCGTGCCCACCGGCAACTTCGGCGACATCCTCGCCGGCTACTACGCCAAGCGCATGGGTCTGCCCGTGGCCAAGCTCGTCGTGGCAAGCGATAAGAACAACGTGCTCTACGATTTCCTCACCACCGGTACCTACGACCGTCAGCGCCCCTTCTACACCACGACGTCGCCGAGCATGGATATCCTCATCTCGTCCAACCTCGAGCGCATGCTCTACTACCTGAGCGACGGCAACTGCGAACTGGTCGCGCAGCTCATGGAAAGCCTCAGCGGCGAGGGTTCCTACACCCTGCCCGCCGACTTGCTCGCCCGCATCCAGGAGGTCTTCGGATGCGGTTGGGCCGACGAGGACCAGGTCGCGAACGCCATCAAGGAGTGCTGGGACGCGAACGGCTACGTGATCGACCCGCACACTGCATGCGGCTTCCACGTCCTGGCTGAGCAACCCGCCGCCCCGGATGCCAAGGCGCGCATCCTGCTCTCCACGGCGAGCCCCTACAAGTTCCCCCGCGCCGTCGCCGGGGCGCTCGGCCTGTTCTGTCCTCCGAGCGACTTCGCCTGCATGGACGTCCTCGCCAAGGCGACCGATACCACCGCGCCCGAGCAGCTTTCCACGCTCCAGGACAAGCCCGTCCTCCACACCGACGTGGTCGATATCGACGATATGACCGCCTATGTCGAGCGCGCCGCCACGGCCCTGTAGCGAAACCCGGAGAGCCCCATGATCAAGATCACTGTTCCCGCTACGAGTGCGAACCTCGGCATCGGCTATGACACGCTCGGTATGGCCGTGTCGCTGTACTCGCATTTCACCTTCGAACGCTCGGACGAACTCGAAATCACGGGTTGCCCTGTGGAGTTCCAAAGCGAGAACAACCTCGTGTACGTCTCTTTCGTCGACGCTGCGGGAGTGGGGTGAGGAGCCCTTCCCGGTCAAGCTCGACATCCATACCGAGGTGCCCGTGGCGCGCGGTCTCGGCAGCAGCTCCACCTGCGTGGTCGCTGGCATCATGGCAGCAGCCGCCCTCACCGGCCATACCGTCGACCGCGCTGAGCTCGTCCGCATCGCCACGTCCGTCGAGGGGCATCCCGACAATGTGGCCCCCGCGATCTTGGGCGGTGCCGTGTGTTCCTTCACGCCCGAGGGCGGCCTGCCGCGCTGCCTTCGCTATGACGTGAGCGATCGCTTGCGCTTCATCACCATCATCCCGCCCTACGAGGTCCATACGAGCGAGGCGCGCAAGGTGGTTCCGCAGGAGGTGCCGCTCTCGAACGCGGTGTGGCAGATGGGCCGTATCGCCGGCATGACGCGCGGTCTGGAGACGGGCGACCTCGCGCTCATCGCCGACGCGAACGACGATCGCCTGCAGGAGCCCTATCGCCGGGCACTCATCCCCGACTACGATGCCATCCGCGCCACGTGCCTGGACGGCGGGGCGGGAACGCTGTGGATCTCCGGCTCCGGATCGACCCTCATGGCTGTGACTGACGATACTATCGTCGCCAAGTTCCTGCAGGTGCGCCTCCGCGAGGCCTTCCCCGCCTGCGAAACCCACATCCTCACCTGCGACACCGAAGGCGCGCAGATCGAGTACCTCTAATTTCCAACTGGGGACGTAGTCGTTCTGCAAAACTTGCGATTTGGTATTGACAGCAGGCTTTCGTCAGCTGTCACGATCCCTTACTCAAGTTCTATCATGGCTATGATGCTTGTTTCCGGCATTCGCCCATACCTCGAAGGGAACCCCATGAACTACCAAACAATCGGATCGACTGAGTACGAGGCGAGCCGCATCGCAATGGGCGTCATGCGCATGGCTGGAAAAACGCGCGATGAGGCCCGCGACATCGTCCAGACGGCACTCAACTGCGGGATGAACTTCTTCGATTCCGCCGACATCTACGGTGCGGGCGAAAGCTCACGCGTCCTGGGGCAGGCCCTGCACGACCTCGGGGTCGCCCGCGACGATGTCATCCTCCAGACCAAATTCGGCATCGCTCCCGACTTCACCGGGAAGCGCAACGGCATCTACGACTTCTCGCGCGACCACCTGCTCTCCTCGCTCGAGGCCGAACTCGAGCGCCTGCAGACCGACCACGTCGACTTCGTGCTCCTGCATCGCCTCGACGCCCTCTGCGACCTCGACGAGCTCGGCGACACCATGGCCCACATCGTCGACTCCGGCATGGCGCGCCACATCGGCGTGAGCAACATGGGCCCCTGGAGCTGCGAGATGCTCCAGGCCAATCTCGATCAGAAGCTCGAGGTCAACCAGCTCCAGTTCGGCCTGTGCCATGCCGGCATGGTGCGCATGCAGATGCACGAGAACATGGAGGACGACGCCGCGGCCGACCGTGATGGCGGTGCGCTCTCCTACGCGCAGCTCACAGGCATGACCATCCAGGCCTGGAGCCCTCTTCAGTACGGCATGTTCGCAGGAACCTTCATCGATAACGAGCAGTTCGCCGAGCTCAACGGCGTCTTGGCCCAGATCGCCGAGGAGCGGGGCGTCTCCAAAGAAGCCGTTGCAATCGCCTGGATCTTGCGTCATCCCGCCCGCATGCAGGTTATCTCGGGTTCAATGGATCCCGAGCGCATTCGCGCCATCGCCCCCGGTGCCGATGTCGAGCTTACTCGCCAGGAATGGTACGACCTTTATATCGCCGCGGGTAACGACCTGCCATAAGACGGAAAATGTGTTCGTGACGTGCACAAACGGTGCTGACATCATGAACGAGTTGAAAACCGTTTTCGATGGGGAGCATGCGGGTACATCACTAGTACTCCACCCCTCACAAAAGGCGGCGCCAGGTCTCTCCACCGGCGCCGCCTTTTTGTTTGCACTGAAGCTCCCGTTTAGCCTTCCCCGCCGTCGGATCATTCGCCCGCGCGGGGGGCTTCCGGTCCGTCGGGCAACCCGGCTAACCCTGGCAGTTGTGTTCCGCTGCCCTGCCCATACGCAGCCCATGCAGGACCGCTTCGCGCAACTCGGGAATGCGACCCTTGTCCATAGCCGGCACATCCTTGAGCGGATACTCGATCCCAAGCTGCTCGTACTTCACGATGCCCATGGTGTGATACGGCAGGAGTTCCAGCCCCACCACATTGCGCCAGGGCGCGATCAGCCTTCCGAGTGCCTCGCATTCCTCGACCGTGTCGGTGATCCCGGGGACAACCACATGGCGAATGACGACCTTGATCCCGCGTCGCGCGAGCTCGTCACCGAACGCGATGATGTTGTCCGGTGCGCAGCGGGTCAGGTCCTTATGCCCCTGCGGATCGCTGTGCTTGATATCGAGTAGGACGAGATCGGTCTCCGAGAGCACGTTCTCGAACCGCTCCGGACGCTTGGGATTGTACGCATAACCGCAGCTGTCCAGGCACGTGTGGACGCGCCCGTTGGGGTTGTCGTGCATCGCCTTGAAAAGATCGCCCACGAACTCCGGCTGCAGCAGGGGCTCTCCACCCGTGACTGTGATCCCGCCCGTGCGGTAAAACGGGCGGTTGCTCTCGAATTCGCTCATGATGCGTTCGACCGTCACCGGGGTGCCCACACCCTCGCCCACGGCCCACGTGTCGGGATTGTGGCAATATGCGCAGCGCATGGGGCATCCCTGGGTGAACACCACGAATCGCACACCGGGCCCGTCGACCGTACCCATGCTTTCAATCGAGTGCACACGCCCGAGCGCGTAGCTCGATACCTGGTCCCGCAAGCCGTCCAACTGCACACGCGCCATGAGCCATCTCCCCCTTCATCTGTGGTATCCAACGCAGTCACATTTAACCGCTAGGTATCATACCCTGTTGGACATCCATTGCCCCAACGCCTTCAGCGAAATCTTCCTCGCAGCCGCAATGAAGATCGCCTAAGCCATCAGCTTTGACATACAAAAAACGACAATGTGTACCAAATTTCGCGTCTTAATGGCGATTTGGCGATGCCAGATCGGTGCCCTTGCGCATTTGCGCCATGTTTAACGATCAGATCTGCTCGCATGCCGGCGTTGATCCCACATTTCGCGCAATTGTACGCGGATACGCGCTGAAACGAACACGCTTTGGGATAGACACGCTACCCGGCGGTACACATTGTCGATTGTTGTAAACTCATATCTTCAATGGGTCATTGGAAGCCCCCATGCGCAAAGACGGGCGCCAGGTTATCCTGCGCCCGTCTCGTCACATTCGCTCTGCTATCGCGAATTAGAAGCCCTCGTGGAAGGTACGGGAGATGACCTCGTCCTGCTGATCCTTCGTGAGGCTGTGGAAGTTAACGGCATAGCCGGAAACACGCACGGTGAGCTGCGGGTACTTCTCCGGATGGGCCTGGGCGTCGAGAAGCGTGTCACGGTTGAACACGTTGACGTTCAGGTGGTGGCCACCCTTCTCGGCGTACGCGTCGATCATGCTCACGAGATTGTCGGCCTGCGCCTGCGGGATATCAGCGACCTTCATGGTGTTCTCCTTTTCTTGTTTGACGCCCCAACGCGCCAGAATAGGAATTGTTACTGAAAGTATATCAGTAGATGCCGCGCCGGTACGCCAGAATTACGACCGCGCGGAAACATTACAGACGGACCACGTGGCCCGCGATCTTAGCGATCCTCAGAGCCCTCAGGAGCGGAGGAGTCGGTGCAATCGCAGCAAGCAACCGGGTTCTCGAACTCGATGTCACCGAGGTCGATGTCGCCAAAGAAGACCTCGTCCTCCTTGCCCAGCGCGCCCGGCACGATGGAGAAGGTGTTGGAAATGCCGTCCTGCGCGTCGCGGAACGGAAGCTTGGAAACCGAGCTCAGAGACGCGATGGCGCCATGGCTGTCGCGCTGGTGCATCGGGTTGGCACCCGGGGCGAACGGCACGCCGGCCTTACGGCCATCGGGCGTGGCGCCGGTGTTCTTGCCATACACCACATTGGAGGTGATGGTGAGGACAGAGGTGGTGGGCACGGAGTTGCGGTAGGTCTCGTGACGACGGATGCACTCCATGAACTCATGCACGATGTCGTGGGCAAGAGTGTCGACGCGGTCGTCATCGTTGCCGTACTTGGGGAAGTCGCCCTCGATGTTGAAGTCGACGATGACACCCTGCTCGTCGCGGACGGGGTGAACCTTGGCGTACTTAATGGCAGACAGGGAGTCGGCCACGACGGAGAGGCCGGCGATGCCCGTTGCGAACCAGCGATGGACGTCCTTGTCGTGCAGGGCCATCTGAATGGCCTCGTAGCAGTACTTGTCGTGCATATAGTGGATGATGTTCAGCGTGTTCACGTACACGCCGGCAAGCCACTTCATCATGTCCTTGTACTTGCTCATGACGTCATCGAAGTCGAGCGTGTCGCCCTCGACCGGACGGTACTTAGGGCCGATCTGCTTGTGGGAGACCTCGTCCACACCGCCGTTGAGTGCGTACAGAAGGCACTTGGCGAGGTTGGCGCGAGCGCCGAAGAACTGCATCTCCTTACCGACGCGCATGGAGGACACGCAGCAGGCGATGGCGTAGTCGTCGCCGTGGTACACGCGCATGACGTCGTCGTTCTCGTACTGGATGGACGAGGAGGCGATGGAGGTCTTGGCGCAGAACTCCTTGAAGGCCTGCGGCAGGTGCGTGGACCACAGGACGGTCAGGTTCGGCTCCGGGGAGGTGCCCATCGTCTCGAGCGTATGGAGGTAGCGGTAGCTCATCTTGGTGACGAGGGTACGGCCGTCAACACCCATGCCGCCAATAGACTCGGTGACCCACTGCGGGTCGCCCGAGAAGAGGTTCTGGTACTCGGGGGTACGAGCGAACTTGACCATGCGGAGCTTCATGATGAAGTGGTCGACGAACTCCTGGATCTGCTCCTCGGTGAAAGTGCCATTCTTGAGGTCGCGCTCGGCGTAGATGTCGATGAAGGTGGAGGTGCGGCCAATGGACATGGCGGCGCCGTTTTGATCCTTCACGGCAGCCAGATAGGCGAGGTACATCCACTGGATGGCCTCCTGGGTGTTGGCAGCCGGGCGGGCGATGTCGAAGCCGTAGAGCTTACCGAGCTCGATAAGCTGCTGCAGCGAGCGAATCTGCTCGGAGAGCTCCTCGCGCAGGCGAATGTTGTCCTCGTTCATGACGGAGGGGTGGAGGACTTCTGAGCCTGCTTGTCCTTGATCAGGGCGTCAACGCCGTACAGGGCCACGCGACGGTAGTCGCCGATGATGCGGCCACGGCCGTAGCCATCCGGCAGGCCGGTGATGATGTGGGCGGAGCGGCAAGCGCGCATCTCGGGCTTGTACACGTCGAACACGCCGGCGTTGTGCGTCTTGCGCTTGTTGGTGTAGAAGTCGACGATCTCGGGGTCGACCTCATAGCCGTGCTGGGAAGCGGCCTGGCAGGCGATGCGGATACCGCCGTTGACGTGCAAGGCGCGCTTGAGCGGCTTGTCGGTCTGGAGACCGACAATGGTCTCGCGCTCGGGATGCTCGGCGTCGATGTAGCCGGCCGGGTGCGACAGGATACCGGTCACGACCTTGGTGTCCATGTCGAGAACGCCGCCCTGCTCACGCTCCTTGAGCATAAGGGCCATGACGTCGTCCCACAGCTTGGTGGTGCGCTCGGTGGGGCCCACCAGGAACGACTCGTCGCCCTCGTAGGGGGTATAGTTCTTCTGGATGAAGTCGCGGACGTCGACCTCTTTGGTCCAATTACCGTCCTCGAAGCCTTCCCATGCCTCCTGCATTACCTGACCACGCTCCTTGTCGTGCTGTCGGGACGCTCTCGCCCGCATATCCGGCATCCCCGAACAGCGGCCAGCCATCCCCATGCGCCACTCGCCGAAAAAACGCGCGCGTTTGAGTGAAAATAGCAACCGTTGGCCGAAGATTTATTCACGCTTGCAAGGATACCATAGCCGCAGGTGATTCGGTTTATCGTAATTGGGACTTTTTCTCGTTCATTTTATCGTTCTAGGCTGCTCCAGAGCCTCCCGCGTGTAGGTCCTTCCACGCAGCCCTTCCGTGGCCACCGTCCCCTACTCCCAGGTCTTCCAGACCTCGGGGCAATACCCCACGGTCGCCTTGGCGCCGTTGCGCACGATGGGCTCGCGAAGGACCTGCTGGTTCTCGAGGAGCTTGTCGAACTTCTGGCTCTCCGCCAGGTAGGTGATCAACGCGACGGTGTCCTGGTCCTTGGCGCCCTGGTCGATCACGGCGTCGATGCCGCCGGCCGCGCGCATCACGCTCTGGAGCTCGCCCTTGCTCATCTCCTTCTCGCGCAAGTCGATGAACTGGAACTTGATGCGCCGCTCTTTGAAGTAGCGCTGCGCCTTCTTGGTGTCGAAGCTCTTCTTGGTGCCGAAGATCTGGATGTTCATAGGGCCTCCGCCTCTCGTGGTCATGGTCTCGCATGCGCACAGTATGCCAGAACGTCGGCACGACAAGCGGGGGCCGGAGCGCCGTCCGCCCGCAGGAAGCGCTCCGACGTTTACGCCGAGGCCGATTCGCGGCGCGCGACCTCGTCAATCAGGACCGTGTCGCCATGGCGCGCTGCCGCGATAGCAAACAGCATGAAGATGCCCATGAGCGCGATGTAGGCGAAGAGCAAACCGGGGGCGACATCCATTACGATGCCCGACAGGATGGGGGTCGCCACCTGCGCCGCCATCGAGACCGTGTAGTAGTAGCCCGAGTAGCGACCAACGCTGTTCGCGTCCACCACCTCGAGCAGCATGGTGTACACGCACATGTCAACGCCGCCCAGCGCGATGCCTATGGCGAGGAACACGAGGTAGAAGACGGGGCTGAACCCGGGAATAAGCCACAGGGCTACCGGTGCAAGAGCCATGACGAGCGCCGACGCCACGGCAACGCGCTTACGTCCCACCTTGAGCGAGAGGTTAGCAAGCGGCACATATCCCGAGAGCGCGCCAACTATTGTCACGATGTTGATAATCGCGTAGCTGCCGCCCTCCATGTTGTAAAACATATCAGCATAACGCGAGATATTCGTGGTCATGGCGTTGTAGCTCATGTAATAGAAAAAAGTTGCGGCCAAGAGCATCGCAATCGAAAAGAGTACGGAGCGGTCGGTGATCTTCGCACGGCCGCCTGCCTCGGGTGAGTCGTCGACCATGATCTCGGACTCCTCGATCCCCATCTTAAGGCTCTCGTCATGCATTTTTGCACGAGCTGTGGCTCGCGCACACGGATGGCGTACACCACCGCAGAACCCAGGATGACGAGCGCCTGCAGCATGAACAGCGGAATGTAGTTGGGCATGTCACCGGAGGGCACCATCACCGCAATCGCCACGAGCATCGCGCCCGTGCCCGCGTAGCCCACCATCTTTTGGATCGAATCGGCCTTGGTGCGCAGCGGGCGTGGCGTGATATCGCACACGATCGCGACGGTCATGGTGCGGTACATGCAGATGGCGAACAACGTGAGGAGGATTGCGAAGATGAGCAGCGGCAGGCTGCGCATCCCGTTGGCGACGGCGATAAGCGGCACGCTGAAAGCGGCAATCACCGACCCGATCAGGATGAACGGCGTGCGGCGACCGAGGCGGCTTGCACAGCGGTCGGACAGGATGCCGAACAGGGGTAGCAACACGAGACCGAACACGTTGTCGATCGCCATGACGGCACCGGTAGTCATATTGTCCAAGCCGAACGTCCCCGTGAGCATCTTGGGAACGATGCCGTCAAAGACCTGCCAGAAGCTGATCATGCCCATGAACGGCAGCGAGGCGAGCGCGACATGCGCGTAATCGAGCCTGGGCGCTCGGGAGGTGCGGGCCTTGTTCTCTCCAGCCATGTTCATCCCCTATCGAAGCTCGTCGAGATTGCGCAGGAACGCCATGTAGAACTCGATCCCGCGCTTGTACACGTCCACGCCGATGCGCTCATTCGCCGTATGCAGCAGCGAGCGGGCCTCACCCGAGTAGATAAAGCCGCCAAAGCGGTACACGCGCTCGCAAATCTCGCAGAACTCCCGGGAATCCGTGCAGGAGTTCTGCACGTACGGCGCAAAGCCCGCCTCGGGATACACTCCCGCGACGCAGCGATGCAGGTAATCGAAAGCGGGGTCGTCCTCGAACGGGCTCACGGGCGCGGGCTCAGTGTAGGGCACGGCCTGCTCGATCTCGATGGTGACGTGGTCGGGGCTCACGCCGCACGCTCGGCACGCCTCCTCCGCGCGCTCACGGGCGCGGTTGATAGCATCCGTGACCGTCTCGAACGGGGCGATACGGACGTGAAGTTCGCCGTTGCCACCGTGGGGAGCACGTTGTGGGCCGGCGAGCCCTGCAACTGGGTGAGGGCGTAGGTGGTGCGGATCATCGCACCCATCTCGGGATTCGACGACATGATCTTCGATACGAGTGGACGCGTCAGCCACAGGTTTGAAAACACCATGCGGTACAGGGTCGAACTGCGGCTCGCAAGCTCCATGAGGGTCGCGTCGAGGGCGCGCGTGAACTCGGGCTTACCGGGATTCGCGGCGATATGCTCGCACACGCGGGCGAGCAGGCGCGGGGCGTCGTTCTCGGCGGGCGTCGATGCGTGGCCGCCATCGGCGCGCGCCGTGACCTTGAGGTCGACATGCCCTTTCTCGGAGACCCCGACCATCGCCACGGGCTCCTCCACGCCCAAGGGGGCGTCTGTCGCCACCGCGCCGCCCTCATCCATCACCATATAGGGGTGGATGCCGTGCTCGCGCATCCACGCAACCGCCTGCCGCGCAGCCGGACCCGCAACCTCCTCGCCGTTCGACGAGAAATACCAGACGTCGCGCGGAGGCACATAGCCCTCACCGATCAACACGTTCATCGACTCGAAGATCGCCGCGGCGATGTTCTTAGTGTCGAGCGAACCACGGGCCCAGATCTCGCCGTCGTGGATCTCGGCGGCAAACGGGTCGTGGTCCCACGCCTGACCCTCAGTTGGCACTACGTCCTGATGTGCCATGAGCACGATCGGGTCGAGGGCGGAATCAGCACCAGGCCAACGCATGAGCAGGCCGAACTCGTCGAACATGGTGAGTTCGCACACCTCGAACACGCGGGGGAACTGCTCGCGCAGGGTGGGCACCCAGGCCTCGAAGGGCGTGCGATCCACGAGTGCCGGATCGTCGCGCGAGATGGTGGGCACCCGCAGGAGCGCCCGGAATCGCTCGACCGCGTCATCCCCCGCGTGGTAGCCCTCTGCTGTGAGCGGTGTACCCGCGGGCGCACTCGGACGCAGGCCCGCTGCGCGCTTCGCACATGCAATTGCCGTGACACCCGCCACCGCGCCCACTGCGGCACCTGCCAGCGCCACCGTCGTGCCCATCTTGCCCATGGCTCCTCCTCGTACATGAGAAGGCGCGCCGCCCCCTCGGACAGCGCGCCTTCAGTTTTCGTTATCCGTCTACGAAATGGTAGCACGTACTTTAGGCAAGTAGAGCAAAATACCCCAGCACCGCGATGCCGAGCACAATGCGGTAGATGCCGAACGCTGTGAAATCGTGACGGCGGACAAATCCCATGAGCCACTTGATCGCAATGAGCGAGACCACAAAAGCGACGGCGCAGCCCACACCGAGGATGGCCAGACCGCTCGCGTCGAACACGCCGCCCTTGAGGAAGAACTTGACGAGCTTGAGGAAGCTCGCACCGAACATGACGGGAATCGCCAAGAAGAACGTGAACTTGGCGGCAACGGAACGCGTGGTGCCCAACAGCAGGCCGCCGATGATGGTGGAGCCGGAGCGCGAGGTACCGGGAATAAGCGAGAGCACCTGGAAGCAGCCGATGCCAAGGGCGGTCTTGTAAGAGAGATCCTCGAGCGAGGTGATGGAGCCAAAGTCGCCGCCTTGCGTGGGCTCGATAGCGACGGCGGGAGCCGCAAAGTGGGCTCCCCCGGGACGGGCGTTCGCCGCGGCTTCCTCGGCCACGCGCGCCGCGAGCTTGTTGGCGCGCCAACGCTCGATCACGATGAATGCGATGCCGTAGACGATGAGCGCGGCAGCGACGACCCACGCGTTGTAGAGGTGCTCCTCCATGAAGTCGTCCAGCGGAATGCCGATGATCGCCGCAGGCAGGCAGCCCACGATGATCTTGCCCCACAGGCTCCAGGTGTCGCGGCACTCCTGGCGCGTCTTGCCAAACCCAAACGGCAGCAGGTCGCGGATGAACAGCACGCACACGGCCAGGATCGCGCCGAGCTGGATCACCACGAGGAACATGTTCCAGAATTCCTCGGTGACGTTGAGCTTGATGAACTCGTCGACCAAGATCATGTGCCCCGTCGAGGAGATAGGCAGCCACTCCGTGATGCCCTCGACCAAACCGAGAAACGCGGATTTAAGCAGTTCGATGACGTCCAAAGGACCTCCCCCAGTTTCAACCGTATAACATGACCGCAGGCGTAGCGCAGTCAAATCACTCTTCCGCCTATTATCGCCCCTCTTCGCCCACTGCACCGAAAAAGCGCGCCGTTCGCGGCATGTTACGCGCCGGAAACGGGCAATTGGGTATAACTGTGGCATGGTAAAGCACCAAACGGTGGGTACACGGAAGCCCGCCACAGGCCAAGGAGGTCACCATGCACGAAGGTTATTCCAAGGTATTTGTTGCCCTTGACGGTACCGACCAGCAGGATTTCGTGCTCGCACGCGCCATCAAAGTCGCCGCGAACAACGGCGCTGCTCTTGTTATCGGTCATGTCATCGATTCGACTGCGCTCGAATCCGCTGGATCCTACCCCGCCGATCTGATCCAGGGCCTGCAGGATGCCTTTACCAACTCCATCGCGGCCCAGGTCGAGGAGGCCAAGGCGAACGAGGCGATTCCCTCCGTCGAGGTCATGATCCGCGCCGGGCGCATACGCGAAACGCTCAAGGACGAGATGCTCGACGTGATCAAGCCCGACCTCGTACTCTGCGGCGCCCGCGGCCTGTCCTCCATCAAGTACGCGCTGCTCGGGTCGATCTCCACGTTCCTGCTGCGCAACACCGATTGCGACATCCTGGTCGTGAAGTAGTCGCTCCCCACCGTCCGGGATGGGTAATTCCTTCGCAAACGTCCTTGGAAAGCCACCTTCGGGTGGCTTTCCTGCGGAATGTTTGCTCAAGAAATACCCATCCCGGTCGTTCGCTTTATACTTCGCGAGAACTTAAAACTCGAGCAAACGTCAAACGGTGCATCACCCATACAGGCGATGCACCGTTTTCATATATGACCGTTCGGGAAAGCCGGCTACTCGTTGTCACCGGCGGTGAGTTGGGTGGCATTGAGCGCCGACTCGGTGTTGGCGGCGGCATCGGGCCACACCCAATCGGTGAACGCGGGATGGTCGTAGCCCTCCTCCACGGCGAACTCGAACGCCTCGAGGCGGAACGCCTCCCATGCCTCGATCTGCTCGGCATGCTCGGACTCCCCGCGAGCGCCGTCGATCAGGCGCAGGGCCTCCGCCGCAAGCGCCCAGCGGTCCATGTTGTTCAGGCGCAGCATGTCGAACGGCGTGGTCGTGGAGCCCTTCTCCTCGTAGCCGTGGACGCACCAAGCGTCATGGCCGGGACGCGCCCACACCAGACGGCGAATCGTACCGGCGTAGGCGTGGAAGCAGAACAGGACCGGCTTCTCGCCCGTGCCGAAGAACTCGGTGAAGCGGTCGTCCGAAATCGCCTGATCGTTCTCGCAGGCGTTCTGAATCTTAAGCAGGTCGACCACGTTCACGAACCACACCTTGACACCATGGCCGCGTAGCAGGTCCACGGCGGCAAGCGCCTCGAGCGTGGGCACATCACCGCACGTGGCGATGACCATGTCGGCGTCTTCCAGGTTTTCCGCAGTGCTCGCCCACTCCCAAGCGGCCAGGCCCTCCTCGAGCTCAGCGCGCGCCTCGCCCACGGTCACGAAGGTCGGTGCGGGCTGCTTGCCGCAGAAGATCGCGTTCACGCAATCCGTGGACTGGTACACGCGCTCCGCAACCGCGAGTGCCATGTTCGCATCGCAGGGGTAATAGGCGTTCACCACGTGCGTGTCGTTTGCCTTGTTGAGCAGGACGTCGATGAAGCCCGGGTCCTGATGGGAGAATCCGTTGTGATCCTGGCGCCACACATGGCTGGAGAGCAGGATGTTCAGACCGGAGATCGGAGCGCGCCATGGGATCTCGCGGCGACATGCCTCGAGCCACTTGCAGTGCTGGTTCACCATGGAGTCGACCACATGGACGAAGCTCTCGTAGCTTGACCACACACCGTGGCGGCCGGTGAGCACGTACGCCTCGAGGAAGCCCTCGCACTGGTGCTCGGAGAGCTGCTCGATCACGCGGCCCGAAGGCGCGAGCAGGTCGTCGTTGTCGGCATCCGCGTAATGACCCGCGAGCCACTGCTTCTTGGTGGCGGCGTAGGCGTCCTGCAGGCGGTTCGACGCCGTCTCGTCGGGGCCGAAGATGCGGAAGTCGTCATTCGCGGCGAGAACGTCGGCGGTGTAGGCACCAAACACGCGCGCCGCCTCGGTCGCGCCCCAGCCGTGACCCTTCTCCGCCACCGGGACCTCATGAGCGTGGACGTCGGGCAGCACGAGCTCGCGGCGAACCGTGCCACCGTTGGCGTTGGGGTTGGCGCCGATGCGCAGATTCCCCTCGGGCATGAACGCCGTGACCTCATCGCGGATCTGCCCCTCAGGCGTGAAGAGCTCCTCCGGCTCATAGGAGCGCAGCCAAGAGCGCAGCACGCGGAAATGCTCGTGGGTGTCGCGGGCGTCCGCCAGCGGGACCTGATGCGCGCGCCAGGAGTCCTCGGTCTTCTTGCCGTCGATGTGCTTGGGGCATGTCCAGCCCTTGGGCGTGCGGAAGACGATCATCGGGTACACGGGACGGGTCTCGTCACCCATCTCGGCGTTGGCCTTGATGTCGCAGATCTTGCCAAAGACCTCCTCAAGCAGGCCTGCGAAGCGCGCATGGATGGAGGCGTGCGGCTCGTTGTCGAATCCGGCGACGAAGAAGTGGGGCTCGTACCCCATGCCCTCGAAGAACTTGGTGAGTTCCTCGTCGGAGATGCGCGCGAGGATAGTGGGGTTCGCGATCTTGTAGCCGTTGAGGTGCAAAACGGGCAGGACGATGCCATCGGTCTTGGGGTTGACGAGCTTGTTCGACTGCCACGAGGTCGCCAGCGCCGCGGTCTCGGCCTCGCCATCGCCCACCACCGCCACGGCGAGCAGGCTCGGATTGTCCATCACCGCGCCGAATGCATGGCTCAGCGTGTAGCCGAGCTCGCCGCCCTCGTGGATGGAACCGGGGGTCTCGGGCGCGAAATGGCTCGGGATACCGCCAGGGTACGAGAACTGGCGGAAGAACTTCTCGAGGCCCGCCTCATCATCCGTGATGTCGGGGCGGATTTCACGGTAGGTGCCGTCGAGCAGGGACTGCGCGGTGCCCGCGGGACCGCCGTGCCCGGGCCCCATGAGGAAGATGGTGTTCTGGCCGTGGTCGGCGATCAGGCGGTTCACGTGGCCGAACAGAAAGTTGATGCCCGGGGTGGTGCCCCAATGGCCCACCAGGCGATGCTTGACGTCGACGCGGCCGAAATCGCGCTGCTCCCCCGTCTTGGCATCGGTCCAATCGGGGCGCATGAGAGGATTGGAGCGAAGGTAGATCTGACCGACGGACAGGTAGTTGGCGCAACGCCAGTACTTATCCACGCCGGAAAGCGCCTCCGCGCTCACCGGACCGTCGAGCTTGGTCCACGGGGTGCCGATCACGGGTTGAGTCATGGCTTATTCCTCCCACGCAAAGGCGGGACATCGTTCCGCCTTTCGAATATCGTTAAGCCGAGTGTAAACGATAAAACGTTTTATCAGAAATGATAAAACGTTTTTTCTAAATATCTATAATTCTGTTTGCTATTGTTTACCCTGTTGGCAATTTGATTAGATATGGTTCGGATGAACGGCTCGCAGGTGCATGCGGCAGCGCGCCGCATGTCCGCACGCACGGGTCGCGGCTAGTTTGCAATGGGTGCGACACTTGCCTGGCATACCAAGCGCGGAGCCAGCACGCGGTCCTCGAATGCGCGGTCGGCACCCTCCCCGATTCGAGAGAGCAGCAGTTCCATCGCGTTGTCGGCGAGCTTCGAGACGTTTTGCTCGATCGCCGTCAAAGCCGGCTCGAATAGCGTCCGCAGCGGAGTTGTCGTAGCTCACGAGCGAATAATCGCGCGGCACGCGCTTGCCGTGCGCATACAGGCACTTCAGCGCTCCAAGAGCAATGTTGTCCGAACTCGCAAAGACCGCCGTCGCATCGGTGCCGAGCACCCGCTCCGTTGCCGCCGCACCGTCGGCGATATAGTAGTCGCTCTCGAACACCAGGGAATCATCCACGGAAACACCGTGGGACTCCAGTGCACGCCGATATCCCGTAAGGCGCGCGTTGCCGGTGTGTGAAGAGGTGTTAACTAGACATGCGATGCGCGTATGGCCCTGTTGCAGCAGGCAATCGGTGGCGAGAAAACCGCCAAGCTCGCTGTCGAAGCGAACCCTATCGCAGCTCACGCCCTCGATAAAACGGTCCACCATCACCAAGGGAACCGGCAGCGATGCGAGGCTCTCGACGAGCTGCTCATCGGCATCGATCTCATGCGCCGTCACCAACATCAGGCCGTCCACGCCGCGATTGACCAGCAGACGTACGATCTCTTCCTCATGTTCAGAGGACACATCGGAATTCATGATGAAGAGGGCATACCCCCGCTCGCGGCACCTGACCTCCAAGTTTCGGGCGAGCGAGGAGAAGAACCGGCTCTCGATGTTGGGGACGATCAGGCCGAACGTCCTGGATTGCTGCATAACCAAGCTACGGGCGATTTGGTTGGGGACATAGCGTTTGCGCGCCGCGACCTCTTTGATCCGCTTGCGGTTTTCTTCGGAAATGCGGCACGGGCGGTCGTTGAGAACCAAAGACACGGCCGAAGGGGACAATCCCACTTCTTGGGCGATTTCCTTGAGTGTCACCTTGGCGGCCATATTCCCTCCCGTAAAAAAGACGGACGTCGGCACATGCCGACGCCCGTTGCAATATTGCCGCACATACACGACTTGGTCAACGGTTTTACCACTGAACGGTCGGTCGCACGCCCCGCACGGTCGCCAGCCTACGCGAGCGGTTCGAGGATCACCAGCGCGTCGTGGCTAGAGGGATGCTGCTCGACGCGCGTTGAGCCAACAGCACGCTAAGACTGCGCCAGACGCATCGCGCCCTGAACGGCACCGTACAGGTTGGCGTCGTTACCGAGCTGAGCGGCGACCACGTTGGGCCTCGGGAACCCGGCGAGCGGACCCGCGAAGCCCGAGAGCGCGACTCCATCTGCCTCTCGAGTGCCTCCATGAGCTCGGGGTGGCAGCTGATACCGCCCGCGATGGCGAACACGTTCGGATCAAGAACGGCCTGGAGGTTGAGCAGCATGTTGTCGAACATGAGCGCGTAGCGATCGAGCCCGCGCCGTGCGGCCTCGTCGCCCGCGGCGACCCACTCGAACGCCCTGCGCCCGTCCACCGTGCCGTCGTCCTCCAGGCCCTTTTCGGAGAGCATGAGGGCCACCAGCGTGCGCCAGCTACCCGTCCCGCCGAAGATGTTCCCCATGGAGACCGGCGCCTGCGCGTCGTTGCGGATGAAGCTGAACTCGCCCGCGAATCCATTGGCGCCGCGCAGGACCCTGCCGTCCACGACGATGCCGCCGCCGATGCCCGTGCGATCGCGAGCACAACGCCCGTGGAGGCGCCGCGCAGGGCGCCCGCGGCATACTCGCCCAGAGCGCAGCACTTGCCGTCGTTGTCCACGGCGACCGGCATGTCGAAGCGCTCGCGCAGCAGTCTGCCCACTGGGCAACCGTCCATATAGGTGAGCGCACCGCCCCGATGGATCACGCCGTCCGGATCCCCCTCGTAAATGCCTCCGGGGGCGCTCACGCCAATCGCCCGGACACGGTCCGCGTACGGCTCGACGATCTCCATGAGGGTCGAGACCGCCTCTTCCGCAGTGGAGAAATCCGTTGGGATAGACCCACGCTCGCGAATGGAGAAATCTTCTCCGAGGACCGCCCACTTAACGCTCGTCCCGCCGATATCAATACCAAAAAAACTCGTCCATCCCTTTTCCTTCATCTACATGCCGCCCGTGTAAGACGTGCGGCCACCGTGCGAGCGCGCAATGCGGCCGAACGGGGGCAACCTCGAGTCGAGGCAGTACGGCTACTCCGCCTTGACCGTGCGCACGCGCAACATCATGTACTGACGGCTGGGCAGATCGATTCGGAACGCACCCTCAAACGTCTGCGGCAGGGTCTCGACGGTCATGTTCCACGTGTCGATAACGTCAACCTGGTAGCGCTTGCCCTCGTCTCCGGTGAACTCACGATACGCCGGGCGGAAGAAGCCGAAGTACATGAGGACGTCATCGGTGCCCTTGCCCATGGAATCGGCCATGCACGTCACGTCCCAGGTGAAGGTCCCGTCAATCACGCCGATCTCGTCGGGAACCCAATCCATTCCACTCGGCAGCGACTCCATGTAGGAGCGGCAAAACGCAATACGCTCGGGAGAGTCGCCGTACAGCTTGCCGCCATGCGCCCACCAGAGCTTGGGTCCGCGGTCGACAAAAGTCTCGCCGTGGGTCACATAGCCACCGCGCAAGCAGCCCTCCCAGAACCGACGAACCTCTTCCTCGGCGGTGAGGTTGCCCCAGCCCCAGTTGATGTTGCCCTCGTAACCAGCCTCGTCAACGATCACCGGCTTACCGTACTGGGCGCGCAAGTCGACCACGCACTCGGCGGTGCGCTGCAAATCGCAGCGCTGCCAGCTCACATGGGTGATCCAGGGATGGCTATGGTCGATACGGCCTTGAGGGGCGCTGGGTTGCCCGTCCGGATGAAATCGACTATCCCGCAGAATGGGCCAAATTCGAGGACGTTCTCTTCCCCCTCCCCTTATGGGAGGGTTATCGATAACGGCGCGGTAACTTTTCGCAACATCGAAATCGGCAGAAATTGAGTTAACTCTACGCTCCAAGCTCCGTGATGGGTATGACATAGACGCCACTCGGCATTTTCCACGTATATGATGCCTTGCCGACGAGCACCGCCAAAAACGAAGGGTCTGCATTGCGCGCCGCTGGGTTGCGAGCGATTTTATCCCTCAAGCGTAGCAAGTTCGCCTCCGCTGCGGGCACCTTTTCTTCGCTCAACTTGACCTCGAATGCCCCCCACCTCCCATCAGGCAGTTCGACAACAATATCCACCTCAAGCCCGTCAGCGTCGCCGTAATAGGAAACGATGGGATTCGGCATTGTGCCCAATGCGGTGCTGTACACGCGAACGTCACGAAGGCACAGCTCCTCGAATAACGTACCGAATGTCTGCGTCTCGCGTAACAAGCGCTCGGGAGACATTCCCAGCAACGAAGCGGGCAGTGAGGGATCCGTAAACGTGCGTTTTGGCTTTGAGCGAATCCTGGACTTAGATTTGATAGGAGCGTCCCAGCCAACCTGGTTTTCTATAAAATACTGGTCCTCGAAAAACGAGACGTAGGGTTCCAGCTCACTTTGAAAATACGATGCTGCGACACCCGATGGCACAACTCCCTCATGCAAATCGGCGTACATCGTGCGATACGTCAGGGACGTCCCCATGTTTCGCGCCAGCGACGATGCGCATCTCCGAGCCATGCGCGAATCAAGTCCGGCCTTTACCGCGCTCACAGAAAATAGTGCATCCAGGTATTGCGCCGCGATATCTCCGACCAGTTCATCATCGCCCTCGAGCGCCGCGGGCCATCCACCTCGGCAAATCGCATAGGCAAGCTTGCGTACATCAGTCGATGCCACACCGCCAACAAACTGGCCTTCGAACAATCCACGAAGAGAGACCGCCCCCGTTGACTCCCCGCTCTCGAATAAACTCATGGTGCGCATGGGGACCGTCGCTATCCTCCCTGCACCGCTGTGCGAGACTTTACTCTTATCGACCGTCGAGGAACCCGTCAACAGATACATGCCACGCTTGTTGCCATGCTCGTCTACGCTTCGCCGCACCGCGTCCCAAACTGTCGGAACGTCCTGCCATTCATCAATCACATGGGGGAGCTGCCCTTCGAGTGTTAGAGATACGTCAAGCTCCGCCATACGACGAGTGCCCGCATCGTCCAAATGAGCTATGCTCGCCGCCTGTGCCATGCTCGACCATGTTTTCCCGCAGAACTTCGGACCGGCAACCTCCACGGCGCCGAATGCCTTCATCCTCCGTTCGATAATCGAATCTGTCAGTCGAGGCAAATATCCGGAAGGCTTAAGACCCATACATATCACCTCCGCGTGAACGGGCAATGAATTTAGTATAAATAATTTTCGAGCGACTTTTATCGAATTTTCGAGCCTATTTTTCTGAAAAATCGAGCCATTATTTCTGAATTTTCGAGGCACGTCAGTCACGAACGCGCTCAGTTCGCGAAATGATTGACCCGCACGGCAAGAAGCCCCAGCGCACTTGGCACTGGGGCTTCATTACTTCGTTGCGGCATAGACAACTGTCAGACAAGCAAACCGCCTAATGCGCGGCCGGCTTGAGGATCACCAGCGCGTCGTGGCCGAAGGGATGCTGCTCGACGCGCGTCGTCCCCGCCTGGGTGTCCACGCGCATGGGCAGATGCGCCACGCGCTTGTCCTCGAGATCGAGTGCGACCGCCTCCATATCGGCAAACGGCCCATGGAGCTTGAGCGCCGTCGTACGCGGAAGGTAGGCGACCACGCGATCGCCCACGCGCGCAACGCGGATGGCCTCGCGGGCGTCGTCCAGCAGCTCCTGGGCGGGCACGACCGCGTGACGGCCGCCCTCAGTTAAGGAATTGAGCACGTGGGGCACCATGCCATAGTCCCACACGCCGGGGAACTGCAGGCACTCCTGCCAACGGAACGGCATGTCGAAGCCCTCGCCCAGCACCGACCCCCTGCTCTGTGCCGTCTGCCAGTTCCATACGCCGTGCGCGCCGTACGTCAGACCAGCCGCGGCGCCCGAGAGGATGCCCGACCAGGCACTTGCGCGACAATCCCGGGCCGTGAAGCGCCAGTACACGTTGCGGCTCGCGCCCATCTGCTCGTAGCAGGGCTCTGAATTCAGCAGGGGCTTTTGGGGATAGCTCGCACGGAAATCCTCGGGGAGCTTCCACGCCTCGCTCTGACCCTCGTAATTATGGCCGGGCTGGTACATGTAGAAGTCCAAACGATCGATGAACCGCTCGGGAATCGTGCGGTTGGCACGGTTGATGTGCATGCACCGAAGGGCGTTCGGCGCCAGCTCGCACACGGCGGAAAGGCCCTCCTCGTAATAGCGAATCGCCTCGTCCGACTTGAAATCGGTATCGCCCGTAACCACATAGACGGGATCGAACTCGCCAAGATGCCTCACGACGCGCTCGATATGGGGGCGGATCTCGTCGAACGGCATGACGGGCGCGCCGAGATTCTGCGCGATCATCGACCCCCACGTACCCGGGATGTAGTTGCACCACAGCAAGACGAGCGCCGGGCGGATACCATGCTCGACCGACATCCGGCACATCTCTCGGGCGCGCTCCCAATACGCCTCGTTGGGGGCAGACCAGTCGAACACCGTCCCGTCCTCGCTGGCGTACGGGTAGATGCCGAGGTCCGGGCGGCAGCGATCCCACTGCGGAAGCGTATTGACCTGCAGCACGTTGATGCCCTGCTCCGCGCGACGCGCGAGGTAGTACTCCCAATCGGACAGCTCGATGCTGGTGAAGGCGCTCCAGCACGTATCCGCCAGCCAAAACCATGGCTTCCCGTCGAGCGTGAAGCCGTCCTTGCGGTCATTCACCGCGAGCTTGCCAAGTCCCATGCGATTCCCTTCTCTTCTCGACCCGTTCCCGAAGTCGAATTATCGGATAGCAGATTCGTTAACGAAAGCCCCGCCGGGCGGATGCCGAGCGGGGCCCTGAGTCAATGTAGGTGAGCGGTGGGGCCATCTCAACCTACTCAGATATGCGCGTTACACGCTAGGCGAGAGCCGGAGCCTCTTCCTCGTCCATCTCGGCGAGCTCCTCCTTGGAGAAGCCGGTCGCGAACACCACGGCGGCGGCAATGACGAAGGAGATTGCCATGCCGACGATCGCCCACACGGTGTTCATCTGACCGCCCTGCAGGTAATTGGTAAAGACCAGAAAGTTAGAGGCACCACCGGCCAGGTAGTAGGTGACGCCCATGAGGCCGGAGAAGACGGCGCCGATGGAACCGCCGATGAACATGCCGAGCATGGTGCGACGGAAGCGCATGAGGATGCCGAAGAGCGCGGGCTCGGTCACGCCGCCGGCGATGGCGGAGATCACGTAGCCGAGAGCGAGACCCTTCTCGTCCTTGTTCTTCATCTTGAGGAAGGCGCCGAAAGCGCAGCCCCAGACGGCGGCCATGGCGCAGTTGGTGGACACGAAGACGAACGGGTCGTAGCCGGCGGCGATGATCTGGACCTGGGCGAGCAGGATGACGGGCATGTGCATGCCGCAGACCACGAAGAGCTGCCAGAAGGCGCCGAGGACGGCCATGACGAGCAAGATGCCGACGCCACCCATGTCAGCAAGACCAAAGAGGGCATTGGCGATGAGGCTGCCGATCTCGTTGCCGAGCGGGGCGAGGACGATAAAGGCGATGGGGATGGTGACGATCATGGTGCAGAACGGCGTGAAGACCGTGGAGAGCACGTCGGGCATGACCTTCTTAAAGAACTTCTCGACAAAGTACAGGACAGGCACCGAAAGGATAATCGGCAGGACGGACTGCTGATAGTTGGCAGCGGCGATCTGGATGCCATAGACGGAGATGATTCCGCCGCCATCCTGGGTCGCGACGCTCACGACGGACGGGGCCATGAGGGCGCGCCGAGAAGCATGCCCAGAACCGGGGAAGCGCCGAGCTTCTTAGCGGCGGCATAGCCCAGGTAGATGGGGATAAAGGTAAACGTGGCCTCGTACAGGGTGGTGTAGAGGAACGTGTAGGTCGGATCGGTGTCGGAAAGGACGCCGAGCATGGTGGGGCCGAGGACCGCAGCGATGGTGCGGAACAGACCACCGGCCATGAGCAGCGGAATCAGCTGGGTCATGGAACCCGACAGGTAGTCGAGGATGATGTTGGGCAGGTTCTTGAGCTCGAACTTCTCCTTGGGAGCGTCGAGGTTCTCGTCGACCGCGGCACCCTGCTTGACGCCGGACATGGCGACGAACTCGGCGAGCACCTTGGGCACGTTCTGGCCAATGACGACCTGGAGCTGGCTGCCGGCGAACTGGCAACCCAGAACACCCTTGACCTTCTTGATCTTCTCCACGTCGGCCTTGCTGTTGTCCTTGAGCGTCAGACGCAGGCGCGTCATGCAGTTGGTGGCGACGGCAACATTCTCCGCACCGCCCACGAGCTCGAGGACATCGGTGGCAATCTGCTTGTTATCTACTGCCATGGGACCCCTCCCCATATCATCGTGTGCCTACCCGTTTGGACGTAGGCACGCCTTTGGCCCGGCGACTATAACCCCTTACGGCTGCCGAGCCCTTGGATACGCTGTCGTAAACAATCTGTTTACTGAACGTTTACAGCGTTTAGTTCACACGGAGCGTTGAATTTGTGGCAGTTTTGCCGTTTGCAGTCCGGTGAACGGTAGGAAATCGGGGGTGAAGGGAATTGAATGCCGAGGCATTGCATATAGATCCGTTTATTTATAAATGGTCGTTTACGTGGGATTTTATATAATCTGGCACCTCAATGCCTTGTTGATTCATCAACAAAAGCCCTGTTAGATAGTAGTAGACGAGTGTTTAGTAATTCATTGAGCGTTTGATGCGACCGTTTACCGAGTTCATCTGCATATTCTCTAATTCTGCTTTACACTAAACATGTTTAGATTATATTGCCGTGATTGTTTAGCACGCGCGGCATAAGGGAGGCAGCTCATGGAACTCAAATCGTGCGCCTACGCAACCGTCACCACCTTGGGCGACTTTGGCCCCTGGATCAGCAAGGTCGTTCTCGACCTGCCCTGCACCGTGCGCGCCAACGATATCGATGCGAGCACTTTCCATATATATGTAGAGCGTCACGAGCGCACGGGCGAGATCCTGATGCGCAAGGAGCATGGCGCCGACCATGCCGCACCCTCCGTGGGTTACATCGATGTTCTCGCCGCGTATCCGTGTGACGAAAACGGCCGCAAGCTCGCCGTGGGCACCCATGTGGCACTCGAGGTCGCCGAGCAGCGCCTGACCAAAAAGATCGAAGGCGGCGTCATGGGCTCGCGCATGCTCGATGACCAGCTGCACATCACGCAGCTCGCAGCTCTTCCCGGCAACGACGGCGACGATCCCACCTGCGGTCTGGCCTTCGACACCTGCCGCGGCGATATCTGCCCCGCGCTCAAGGGCTGGAGCAACGCCACGCAAAAGACCCCCGTCAATGGCATCGCGCTCGAGTACGGCTTCTTCGAACCCAGCTTTAAGGCCGAGGATTCCGCCTGCTTCAATCCCTTTGCGCCCGAGGCCACGGTCGTGCCCCAGAAGGCCCCGCTCGTGGTGTACCTGCACGGCGCCGGCGAGGGCAAGGGCTCCACGCAGGGCGAGGGCGCCACGCGCGCCTATATCGGCAACCGCGTGACGGCCATTAGCCAGGCGCAAATCCAGCGCTACTTTGGCGGCTTTGCCTGGGTGCTTGTGCCGCAGTCTCCCACGTTTTGGATGGACAACGGCGTCGAGCAGCTCGGCCGCTCCAACCAGAGCATCTACTCCCCCGTGCTCAAGGCGCTCATTGACGAGTTTGTCGCCGAGCATGCCGAGCGCATCGACACCGACCGCATCGTGGTCGCCGGCCTTTCCAACGGCGGCTTTATGACCCTGCGCCTGTGCGCCGACTACCCCGATTTCTTCGCCGCCGGCCTTCCCTGCTGCGCCCCGTGGTACAACGCCACGGACGAGGACGTCGCCGCACTCGCCAAGACGCCGCTGTGGTTTACGCACTCCAAGGGCGACGAGCTCGTGTCGCCGCAGCAGACCGTGCTGCCGCTCACGGCACGCCTGCATGACGCCGGAGCCAACGTGCACCTCACGTACTTTAGCCATGTCGAGGACCTGACCGGACGCTATCGCGAGGCCGACGGCTCGCCTAAGAAGACGTTCAACCACGGCGTGTGGATCCACCAATTCAACGACCTGTGTTATCAAGACTTCGACGGGGGCAACGTACTCATCGACGGCGAGCCGGTGGGCTGCTGGGAGTGGTCGGCCAGAGTTTCGAGGTAGCCATCCCATCGGGGGCCCTGGCCTTTAGTTTTGTAAACGTCCTCGCGCCTGAGCCCCGCCTATCCTGCTCCTTCGGAGCATCGGATAAGCCGGGGCCCGCGCTGCGGATTGTTTACAAAACTAAAGACCAGGGCCCCTAAGTTAACGTTGTTCGAAACGCTGGACGAGCGCTTCCGGCAGCACGCCGGATCGGTGGCGATGGGGGCGTGGGTCCCGTCTTGCCTTGCGCGTAACTGGCTGAATTGATTTTGGTTGGAGCTTTTCTTATGTCCCAGAGTTTGACTCGGGTGATTGTTACTACTGATATGGAAGTCGATGATATGAACTCGCTCGTTCATTTGGCTCTGTATCTTAACTTGCTTGACGTGCAAGCTGTGGTGTATACGGCTTCGCAGTATCACTTTCTTGGGGATGGAGTTCATACGCTGGGCGAGGTGAATTCGCATTGGCGGACCAAAGGGCGTCGCTCTTATGAGTGGGCTGTTGTGCCTCATGAGCCTGATTCGCTGGCCGGCGAGCTTCGCGAGTATCGACCGTTTCCCGAGCATTGGATTGAGAGCCTCTGGAGTAATGAATATGCTCAGGCTTGGCCACAGTTGCAGGCGAATGCGGACGCTGCCGGTGAGTCTCCGTTTCCCACGCCTGCCCAGATGATCGAGCGCACCTTTGTGGGAAATGTTGCCTTTGAGGGTGATGTGGCTGAGGAAACTGAGGGGTCTCGCGTAATTGCTCAGGCGATTTTGGACGATGATCCGCGTACGTTATGACTGCTCAGCTGGGGTGGCATGAACACCATCGTTCGCGCCCTCATGAGTATTGCCGAGCGTTATCGCGCCACGCCCGAATGGCCTGCCGTGCAGCAGCGGGTCTATCAGAAGGTGCGCGTGATGGGCGTTGCCGATGGCGTAGGGCAGGACAACTCATGGCTCGACCATGGGCGCGAGCTCTTTCCCGAGCTCATCTTTTGGTGCATGCCTTATATGTATGGCGGCTATGTCGATGCCAAGACGGCTCAGCCCGATACGCTGCCGCTGTTTAAGGCCCCTTGGCCCGAGCTGAATCTCACGCAGGGCAACGGCCCCCTCATGGCACGCTATATGCTCTATGGCGACGGTAAGGTCTACGAAAACGAGCCCGAGCGCTTTCAGTTTGGCAAGCATGCCCGTCTGGATTGGGGTCTAGAAGGCATACCCGCGATGCAGTTTGAGCGCGGCGACTTTATGGCCGAAGGCGACAGCATGACCTATATTCCGCTGCTGCCGTTTGGCCTGCGCGGTATTGACGACCGCGACTTCGATACGCTACTCGGCCGCATGTTTCTTGATGGACACCCCGATGCGAAGGCGCCCGCCGATTTTACCTCCATCAGCACGCCCGCAGACGACAATCTCAATCCCTACCTGCGTGCTTATCAGGAAGACTTTGCCGCCCGCGCGCAATGGTGTGCCCATGATCCGGCCATCTGCTCGCATCCGGCGCATGTTGTCGAGGTTGCGACCGACCGCAGTGCTACAGCCGGTGAGCGTGTCGCCCTTTCAGCGACCATCGTCGACCCCGACGGCAGGGGCTTCGATGCGCATTGGGATGTCGCCGTGGACCCGTCGAGCTATGCAGGCGTCCAGGATCTGTCGCTGTGGCATGAATGCGCGATGGACGCCGCTTTCATCGTGCCCGCCGACGCACGACCCGGCGACCGCTTCGTGCTCACCCTCACCGTCCAGACGCGCGCCGAGCGCCCCTGCACCCGCTACGCCCAGGTCGCCGTGACCGTGGCGTAGCAAGGACGGCGTCCACATTCGACAGCCGCCACATTCGACAAGGAGTGTCCCCAACTGCCACTCATTTAAGAACGTCCCCAACTGCCAACTCAGACAGTAGATGTTTAATCTGTTTCGTTAATTGAAATGCGTAAATATGGTTAGTCAAAGAGTTGAAGTTTGGTTAAATAATAACTGTAATTTCGGTTAAACGCACTGGTAAACAATGGTGATAATTATGCCAAAGAAGTACTACACTAGAATTATCGAAAATGAGCTCGACCAGCTGCTGGGCATATTCGGTGCCGTTCTCATCGAAGGACCGAAATGGTGCGGGAAGACGACCACAGCCGAGACCCGTGCGGCGTCCAGGCTCCTTCTCATGGACCCGTCCCGCAACTTCGAGAATCGCTTACGCGCCGAGACTGACCCAGCTCTTGCCGTTTCCGGCGAGGTGCCACGGCTAATTGACGAGTGGCAGGAGGTTCCGAAACTTTGGGACGCGGCACGGTTTGAATGTGACAACCGTGGCGGTGAGCCTGGCCAGTTCATATTTACGGGGTCGGCAACACCGCGAGACGACAAACGTCCGATGCACAGTGGCGCTGGAAGGTTCGCCAAACTGCGCATGGATACCATGACGCTTTTCGAACTTGGGAAATCCAGCGGTGCAGTTAAGCTATCGGGCATTATTTCTGGCAAAAAGTTCAATGGCGCTTTTGGGTCGCTGGATTCTGCCTCGATTGCCGAGTGCGTTGTTCGTGGTGGATGGCCTGCGGCGGTCGGACACGATGCGCGGGCTGCGTCCGCGATGGCCAAACGATACATCGACATAGTTGCCGAAGAAGATTTGTCCCGTGTCGACGGCCCTCGCCGCGACCCTGAAAAGGTCAAAGCTGTCATTGAATCGCTTGCGCGCAATGAATCCACTTTGGCGACACTCAAAACGCTCGTAGCCGATCTTGGTGGAGAGGTGTCGAGACAAACGGCGTCATCATACATATCTCTTCTCGCTCGGGTTAATTTCGTTCGCGATATTCCCGCATGGAACCCTGCAATGAGATCTCCAGTGCACCTAAGAGAATCGAAGAAGCATCATCTCGCTGACCCGTCACTAGCGGCCGCTGCGCTCGGGGCGACTCCGGAGACATTACTTCTGGACTTCAAGACGCTTGGACTGCTTTTTGAATCGTTGGCCCTTCATGATTTGTGGGTTTATGCGCAAGCAAATGGAATGGGTCTCTATCACTATCACGATTCTCGCAATCTAGAGGTCGATGCAGTCATTGCGGCTCCCGGTGGAACGTGGATTCCGATCGAAGTTAAACTCAGCTCTGCTCAAATCGAAGAGGCGTCTGACAGTCTCGTTGCTGTCGAGAAGCGTATGGTCGCTGCCGGAAACAACCCGCCAGTTTCGAAAGTCGCAATCATTGGATTTGGCTCACAAGCCTATGTCACTGACCGCGGCGTCCAAGTTGTTCCGCTGGATGTTCTCGCGCCGTAGTGCAATTGCAAGTTTTAACTTCTTTTGCTTTCTTTCACTTCTTTTAACAAAACGCCCGGTGGGCATTAACTGCTCGCCGCGCCTTGGTTAGGACGTTATAAAGCAGGACTTCCGAAACACGGCGGTCAGGTCCGCCTCCTAAGGTCCTGAGGTGCTTGAGATTGGGAGCGACAAGCCCGACGAAGCGTACTTTAGGTACGCGAGGAGGGTTGGAGCCCCAAGGTTGAGTGCCTCAGTGCCCTTAGGCCAGGTCCTCGCCGTTGGTCGCGATGACCTTCTTGTACCAGTCGAAGCTCTTCTTCTTGGAGCGCGCGAGGGTGCCGTTGCCGGCATCGTCGCGGTCCACGTAGATAAAGCCGTAGCGCTTGGACATCTCGCCCGTGCCGGCGCTCACCAGGTCGATGGGACCCCACGTGGTGTAGCCGAGCAGGTCGACACCGTCCTCAGTCACCGCATCGCGCATGGCCTCGATGTGCTGGCTCAGGTAGTCGATGCGGTAATCGTCGTTGATGGAGCCGTCCTCCTCGACGACGTCCTTGGCACCCAGGCCGTTCTCCACCACGAACAGCGGCTTCTGATAGCGGTCGTAGAGGTCGTTGAGGGTGATGCGGAACCCGAGCGGGTCGATGGCCCAGCCCCACTGGCTCTCCTTGAGGTAGGGATTCTTGGTGCCCGCGAAGGCGTTGCCCTCGGTCTTGGGGGCGTCGGAGCCCTCACCCGCGGAGCAGCGCGTGGAGTAGTAGCTAAAGGAGATGAAGTCGACCGTGTTCTCAGCCAGGATCTGCTTATCCTCGTCGGTCATGCCCACATCGATGCCCTCGTGCTCGAGCTTCTTGAGCGCGTAGGACGGATAGTACCCGCGGCTCTGGACGTCGACAAAGAAGTAGTTGTCCTGGTTGGCGAGCTGGGCGGCGCGCACGTCCTCGGGGCGGCAGCTGTAGGGGTAGTAGCTGCCCGCGGCGAGCATGCAGCCGATCTTCACGTCGGGGTCGATCTCATGCGCGATCTTGGTGGCCCAGGCGCTGGCAACCAGCTCATTATGGGCAGCCAGGTACTCGACGGCCTTCTTGTCCTCGCCCTCCTCGAACACCAGGCCGGCGCCCATGAACGGCAGGTGCAGGATCATGTTGATCTCGTTGAAGGTGAGCCAGTACTTCACCAGGCCCTTGTAGCGGGTGAACAGCACGCGGGCGAGGTTCTTGTAGAAGTCGATGAGCTTGCGGTTGCGCCAGCCACCGTACTCCTTGATGAGATGGATGGGACAGTCGAAGTGCGTGATGGTGACGAGCGGCTCTATGCCGTGCTTTTGGCACTCGCGGAACACGTCCTCGTAGAAGGCGAGGCCGGCCTCATTGGGCTCCGTCTCGTCTCCGTTGGGGAAGATACGGGTCCAAGCGAGGCTCATGCGGAAGGTCTTGAAGCCCATCTCCGCGAACAGCGCGATGTCCTCCTTGTAGTGGTGGTAGAAGTCGATGCCGGTCTGCGCCGGATAGAAGTACCCGTCCTCGAAATCGAGCATCTTGCGGACGCCCATACCCACCGCGAAGCGATCCTTGCCGTGCGGCATCACATCGACGTTGGCCAAGCCACGGCCGTCAACGTTGTACGCGCCCTCGCACTGATTGGCAGCGGTGGCTCCACCCCACAGGAAGTCGTCACGAAAACCCATCTTGCACCCCTTCTCGCGCGCCGGGCCCGCTGCCCCATGCAGCAAGCGCTCGACGAACCATGGCCCCAGTATGCCGAGCGCAAGGACGCTCCACAATGCCCCGGGCAGATGCTGATACTTCTTTTCTATGCCGTTTTACGAACTACACAACGTGATTGATACATCCTGATACCTTTTGCGAAATCCCCAGATCGTCATCGGGACCACATGGATTCAGGCTCCGCGCACGCCTATTCGAAGTAATGCATCTTGTTGGTGGGAAACCCGATGGTCACGGCGAAAAACTCCCCCGGGCGCGCGTCCGCCCGCACGGAAAGCCCCATTTTGCCGCATAGGCGCTTGACCAAGTACAGGCCAATGCCCGTGGCGCGTTTGCCCGTGCGTCCATTGTCACCCGTGAACCCACGATCAAAGACGCGCGGCAGCTCCGCTTGCTCAACCCCGCAGCCGTTGTCACGGACCTCGAGCTCTACGCGCTCCGTCGCGCGCCCTTCATCCACCAGTCTGCTCGTAAACACGATTTCGGCACCCTCTCCTTGGGCGTACTTCGCGCTGTTCTGGATAAGTTGGCCCAGGATGAACGTCATCCACTTCTCGTCGGTAAACACCGTGTGGTCAAGCCCTCTACGAAACGGCGACACGTGGGCGCCGATGAGCACGCGCGCGTTCGCGCGAACTGCGTCGCCCACGAGCTTCTGGAGGTCATAGGCGCGAATGAGGTAATCGCGATCAAGAGACTCGGAGCGCGCAAAGAACAGAGCCTGTTCGATGTAGCCCTCAACGCGATCGAGCTCCTCGCCGAGCGCCTCGGTCTTAACAAGAAGCTTCTCTCCCGTCTCGTCGGCGGGCGCCGCCTCCATAAGGTTTTCCAACATCAAGTGGGAGGCGGCCAAGGGCGACTTGGCCTCATGTACCCACGTTTCGACGTACTCGCGATAATCCTGAGTCTGACGACGATACTCCGCCACGTCATCATTGGCCGCTTTGGAAACGCGGCAAAGTGCCTCGTACGCCAGGCGCCCTTCCAAAAACTCGGGTCTATCCATCATCTCGGTGATCCACAGGGGATGCTCGACATCATCGATGCATGCAACCAAGTCGGCGTAAAATGAGCGCTTTCGGCGGTAATCGACAACGAGCGCCACCAGTGCCGACCCCACGATCAGCAAGGCCATCAGCGCACTCACTGCAAACCCCGCGCCGCCCACCGCGGAAATGAACGCGCAAAGCGCCGCCGCGATGCAGGCAAGCGCCATGTGAGGCCATGACGAAGCAAGGAACTCGGATAACTTCATCGTGCACCCCTACACCGAGTAGCCGCGACCGCGATGCGTGGTGAGATACCCCGTGATCCCGATTTTTTCCAGCGTAGTGCGCAAACGGTTGATGTTCACGGTGAGCGTGTTGTCGTCCACAAAGGCGTCGGAGTCCCATAGGTCGCGCATGATCGCCTCTCGGCTCACAATCGTTCCCGCATGGGCGATAAGCAGCGAGAGGATGCGCATCTCGTTTTGGTGAGCTCGATGGAGCGGCCGGTCTGCGTTGCGGTTGCCGTGGAGCGCGACAAGTCGAGAGCCACGCCATTGTGCTCGAGCGCGCGGCTGGAATCCGATGCGCCCTTGACGCGACGCAGCAGCGCCTGCACGCGCGCGACGAGCACACGCGCGCTGTAGGGCTTGGGTATGAAGTCGTCCGCGCCCATGGTCATGCTCATGACCTCGTCGACCTCGGTCACGCGCGACGTGAGCACGATGACGGGAATGTCGGACTGCTGGCGCAGTTCGCGGCAGATGAGCTGGCCGTCCGTACCCGGCAACGTGAGGTCGAGCAGCACGAGGTCGGGGCGGGCGGCCAGGATATCCTCAACCACGTGATCGAAGGTAAGGCAGTACGACGCCTCGTAGCCCTGGCGCTCGAGCACTTCGATGACCTCGTTGCGAATGGGGGCGTCATCCTCGACCACGAATATGCGCGCCATGCCACCACTTCCCTTCCACCGCCTCGTGCGCGAGGGCGTGTTCGCCGCGCGCATGCAGCCGATTGACGTTTTGTCGTGCTTTCATTATGCCCCGCCTAGCCTCGCAGCGAGAGCGGCAAGCGAAGAGCTTTCATCAATGTAAGGAGCCGGCACAGGGGCGCGGGTGGGCGATCGCCTCCGCATGAGGGGCGACTTCTTCCGCGAGAGTTAACTTTCGCGGAACGATACACACGACTCGCGGCAAAACGGGCTGCGAGAGTTAACTTTCGCGGCAGGAATGCGGCTGAGGGAGACCGGCGGCGCGGGTAAGGGCACGGTTGCGCGTAGCACATCAGACAAAGAGCTTGCGGACGTCAGCCGAGAGCTGCGCCGCGTCACCGCTGGTCGCTCCGCGCTCGACCACCACGCCGTGCTCGTCGGAGATGAGGAACACGGCATCGCCCTCACCCGCAGCGCCCGCAACCTGCTCAGCCGTCACGCCGTCCACGAGTGAACGTTCAACCGCATGACCGCGAACAGCAGCAAGCTGCTCTACCAGCGTAGCGGCACCGCAAAGAGCCTCGCCGGGCGCAGCGGCGAGCAACACACGACCATCGGCGGTAAGCACGCCAAGAAGTTCGGGCGCCACCCCGGTCCCCGCCGCCTCCGCACGCGCGATGGAGGCACGGGACACAAGCGCGGCACGCGACGTATCCGCCAGCGGCTCATACGGCCCAACGCTCATAAGGGCATCGCCGTTCACATCGATCACCAGCATGAGCACGCCGTTCGGATCCTCATACTCCCCTGCCGCGAGTGACCATTCAACGTGTTGTTTGGCCCATGAAAGCATGTTCGTGGTCAGGGGCGCTCCGTTGACCACGCGCTGCGACAACGCTCGAATGTGGCGGTTGATGAGCGGAACCTGTCGGCGGTTCATGCGCCAGCGGCACACCAAGGCGGGGTCGGCCAGCTCGAACTTCTCAAGACCGCGATCCTGCTCGGCGCAAAACATCTCGTACGCGGCGCATTCCTCAGCCGAATTGAAGAACGGTTCGATGTCGCTCACGGCGAATCCTCCTAAGCAAAAACGTACCGGGAAAACAATTCCCCGGCACGTTCAAATCACATACAACACCCTTGGGCAAAGGAAAGTCGAGGCACACCACCCAGCTCGATTCAGGTCGGTGAGGTCTTTCCAGGTTCCCTAAAAACCCTCCAAACCGGCAAGGGCTTTCCAGGTGCCGCAGATTGGGGTGAAAGAGGAGGGCGCACGCCTAACGTGCGGCGCCTGACGATTGAACCCCAAGGTGCGGTGCCTGGGAAGCCCGCAGCAGCCCGTTGCTACTTAGTGACGGAAGTGACGGGTACCGGTGAACACCATCGCGATGCCATGCTCGTTGCAGGCGTCGATGGACTCCTCATCGCGCACGGAGCCGCCGGGCTGAATGATGGCAGTCACACCGTGGGCAGCCAACGTGTCAACGTTGTCGCGGAACGGGAAGAAGGCGTCGGACGCGCAGGCGTAGCCGCCAGCCTCCCACCCCAGGCGCCCGCAGACCTCTTCGGCGCGCTGGCAGGCCAGCAGCGCGGAATCGACGCGGTTGGGCTGACCGGGGCCCATGCCAATGCCCATCTCGTCCTTCGCAATGAGGATGGCGTTGGACTTGACCGTCTTGCAGACCTTCCAGGCAAACATGAGGTCGCGCATCTCGGCGTCCGTGGGCTTGCGCTCCGTGGGGAACGTGAAGGTGGCCGGGTCCTCGTCGACCGTGTCGACGCGCTGGACGAGCATGCCGCCGTCGACGGTGCGCATCTCGAGCTTGGCATGGCCGGAGGCCGCGCCCGTGGCGAGGACGCGCAGGTTGGGGCGCTTGGCAAGACGCTCGAGGGCCTCAGGCGTGAAGGACGGGGCAATGAGCACCTCGACGAACAGCTTGTCGCGGTCGGCGAAGTGCTCGACGAGCGACAGCGGCACCTCGCGGTTAACGGCCACGATGCCGCCGAAGGCGCTCTTGGGATCGCAGGCGAAGGCGCGGTCGTATGCCTCGGTCACGTCGGAGGCCACGGCGGAGCCGCAGGGGTTCTGGTGCTTGAGGATGATCACGCCGGGTTCGTCGAACTCGCGGACGGCGTTCCAAGCCGCCTCGGCATCGAGGAAGTTGTTGTAGGAGAGCGGCTTGCCCTGGAGCTGCTCGGCGCCCACGAGGGGGGCGTCGGAGGAGAAGAGCGGGGCGTTGGCGGCGTCGAAACGGTAGACCGCGGCGGCCTGCTGCGGGTTCTCGCCGTAGCGCAGGTCCTGGGCCTTCTCGAGCTTCATGCCCATGGACGCGGGGGCGGCGAACTCGCCCTCGGCGGTGAGCGGCGCGGCGGTGGCACCCTCGACCTGGGCGGCGAGCCAAGTGGAGATGGCGGTGTCGTACGCGGCGGTGGTGGTGTAGACCTTGACCTGCAGGCGGCGGCGCGTCTCGAGCGTGGTGGCGCCGTCATTGGCGCGCATCTCGGCAAGGACGGCGTCGTAATCGGCGGGGTCGGACACCACGGTCACGGCGGCAGCGTTCTTCGCGGCGGAGCGCAGCATGGAGGGGCCGCCGATGTCGATGTGCTCGATGGCGTCGGCAAAGGTGACGTCGGGGTTGGCGACGGTCTTCTCGAACTCGTAGAGGTTCACGCAGACGAGGTCGATCATGCCGATGCCGTGCTCGGCAGCCTCGGCCATATGCTGCTCGGAGTCGCGACGGGCGAGCAGGCCGCCGTGGACCTTGGGGTGCAGCGTCTTGACGCGGCCCTCCATCATCTCGGGGAAGCCGGTGTACTCCTCAATCGGGACGACGGGAACGCCGGCCTCGACGAGAACCTTGGCGGTGCCGCCGGTGGAGATGATCTCAACACCAAACTCCTCCGCCAGCGCCTTCGCGAACTCAACCACGCCGGTCTTGTCCGTAACCGAAATCAACGCGCGCGAAACCTTTCCAAGGTCTGCCATGTGCCCTCCTTCGCAGGGGTGACGCGCCGCAAGCAGCGTGCGCATCGCTATCCAACATGCACTTACTGTACCGCAGGCGGCAAACGCTCACATCGCTCACGCGCGCGATTTGAAGAACTTGCCGAGAAACCATGGCGTTTGCGCGAAAAATATGAGGTGAGCGACGGGTTCCACGAACGCACCACAACACGTGCACGCTGCGGTGGTAGAAACGAGAGGACGACAGGAGGATCCATGGTCTCGCGCGTAACGTATAGGCCTTTTGACGAAGGCGACTTCGAGGATATTGCCGCCATCATTCAGGAGGCGTGGCACACCGAAGTCCCCTCGCCCGAATACGGATTTCTCGAGGCCTGCAACGACCTCTCATACTCGCTCTCCATTTCCCCCTTCTCGCAGGTGGCCCTTATCGACGACAAGCCGTGCGGCATCGTTCTCGCCTGTCCGAGCGCAACACGCATCCGTGCCCACAAGCGCTGGTTCATCATGTCCAAAGATTACTTCCGCCGCATGCGCGAACTTGAACCCGAGGCTGCCGCCAATTACTGGAAGGGCGTCCAGCTCGCCGAGTCTAAGAATGACAAGCTGCTGAGCGACAGCGGTTTTGCCGGGTCGACGGAGATCACCCTGCTCGCGGTTGGCGAATCGGCACGCGGTATGGGCATTGGCAGCGTGCTTATCGATGCGGCGACCACGTACCTAACCGAAGAGGGCGCGCGCCAGGCGTTCCTCTACACGGACACCGACTGCACCTGGCAGTTCTATGAGCACCACGGTTTCAAACGCGCCGGCACGTATCGCAGCACGCGCGAAGAGCGTCGCCTGCTCCCCCGCGAGATGTACGTGTACGGACTGGACCTCTCCGCCTAGGATCGGCGTCGCTGTCCTGTAGCCCTCGCATGCATCACGGGATCCCTCGGACTTCGCACCGCGCGAAGCCGATTCTTCGCGCGAAATATGCTCTGTCTGCCGCGAATCGGGCGTTTTTGTAACGAGTTCTCGGACGAGGCGAGTAGCAGGGAAATCCGGTCGGCATTTCCGCAGGTCACAACCGTTCGATGATGGCGTCTACTCGAGCCGTTCTGATTTTCGTTACATAATCGCCCGATTTGCGGCATGCACATGTGCTTGTGGGGCACGAGAGGCGCCCCACAAGCGAAAGATACAACTTGTCACCACCAGAATGCGCGTTAGAAGCTGCCGCCGCCTCCGCCGCCAACGCCCCGCCGCCTCCGCCGGAGAAGCCGCCACCAAAACCACCGCCCGAGCTGTCGGAGCTCGAGGCGAGCTCGGCGATCGTAGCCTGGTACGCATCATGCATCTCACTCATGGGCGAGCCCAGCCGCCCGTGTCCGTAGTACCACCAGTAGCTGGGATAGTAATACATGCCGTTCTCGTCCTCGCGCAGCTCGCGCGGCACGGCATCGGCGAGCTGACGCAGAACCTCATCACTCACGCCGAAGGCAACGGCGAGCACCAGCATCTTGTTCCACAGGATGAGGTCACCGGGTACGGCCTCGTCCAAATTGGTGAAGTCCTCGAGCCAACGTTCGAGTGCCTGGCAACGATCGAGCAGGTCGACGGCCTCTTGCGTATACATCTTCGCAGTTGCCGCAATAATCATAGCCGCAACGGAAAGGCAGATGCCCAACAGCATAAACGGCAGATTCGCCGCGTCCGTGTAGAGAATGAAGAGGACGGCGACGATCATCAGGACGATTCCGATGCCGCCCATGCCGAATTTGAACCCAGCAGGCACCAGCTGGTGAGGTTGCGGCGCTCAAGTTCGGCCATCACCTGGTCCTTGAACTCCTGCATGAGATCACCCGCGTCCTCGCCGTCTTTGAGCGCATCGAAACTGACCTCGTCACCGTTCTTCGCGCCTGCACCGAAATACAGGTTGATCGCGGCCAGATCGATGGGGTCGTCCACGCGCTCACGTGCGACGAGTTTGAGCGAGTACTCCTCGACGGTCTTCTCGCCCAGGCCGAGGAAACGGCTCTCGGTACGAGACTCGTGGTCGATCGCGATCACGCGGTCGTCGGTGAGCTTCATGAGGGTCGCCACGAAGGCGCAATCCTGAACCGAGCCGCCGTACACGAGCGCGGAGAGCACGGCGGGGTGGTCGTTGGACGGGAGGTCTCGGAAATAGGTCTCCTCGAAGACGGGCTTAGGGCTGGTGTACTTGGTTTGCGCAGGTACACCACTATCGCCAAGAGTGCCGCCGGGCCGATTGTCAAGATGCCCGTACCGACCGTGGCGGTCGTGCGGGCGCGTTCGCGCTGGGCGTTCGCCTCGTCCGCCCACGCGGCCTCCTCGGAAAGTATGGTGTCCAGGCGCGCATCACCCATCGCCGCCAAGCCGGGCACCCAATCCGTCGGGAACGCAACGCGAACCTCGGCAAATTGGCCCGCATGGACACGCGGGGCAGTTAGGGTCACCACGGGGTTGGCGACATCCCCATCATCGAGCACCACGCTTCCATCAAGCGGACCGTGGCCCCATGCGCGGAAATTGGCATCATCGGTGCCAGTGGTCGCCGGCGTGCCCTCAGAAGCCCCCGCGAACATCACGTTCAACTCGACGTCCTCGGCATCCTCCTCCCACTCGGGACCGATGAATTGCCAATAGAGCTCGGCGGTGTCGGGCCACGCCATCACGGCACCCGTGATCGTGTACGAAACCCACAAGGTCACCTCATCACCATCTTCGCGGGGGACGAAGACCTTGAGTTCAAGGGCGTCGCCCTCGTCCGAAACCGTGTAAACGTGCTGGTCACCCGGCTCCGCGGAGGCGACTTCCTGCATGGGCTGGGAGGCACGACGAGCGTCCGCCTCTGCCCCCTCACCGACCGAACCGTCGTACTCATACACGCTGGAGACCGTTACGGATGAGGTCTGGCCCTGCTCGTTTTGCGCAAAGGGGATGCTCCAGTACACGCCGTTAACCGTGTCCTCAAAGGCAAAGGTGCGCTCCTCGGTGACATTGAGGTCGCCGTTCTCCATAACCTGCGCCTGAATGTTCACGCGTGGAAGCGAGTACGTGTCCGCATGGGCAGTCGCCGGGGCAACAAGCGCGAAGACGAGCGCGAGGACGAGGCCGCAGAACGTGGCGAAAAGGCGCAGCGAGCATGAGGCGCGGCGCTGACAGATGACGCGGACAGGAGATGAGGAATGCGGGCGTGCGAGCATGGGACGCACCTTTCTCTATGTATACGTGCGCCCATTGTACCCGTGCGGGATTCGGTTCTGCCTCGCGGTGCCCCGCGACCCCGCAAACGGCATGCGCCGGAACGGGAGCTCTGCCAAAGCTGGCACGGAAAGCAGTTCAAAACTCGTTTAATCTATCGTGGCCTTGCATTTCCACGTGGGCGCAGCCAGCCCGTAACAGGCCGGCAATTACCTGGCAGCCATAGTCAATTTGCCGTGCCATGCGGCGGTATACTCAGGTTGCGCGCACGCGCCAGATCGACCGAAGGAGTGCATATGGCTATGAACGAGAACGTCGCGAAGGTGCTTGAGGAGCAGATTAACAAGGAGTTCTACTCCGCATACCTGTACCTCACGTTTGCCGACTATTACGAGGACCGTGGCCTCAAGGGCTTCGCAAACTGGTACGAAATCCAGGTCAAGGAGGAAGTCGACCACGCCATGGCAATGCGCCGCTACCTGCTTGACAACGACTACAAGCCCACAATGTTCGCCATTGAGCAGCCCAGCATGCACTTCGAGAACGACCTGGACCCGCTCGTTGCCGGACTGGCCCACGAGGAGTACGTGACGAGCCTCATCCATCACTGCTATGAGGTGGCACACGAGGCGCACGACATTCGCGCGCTGCGCATGCTCGACTTTTTTTTTTTGTTAAAGAGCAAGGCGAGGAAGAGGCCAACGCTCGCGACATGGTCACCAAGATGAAGCTGTTCGGCAGCGATCCCAAGGGCCTGTACGACTTGGACCGCGAGTACCAGGCCCGCGTGTACACGCAGATGACTGCGTTGCCGCTGTAAGGTCGACCGGAAAACTTGCTAAGCTCCGAGGCGTCTCATTGGAAAGAATGGGGCGCCCCTTTCGCATAAGGGTAAAATTCGGGTCTTAAACTGTGCACGTGCTAGGCGCGGTCGAGAAGGGCGAGGCACCTCGCAATCAATACGTAACGCCTTAACATCCTTCCACCTCTTAAGCCTTCATCTCACGCCCCCAGCGGCCGTTCGACTTCCGATCTCTCATTGATATGGCAGGCATCTAGGAAAGACTAGAACAGCTCCGGAACGTCCATCTGCTCGACATCTACTGTAACCGTTTAACCGGACGGCGGAACCGCCCATCTTGCTCTACTGCCATCTAGGTCAAATATAGGCGTTCGATATCTATCAGACACATGGCACGTAATAGGCATCAGGCCCGCGCTTTGCAGCCAGAAGATCGCCGCTCTTAACGAGCTTTCTAATCTCGTAGTATGCAGTATCGGGGCCGACGTGCAACAACTCAGCTACATCCCTCTTGGATACCTGCCCCTGCTTTCGGGCAAGCCTCATGATGAGCTCCGGATAGCGTATCGAATCGATGTCCGCCTGTCGGACATACTCCTTGATTTGTCCCGAGCGCTTATAGACCTTCGAGCTCAGACGGTATTCCCTGTGGGCGGCAGACCCGACTGCCTCAACCAGACCCGACTCGACCAGCAGCTCAACCACCTGAACAAGCTGGCTCTTCCTCACGTCGACAGTTCTCGACAGCACCTCAATGGTTGCGCGGCGCTGGCGTTTGAGTGCATCGAGCACGAGCAGCGTTTGGAGCGGGAGCGGGGCAGACCTCTTCTCCGACTCTTCCGCGATGAGTCTGATGAATTCTTGGTCGGGCTCACTTCGGGCGATAAAAAGATTTACAGACGTCGGCCCCGATTCAGAATAGTCTGGGAGCGGTTTCCCCACCAGCAAAGACCCCTCATAGATTCGATCGATCCCGCGTCCCGTTCTCTCGGCAAGGCCCACGCGCTTGAGCGCGTCCATAAGGCACGGATTCCTGCCATGGGGATCGGCGGTCAGGAGGTTGTCGATTGATATGCCCTCGATAAACCCACCGGGATTGGAGATCGTGAGGCCCATATCGTCAATCAAGACGCGGACCCTTCCGAGCATCGAGTAGTCCCTGTGACCAAACGCATTTACCAGCGCCTCGCGTATGGCACGGCCGTTAAACGTCTCAACTGGGCTAGTAAACAACCCAAGAGAAACTTCTGTGACGGGATTCCATGGCTTAATCGCATGGGCGATGTCTTCGATAGTGCGCAGCAGAGAGCCCTTGTACGTGAGGTTGACCTTGACATCCGTGCCCACAAGGACCTGAAGAGCCGCCTCCGAAGTTGGAACCGCCTTTGCGAGAACATCCTCGCGACCGATCATGAGCAGGCCCGTCAACGTCGGCATGATTCGACCTGCAACGGTCGTGGTGAACCCCAGCGCCTTCTCGAGCTCCTCATCATTGAGCTCCAAGAGCGTTTTGTCGCTGTTGTTGTATTTCCCAACTATATTTCGCAGGTTCTCCCGTGCCACGGGATCAAAATCCTCACGAGTGGTATCGGGGACGGGCTGGGCGGAATAATCAAGACGGCCCAAATCAGACAACCGCGTTGAAATCTCATATGGATACATGGGAATGCTCTCTGGCTCCCCATTCGCCTTGAGGCGGCGGCGCAAGATGCGCCCCTGAGCCGAGGCGACAACGCTTGCCGATCGCGGGACCTCGATGCGAACGACGGGCTTTCCGCTCTCCGTCAAGATGGTTGTCCGCACGGAAACGGATGGTACCGTTTTGTTTGCGATCATAGCGTTCATCTGCAGAGGGTCTCGATGCTGAGGCTGGGCGCCAGTGGGAACGCCATCGTCCTCGACGCCTATGTATAGCTCGCCTCCATCAGTGTTGGAAAGGGCAACCACCTCGTCGACAATGACGCCCTCCGCGATTGTCTTGCGGTCACTTTTAAACTCGATTGACAAGGTCTCGCGTTCCGGAATGCCCATACTCAGCCCTCCTTATATCTGAATCTATATCTGAAATTATATCTGAGTTCAGATATATCCCGCTATTTTCAGATATAGATTCCGATATAGAGTTCTATGGGGTCGATAGCCAAACTTTTGATTGGAACTGGACGGGAATCAGGGCTGCTAGCAACTCTCCTCAGCCCCTTCCCCGCGCACAGTCGAGTTCGTCCGCACGGCTTCGATGGGCACGGAACTGCCCACGGCATGCTCGAACTCTTCAACCTTGTAATCGACGGCAATGGAGTCGATTCTCGCATACTCGAGAGCAATAGCGGCGCTCGCCACCACTGTGAGAATAAAGGTTGCTATCATGATCCACAGCATCTGAATCACACCTCTTCGGCCACGAACGAATAATAGGAGCGCATCTCTCCATACAGCCGCTTTCCAACCGTAGCGTTCTCCAAAAGATAATACAGAGACGCGAGCTCAACAGATTGAACGACCCTTCCGCAGCCGTAAAACGAAAGCATCGATAAAGGGTCATGGGATATGAATCTTCATTAGGAACGGTCTTTGGCACTGCGATGCCCTCTTGCAGCAGCTTGTTCCGTGCAGCCCCGATTTTTTGATACTCGTCGTGGTCCGCAATCCCCGCATGTATTCTGTCTGAATGGTACTGAACAAGAAAAGAAACCATGGTTGAACAAGCGAGCGTGAAGGCAAGCCGCTCATTTGCATAATAGGACTTCTCGGTTGCCAAGGCCGAATCAACCATGAGGGGCTCAGCCACAAGCACTGCATAGGTTAGGCAAGCCGCAATCTGATGCCTATCAATCAGGGCGGCATCGTCTTGATAGTAGGCCGATCTGCAATAGCTGCTGAAATATAGATAGGCGGCGTAGATTCTATCCCTTGCGGCCGTCAGATCATCGCACCTAACGCCCCTTTCCCTGATGAGGCCCTGAATCTCGGGCTCGATCACGTTGTTCCAAAGCGATAGGAACAGCAATGGGTTCTGCCTTGCTTGAGTGACATGGGAAAAGGGCGAATCATGCTCGTGGATATCGCTCCCGCGCTTGCTGGGAAATGACAGGAGTGGCGAAGCCCCGCCAGCAAGATATCCCATCTTGCTATGGGCGGCAACGTTACCCATCCAATTCCTCAGAGCATAATAGCTTGATACGAGCCCCTGACCAGAGCCTTCAAGGGAGCTCACGAAGAAATGAATACGAAGAACGGCACCCGGGCCGTAAAGAACAATCAGAAACAGGGCGATCCAGCGGTAGACAAGCGCATCGCCTGGACCATCCTTGAAATTCAAGATGTACAGCGCCGTGCAGAGCGACAAGAAGAACATCATCCCCAAGGACAGGAGATACAACTTCGGGTAGTAATAGACGCACTCATGAGCTTCATTGTCCTCGTCAAGATGCTTGAAAAACTCGAGCGCCTCGCGAATGGCATACAGCACACACATGAAAAGCGCGAGCAGATACGTCAAACGTCGATCGATAGGGCCTTCTACACCACAGCATGCGTAGAGGAACAGCAGGAAAGAGCCTATGTAGTCGGCGAAGAAGAACATCGCGTCGAAGTAATCGAATGCAATGCCGAGCTTTGGGGCGTTTCGTAAGTGGGCAGCAATCCTCGCTCGTTCCCGTCTCCGCTCACGACGACGAACCCACCACACAGAGTCCCTCGCGGTGTGTATGGAGGAGCGTCGATGCCTTGGACTTAGTCGCCGCCTGAACATGATGCTCCTATCCCTTCGTCTTTTCAAAACCGATTTTGATGCTAGTGGAGCCTCTTCATTTGAAAGTTTGACGGCATGAACCTAATCGCCTGAGTCATCAAGATCAGAACAAATAGCACGCCTGACAGTCCCCTCCAGAATGAAACTCTCAGCATAGTTAGCAGAACTTGAAGAACAATCATGAGAAGGGATGGCACAAGATATCGCCATCCTACGTCCAGCTTTATATACTTCCTTGAATCTTTGGCACGCATTGCAAGCACTATTGCGTTTCCGCAACATGATGCTGCACATGCCCCCGCCACGCCAAAAGGCATAATGAGCAACGGAGTCAGAACGGTGCACGCAGCAGCGCCCAGGGCGGTTGTCTTCATGATGTATCCGGTGTGCAAAGTGGCGGTATAGACAGTCCCGTAAAACGCATTAAAGACGTTCAGCAAATTAGAAAGAAGAAGGAGCGTCATGAATGGCCACGCATTATAAAACTCACCTTGCAAAACCAAATCTGCCACCGTTGGGGCAAATAGTATTAGGATTGAGCACAGGGCCAACATGACAACTTGTAACACTAGAAAGACCTGTGAGAAAAAGGCATCTACCCCTTCCTTCCTTGCCTCTTGAAATGCCGACAGCTGCCAAGCCTGTTGAAATACTGCATATACGGTGTTTACCAGCCCTGGAACCTTACCGGCAGCAGCAAAAAGTCCAGAGGCACCGATTCCTATCATCCCTGTAATGAAGAACCGATTGATGCTAGTCCCCATCCACCAGAATAAAGAGTTGGGAATCAAAGGGAGCGAATATCTCAACATTGCCCCTGCAGTCGGCTTAAAACCAGACGCAAAGCCCCGAGCTGCTAAACTGCCGACGCCCACAACCACCAGTTTCCCTAGGTCTCCAACGGTTAAATAAAGCGCTGCTGCCACCATGGGACCAACAGAAACGGAAATAAAATATCCCCTTATTGCGTAGCCACACAGGCCAATGAGAATTCCAGCACTGGCACAGGTCAACAGGGAAGATATTGCAGCGAATATGGGGATGAGCTTAATCCTCCCTATGCCGCGCGCGGCCTCACTACAGAACTGCAAAAGGGCGCCAGCAGCATACGCTACAACGAATTCTATTTTGTAGCCGCCAAGGCCGCCGAAGAACGGAAGATCAAGGGCAGGTGTTAAAAAAGGACCAACGGCACCGATACGCACGTAACGATAAATGCAATCGCAACGTACTCACATTCGTTTTTCTGTTGCCGACGATAAAGCGCACCGCAGCATCAGCAATCGAAAGAGTCGCCAAAGGAGTGACCAAGCTGATTACCGTCAGTGACATATCGGCAATACCATACTCCTCCGATGACATGAAGTACGTGTATAGAGGCACCAAAAGAAACACTACGAATTTTGTCGCAAATGCATTTACTGCAAAAAGAGCGGCATTCAAAAACAGATTTGTATATCTACTCTTATCTTCCATATCAAGGCAACCGTCCACACTCTTTACTTTCGTTCAAATTGCCTGAGGAAGCGATCTATCTCGGCAATCGGGATATGGATGTCGGTCGCTTGCCCCCCCTTGATCCAAGCTTCCAGATCAACCATTGCATCGCGTTCCAGCACCGGAATGTTAAAATCCCTGTGCTTTTCCCTTGCACGATTATCGATAGCAATGATTAGGGCGCGCCTGCCATGCTGAAGCGCCCGAATACCACCATGCAAGCGAGTTCCAACATAATCAACCTCTTTCGAGGCGAGCACTTCGTCAAAAGCTTCTAGAGTAGAAGAAATCGTGCCACATTTGCGGAATGAGGGGAGCGATGCGGCGTACCTACGGTCTCCGTTCCCCTGCAGCCAAATCGACACGTCATCGTAATTCCTAAGTAGCGTTGAGAGCATCTCTTCATCACGAACGGGATCCCTGTTGTAATCCGTAAGCGTCGCAACGGCATACGAAGCCTTTTCCCGTGGAATGTTTTCACAGAATTCTGGAGTGAATCCCCACATCGTTGAGCATCCAGTATTAATTACATTGGTTATCCCAATTTGCTCCATCTTGTTCTTTGTATACTCATCCCTAACAGAATGATAGTAGCGGTCAGAAAGCACCGTTTTGTACAGAAGAGAAGAGTAGGCATCCACCCGTTTCTCGTAAGAGTGCCAACCGCACCCCACCAACACCACGTCATTCAACTGGAGAGCATCGAAAAGAGAAATATCCCATTGTCTAAAACCTATTAACATGCCGGATTTCAGCAAATTAGAACCCAGCACAAACATCAGTTTTGAATCATTTAAATATCGTCTATAGCGAAAGGACATCTTCTGATGAGTTGAAACCCTCATCTTAAAGTCCGTTTCGAATAGGGGTGAAAGCCATTCTCGAGCGCTTGATGAAATTATTTCGTCACCCACGTTCTGACTCGAGAGGGCAGGGTCGAAAAAAACTACTTGATCTGGATGGCTCTCGCCGAGAATTTTTATCATCGTAATGTCTCCTAATTAGTTTTACCGTAGCTTCGGGCACTAAGCCGACAACACGGATGCACCTTGCTCAGATGGAAGATTAACTATTGCCGCAACAACAAGTGCGTAATAAGGACCGTAGAAATTGAAAAAGGAAGCATCGGCCGTGCTCAATATCAGCAAGTAGATTGGAATGATTCCATAAGCTGCAAATCTAACCCCTTTCCCTTTGGCATCCGAAGAAATCGACTTAAACAGCTCTCCCAATAGCAGGATTAAAAGGAGCGTTCCAAAAAAGCCAAACTGAGCGATTACCGCAGGCCAAAACGAGTCGGACACAAAAGAGGGGTTGGCAGGCATTAGCCCCCAAACGGAATTAAGTCCATATTCGTAATATAGGGGCGAGTAATAAGCTCCGGACATATAGGTTGCAAAAGACGCGAAGCCCGATCCGAAGGGAAAGCAATTAAACGCAATATCCACTCCATCCTGCATGAGAAGCGAACGCGCGGAAGTTGACGTCAAAAAGTACTCTTGAATCTGATCCATCGCCAGAATTGCCGATCCGATACCAAGCAGGACAAACACCCATCTTGAAGGCGCTTGGTCACCACGCTTCGCCACATTATAAAAAAGTAAAAAGATAATAACGAATGCCATTGCGATGGCTTTCGCCCTCTGAGTCGCAATCAAGAGGATGCACGACAAGACAATCCAGCCGCGCGATGGTGTCGTATCAACAAACAAGAGAGCGGCACAACCCACGCAGTATGCAGCAAGGTTAGTTGGATGGCTAAAGAAGAACTGATAACACGGAACGCCGAACATCATGCGACCCGAGCCCATATTTACTATTCCTGTAACATGTAAGATGAGCCCCAAAAAGGCAAAGCTCAAAAAGATCTTACTGATCGTCTGGAACGCACTTAGACAATTTCTCCTGTCTTTCAGTACAACTCTGGCTGAAAGATAGCAAATGAACAGCTTGATGCAGGTAAATAAGTCAACTGCTACACCAAATATGTTCGTTTGGAAACCATACAGCAGATTTCCAAAACACCCCAGAATGCAAATTATGACCATGTATGCGATGGAGCGCTTCTCATGCGTACCGAGCTTGTTTTCACAAGCCCTCAAAAAAGCCCAAGCGCAGATAATGAGACAAGATAGTTCATCGACAAACGAGAACAGCCCCCCAAACGCATAATCCAGCATTGGCGCGCAAAGAAGCAGGAGGAAGAGCATGATTAGGTTCAACTCGGACACCTGAAGTGTCTTGATGCGGTGCGCTCTCATAACACCTCACCAATCAAGTCATCATATATCGCTTTAAGGCGCTCACCATATGCCTCAACAGAACGGCTCGCGGCCCTGGCTTTTGCTTCCACTCCCATGCGAAGCAGCATTTCTGGGTGCTCGAGCAAGTTGACAATCGCATACGCAATGGCCTCAGCATTACCCGGCTCACAGAGATAGCCGCTTATACCGTTCTCAACTAGTCTCGGCACTCCACCCACATCGGTTGCTACGACCGGAAGACCCATGCCCATTGCCTCAAGAATACACATTGGCATGCCCTCACCATATGAAGGCAATAAGAACAGCGCGCCGCTCTTTAACAGATTTAGCTTTCTCTCAGAATCGATCCAACCCATAAGCTTGACATTGCTCTCAAGCGAACGCTCAGCTAGTTCATTCCGAAGGGAGTCCTCCATACTCCCTTCGCCGCAAATCAGAAAAGACGCATCCGGAACACGGGTCACAACCATTTCGCAAATTCGCGGCAAGATGTCACAACCTTTGATTTTTTCGATTCTGCTCATGAACACAACTACCTTGCAGTTGTAGTCAGGCAAAACGAAGGATCGAAAACGGGTGAAAAGTTTTCCAAAACGACTATTTTGTCACGCGAGACAACAGAGGACAGAATAGTACGCCACTCTTCAGACAGCACAATCAGCTTGTCGCATTTGGCATACACCCTCGAAATCAAATTTCTCTTCTCGGCTGAGGCAGAGTTGTAAAACATCTCCCAGTCATCTGAGTGCAAATGATTGACTATTGGAACGCCCCTTTTCGCCGCAAGCTCGATAAAGGGAATAGACCTTGTAAAACTTGCTCCGAAGGCAGAATGTATATGAACCAAATCGTAATTATTCGTTGTCAGCCTCGACAAGCATTTAAAATATGCCGCTAGAGCCAGGGCCGACTTTCCCGCTTTTCCGTAATCAGCATGTGTAACTATATGCTCGAAACTGTAACCTTGAGGCCGAACGGAATCGTTAAAACCCTTAACAACGGTGCCGATACCACCTTTAGAATTGGGGCTTGTCCCGAGCATACAAACCTTATGTGCCTGCATGAGCTAAGACTTCCTCCACACCATCTTGTTCACGATGCCCGTGTAGCTCTGGACGAGCTTGATGACCTTCGCGGAAACGTTGCGGTCCGCGTAGGCGGGCACCTCGATCCCGTCGTCGCCGTTGGCGTGCATGGCGACGGCCAAGTCCACGGCCTGGAGCACCTGCTCGGTCGTGATGGAGCCCACGCAGAACACTCCGGCGTCCATGGCCTCGGGACGCTCGGTCGAGGTGCGCACCGAGACGGCGGGAAACTTGAGGTACGAGGCCTCCTCGGGGAGGGTCCCCGAATCCGAGACGACGCACAGGGCGTTGCGCTGCAGCTGGTTGTAATCGAAGAAGCCCAGGGGCTTGTGCCGGATCACGCGCGGGTCGAACTCGAAGCCCCTCCACTCGATCATCTTCGCGCTGCGCGGATGGCAGCTGTAGAGCACCGGAACGTCGTAGGCCTCCGCCATCGCGTTCACCGCGTTCATGAGGCTCATGAAGTTCGCCTCGATGTCGATGTTCTCCTCGCGGTGGGCGGAGAGCAGGATGTAGCGCCCGGCCTCCAGGCCGAGGTCGGACAGGACGGTCGAGTCCTCGATGCTCGGCATGGCGCGGTCGAGGACCTCGGCCATGGGGCTGCCCACCACGTAGGTGTTCTCGGGCCTCACGCCGCTGTCCAGGATGTAGCGGCGCGCGTGCTCCGAGTAGCACAGGTTCACGTCGCTCGTCACGTCGACGATGCGGCGGATGACCTCCTCGGGCAGGTTCTCGTCCTTGCAGCGGTTGCCCGCCTCCATGTGGAAGACGGGGATCTTGAGGCGCTTCGCGGAGATGACGCACAGGCACGAGTTCGTGTCACCCAGCACGAGCACCGCGTCGGGCCGCTCGGCGGCGAAGAGCGCGTAGGACTTGGAGACCACGTTCCCCATCGTCTGCCCCAGGTCGTCCCCCACCACGCCCAGGTAGCGGTCCGGCTCGCGGATGCCCAGGTCGTCGAAGAAGACCCTGTTGAGCTCGTAGTCGTAGTTCTGGCCGGTGTGGACGATGGAGAGGTCGAAGTACTCGTCGGCCTTGCGGACCACCTCCGAGAGCTTGATGATCTCCGGGCGCGTGCCCATGACGACCATGAGTTTGAGCTTGCTCATCTACATCACCTCGTAGTGGGGGTACAGGTCCCGGTGGGAGCGGACCCACTCGGCCATCTCGCGCACCTGCTCCGGGTAGGGCTTGGGACGATAGGTCGGCTCGAAGTTGGTGCGCACGAGCGTCTTGTCCAACTGGAGGCCCGCGTCGGGCACTATCTCCACGGAGCCGCCGCGCAGCTCGCGGTTGAACAGCCTGAGTAGGTCGTATTTGCTGATGGAGCCCTCGGGGACCATGTTCACGAGGCCCGCCGCGTCCTCGCCCGCCTCGTACTCCATGGCCTTGGCGAGCTCCAGCGTGGTGAGGCCGGTCCAGATCGCCCCGGTGTAGCCCTTGACGGGACCGGGCTGCTGCATGAACCAGTTCAGAAGGCCGATGCCCTCGGGCTCATGTCCGGCCCCACGATGGAGTTGCGGAAGGTGAGGTTCTTGCCGTCGTTCAGCTCGCCCGCGGCCTTGGTGCGGTCTGATATGGCTATACTAAATTGGACAGTCGGATGAGAGTCTGAGGGCCCTTCGAGGAAAGGAGGCCCCATGCGGGACCCCAAGCACCCCAGGCAGTTCACCGAGGAGTTCAGGCGGCAGATAGTCGCCCTGGTGGACTCCGGAAAGCCCCGCGCGGAGGTGATGCGCGAGTACGACCTCGGCAAGTCGACGCTCGACCGCTGGATCCAGCGCGTCCACGCCCGCGGCTCCACCGCCGCCGCCGACAACCGCACCTCCGAGCAGAACCGCCTCATCGAGCTCGAGCGCGAGAACGCGAGGCTCAAGATGGAGGTCGATGTCTTAAAACAAGCGGCGCTGATATTCGCACGAAAGTGACGGTGATAGCGGCGAACGCCGGCCGCTACCCGGTATCAGCGCAGTGCCGCATCCTCGGCGTGCCGCGCTCCACCTACTACCACATGCTCGCCAACCCGCCCGCGCCGCCGCGCCCGATCCCATAGAGCCCGACGTGCTCGGGGCCTTCGGTGCGTCGCGCGGCGGTTACGCGCCCGCAGGCTCAAGGTGCGCTCGCGAGGTCGGGGATAACGGCCTCCAGGCGCAGGATATGCAGGATATTGAGGCAGAATGGCCTGTCCAGCGCGTATTCCGGGCGCGGGCCGGGGGCCTCGCGCCCCGCCGCCCCGCCCCGACGCCGCCAACGTGCTCGGCAGGGGCTTCGACGGCCACCGCCCGCGCACCCACGTGGCGGCCGACCTCACCTACGTGCGCGCCGGATCGCGCTGGTGCTACGTCTGCCTGCTCGTCGACCTGCACGACAGGGAGATCGTGGGCTGCTCCTGCGGTCGGCGCAAGGACGCGTCGCTCGTGAAGGCCGCCTTCTCGAACGTCGAGTTCCCGCTCACCGGGATCGAGGTGTTCCACTCCGACCGCGGGGCGGAGTTCTGCAACGCCGAGATCGACGCGATCCTGACCGCCTTCGGGATCGATAGGTCGGTCTCCAGGCCCGGCAACCCGCACGACAACGCCGTGGTGGAGTCGACGAACCACATCCTGAAAAGGGAGCTCGTCGCGGGCAGGAGGTTCGCCTCCGAGGAGGAGCTGCGCGCCGCCCTGTTCGATTGGGTCAACTGGTACAACAACTTCAGAATCCACTCGACCTTGGGCTACATGAGCCCCGTCGAGTTCAGGGAGGCGGGCCTGATCCTCTCGTAGATTTGTTCAAGAAGGTGTTGCCACATCAGTCGTAGGCGCTCGTCCCGTCGGGGACGCTGACCTCGGTGTAGGGGCCGGTGTTCCCGGCGAATACGCAGTCGGTGCTCATGTGGAACACGCGGGTCGGGACGTCCTCGGTCATGCGCGCGAGCGCGTGCGGCAGCTCGCCGTTGAGCCACGCGGCGTCGGGGTTGGTCTCGGCGGCCTGTTCAGGACCCCCACGCAGTTGATGACGACGTCGTAGCCCCCCCCGAGGCGACCGTCTCGGACAGGAGCGCCTCGTCCCGCGCATCGCCGTGGACCTGGCTGTCCAGGAACGGCACGCCGCGCCGGGAGAAGCCGGTCACGTCGTGCCCCCGCTCCTTGAGGTAAAGGGAGATGAGGTGCCCCGCCATGCCGGAGGCGCCGAGTACCAGGAACCTCAACCTACTGCACCGCCTCGTGCTCGCGGCCCTCGAGGGCCAGCTGGACGTACTCGGCGGTCTTGATCTTCCCGACCGTGCCGGCGACGTCCAGGCGCTCGGTGTTGTGGGAGGTGTAGGCCTCGTCGGCCTGCGTCTTGACCTCCCCCTCGACGAAGAACTTGTCGTAGTTGAGGTCGCGGGAGTCGCAGGCGACGCGGTAGTAGTCCCCCATGTCCTCGGCGCGCAGGCGCTCCTCGCAGGTCATGAGGGTCTCGTAGAGCTTCTCGCCGTGGCGGGTGCCGATCACCTTGGTGCCCACATGCCCGAACACCTCCTGGACCGCCTCGGCCAGGTCTCCGATCGTGGAGGCCGGTGCCTTCTGGACGAACAGGTCGCCGGGGTCGGCGTGCTCGAAGGCGAACTGCACGAGGTCGACCGCCTCGTCGAGGTTCATGAGGAAGCGGGTCATGCTGGGGTCGGTCACCGTGAGCGGCTCGCCGCGGCGGATGCGGTCGATGAACAGCGGGATGACGCTGCCGCGCGAGCACATCACGTTGCCGTAGCGCGTGCAGCAGATGGTGGTGCGGCCGGCGCCGTTGCGGGCGTTGGCGTAGATGATCGACTCCATCATGGCCTTCGACTTGCCCATGGCGTTGATGGGGTAGGCGGCCTTGTCGGTGGACAGGCACACGACCTTCTCCACGCCCTCGGCGATGGCGGCGTGCAGCACGTTGTCCGTGCCGATGACGTTGGTGCGCACCGCCTCCATGGGGAAGAACTCGCAGGAGGGGACCTGCTTGAGCGCCGCCGCGTGGAAGACGTGGTCCACGCCGCGCATCGCGTCGCGCACCGACTGGGCGTCGCGCACGTCGCCGATGAAGAACCGCACCTTGGAGGCGAGCTCGGGGCTCCGCTCCTGCAGCCGGTGGCGCATGTCGTCCTGCTTCTTCTCGTCGCGGGAGAAGATGCGGATCTCCCCGAGGTCCGTGTCGACGAAGTGCTTGAGCACGGTGTTGCCGAAGCTGCCCGTGCCGCCCGTGATCATGAGTGTCTTGCCCGCGAATGGTGACATGCCTTATTTCCTTTCCGACGCTTCCCGAAGAAGCGATTCGATCTCGTCCATGTAGCGGCCCTTCATGAAATGGGCCCTGAAGTACCGCCTGCCCCTCTCGCCGCATTCGGCGTACTTGGCCCTGTTGTCGATGAAGTCCTCCATGAGCCGCGCGAGGCCCTCGCCGTCGGTCCCGGACACCGACGCGCCGCAGCCGGACTCGGCTATCACCTCGGCGGCGGAGCCGTCTATCGCCGCTATGACCGGCTTGCCCGCCGCCATGTAGCCCTGGAGCCGGCTCGGGAGCGTCGAGCTGATCCACGGCGCGCCGGGACGTGGAGCGTCAGCACGCAGGCGTCCGCCATCCGATAGAACGACGGCATCTCGCCGAACGGCCTCCTGCCGTGGAACACCACGTGCGCTTCAGGCCATGCTCCTCGACGTAACCCTGCATCCAGGGCATCACCGAGCCGGTGCCGACCACATGGAGCTCGAAGTCACCACGGCCCTTAAGGCGGTCGACGGCCTCCATGAGCACCTCGAGGTGCTGCAGCTTGCCGATGTTGCCCATCACCATGAAGCGCGTCTTGTCCGAGGGCTGGGCGTCGAGGTCCATCTCCAGGTAGGAGTCCTCGGCGTACTGGGGGACGTAGCGGCAGTCCTCGCGCCTCAAGCGGTGGACGGACTCGAAGCAGTCGATGTAGGCCCTGGAGTTCGTGGCGACGATGTCGGCGCGCCCGTAAATACCGGTGCTCACCCGGCGGACGGCGGGCAGCACGAAGCCCAGCCTCTTCGGCAGCATGGCCATGACGGCGTCGGGCCAGATGTCCGCGCAGTAGAGCAGGACGGGCGCCCCGAAGAGCCTTTTTGCCCGCATCGCCGGCTCCGCCATGAGGACGGGAGTGAGCTGGTAGGCGAGGATGACGTCGTAGCCCCCGGGCAGGGACTCGAGCCTCGCGTCCGCGCTGAGCATGTAGCTCAGGTAGTTCCTGGCGAGGCCCGCGACCCCCGGTTTCCTGGGGACCTCCTCGACCCGGACGATTCGCACGCCGTTGCGCACCTGCTCCCTGTTTCGGCCGTCCAGGTACTCCTCGGGCACCGTCCCCGTCGGGTAGTTGGGGATTCCCACGAGCGCGGTGACCTCGTGCCCCCTCCGGACGAGCTCCTCGCACACCTCCGTCACCTGGAAGTGCTCCGGCCAGTAGTGCTGGCAGACCATGAGGATGTTGAGCGGGCGGCCCATCTACGCCGCCCCCTTCCCGGTGAAGACCACGGCGACGGTCTGCAGGATGAGCTTCAGATCCGTCATCACGCTCCGGCGCGCGATGTAGCCCAGGTCCAGCCGCACCATGTCGTCGAAGTCCACGTCCGAGCGGCCGCCCACCTGCCAGGGGCCGGTGAGGCCCGGCTTCACGGCCAGGCGCTGCATGGCCCACTCGTCGTACTGCGCGACTCGCGCGGCAGCGGCGGGCGCGGGCCCACCACGGACATGTCGCCCAGAAGGACGTTGAGGAACTGCGGGAACTCGTCGATGGAGTGCCTGCGGATGAAGCGGCCGATCCTCGTGACGCGCGGGTCGTCCCTCATCTTGAACATGGGCCCCTCGACCTCGTTCTCGGCCAGCAGGGCGTCCTTCATCCTGTCGGCGCCCTTCACCATGGAGCGGAACTTCCACATGGTGAACTCGCGGGGCCTGCCGTCCGCGCCGATGCGCCCCACGCGCCTCTGGCGGTACAGCGGGCATCCCGGGCTCTCGACGGCGATCGCGGCGCACAGCACCGCGGACGGCACGATCGCCGCGGCGATCACGCACGCGGAGAAGGCGATGTCGAACGCGCGCTTCACGAAGCGATAGCACAGGCGCTCGCGGTCGAAGGCCTCGGCGTTGCGCATGAGCGATAACAAACGCACGGAGCATTCGCCCTCTTGGACAGACTCACGGGTGTCAACAACGGGAACCTTCACATCGGCGGGGACAGCAACGTTGCCCAAAGTTGCGGCGGGCTTTATCGACACGCCCTCGTCCTCCGCATGCCCCCGCGTTGTCTTCTGCGTCTCATTGGTCACTTTTGAACGCCCCCCCCCCGGACTTTTTTCATTGCCGGGGAGGTTCCTCCCCTCATGTACGTGCGTCTTTGCTGTGATGACTTACTCTTTGGGTGCTCCTATGTCTTGATTGGGATGTCCAGCGGAAGCGTCTCCAAAAAGCCCCGTCCGGGCTCTCCCACGCGCACCCAGCAGCGGCGCTTGTGCCGGTCGACCTTGGTAATGAGGGCTTCGCAACCAACCAAAGGACCGTCCGTGACGCTCAGCTCGCCATGGAGGATCACCGCGGTGCTGCTGCGGATCACGCGCTCACTGCCCGCAACCCTCTCAAAAAAGGCACGTGCATCTTCCGAAAGCGGCATGATCGAGCGCTCTGTGGCCCCCACCAAGTCCACGTGGAAACTCAGCTTTTGCAGCGCGCTATTCAGGCCGTGAGCATCGCTGGATACGACAAATAGGTACTCGGGGTACATCTGCACACGACGGATTGACCACACTCCGTTGCGCTTTTCCCAGCGCTCCTTTGAAAGCGTGAAGGCATCCGCGAGCAGGTTTTTCGGGATGAGCTTGAGCAGCTTGTCAGCTGTGGCATGCTCCATACTCATGGGCGTATGGACCAGGTACCAACACATATTCCCACGCGGCACGCGACGCCCCGCGGGCAAACCCGCAGGTGTCAAGCTCAGTTGTGGCGAAGCGGCTCGCATGGCCCTCCCCGATGGTGCAGCCCCGCACGCACGCGACGCGCAAAAGTGCACCTTTTTAGAGAGGGGTTACTCAACTCGATGACAAGATATGAAGTTGTCGATTGCTGGGTTTATTTCGGAATCATTGGTAAAATGGGTACGTTTTAAAAGGCTTTGAAAAGGTGCACTTATTCACACCTCAGCCCGTTGTCTTTTTTGACCCCATCTTCCCTCAGCCATTTATCAAAAGTCGAAACCGATATCTCGAGACGTCGCGCTGCCTCGGCGCGAGTGACGCGCCCGTCCAGATACCCTTCTTTCGTGACCCCATACGCTGCCGGGCGTTGTTTTTGGGCCTGCCAAAGCGCACACCCCGAGCCTTGGCGGCGACTATGCCCTCACGTTGGCGCTGCCGAATGCTCTCCCGCTCAACTTGGGCAACGTAGGACAGCAGCTGTAGCACGATATCGGAGATCAGCATGCCCGTCACGCCATCGCACTCGTTCCGGGAGTCGAGCAGAGGCATATCCAACACAACGACATCCGCGCGCAGGTTTTTTATAAGGGCGCGCCATTGGTCTATGATCTCCTCGTAGTTCCTGCCGAGTCGGTCGATGCTCTTTACCACCAATACGTCGCCCTCACGCAACACGTTCACGAGACGTGTCCACTCCGGCCGGTCGAAATTCTTGCCACTCGCCTTGTCGGCGAAGATATGCTCCCGCCGAACACCAAACTCCTCAAGCGCCCTCAACTGGCGATCGAGATTCTGCTCGCGAGTGCTCACGCGCGCGTAACCGTATATGGTGCCCATCATGAACCTCCTTCATATCGGGGGCCGAAAACAAGCCCTCTTCCCGCTCATAACCGATATGAGCTTCGAAGTGAAGGTTATCGATAGGCGTTAAGCCCCTCTTCCGACGCGGCTTTTCCATGCCGCGGGAGGGCGGGCTCCGCTCGCTTTTTTCGCATTCCAGCGCGTGATTCGCACTTACCTTGCCTTCCGATGTATTCGGTTGGTGCTGCACACGGCCTCGCGCAGGGTTGCCGCCCATATGCGCGGGACCAATTTCGTCACTCCTCCGATTCCTTCGAAGACCTGGCCTCTTCGCTCTTATCGAGAAAGTCGGCAAACGTCTCCTGCTTTGAAACTCTCAACGGCCTGTAATCAGCAACGCTCAGAATCCTGTATTGGGGGTTCTTCATCTTCCCGCTCCTAGTTCGCCTCTCGGTTACCTCAAGGTCAACCTGAATCAGATCTCCAGCGTTGAAGCGAACGGTGCCATCTGCAAGGTCATCCAAAAAACTCTTGTCTTCTATGCGCACGCTTTTGTACGTACGGACGTCGCTGCCCGATCCAGATTGAAAGGTGTATCCCTTCTCGGCTCCGCCATATGAACCAGCGAGCGGCCTCAACCATATCCCCCTATTTATGTACGACGTCTCGCTGACCTCGAGCTCGTCCGCCGACGAGGCGGTCCTGGCATACGCGTTAAGGTCGCTTGCGTCATCCCTTGAAAAAGATGAGCCTTCAGCAAGGCCATCGTCCTCCTCCTTGGGATTGCGCATGTAGATATTCACCTGTTGGACCGTGCCGTTAAACTCCGCGACAGGACCGACCGCCACGTCCCTGTATAGCTCAGCAATCGTAGGATTCTGCACCGCCCGATGTGTGACCTCATCAACCGTCACGGCATTGTCGCCTTTTCCGTAAGTGTAGGACCCGTCGCCATTGTCCACGAATCGGTCGATCGCCCCTCGCACCTTCCGGACAATCCACGGAATGCCTTTCGCTCCGCCATAGCAGAAACCGAGTATCTCGATCGCGTTGAGCACGGCGTCGACGTTCTGGCTCGTCAGCAAATCTACGATGCCGCTTTCGACAATGAACTCGGTGATAAAGGAGCCCTCTTTGAATGGGCGCACCCTGATCTTGAGCTCACCGTCGTATCCTGCCTCTCGGACAGTCAGGCGCACGAGGTCATCGAACTTATTAAGGTATTTGACTAAATCGTAAACATCGACCCCTTCATCCGGGTCGACGCCTCCAAGTCTATAGACGACTTCCCTGCGTTCCACAACGAACCTCCCGAACATGCGGCACCTCCAGGCCCGAGCGTATTGTTCTGCCCGAACAAGATAGCGTGCCTGTCTATTCCGTCTTCAGACCGGATCTGAAACATCAGTCACTTCTGACGGACAACAGGGTTTGTCCGTCAAATTTCGATATTTCTGACGGACAAATCCGGTTTTCCGTCAAATGCGCCCGACTAGGAGAGGCGAACCCCTTCGGTAATTTCCAGAAGCTCCGTGAACTCAAGGAGGGCAGGCTGGCTTCCACGGTGAGGCCTATTCCTCCGCAGCGGGAGGAAGGACGGCTCCGTCAAGTGCCCTGATAGTCGGATTCTCTCTCAGTGCGTCAAGCTGTTGGGAAGCCATTTCCCTCAGGTAGACAACCCTCTCCTCTCTGGAATGCCCCTCCTTGATGAGCTGTGCATTCATGCTCTCAAGGTTTGCGAGCACAATGAGCTGATGCAGCGTCGCGCCATCCCTGACGTTCCCCTTTTCAGCAGGATTGGCATCGCGCCACTGTCTTGCCGTCATTCCGAACAAGGCGACGTTCAGCACATCGGCCTCATTGGCATAGACGAACTGCTTCGCCTTGCCCCGGGCAATCGGCTCCAGGTGCTCCTTCACCGCATCGGTATGAATGCGATAGTTGATCTTCGTGAACAGCCTCTTCTCATTCCAGTCGAGCGACAAACGGCTGTTCTCATCACTTTTCAGACGTTGATAGTCCTGGATCACATAGAGCTTGAACTCCGGGGACACCCACGACGCGAATTCGAAGGCAATGTCGACGTGAGCGAACGTTCCGCTGCCGTACCTGCCCCTTTTGCTCTTTATCCCGATAGCTCCAGTCGATCGTATCCACTTGGTCGGGGACATGGTGAAGGCGTTGCGGCCAGACTCCAACCTAAAGAGGTCGAATTCGACCTCTTTAAAATCGGGGTTGTGAAGACGTTCCCAGACGCCGAGAAATTCAATGGTCTCCCTGCTCCGCATCCAGTTCTTCACGACATCACCGGGTTCATCGCTGCGATATCTTGCGATATCCGTCAGCGAGATATAGTCGTCTCGATCTCCTGTTGATGAGACCGATATATCAACCCCGAGCGCAGTTATCTTCCCGCTTATCTCCTTCGGCGGCATTTCAAACTCCTCTCTCCGACCATATCCCTACTCCATCTCCTCGGCGGGCTGGAACCAGACCACGGTGCCGACGTACTTGACCGTGCGCTCGTCCTCCCCCCATTATGACTATGTCCTCGTACGAGTCGTCCCACGAGTCCGGGGGCAGCACGATGGTGCGCCCCGTGTTGTACAGGCGGCGCATCACGTAGTCCGCGCCGCCGATGGAGACCACCGCCACCGAGCCGTTGCGAGGCTTTCGGGTTTCAGATCGAACTTTACCAGCAAGGCATCTATGTTCTCGGGTATGCCCATCTTGCCTCCTTACGTTGTATTCAATTTTACATAGTGTTATTTCATTCTTCGTAATTGTCTTTTCGGTTTATATAGCGCACGGTTCTCCAAAGACTTCCGACTCTCTTTTCCATGCGCGGGGCGATTACCAAATAGTTGCCATTCGGGCATGTGACAGTAAGATACAGGAAAAAGAAAACGTCCCCTGAGCTGCGATAACTCAGGGGACGCATCATTCACACTGGCGGAGAGCTGGGGATTCGAACCCCAGATGGGCTTGTGGCCCATACTCGCTTAGCAGGCGAGCACCTTCGGCCTCTCGGTCAGCTCTCCGGAACAGCTAGTCGATGATAACGCACTTCCCAGGGCTTGAACAGGGCATAGGGGCAATAATTCAAAACTAGCCCAAGAAACCGGGACCGACCACGAGGCTCTCGCGATGGTCGCGCACCCAATCCCAGGAGAACCCTTCGACAAGCCGCTCCGCCGTGAGCGGGGCCGCATCCGGCCGAAGGCCCAACGCGAACGCGAGCCTCCCCAGCAGCTCATCCGACGTGGCGAAGCGCGCGCGGAGCTCCCCCATGTCGAGGTCGCGATCGCGTTTGGAAAGGCGTCTGCCATCGGGGGCGACCAAAAGCGGCACGTGCGCATACTCGGGATGCGCATACCCCAGGAGATCCTGCAGGTACATTTGGCGGGCGGTCGATCCCAGCAGATCGCAACCGCGAACGACCTCGGTGACACCCATCTCGGCGTCGTCCACGACGACGGCCAGCTGATAGGCGAAGACCCCGTCGCTGCGGCGCACGAGGAAATCCCCGCACTCCCGGGAAAGGTCCTCGATGCGCTCGCCGTACGTCCGGTCGACGAACCTCACGACGCGCGAGCTCATGGCGGTCCGGCCCCAAGACCATGCCGGGATCGCCCGGGTCGTCGACCGCGGCACCGCAGGCGCACCGCGGGAGCCGGAGGGCGGAACGCTCGGCGACCTGCGCGCTCGTCAAATCTCGACACGTGCCCGCGTACACAGGCGTGCCGTCGCTGGCATGGGGCGCACTTGCGGCATGAAGCTCGGCGCGCGTGCAAAAACAGGGGTACAGAAGGCCCAGCGCGTCCAACTTGGCCAACGCGGCACCATACAGGTCCAGGCGCTCGGTCTGGTAATAGGGTCCCTCGTCCCAATCGAGCCCAGCCAACGCAGGTCATCCATGAGCAGCTCGGTCCACGGGCCGCTGCGGGCGCGGTCGTCGAGATCCTCGATGCGAAGGACAATCCTGCCGCCTTGGCTGCGGACCGACAGCCACGCCAAAAGCGAGGCGGCGACGTTTCCCAGATGCATGCGCCCCGTGGGTGAGGGCGCAAAACGACCCACAACCGGAAGCACCCCGCACTCCGGCACCCCACGCTCCGCACTTTCGACGCGGGCCCCATGCAATGCGCCGTCCATCGCGGCTACGCCCACGGATCGCGCTCGAAGAGGGGCTCGGGGTCGGGACGGCGGTCGGAATACGGGTCATACCCGTCGTCATCCTCGTTCTCCGCGCGGATGCACGGGTCCTCATACGCAGGCGCGCGCCGGTCCTCAACTGTCCTCTGCGTTTCGCACATGAGCCCTCCCTCTACATTGAAGACAAAAGGCATGGTAACGCATCCCACCAACTTCATTGAAGCGCACGTCTGGCAAGCTCGAAGCAGCCAAAGATACCCTGATTGCCAAGAAGCGAATTATTTACTATGTATGTTTCAGGATTGCATGTTTCCGGCGTTTTGAAATACCCATTTAAAAGCTCTTTAAATGCTCTTCTGGCATAGGAAACTACAGGGGTATTGTCTGCAACGCCACCACCAATGATTATTTTCTGCGGAGCGTAACACAGCGCAAATGTAACGAGCGCCTGTCCAAGATAACCAGCTAGGAGTTTTATCGCGTCGTCATCACCGGCAATATCTGAAGCGCTCATACCTTTCCAGCGCTTTGCAATTGCCGGGCCGGCAATTAAACCCTCAAGACAATTTGTATGGAAGGGGCAGGCGGATTCATTAACGGGCATTGGATCCAAAGGATCTCGAGCCAAAAACGACGTGCCCCGCCTCTGGGTGCAGGATTCCATGGAGGAGCTGGCCCTGGACCATAACTCCAGCGCCAACTCCTGTCCCTATTGTCAAATAAACCACATTTTTCAAGCCTCGAGCGCAGCCATATACGACCTCTCCAAGACATGCGGCGTTGACATCAGTGTCATATCCCATTGGCACATCCAATTTAGCCTTCAACGATCCCAGCAGGTCAAAATGTGACCATGCGCGTTTAGGCGTTTCCAAGATACTGCCATAATTCGGCGAAGACGGGTCGACCGCGGTGGGTCCAAATGCGCCAATTCCAAGCGCATCTATGTTCCATTTTGAAAACCATTCCGCACAGGCATCCACCGTGTCATCTGGATTGCCCGTGTCAATTCGACAACTACCGGCTATCGTGCCATCTGCATACCCAACCGCGCACACCATCTTTGTGCCGCCCGCCTCGAGTGCGCCAAATAACCCCGAATCGTTCATGTCTCACCTTTCGGCTTAGCCAATTAAAACTGCTGTACAGATGCAAAATCTGTTATCTCAAAATCGTTCTTCCGCAGCCATTCCCTGAATTGGCCATCACATGCAAGCGCGACGTCAAAACACCGCGGAAGCGTAACTGAAGAAGTCTCCAGCAGCGGCATATCAACATAGCCTGGATGCAAGATATATAATGATGTGCCGCCGGCAGTAACCTTAGACAGCTGCTCCTCGACGGCACGACGCTGCTTCTCCAGCGTCTCTTCGTGGCAGATTGGCAATATCGTCACACTTGCATTGCCAACCATGCATAAACCTGACAAGCCCGTGCATGTAGGAATGCCTCGACGAGAGCCCACCTCCTCAACAGCTTCAACAAAACATGGAGCAAATACGGCATGGAAATCCAAGTAAGCCGGAAGCCGATTCGTCATCGCATAAAAGCGCTCAATTTGGGCATCTATCTCGTTAATAAGCTCTTCAAAAGCAATGTCCTTCCCCTGGTTTTCTCGGTAGAAGGAGCTTGACTTAAATAAGCCATTTCCATCCACAAGCGACGCGACTTCGTGGGGAGGCAAAACAGGTGCGCCTGCGCTCATGACCGCATGCATCCCCAGCACAGCCTCGGCATCTACCAACAAATCGATACCGTGTTGAGCGGCATCCATGTTTGCCATGACACCAACGCAGCTTACAACTCCTTCGCGCACGGCCTTTGCAATCCCGCAGTTGACACCCTCGCTATAACCCAAATCATCTGCGCGAAAGATGACATTTTTCATGTTAGACAGGACCTTTCTTATCACTATGCCTTATCAAATCGATATGTCACGTTGCCCTCTAAACCGTCGGCGCAAACGGGATGACCATCGCGGTAAACTGTTTTAACTGCCTGGTAGATTGGCAAATTGCGTGACCGCGGGAGAATCGCCCCCAATGAGGCATCCAAGAGAACGCGATCGTCTTCGCCATTCAGGATACGCCGGCACACCTCGATGACGTTTGGAAGCAATGCCGGAGACGATTCGAACGTTCCATGGTTGCGCAAAACGCGAGTGAAACGAGGGCCTTCCTGCTCGAGGTGGCACAACGCCCTATAGTACACATCGACTGGCATTGAACAGTCCTCGAGCAAGATCGTTCCTGGGCCGCAAGCATCACCTAAAAGCATCGTTTCATCGGCATCTATGTAGGCAACCATCATGCCCATCGTATGTCCGGGCACCGATAGGACGCGAACCGCAACGCCGCCCAAGTCGAATATGTCGCCATCGCGCAGGGGCGAAAACCGCTCCAGCGGCAATGGGTCAACCAGCTCGAAGGAAGCGCCTTCGCCCAATATCGCGCGTACAAATTGCTTACGGTAGGCATTGTCGGAATGGTCAAGGTACACCGGGACATCGCTCATATTGATAAACGCTTCGCCAAATTCTCCGGCACCAAACGCATGGTCAACATGCCCGTGAGTAACAAGAACCGTTACCGGCAAATCTGTCAATGACTCAACTTCGTTCCTTAGGCCGACGCACCCGCATCCCGTATCTAAAAGCACGCATCGTTCGCCCCCCGTTACAAGGTATACGGCAACTTTACACGGATCGACAATACGTACTATGTGGTCACTTATGCGTTCATGCGTGAATCGCGCCATGACTACCTACCTCAAGTTTCCAGCAATCTCTATTTTTGGGCCATCTTCGGACCGAAAACCATCGTAAGCACGAAGGTGACAGCAAAGGCGATCAAACCCGATATCACCGCGTTCACGAGATTCACGGTACCGCCACCCGCATATTCAAGCACGCATGTGACGTTGGAAACAAGGGGAGCAAATATCGCGACGTTCATGATGCCAGCGTACACGCCGCCCGCAAATGCACCCGCCATCTGAAACCCCAACATCTTGGGGTTGGGGAGCAGGATACCAAAAATGGTGGGCTCGCCGATGCCAACGAGCGTTTGCGTGGTGAAGCAGCTCAGACCAAGCTCGCGATCATTCGTGTCCTTAGCCTTAAGCATATAGCCCAATCCAGCAGCAATGCAGGAGAACGTCATGGCGACGCCGCCGGCAAAAATCACGCCTTCACTCCCCTGCTCCGCGAGAGTCGCAAAACCGCTCAGAATAATGGGCGTGTGCATTCCCGTGGCAATCAGCGGGGTGAACATAGCGCTGATGAGGCCAATTCCAACCGGGCCGAAGACCTGCTTAAATCCAAGCAGGAAGTTCTCCAAAACGACACCGAGCACACTCCCAAGAGGGCCAAACGCGCACAGCGCGATGGGAGCCATGATAAGAATGGTGAACAGGGGAACCACAAGGAGGTTGGCCATATCGGGGACGACCTTTGTGAGGAATATCTCGACCTTGGACTCCGCCCAAGCAATCATGACCATAGGGAACACGCTGTTGGCGTAACTAACCATAATTGCGGGGATGCCATAAACGGTAAACTGAGCGCCTTCCGCCGCAAGTCCCGCGATGGTCGGATGCATCATGATCGCAGCAATCGTGATTGTAAGCACAGGATTGCCGCCAAACTTTTGAGCGCCCGTATAGGCGACGATCATGGGCAGGAAGTAGAAGGCGGCGTCGCCCAAAACCGTGAAGAGCGTCAGCAGGTCGCTGCCCTCGGACATCAGACCCATGCCCGCCGGGCCAAACAGCGATACAACTAGCTTCAGAAGACCGGCTGCGACAATTGCCGGAAGCATGGGTACAAGAGTCCCCGACAGGCCATCGAGAATCTCAGAGCCAAGCGCCTAAGGCTAACTGGCTTTTTTCGCCATCCAAATTCTCATCGATGGCAGCCTGTTGCTGGAAACCGCCCTGTGCGCACACCTCCTCATATACCTTTGCGACCGTGGCGCCGATGATGACTTGATACTGCTCACCAGAGAACTGCTCACCCAGCACCCCTGGAACGTCCTTGGCGGCTTCTCGATCAACCTGCTCTTTATCGCGCACGTTGAACCGAAGGCGCGTCACGCAGTGGGTCGCGTGCGTCACGTTTCCCGCACCGCCAATGGCCGCCAGCACCCCTTTTGCTGTCTCTGCATAATCCGCCATGTTTCAACCTTTCTCTCGACGAGCCTTCCTTGCTCGTGTTGACACCTTGTTATTTTTTGCTGGGCATGTCCTTTTGCAGCCACGCCTCAACCATGGGGACCCACATCGCAGCGCAAGCATCCACGTCTTTCGCACTGCCGGCAGACGCTTCGTCGCATAACGCCATTCCGTGTTGTCCCGACTCGAATATGTGCAGTTCGCACGAAACGCCCGCATCAATAAGCCCCGAGGCGAATTCCGCAGTTTCTGCCGCGCTGACGATCTGGTCTTCGCCTGTCTGCCATACGAACATCCGCGGCATATCGGGGCGGATGTGTTTACGCAAATCGATGGCATCAAGCTGCCCTGAGCTTGGCGCGTCGGTACCGAACAGCGCTCGCGCGATATGCGGACGCTGCCAATCAAAAGAAGCGGGCACCTTTGATGCATCACGGGTGAGCAGCTCTTGGGCGCCGATCATCGGGTACCCCATGATTACTCCCCGGGGCTTCACGTCTTCAGGAGATGCGTCGGGAATTCTCGCAAGAAGATCCTCGTCTGCCCAATGCTCTGCCAAGCTGCCAGCAAGATGGGCTCCGGCTGAAAACCCAATAACGTATATACGGCTTGCATCAATTGCGAATCGCTCTGCGTTGTCCCGCGCCCAAGCAACCGCCCGCATAAGCTCAACGAGCGGGCCGGGATACGCGCTTTCGGGATTAGTCTCAATCGGCGCTTCTGATGACTGTGGGCGCGTCATAAAATACTTCGAATACCGCAGCACAATTGCATGGTAACCAAGGCCTAAAAAGCGCATGGCAATTGGCTCTTGCTCTTTGATCGCATGGATCAAATATCCACCGCCTGGGCAAATTACCATGAGCGGGCGCTTTTTGACCTGCTGGTATGAGATCTCAGGATCGAGAAGATACGCGGCAAAAGATGCATCTCGGCTTCCCTCAAGATGTACTTCCTCGATTCTCATTACCCCTCCCTATGAATGGTTGCGTATAAATCCTGCGATACGAGCCCATGCATCCTGAGCGTCCTCAGGCCGATATTCGCTTAGATCTTTATGTGTGAAACCGTGCATGCATTCCTCAAATACTTTGAGGTCAATCTCAACCCCCGCTTTGCCAAGCTTCTCTGCAAACAAGACCGTGTCCGGGCACAAGCTGTCATAAGACGCAGCGTTAATGAGCGTTGGAGGGAACACCGATGCCCTAGCATTGAGCGGCGAGGCGAGGGGCATTCCCATCTGGCTTTCGTTTTCAAATGCCCAAGCGGCATACTGTCTCATGCGGGAAATGGGAATTGCCTTTGACGGATCGGGGGCGGAGAGCCCCTGTAAGTCCCATAAAACAACGGGATAGTTCAGATATTGACCAGCAATGACCACGTTCCCGTCCTCGTACGCCAATTGGCTTATTCCAGCAGCAACATTTGCGCCCGCAGAACTTCCTCCCACCATAATGGGCAACCCCGCCATATCGGATGTTTCGATATGCTCGATGACTCCGCGCACCGCCTTGTACGCCATTCGGTGCCCGATTGGGTGTCGGTACTCAGGCGCCAAAGGATAATCCACATTCACCACAATTGCGCCAGCCGCCTTGGCAAGATCCCTGCAGTAGGGCGCATCCAGCTCCCAATAGCCCAAAACCATGCCGCCACCGTGAAAGTTAAATACGACAGCGCAAGGACTCGTTTCCGCTGGGCGATACAAATAGCAATCCACATATCCAATCGGCGTTTTTACCGATATCTTCTCTGAATCATCGGACGCACGGATTTCCTTGCAGTATTGCGCGTAACAAATCTCCTTCTGACAACGGTACTCGTATACATCTTCATCGCGGACTTCGGGAAACATGCTCATGAGCTCATCCTCACTCTTCCGTCTCATATTTCCAACAGGCAATTCGGCTCCCGGGCGATAGCACATCAATTCCGTACTCCTTGGGGTAATACCTCGTAGATAGGCATGTATCCCCCTGATCAACGAAGACTTCGATGCTTGAGGCATCGCCGATAATACGAAGGGATGATCCTGCATTAACCAGCGCTTTTCGCACCGTTCTGCCGCAACCTATTGAGTCCCGTTCCGTTTTTTCGAATTGGACCGTCAGCTCATGATCACTGAGCGAAACTACGAGCTGATTGGAAATGACCACGCGGGCGCCTTTAGTTCCTATGCCATCGATTTCCAAGTCAAAGCACTCGGTTTCATCAAGCCCAAGGTGTCCTTCGGCTTCGATGCAAGGGTTGTTTCGCAAGCTGAAGAGCTCCCTGACGGGAGGGGTTCTTACCTTTCCGTCAGGTCCAAGTTCCACTTCGCGCGGTATCGTTAAACAATGCTGCCAACCTCGCGTAACCGTTGGCTCATTATCAAATGTGCACTCATCAACCGCTCCCATCCACGCCATCATGATCACTCGGCCATCATCGGCAACAAAACTCTGAGGTGCATAAAAATCGAAGCCATAGTCCCAGGGCGTGAAATCGCCTTCCACCTCACTGGAGTCGTTCCACGGCCATGTCGTCAAATGGAAGTAACCAGACTGATGTGAATTGGCAGCTCGGTCCATCTGCTCGGCAAGCCCCTGAACAGAGGCGGAGAGGATGTGCTTGGGTGCGCTTGAGAAGTCATTTGCTTTTACAAAAAGGTAGTCAGGGCACTCCCACATATAGCCTTTTGAGTCGACTTGTCTTAGGGCTTGCAAGAACTGCCACTCAAATCCATCTGGTGAGGAAAACAGTAAAGCTTCGCCCTTGTCCTCAAGCGTTCTGGCCCCTTGCAACATGAAATACGGACCCAAGCCCAAACGAACCGAGGCTTCGAGCTCTTCGCCTTTTGCTCGCCACACCTTGGGGTCGCGAACATGCTGCGTCAAGTTGCTCGGATAGTCTGCCTGTGTCATAAGCAATTGCTTGGCACCAAAAGCGAAACCATCTTCGCTCCGCGTCAAAATCGTATTGGCTTCACGCCCGCTGGTGATGTAATCGCATTGCGCGTTGGCGCTCTTTACATTGCCAGTGTAATACAGGCTCATGTGTCCATCTTCAACTAATGCCGAGCCAGAGTAAGCCCCATCCCGATCATATGAGCAATCCGGTTCAAGCGCTGGATCCTCATATGTCCAGTGAATCAGGTCTTTGGACGTGGCATGTCCCCAACATTTCAAACCGCCGCGGGCATCAAACGGGGAAGCTTGAAAATAAGCATGGAAAGTCCCCTTGAGCTCGCAAAGCCCATTGGGGTCATTGAGCCAACCCACGAGAGGAGCCACGTGGATATGCTGACGAAAGCGTCCGTCATCTTGCCGCATCTGGCGGTCAACCTCTTTGCGATAACGCTTTATGAATTCACGGGACGGCATCTCATCCTCCTTGACTTGCTAATTAGACTGTAATCGATTTCACTTTTATTCGTACATCTCCCTGCTGCCTTTCCGTAAACGGTTATATTTTATCTGTAAACGGTTTCATACTCAGCAGCTAAACGCTTCTCTTCACCTGAATGAGCGCGTAGGCATGCACACTTCAAAGCCAAGCTGCATCTGAACAGGAACCTGGCTCTTGCCCTCAATTGCCTCCAGAAGGATTTCAGCGCCCTTGAGTCCGCTGGTCAAGTAAGCAAAATGAACTGTCGGAATTCCTCCCGTAATCGCCGAAATGACGCGGTTATCGCCGAATCCGCTTACAACCGGCGATGAGAATTGCAGTGTGCCCGCACGCTGCGCTTGCTGAACCGCGCCCATTACACCCGCCGCAATCGAATCGGTTGCGCAGGCGATCAGGTCAAGCCCTTTGCCGCTGTTAATTAAAGACAATGCATGAGATCGCCCGGAGTCGGACGTGAAATCGCCGTGGACAACATCACGCTCGTCCACTCTACATCCGCCCATCCGCAGGCCCGCGAGCATACCGTCTTCTCGAGCCGCGCCCGCTGCGACATCATCACGCGTCACGCCGATATAGGCTGCACGCGCACCGCTTGGCAAAGAGCGGGCAATGGAGGCCCCCAGCTCTTTTGCCGCTCCATAGTCATCGTGAAAAACAGAGCTAACTTCTTCAACACGTTGACCAATAACAACAATGGGGACATGGGAGCGATTAAAGAAAGACCTATGCTGCTTGGATATAACGGTACCCGCGAGTATTATCCCATCTACAGGATATGCATCGAACAGATCGAGGTATTCGATTTCCTTCTTTGGGTCGTTCCCGGTATCCGCCAGAAGCATCTGGTATCCGCGGGAAGATAGGACTTGACCAATTCCAGCGGTAATGCGAGCAATAGATTCTGAGCTAATTTTTGGAACGACGACACCTACAAGCCGTGCCCGCTTCGTGCGAAGTGCGCGAGCTTGCGACGAAGGAACGTAGCCCGTCTCTTTGATGACGCGACGGATGCGCTCACGCTTTTCATCGCTAATATATCCCCCATTAAGATATCGAGAAACCGCCGCGCTTGATACCCCGGCCATTTCCGCAATTTCTTTAATCGTCAAGTCGTCTCTCCAACGCGTTTTCCAGGGTAGAACGAACTGCCTATTAAGTTTAAGCCATATCTAGGGCTTAACATGCAAAACAACCTGCAATCCCCTTCGAACTCATTTCAATAAAGCTGTCTAGCCAAAACTCAAAAAGGAGGGCCGGAACACATGAGTTCCGGCCCATCCCACTCTTAGACAACTGCCAGCGCCGCCCTAATTACGCGACGACGAACGAACCGTCCCCGTCAACGTCGATCTTCACCTCGCCGCCCTCGCGCACGCGCCCGTCGATGATGCGCGGGCGATGGCGTCGACCACCTCGCGCTGGATGAGGCGCTTGAGCGGGCGGGCGCCGTAGACGGGATCCAGGCCGCCCTCTGCGAGCGCCTGCTTGGCCTCAGGCGAGATTACGAGCGTCATGCGCTCCTTCGCGAGGCGGGCGCGCACGTCGGCGAGCTGTATGTCGACGATCTTCTCGATCTGGGCCATGCCGAGCGGGTGGAACACCACGATGTCGTCGATGCGGTTCAGGAACTCGGGCCTGAACGTGTGGCTCATGGCCTCATCCACCTGGCGACGCATCTCAGCGTCGTCATGACCCGCGTTCTCGGCGATCGCACTCGAGCCGACGTTGCTCGTCATGATGATGATTGTGTTCTTGAAGCTCACCTGACGGCCCTGGCCGTCCGTGAGGCGACCGTCGTCGAGTACCTGGAGCAGCACGTTGAACACATCCGGGTGCGCCTTCTCCATCTCGTCGAGCAGGATGACGGAATACGGGCGGCGGCGCACGGCCTCGGTAAGTTGACCGCCCTCGTCATACCCCACGTATCCGGGAGGGGCACCGATGAGGCGCTGGACGCTGAACTTCTCCATGTACTCGGACATGTCGATGCGCACGAGCGCTCGCTCGTCGTCGAACAGGCACTCGGCGAGCGCTTGGCGAGCTCGGTCTTGCCCACGCCGGTGGGGCCGAGGAAGAAGAAGCTGCCGATGGGGCGATCGGGGTCGGAAAGCCCCGCACGGCTACGACGAACGGCTGCGGCGACGGCGCGCACAGCCTCGTCCTGGCCGATGACGCGGCGGTGCAGCTCGTCCTCGAGGCCTTGCAGCTTCTCGAGTTCGCCCTGCATCATCTTCGCCACGGGCACACCGGTCCACGAGCTCACAACCTCGGCGATCTCGTCGGACGTGACCTCCTCCTTGAGGGCGCTCTCGTCCTCTTTTTGCGCGGCGAGCTGCTCTTCGCCTTCGCGAACCTGAGCCTCCAAGCCCGGGATCACGCTGAAGCGCAGCTCAGACGCGCGAGCGAGGTCGCCGTCGCGCGTGGCGCGCGCCTCCTCGCCGCGAGCCTCATCGAGCTTGGCTTTCAGCTCCTGGACGCGGTCGATGGCGTTCTTCTGGTTGAGCCAGCCGGCCTTAGCCACATTGAGGCGCTCCTGCGTCTCGGCGATGTCCTGGCGCAGCGCTTCCAGGCGCTCGGCGGAGGCGGCGTCCGTCTCCTTCATGAGGGCCTGCTCCTCGATCTGCATCTGCGTGAGCTGGCGCGTGATGGCGTCGATCTCAACCGGCATGGAATCGAGCTCCATGCGCAGACGACTCGCCGCCTCGTCGACCAGGTCGATGGCCTTGTCGGGCAGAAAGCGGTCGGCGATGTAGCGGCTCGAAAGGTCTGCCGCCGCCACGAGGGCGCCGTCGGTGATGCGCACGCCGTGGAAGATCTCGTACTTCTCTTTGAGGCCACGCAGGATGGAGATGGTGTCCTCCACGCTCGGCTCACCCACGAACACCTGCTGGAAACGGCGGGCGAGCGCGGCGTCCTTCTCGATGTACTTACGATACTCGTCGAGCGTAGTTGCGCCGATGGCGTGCAGGTCGCCGCGGGCGAGCGCCGGCTTCAAGATGTTGCCCGCGTCCATCGAGCCTTCCGTAGCACCCGCACCCACGATGGTGTGGAGCTCGTCGATGAACAGAATGACGCGACCCTCGGCCTTCTCGACCTCCTTGAGCACCGCCTTCAAGCGGTCCTCGAACTCGCCACGGTACTTGGCACCCGCAACGAGCGCACTCATGTCAAGCTCGATGAGGTCGCGGTCGCGCAGGGTCGAGGGCACGTCGCCCGCGACGATGCGCTGGGCGATGCCCTCGACGATGGCGGTCTTGCCCACGCCGGGCTCGCCGATGAGCACGGGGTTGTTCTTGGTACGGCGGGAAAGGACCTGAATGGTGCGGCGGATCTCCTCAGTGCGGCCGATGACCGGGTCGAGCTTGCCCGCGCGGGCGAGGTCACAGATGTTGCGACCATACTGCTCGAGGGCCTCGAACTCGGTCTTCGAGTCCGCCGAAGTCACGCGGTCGTCGCCGCGGAGCTCCGTATAGACCTCCTCGATGCGCTCGCGGGTCGCGCCGGCGGCGGCCAGAATGCGACCAGCCTCGCCCTTGTCCTCCGCCAGTGCCATGAGCAGGTGCTCGGTCACCACGAAGTTGTCGTCCATCTTGGAGGCCTTTTTCTCAGCGCGCTCAAGCACGCGGGTGAGATCGCTACCGAGCTGCTGCTGAGCGCCTTCGACCTTGGGGGCGCGGTCGATAGCCTGCTGAGTTGCGCTTGCGAGCTGCTTTGGGTCGGCGCCGATGCGCTCGATGATGACGGATATGTTTCGCTCTCCGCCGGTGAGCAACGCGGCGAGCAGGTGGATGGGCTCCACCGATGCTGCCTGCGCGTCGGACGCGATGCCGATGGCGTTTTGCAGCGCCTCGCGCGAGGTCATGGCAAGCTTGTCGATTCTCATGGAATCACCTCTCTCGATGTGTAAAAAGGGGACAGTCCCCTTTTTACACATCTGCATTGGCCGCCCTACGGGGCGGCGCGTTGTTCTATCGAGGTGTATTGTTGCCGATGGAGCCTCGTTCTATACATAAATCTAAGTCTACATATATAAGATTTTCTAAGTTAGGTATCACGAAATGGATATTGCGCAGTTCGCCGACCACATGGACGCGCTGGCAAGGGCGGTTTACCGCCAAGACCCAACCGACTTGCTTGAAGTGTGGCTTCAAATTCTTTTAGTTTCTTTTAGCAAGTTTTAGCTTACATGACCGAAGGACGTCCCGCGTTCAATGGGGTCACTCCGCCAGGCGCCCCATAATGTAGTCGTAGTTCTCGCGGCGATGCGGCAGCGTGCAGGCGCTGCAATCCTTGATGCGCTCACCGTTTGCCCCATCGATGTAGGCGAAATTCCCGCCGCAGGCATCGCCTAGCCGGTACAGCGGACAAAAACAGAACAGGCAGTTGAGGTCCGCCGCCGACATGTCGTGACAGGGATAGAACTCGCAGGTGGAGTGGTTGAAGAACTTGTACGACTCCGTGCTGGGCATGCAGAGCCCCTCCTAACGGGCGGCCTCCCGCGCCAACCTACAAATCACCGCCGCCGAGAAGGCCGCGCAGGACCTTCTCGGGATCCGCGGACCCGTCGCGCGGGGCGAGCGCAGTGATGCGCTTCTGCATCTTGAGCTCGTGCAGCTCGTCCTCGAGCTGGCGCACGCGCGCACGGAGCTGTTCCGCCTCGCGCTCGCGCTCCTGGGCGCGCTCCTTCATGTCGAGGATGCGCACCACGCCAGCGAGGTTGATGCCCTCGTCCGTGAGCTGGTTGATGAGCTCGAGGCGTTCGATGTCGGCTTGTGAATACAGACGTGTGTTACCACCCGAGCGCTTGGGGTTCACCAAGCCCTTGGACTCGTACACGCGCAGCGTCTGGGGGTGCATGCCCGTGAGCTCCGCGGCCACGGAAATCATATACAGCGGTTTGTTGCGGCTCTCCTCGGTCATGCTTCCCCCATTAGGTCCAAGTTTTGCGTTTTATTGTACGCGCCGCGCGCAAAGACGCACCCGCCACCACATTACACGTTAGAGTTTGGTGCGATAGTCGCGCTCATCGGAATCGCGTAGCTTTTCCAAAGCGGTGCGCTCTTTGTCGGTCAAGCTCGTCGGGATCTGCACGGTCACGTTCGCCAACAGGCGCCCATGTGACCACGGCGCTTGGCGTCGGGCATGCCCATCTCCTTAAAACGGAAGCTCTTGCCCGTTTGCGTGCCCGCGGGCACCTTGAGGCGCAGTTTCTTACCCTCGGGCGTGGGGATGTCAACCGAGCAGCCGAGCGCGGCCTCGTACATCGAGATGGGCACCTCGACCGATACATCGGCGGTCTTGCCGCGGCGCTTGAAAACCGGATGCTCGGCAACATGGAATTCAATGAGCATGTTGCCGCGCGGGCCGCCGTTCACGCCGTACTCGCCATGGTTCTTGTAGCGGACCTTCATGCCGTCATAGCAGCCAGCGGGAATCGTCACCTCGATGGTGTCGCTCTCGCCCGTCGACGGAATACGGTGCGTCACGCTCCTGCGGGCGCCGTGCAGCGCCTCGTCGAAAGTCACATCGATAACGGCCTTGAGGTCGCTACCCTTGCGCGCCCGGCGCGCGCCCCCACCGAACATGTCGCCAAAGTCGAACCCGGTGGGGTCGGAGCCGTACGCGCCACTCACCCCTTCGCCTCGGAACATGCTGCCAAAGATGTCCGCCATCGAGGGACCGCCCGCTCCGCCCGAATATGCGTAGCCGCCCTGCCCGGGAATGCCGCCGAACTGCAGCATCATGTCGTACTCTTTGCGCTTCTCGGGGTTCGAGAGCGTCTCGTACGCCTCGGAGATCTCCTTGAACTTGGCCTCATCGCCGCCACGATCGGGATGGTACTTCTGCGCGAGCTTGCGAAAAGCCGACTTGATGTCCTTATCGGAGGCGTTCTTCGATACGCCCAAGACATCGTAGAAGCTCTTAGATGAAGGCATGTGAACCCTCCCTTCTTAAAAAAGGGCCCCGGGCTATCGTCCCAGGGCCCCGCCTGATCAATCGAAAACGCGTGCCGCGTGGACCCGTACTGAGGCCCAGTCGAAACACGCGCAGGTCGAAACGCTACTTACTCGGCCG